>Ga0068714_10001495_pt1 | contig 33941 bp, 32 predicted proteins | sample MTBNYHSulfiMetaG_FD_62988 | JGI IMG/M metagenome (GOLD analysis project Ga0068714, IMG submission 62988) | Enrichment culture microbial communities from rom New York Harbor, USA that are MTBE-degrading - MTBE-NYH (New York Harbor Sulfidogenic)... | ecosystem: Environmental > Aquatic > Marine >...
TACGATGCCGTCAACCATGGCGATATAACCGAACACAATCCCGGACTGGAGGCTGGCAATCGTGTTTTTGCCGATCACGGATTCCGGCCTTATCAGCTCAATGCGAGGAAGTTTTGAGGCTCTCATAAAAAGAGCTTCGCTCGAAATGACGATTCCCGGCGCAATCGCGCCCCCCATATACTCCCCCCGGGGAGACACATAGTCAAAGGTGGTCGCGGTTCCAAAATCAACGACCACCAAACTATGCTTATATTTATCATAAGCCGCAATAGCATTAACAATCCGATCAGCTCCGACTTCATGAGGGTTGTCATACCGAATGGGCATTCCCGTTTTTACCCCGGGACCTACAAAAAGAGGGGTGATATGAAAGTACTTTTGGCAAAGGCCCTCGGTCGTGCTCACCATCGGGGGGACAACACTGGAGACGATCACCCCTTTGGTTTTAGCCATATCGATCTTGGCGGCTCGGTATAAATTTTCGATTAGGATTCCATACTCATCTTCGGTCTTGTCTTTCTGGGTTACGATCCGCCAGTGATTGACCAGTTTTTTATCCTCGAAAACCCCGAAGACGATGTTGGTATTACCAATGTCAATGGTAAGGAGCATTATTTCTTTTTCCCCTCCAGCTCCATACTGATATCTATTGCCCGGAAAGCGCTGGTTAAGGACCCAATGGAAATAACGTCAATTCCGGTTTTTGCCACGGATGCGACGTTTTCCAGGGTTATGCCTCCGGAAGCCTCCACGAGAGCGCGGCCTTTGATTTTTTTGACCGCGCGCTTCATATCTTCTAAAGACATATTGTCCAGCATAATAATATCCGCTTTTGCCTTAAGGGCTTCGTCAACTTGTTCGAGGGTATTGACTTCCACTTCAACTTTAAGCGTCACCGGGGCACTGGAGCGGGCAAGCGCTATGGCCCGGGTAATGTTCCCCACCGCTTGAATATGGTTATCTTTTATGAGCACCCCGTCAAAAAGTCCAAACCGGTGGTTAAAGCCACCGCCGACCCGCACTGCTTCTTTCTCAAGCACCCGCCACCCGGGCGTGGTTTTTCGGGTATCTAAGATTTTTATCGGATACCCTTTTACTTTTTTTACCACCATGCGCGTAAACGTAGCTATACCCGAAAGCCGCTGAAGAAAATTTAGGGCGGTCCTTTCCCCGCTGAGCAAAACCCAAAGAGGACCTTCAACCTCAGCAATGATATTCCCGGCTTTTACTTCTTCTCCATCTTTAAAAAAAGACGTTACGTTGATTTTTTCATCTAAAAGAAAAAACACCCGGGAGAAGACGCTCAATCCTGCCAGCAGAAAATCTTCTTTGGCCAATATTACGGCAGACCCACGGTCTTTTTCCTTGATCAAACTTCTGGTGGTTATATCGTGCGGACCAAGGTCTTCTCTTAAGGCCAAATCAATGAGGGCCTCAACTGTTTCGATCATTGTCCGGCACTCCTCATTTCTTGGAGACGCGAGATGCTTTCATCCAATTTTTTCTTTTTCCCCAATAAGACCTGATGCGTTTCTTTCTCCTTTTCCACTACTTCCCTGGGGGCTTTGCTGAGGAAATCTTCATTGGTCAACTTTTTCCGGACAAAAGCCATTTCCTTCTCTACTTTGAAAATTTCTTTTTTAAGTCTTTTTTCTTCTTCGCCAAAATCAATCAGCCCCTCTAAAGGAATAAAAATTTCTACGCCTTTAACTATTGCGGTGGCAGCAGAATGAGGCTTTTTCCTCGAGGTTGAGAACGTCAGGTTTTTTAAAAGCGCTAAAGATATTAAATAATGCTTATAATTTTCTAATAGCTGTGTCGTCTTATCATGTTCGCAAAAAAGGACAGCTTCAATTTTTTGTGACGGGGGAATATGCATTTCTCCCCGGATATTACGAATATGATACACTACCTCTTTAATAATTTCCAGCGCTTCTTCTGCCGGGGGATTGATTAACGAACCATTTTTCCTGGGAAGCGGAGAGATCATGATACTTCCTTTATTTCCCAAGAGTTTCTGCCAGATTTCTTCAGTGATGAAAGGCATAAAAGGATGAAGGAGTTTTAATATAATATTAAGAACTTCCAATAGAACGTGTTGAGCGGCCTTACGCGAAAGGCTTTCGTTATTGGTGTTTGATAACTCCTGCTTACTGAATTCTACATACCAATCACAGAACTCGTGCCAAATAAATTGATAGAGGAAACTGGCGGCTTCGTTAAACCGATACTCGCCCAAGGCATCCCTTACGTTTTGAATCAGCTGGTTTACGCGGCTTAATATCCACTTATCCGCTAAGGAATAATGAGCCGCTAAATTTTCATCGGAAGAGTAGTCATCAAGGTTTAAAAGCACAAACCGGGCAACATTCCAGATCTTATTGGCAAAATGCCGGTATCCTTCAATGATGTCCTCAGCCAGGCGAATGTCTCTTCCCTGGGCGGCCAAGGCGGCTAAAGTAAACCGGAAGGCATCAGTTCCGTATTTTTCAATCATCACCAGGGGATCAATGACATTCCCAAGGGATTTACTCATTTTCTGACCTTTAGCATCCCTAACCAAGGCATGGATGTACACATCCCGGAAAGGAACCTCTCCCATAAACTTTATTCCCATCATCATCATTCTCGCGACCCAGAAAAAGAGGATATCAAATCCGGTGACCAGGACTGACGTAGGATAAAACGTTTCCAAATCCTTAGTCTTTTTTGGCCAGCCGAGGGTGGAAAAAGGCCAAAGCGCGGAGCTGAACCATGTATCCAGGACGTCCTCTTCTTGTTTTAGGTCTTTGCCCCCACAGGCCTTGCAGGCCTGGGGTTCGCCCGCGGAAACAATCACGTCCCCGCAACCCCCGCAATACCAGGCAGGAATTCGATGCCCCCACCAAATCTGCCGCGAGATGCACCAGTCGCGGATATTTTCCATCCACTCAAAATAGGTTTTTTCCCAAACCGAGGAGATGATCCGGGTCTTGCCTTCTTTGACGGCGGCAATTGCAGGTTTGGCCAGAGGGATAGTTTTTACGAACCACTGTTTAGAAAGAAAAGGTTCAATAACCTCGTTACACCGGTAGCAGTATCCGATATTGTGGACATAGGTTTCGACTTTTTTCAAAAGCTTTTGAGCAATTAAATCTTCAACAACTTTTTCCCGGCAGGCAAAACGCTCTAACCCTTTATAGGGGCCGGCATTTTTATTCATCCGGCCGGACTCATCCATCACCTTGATTATGGGCAGGTTGTGTCGGGAGGAAACATCAAAGTCATTAGGGTCATGGGCAGGGGTGATTTTCAGAGCGCCGGTTCCGAAACTTTTATCAACGTAATCGTCACCAATAACGGGAATAACCCGATCCATTAAGGGCAAAATTACTTCTTTGCCGATCACATTTCGATACCGTTCATCGTCAGGATTGACAGCTATTGCGGTATCTCCCAACATGGTTTCCGGCCGGGTGGTTGCCACAATAAGGGTCTTTTTCCCTTTTTTTAAAGGGTAATGAATAAAATAAAATTTTCCTTGCGTTTCTTTATATTCGACCTCAAGATCAGAAAGCGCGGTATGACAGCGAGGACACCAGTTGATGATATAGTCTCCCCGGTAAATAAGGCCTTCCTCATACAGGCGAACAAAAACTTCCCGGACTGCCTGACTGAGGCCTTCATCCATGGTAAACCTTTCCCGAGCCCAGTCGCACGATGCGCCTAATCGTTTTAATTGTCCGATAATAATCCCCCCGTGTTCTTTCTTCCATTGCCAGACCCGCTCAATAAACTTTTCCCGTCCCAGACTTTTCCGAGTCTTTTTCCCCTTTGCAAGTTCTTTTTCCACCACGTATTGGGTGGCAATGCCGGCGTGGTCGGTTCCGGGAAGCCAAAGAGTATTTTTCCCGTCCATCCGATGGAACCGAACGAGGATATCCTGGAGGGTGTTATTTAAAGCGTGTCCCATATGAAGAGAGCCCGTGACATTGGGGGGAGGGATCACAATGGAATACGGTTCAGAGGAGGACTGTTCGTCGGCGTGAAAAAAACCCTCATTCTCCCAAAGGGTATACCACTTTTGTTCGATCGGATGAGGGTCATAGGTTTTGGGCAAAGAAAAAACATCCATAACTTTTTTTCGATTAAAAATTTAAAAGGGGATTATAATCGCACCTATAACCCCCAGCTGCTCTATCCAAAGACGATGACTTTGACGGCTTCGTAAAAAGTCCATCTGCGGCGTTGCGCTGCGTCCTCAGTCATTGCGGCGTACAGGTAAGTATGCCTCATTCCGTCGGATTTGCGCGCCTTGCATCTGAAGCTTTTTACTGTGCCGTCTGATTTTCGATTTTTTACGGCTTCAACAACTTTAAGCAAAAAAAGAAAAGGCGCGCATCGTTGTTTGCAGGTAATGGCTACCACAATACCCATCAGGTGTCAAGTGGTTTTGGCTCTCTCCGCATCCCTCGTGATAGGCGTTCGACTGTTATTGTCCTTGCCTTAAGGTTTCAGCGAAAAAGGAGGCTTATTTTTTCGCTTAAAGCTTTCAACTAATGAGAAAATAAGGAAAAAAGTAATTTTGCGCAAGAAGAAAGGACGGAAAACTTATTTTTTTTTTATTATTTTTATGCTTGATTATTATAAAAAATAGAGTAAACTGATTTTTATTAGCACTCAAAAAGGGAGAGTGCTAATTTGTTTTTTAAAAAAATCAGAAAGTTATAAATTTTTTTTGGGTAAGGACTTGACAAATCAAAAATCAGCTTTATTAATCTAACCCCGAAAAAGCACCTTTCAAAACCAATTCCTTTTTAACCCTAAACAACAAATCATAAGGAGGTATTTTAGCCATGAAGATCAGACCGTTACAAGATCGAGTTATCGTAAAGCGGGTTGAAGAAGAGGAGAAAACAAAAGGCGGTATTATTATTCCGGATACCGCCAAGGAAAAACCCCAAGAGGGTCAAATTATTGCCGTGGGACCGGGCAAAGTTACTGATGACGGGAAAAAGATCCCGATGGAGGTTAAGGTAGGGGACCGGGTTCTTTTTGGAAAATATTCGGGCTCCGAAATCAAGATGGATGGTGAAGAGCATTTAATTATGCGCGAAGATGATATTCTTGGAATCATTGAAAAATAAGAAAAATAAACCTAATGAACTATAGGAGGGAACTCAGATGGCTAAAGAGATTAAGTTTGATCAAGAGGCACGCACTTTAATTTTAAAAGGGGTAAATGCCCTGGCGAACGCGGTCAAGGTAACCCTGGGGCCCAAGGGCCGCAACGTTATTTTGGAAAAAAGCTGGGGCGCACCCACAGTAACCAAAGACGGCGTTACCGTAGCTAAAGAGATTGAGCTGGAAAATAAATTTGAAAACATGGGAGCCCAGATGGTAAAAGAGGTTGCCAGCAAGACCAGTGATGTTGCCGGAGACGGGACCACCACTGCTACCGTTTTAGCCCAGGCAATCTACCGGGAGGGTTCGAAGTTGGTTGCTGCCGGTCATAATCCCATGGATATCAAGCGGGGAATTGACAAGGCAGTGGAAAAGATAGTGGAGGAGCTCAAGAAATTAAGCAAACCCACGAAAGAGCAGAAAGAGATCGCCCAGGTGGGAACGATTTCAGCTAATAATGATCCGAGCATTGGGAACATTATTGCCGAGGCCATGAGCAAGGTGGGTAAAGAAGGCGTTATCACGGTAGAAGAAGCCAAGACCATGGAGACCTCTTTGGATATCGTCGAGGGAATGCAGTTTGACCGAGGTTATTTATCTCCTTATTTTGTAACCGATCCTGAGCGGATGGAATGCGTGCTGGAAGATCCCTATATTCTTTTAAACGAAAAGAAAATAAGCAACATGAAAGACCTCCTTCCTTTGCTGGAACAGGTTGCGCGGACCAACAAGCCGTTGTTGATTTTAGCTGAGGATGTTGAGGGCGAAGCCTTGGCAACGTTAGTGGTCAACAAGTTACGCGGCACCTTAAAGTGCGCTGCGGTTAAAGCCCCCGGATTTGGCGATCGCAGGAAGGCAATGCTTGAGGATATTGCGGTGCTTACCGGCGGCCGGATGATCGCCGAGGACCTCGGCATTAAACTCGAAAGCCTAAAGATTGATGATTTAGGCCGGTGCAAACGCGTTACCATTGATAAAGATAACACCACCATCGTTGAGGGTATCGGAAAAAAGGGTGACATTGAGGGAAGGATTAAACAGATCCGGGCTCAGATTGAAGAGACCACCTCTGATTATGACAAGGAAAAACTACAAGAACGTTTAGCCAAACTGGTTGGCGGCGTTGCGGTGATCAATGTGGGCGCGGCCACCGAGACCGAAATGAAAGAGAAGAAGGCTCGCGTAGAGGACGCTCTCCATGCCACCCGCGCGGCAATTGAGGAAGGTGTTGTTATGGGCGGCGGCGTTCCTCTCATTCGCTGCATTGACAAGCTTGATGCGGTGAAAGTCGAGAATGATGAACAACAAGCAGGTGTGAATATTATCAAGAAGGCCCTGGAAGAGCCTTTACGGTGGATTGCTCAGAATGCCGGCTTTGACGGTTCGGTAGTCGTAGAGAAGGTAAAGACCGGGGAAGGCGCCTTTGGGTTTAATGCGCAGACTGATAAGTTTGAAGATCTGGTTGGTGCAGGAATCATTGACCCAACCAAGGTAGTGAGAACCGCTCTCCAAAATGCTGCCAGTGTGGCTGGTTTGCTTGTCACCACTGAGGCGTGCGTGGCGGAAAAACCGAAAGAGAAAGAAACTCCCCCGATGCCTCCCGGAGGAGGGATGGGTGGCGGCATGGGCGGAATGTATTAAAATTTATTGGCCAACAAAAAAGGCCCTCTTCATGAGGGCCTTTTTATTTTTTAAAAGGGGATATCCTCATCTTTTCCGGGTTCCTCCGCGTAAGAAGGTTCTTCTTTGTCAGGCGCCTTTCCTCCTCCTGCTGAGCCTAACATCTGCATTCCCGTGGCGACTATTTCCGTGGTCGTTCTCTGATTTTTATCCCGGTCTTCCCAGGTACGGGTTTGAATCCTTCCTTCGATATAAACCTGCTTGCCCTTAGCTAAATATTCCCCGCAGATTTCCCCGAGTTTTCCGAAAGCCACAATGCGGTGCCATTCCGTGCGTTCTTCTTTCTCTCCGTTCTGGTTAGTCCACCGTTCGCTGGTTGCGATTCTAAAATTTGCTACCGCGGTTCCGTTGCTGGTGTACCGAATTTCAGGATCCGCGCCCAGGCGGCCAAGCAAAATTGCTTTATTTACTCCTGCCATCATACCCTCCATTTTGATAGGTTTCTGAAATTAGGGTTAATTCTAACAGGGAATTAAAAAAAATCAAGCTTGCTGTCCTCAAAGGAGCTTATCGGGTTTTGTGCTCGGCAAAGGAAGGGAATATGATCTTTTAAAGAGGGCAATAAACACGCTCTATCCTCTTAACACACTTTTGCTTTTTGTTGACTTTTCTTCCGGTTAGGGTTAAAAAGGTAATAAATATCAAACTCCAAACGAGTTAACCGAGAGGTAAAGGGAGAGTTTTATGGGAAGGTCTTTTACGATTGAGCATAAAAGAAGGCCGCTTTGCCTGATATAAAGACGATGGGTCTTTTTTATTTTGATAGGTGAATTTAGTTGACAATATGATCATTTATGGTATATTGCAACTGCTGTAATGTAAACCAAGTTAACAATAATGCATATGAAATATACCACAATAAGCAAGTCCGGCATTAATGAAAAAAACAGAAAACTACTGGATGCGTTAAATCGTTCCGGTAAAAATATTTTTTCTATTAAAGACGCATCAAATATTATCGGTTTGCCAATCAAGGAAACCGGCTTGTACTTGGGATATCTTACGCGCCGGGGCTGGCTGGCGCGAGTGAAAAGGGGGCTTTATATTTCTGTGCCGCTTGGAACGGATAATCCTCAGGAGTACAAAGAAAATCCATGGATTGTAGCCAATAGAATTTTTTTCCCTTGTTACATAGGCGGCTGGAGTGCGGCGGAACATTGGGAACTAACCGAACAGATTTTTAACAGTATATGCGTCGTTACATTACGACCGTTTAGAAGAAAAAATACTACAATCCAGGGAACTGCTTTTCTTTTAAAATACCTGAACTCCGATTTAAACAAACACATGCATATAAAAAGTGCTTGGGTTGAAAACGTAAAGATACAGGTTTCAGATCCTACGCAGACCATCGTCGATATCTTGGATGATCCATCATCAGGCGGTGGAATCCGTCATGTCAATGATATTGTCAAAAACTATTTTGACTCTGGTCATAAAGATGAAACCAAGCTATTGGCGTATATAGGTGAAAGAAGAAACAAAACGATCTATAAAAGATTAGGTTATATTCTGGAAACATTAAATATACCTGCTGATAAAGTAATAAAATCCTGCCTCAAAAATATCAGCCAGGGCTATTCCACATTTGATCCGGCGATAAAGAACAAGGGCGTATATAACAGACGTTGGAATCTGAGAGTTAATGCTGAGATAAAAGCATGATAAGTCATCAGGAAATAAAAAATCTGGTTGCAGAATGGGGCCTGCGTGAAGACATCATCGAAAAAGATTATGTTATCGGATGGCTTTTGTGGGGAATCAGCGCGGAGCCGGAACTAAATGCCAACTGGGCCTTTAAGGGTGGAACTGCTCTGAAAAAATGTTTTATAGAGACATGGCGATTTTCGGAAGACCTCGACTTTACCGTTTTGCCTGACGGCCCCGATAAACCGGAAACCATAGAACCATTAATCAGGCGTGTTCTTGATCGCATCCACGAAGAATCAGGTATTGATTTCACCATCAAAGCCCCTCTGTTTAAATATGCGGACAAATACAAATATACCGAGGGGAGAATTTACTATCGTGGTCCCCGCAATTCTTCAAAAGCAGCCAGCATTAAATTAGACATCAACACTTTGGAAAAGATTGTTCGTCCGACGGTATTGCGCGCAATACATCATCCCTACAATGACATCTTGCCGGAACCGATCAAAGTAAGGTGTTATTCCTTTGAAGAAGTATTTGCTGAAAAATTACGTGCGATGGGCGAACGCGGCAGGCCGCGCGATTTATATGATGTTGTCCTTTTATCCAGACGTAGCGATTTTCAGGTGGGATCAAAACTGATTAAACGTGTCCTTGAAGAAAAATGTTTGACAAAAGGCGTGTCCGTGCCAACGCTGGACTCAATCCAAACAGCAACAACGAAAGGCGAACTGATCAGCGAATGGGAGAGCATGCTCGGCCATCAGCTGCAGGCTTTGCCTCCGTTTGATGATTTCTGGGTGGAACTTCCTCAAATTTTTAATTGGCTCAACGGTGCTGCACAACCGGCCAAGTTGGCTTCAATCGGAAGAAGAAGAGATGAAGATTCAACATGGACACCGCCGCCTGCAATCCGGCAATGGGGCTTAGGTGTTCCGCTGGAATCCATTCGTTTCGCGGCCGTCAATCACTTGTGCGTCGAACTGGGATATAAAAAAGAAAATGGCCAATATACGCAGCCTATAATTGAACCCTATTCGTTAAGACAGACAAAGGATGGTCATTTAGTGCTGCACGCTGTGAAGGCACAAACCGGAGAAACAAGAAGTTATCGAGTTGACAGAATAAAGAGTATTAAAGTGTCTCAAAAAACATTCCAGCCCAGATATGAGATTGAATTTTCTTCTGCGGGAGCCGTTCATGCACAACCAACAGCAAGAAAAACTGAATTTTTACCTTATAGAGGTGTTCGTACGGCCACGGTTAGGAAACCAAGGCGATCTACCTCTTCGAGGCCAAGGAATTCATTCAATGCGTCTGGCATGAAATATGTCTTTCCATGTGGGATGTGCATGAAGAAATTTACGAAATCAACCAATAATTCTACATTACGGGCGCATAAGAATTCATTTGGCATTGCCTGCTCAGGCAGGCACGGGTATCTTGTAGGCTATAAATAAAAGGAAAAAAGGCAAAACAGAGCTGGACGCGCTTGTCGCTCTGACTCTGATGATTGCCGCCAGCAAGTCATCCGAAAAAGAGATCATGATTAAAGTGATATTGAACTTGCTTGATTAACCAACGACGTTTCTTGACTTTTTTCCCCGTTAGGGTTAAAAAGGTAAAAAATATCAAACCCCGAACGAGTTAATCGAGAGAGAAAAAAAGGGAGGGTTTTATGGGAAGATTTTTACGTTTGAGGGGAAAAAATAAGGCCGGATTGCCTGATATAAAGGCGAGAGGTCTTTTTTGTTTAATTACTCCAAATATAATACGGGCCCTTTGGGCCAGGAGGTATGTATGAAATATATAAAAGATTTCCTTTTATGGCTTCTTTTCTTTTTTATTGTGATTCCTTCATATGGGATGAGCCAAAATACAGTAAAACAAAAAATGGTATCAAATTTTGAAAAATTAATTGCCAAATCCAAGATTCAGGAGCCTTCACAAGACATATCAACTCGGTCACCTTTGGGAAGTAAACTTTATAAAACTGCATCTAACGGGATCGTCCTCATTGTGACAGAAAATAATGTAATGGGATCGGGAGTTGTAGTATCAAATAAAGGGCTTGTCATCACGAATTGTCATGTCGTTACAACAGAGCCTGCCGTTGGTCTTTTATTCAAACAGGCAATCCGCAAAGATGGACCTCCTATAAGCGAAAAAGATATTTTTATTGCCAAGGTTCTAAAAACTGACAAAGTTCGTGATCTAGCTTTATTGCAAATTGACACTCCCCCTTCAGTTTTAAGTGTTCTACCGTTTGGATCTTTGCCGCAAATTGAAGTGGGGGAGGATGTATTTGCAATCAGTCATCCTCAAGGTCTGTTGTGGAGCTACACTGAAGGGGTTATCAGCCAGATTCGCCCAAATTACAAAGTGAAAGCGGATGACGGTACTATTAATTGTGCAACTTATATCCAGACACAGGCTGTAATGAGCAATGGTAGTTCCGGTGGTGCACTTTTTAATTATAATGGCCAATTGATCGGAATCATAGCACTCAGTGCTGGTCCTGGTTTGAATTTCGCAATCGCTATCAACGATGTGCAAGATTTCACCCTGTCAGCTTTAGAAACACATTAGCACTTTTGTGAATCCTCTTCAGAGGTAATTTATTGAAGAAAAAAAGTTGTCTCAGGTTATTTGTTCTTCTACCCTTTCTCTTAGTGATTTTCTGCACATCATGCACGCATAACCTGAGTAAAACAACAGCCGTTCCTTCCTCAATTGCCGCAAAAAATAATTTCTCGGGCATTGAGAACCGACTTGCGGAGGCTTTTAAATTCTACCACCAAGGCCGCTTCGCTGAGGCTTCACAGGAACTTAAAATCGCTGCACAAAGCATTTCTAAAGCCCCACCCACCTGGTCGGCAGTAATCCTTTACTCAACATTAGCTTTTTTCCAAAATAAATCCGGGAATATAGACAAAGCCACCGTAACATACAAATCGGTCGAAGAGTTATTGGTTGCACTTAAAGGTACAACGCTCGAATCTGACCAGATGGCGATAAAACTTTTGCAGTTCAACCAGCAGCTGACTGGACAGGATGGACTCCACTTTTTGGAAAAACTTCTCCCTATAGCAAGCAAGGCACAAGGGAAAGCTGGAGAGGCGCTAATTTTGACACACCTTGCTAATGTCTATCTTAACTTCACTAATTTTCAGGAAGCTTACAACCGTGGGCAAAAAGCACTTAAACTTGCTCGTGAAGCTGAGCAATGGCCCCTTGAAGTATCAGCCTTGATGATAGTCTCAGGTAGCTTAATCGGCTTAAATCGTGCCCAGGAAGCAGTGGATATTCTTCAAGGGATTTTTCCAAAAACTCAAAATGACTCCGTTCAGAAAAATGAAATCCTCACACAGCTTGGGTTAGCCTATGCTGCTCTTGGTCGTGAAGATCTTGCTTTGCAATCTATTCAGGAAGTGAGGTCTTTGACCGCTTCGTCAGAAGAAAATATTTTTTTAGCAAAACTCCACATGAAATTCGGCGTAGTTTATTTATTTCTTAAAAAACCACAGGAGGCGGTAAAAGAATTCTTGGTTGCGCTTAGCATTAACGAAAAAATGAATGATGAGATTAATGTTGGCTTTGTCGAAGGATTGATTGCCCAAGTCTCCTTTGAAAGTGGTGCCTTTGAAAAAGCAAATCAACACGCCTCACATGCAGCTGAAATATACCACAAGTTAGGAAACCAAGCTGAGGAAGCAAGAAAGCTGAGAATTGTAGGTAAAAGTTTGGCAGAATTAAATAAGGTTGACGATGCCTTAACAACCTTAACAAAGGCAGCTTACATCCAGGTGGACATAAAAGATCGTGAGGGCGCTTTAGAAACGTTTTGGTTAATTATTGGCCTTTTGAGAAGAGAAGGAAGATTTGAGGAGGAAAAGCGTTCTTTATTAACCGGCTTAGATACCTATACGGAAGTTTTTGGGGATAAAGAAGGGGAAGTAAAGATTCGAAGGGAGTTGGCGAATATCTATACTGAATTATCCCAATTTTCTGATGCACTCGAAGAATTTGGTAAAGTGTTTTACTTATGCAAAGAGCTGTCGGACACTAAAGGAGAAATTTCCACTTTGTGTCAAATGGGATTAATTTTCGGTAACCTCAAGGATTATGAAAATTGGAACACGGTATTAACTCTTGCAGAACAGCTGGCATTAAATATTAATGACTCATACTGTCAATTACAGGTCATTAACCAATTTGCTGCGTTCTATACGAGTATTGGCAACAATGTTGAGGCGCTTCAAAGATACCTGGAGGCACTCAAAATTTCTCATTCAGTAGACGCAACTACTGAAAGTTTAGCATTAGGGACTGTAGGTTGGTTTTACCTCAACATGGGCAACTATACCAAAGCGCTTGATTACTTTAAGAAAGGCCTTGAGTTAGTGAGGGAGATCCATAACCAGATTGCTCAGAAAAATCTTCTCAAAGGGATGAGCTATACTTACCTTGCAATGAAAAAATATGACGAGGTATTGCGGGTGAGCCGTGAGGCGCTTGAAATCGCAAGAGTATCGAAAGTAAAACCGGATGAAGAGGATGCTTTGAAATTGATTGGGTTAGCACTATGTGGTCAAAAAAATTATGAGGCTGCAAATAAGGTGGAACAAGAGTTGCTCGAACTCGCCTCCAAGTCAGAAAGTCCAGTTCGTATCTCGAGAGCGTATGGTATGTTAGGGTATTTGTATTCAGAAATGGGTAAATATGCTGAAGCGATTGAAGCCTTTAAAAAGGCCATCGAGGGAATAGAATTTCTTAGAGGTCAGAATTATGGACAACAAATGAATTTTTTCGCGAGAGAAACATTGCCTTACGATGGCATTATTGATGGGTTTTACAACCTCTATCACAGAGACGATATAAAAAAAATAGAGTTAGCAAAGGAGGCCTTTTCCTTTGCTGAACAGAGCAAGGCACATGACTGGGAATATTCGCTTCGCATAACCAGATTTTTGCCAATTTTAGAAAACATTCCCGTAGAGATCCGCAACGAGGCGGGCTCACTTATGCAGCAGCACTTAATTGCTGGTGAAAGCTATACTCATGTTGCCTCTCGTTATGGCATCCCAGAGGAAGAATTCAAACAAAAAGAAAAGGCATGGGAAATTGCTGATGAAAATTGGAAAAATTTTATTGAAAAGGTACAAAAACAATACCCCGAATTTGCTTTTGCTTTGTCCGGAAGATCCCTTACCATTGATAAGCTTCCAATTAGGGATGGAGAAGCTCTCATTGAATATAAGATCACTCCAGGCGGGGTCTATGCGTGGGTTCTCAGGAAGATAGACAAACGAAACGAGTTCGTTAAGTTTACACGATTGCCGATCAAAACGAACGAAATAACAAAGCTTGTGGTAAAATTCTTCAGGTCACTTCAAAAGGTTAAAAATAAACAGTTTGATCCGAATTGCGCTCAGGAGCTATTCAAGGCCATTATACAGCCCTTAATTGAAGAAATAGGTTCGTCGAGACATATAATCATTGTACCAGACGGAATGCTGACCCTTGTCCCATTTGAAGCGTTGGTAAGCAAGATTGTGGACTCTCAAAGTTTTCCTATTCCCCATTTTTTGGGTGATCAATTTCAAATTAGTTACCATCCTTCTGCCACGATATTAACTATTAATCGGCAGGCAATACCCCAAAACCTTCCTCCAAGGGGTGCTCTAGTTGCTGTCGGGGATCCGGTATACGGACTAGATGATGAACGCCTTGAAACATCTCAGGTAACCATGCTGCGGGAAAGCAAACAGGGCAAAGCATTTGATCTTTCCGGTAAGATCCAAAACGGTGTAAAGGAACAAGGTTATACGTTTGAACGGCTTAAGCATTCTGGGGTCGAAGTCTTGAAGGTCAAAGAGGCCTTTGGAAACGAGCCCGGACCTCAGGATCTTTTAGTTGGTTTGGAGGCCTCCGAGGGCCGGGTTAAAGCAAAGGACCTCACTCAGTACAGATATCTTCATTTTGCGGTGCATGGTATTGTCGCATACGATCTACCGTATATAAAGAAACCAGCCCTGGTTCTTGCTATTGACTTCGATAGCAAAGAAGACGGGTTTTTGACGCTCAGGGAAATCTATGGACTAAAGTTGAATGCCGACCTTGTGACCCTCTCAGCCTGCAAGACTGGTTTAGGGATGATAGTCTTAGGGGAAGGAGTCATTGGTCTTAGCAGAGCGTTCATTACTGTGGGTGCCCGTGCTGTAATCGTAAGTCTGTGGGAGGTAGCAGACGAGTCTACCGCGCTTCTCATGGAGGAATTTTATCGGCTCCTCGCTCAAGGTGTGGACAAGTCTCAAGCACTTAAGGGGGCTAAGAAAAAAATTCGTCAGATGGGCTATGCGAATCCCTATTTTTGGGCTTCGTTTATATTGATTGGTGATTAGGATAGATGAAGGTAACAAAAAAATATAACATTGTTAGAACGGGAGCAGGGTTTTGTCGAAAAATTAGACTTTACTATCTTTGCCACGCTCCTCAAAGCTTATCAAAAGGCACCCGTTCGTATCTTTAAATCATATAATTAACAGTTAGCTGCAAGATCAAATGAAGAGATATCGAATTCCTTTATGGGACTATGATACGAGAGTAAGAATGCTCATAGATCCCATCCGTGACGAATGGGAGGAAAAGGTAAAGGAACAACATTATCAAAACCGTAAGGGTGGTAACGGGGTCAGGCCCCGACATCGGACAAAATAGTGGAGGAAAGTGAACTTAGGAAGTAATACAAGAGTGAAGGCGTTGCCCAATATTATCACTATTCGGGGATGAAGGGGGCGTCCATAAGAATATAACATTTTTTTTGGCAAGAGGACTTGGAATTTCCATGACCGAGCTTTCACGGCAACTGCGGGTATCCTTGTCTGCAGTGAGTCTTTGCGTTAAGCGCGGCGAAAAATTTATAACGGACAAGAAATATTCGCTTATGGATAAATAAGATTGGAGGTGAAAGAATGGATGCTTTCATGCTAAGTAATAGCGTGATAAATCTTGCGGGGGCAAGCGTTTGCGTTGCCTCCTTGCTCATTGCCATATTCTTTATGGAAAGAGTATTACATCTTTCCCCCTGTCCCTTATGCATTCTGTCCAGGTATGTCGTATGCATCATGGGAATAATTTTCTTTGTGGGTCTGATTGATAATCAACGATTCATCAGCCAATTGGTCTATACGGGGATTAACATGTTATTCGTTGCCTTCGGGATCGTTATTGCGGGACGGCATATGTGGATACAATACCATCCCTCCTTATCATGCAGCATCGGCCCGGGTTCTAAAGGGATAATCGGATATATCACCAAAGCGTTTGCAGGCAGCAGTCACTGTGGCCAAAATGAGAGGCGATTCCTGGGGCTGACGGTTCCTGAGCAGACTTTGGTGCTTTTCATAGGATTGACGATACTGTTGGGTTTCCAGGTTTATATAAATCTAAAAAGGCATTTCTAAGAAAAAGGCATCACGGAGAGACGTCTATAAAATTATAAAACTCTTAACAACAGGGCCTTTTATGCGGTCCAATATAAACACTGTTCCAAACACAGGAGAAAGCAGAATGAAAAGCATCAAGATGATGATAGGTGTGATTGGTATAACGATGGTCGTCCTTGCATCGTGGGTAGTGGCAGCGGATCTGACTGACATTGCCTTGCCCACACCCCGTATGGAGGGAGGAAAACCTCTTATGCAAGCTTTGAAAGAAAGACATTCGGTTCGGGCCTTCAGCACGAAGACGCTGCCGGCTCAGGTAGTTTCTGATCTCCTGTGGGCGGCATTCGGCATCAATCGACCGGACTCTGGGAAACGCACGGCACCCTCGGCTATGAACTGGCAGGAGGTGGATGTTTACGTGATTATGAAGGACGGTGCCTATCTCTATGATGCTAAGGCCAACAGCTTAAGGGCGGTCGCAAAAGGAGACTTGCGCAAGTTGACGGTGACTCAGGAGTTCGTGGCCACAGCTCCGCTTAATCTGGTTTACGTGGCGGATATTAGAAGAATGAAAGGAGCCACACCTGATGATCAGGTGTTGTATTCGGGCACAGACGCCGGCTTTATCAGCCAGAACGTCTATCTGTTCTGCGCATCGGAAGGACTGGCCACGGTGGTAAGAGGCTCTATAGATCGTGACGACCTGGCTAAGGCGCTGAATCTTTCTGAACAGAAAAGGATCATTCTCGCTCAGACCGTGGGATTCCCCGGAACTGAACCCCGATAGTTTTTCTATCAGGAGAAAACCTCTCGCCTCAGAACGAATGGGGTCAAATCTTTTTTCTTGACAAATTGAGATTGTTCTGTTAGAAAAAAGGCATGAGCAGACCGCTAAGAATCCAATATCCTGGAGCGTATTACCACCTTACCTGCCGGGGAAACGAACGAAAAGATATTTTTTTAGATCAGGATGACCGGAGAGCTTTTTTAGAAAAGCTCTTTTTGTCAGTAGACATTTACCAGGTGTCACTTCTGGCCTACGTCCTTATGTCTAACCATTTTCACCTGCTTGTTGTCACGCCGCAAGGAAATCTTTCCGAGTTTATGCGTCATTTTAATATTTCCTATACTTCTGCCTTTAATCGACGCCACAGCCGCGCCGGACACCTTTACCAAGGAAGATACAAAGCTTTTTTGATTGATAGCGACAACTATCTTTTAGAGGTTTCTCGCTATATTCATCTTAATCCAATCCGGGTGGCTTCCTTTTCGAGGAAGGAAGCAGGAGAAAAATGGAAGGAGCTTTTACAGTATACGGACAGTAGTTTTTTGGGATATCTCAGGGAAGGCAAAAGGAGGGATGGTGTCGACTATAGCACAATACTGGGTTATACCGGTGGAGATAATAAAAAAGGGAGGGTTGAGTACCAAAAATTCGTCCAGGCAGGAATTGTGACGGGAGTTAAAAATCCTTTACTTTTAGGCAAAGGCAGCGGGATTATCGGGGAGAAAGATTTTATAAAATTGGTCAAAGAGAAGTTTTCAGGTGCAGGGGGATCGAAAAGGGAGCAGCCGGCATTAAGGGAACTAAGCAAAGAATATGAGCCGAAAGAACTGATAGAGGAATTCTGTCGGACCGTAAAGAAAAATAAGGAAGAAATATGTCAACGGGGAAAGAAGACGATAGAACGGGCGATGCTGATGGAGCTGCTTTATCGGTATTGTATGCTAAGGCAACCAGAAATCGGGAAACTAATCGGAGGGATAGATTACAGTTCCGTAAGTCAGGCGAGAAGGCGATTGCAGATTCGAATAACAAAAGAGCCGAAGATAGGAAAAAGATTTGAGACAATGTGTGGGGAAATAGAACAATTGTCAAGGAAAAAGATTTGACCCCATGGATCATGGATGGACAAGGGAGGGAATTATGAAATTTTTACCGCATAAACATAAAAACAGCGAATTATCCTTTGAAAAGGTTATTGATATTCACATTCCTGCAAGTGAGAGTATTGTCAGACGGTATAAAAATGCGTTTCTGTTTTATGATGATTATGATAAAGATGCGTGTTATAAAAAATGGCTTGAAAAAACAAGTATTCAGGAAGGGGTAAGAATTTTCCCTTTTTTCACCTACCGGGGTGTAATGATTTTTCTCATGGATGAAACATCGCTGATGTGTACCGGAACTTTAAAGTCAACAGACGGATGCGTATCAATTGCACATTGCAGGATGAACGGATTTGAGAAAGTCGGTTTTGAATCAGGCGGGAATACCGGCAGCGCTATGACTGAATACGGACAACGATCCGGCATTGAGACATTCTTCTTTGTGCCGGAAGATAATCTGTTCCTTTTGGACAGCACCCTCTTTTCTTCTCCCGGAGCGCATCTGATTTCAGTAAAAGATACTTTGCTATTAAAACAGACTGTGCGCGCTTTTATTGATCTATTCGGTATCAGTCATATCCCTGAAAGAGAATGGCGCTATGAAGCATCCATGTTCCGCGGCATATTTATACTGGAATATATTTTAAAAAATCAACCGGTTGACTGGTTTGTTCAGACTATCAGCGCTGCATTCGGTCCCATAGGTATTTATAGGGTTCTGAATGATTACGGAATTGCTCTGCCAAGATTTCTCGGCATTCAACAGCATGCGAACTCTCCTTTGTTTAACTCATGGAAGAAGCAGAACACCAAACACGAAGAAAAAAATACTGAAGAGAATCTTTTGACAAAGGTTATGTATGACAGGGAGCCATTTACCTATGGAACATATAATGATTTTTCAGAACTTCTCAGTTCCGCACAGGGAGATTTAAGCACTGTCAATCATCAGGAGTTTTATTATTATGTGAAAAAAATTTTTGAAGGGAAAACCATCCCTGATCTTCTGTATGAAAAAGGCATTCATATTTCCGTAAAAAATGAGGATATTGTAGAAAAAACAGGACTTATTGCTTTGGTCGGTACGATCAAGGCTATTGATCAGGGAATAATTTCTGCGGGAACCAGTGTATTATGCAGTCTGACCAGCGGAATGAGCCGATCCGACGGAAAAGCCAAGCCGGATTTTTACATTACGGATTCGGAAAATTTATCAGAAGATTCTTTAAAGAAAATGTTTGCTGCACTTATGCGGGACAAAAAAATATCATAACCGTACAGATCAGAGATACAACTTTGGACGGAGAGAGGGGACGTCCCCACATTCGGAGGTGTGGATTCCCACTCTTATGAGCAGGATGAGAGTGCCGTTGGTTGCAATTGTTTTATCTATTGTCTCTTTCAGCCCGGCATTTTTAAAATCGCTTGAGCGCAAGCCTTATAACTTAGAAATTATTTTTAAATATTTAAATACTTTTATTGCTACGGTCAACGCATGAGGATATTTTATGAACAATATTACAATATCTTCTTTGCGGTATTTATTACAAGGAATACTTTTTAATTTACGGGAAAGATTGACCGGATACCGCAGAGAAAAAAGAATTTTCAAGAAACGATTCGGCTTTGAGCTTAATCTAAAAAATCCCCTGACTTACAACGAGAAGATAATCTGGAAAAAAATCTACGATCGCAATCCTCTTCTTGTGATCGTTGCCGATAAATACAGGGTCAGGAAGTATTTAAAAGATGTTCTTGGGGAGAAGAGGGCGGAGAAGATCCTTATCCCCTTGCTTTATGTAACCGATAAACCGGAAACCATTCCTTTTGATAATCTTCCGGAAGAATATATTATCAAGGCAAATCATGGTTCGCGAATGAATATAATCGTTGAAAAAACCAACCCGGCTGATCGTAAACAAATCGTTTCTCAATGCAGAAAATGGCTAAGCAAACCATTTGGCCTTAAAATGCACGAATGGGCCTATCAGAAAATAAAAAGGAAAATAGTGATTGAAAAATTACTGCGCGATGAGAATGGAAGGATCCCTCTTGAATATAAGTTTTTTATGTTCCATGGAAAATGTCATGTAATCAGTGTTATTTATGATAGATTTACAGACATACGTACAGGTTGGTATACGCCAGAATGGAATTATTTAAATATTAGACGACAACATAGGCAGGCAGAGTACATGGAAAAACCGGGGAATCTCAGTTCCATGATAGGCTTAGCAGAATTATTAGGAACTCATTTTGATTCCATTCGTGTAGATTTATATTTAGTTAATAGCGAGATATATTTTAGCGAACTGACAAATTATCCTGCGAGCGGAAGATCTGTATTTACTCCGATGTCTTATGATTTTGAGTTGGGCTCAAAATGGAAGATAGTTCCGCAATACTGGAGGCCTCTCAGGAACGGACGGAGAGAGGGGACATCTTAAAATTATAAAATTTGTTCTGGACATCTCGATGGTGTTCTTTATTGTAGATAATACAGGTGACGGTAAGTATATCGGTAAGGAGGGATGGGAAGATCGCCAGAGAGAAGAAGGTTGAGGTGCTGAACCAGAAAGTTATAATTTTATGGATGTCCCCACATTCGGCCCTACAGACGGAAAAACCTGGATGATTTTTTCTAAACAAAGTTACAGATACTCAAATCTCTTCCGGTGTTTTATTAAAAGGTAAAGAAAGAAAGGGCCGCCCAGGAGAGAGGTGAGGATACCGATTTTAAGGTCTACCTTGATAATCAATCGAACCAAAAGATCCGCATAGATGACCAAGACCGCGCCTAAAAGACCGGCTAAGGGGATCAGTTTTCGGTTGTCGGGGCCGATGAGGCTTCGAATGATATGAGGAGCAATAAGGCCCACAAATCCGATCGCACCGGAAACAGCGATCGCTCCTCCGGTCTGAAGGGCCGCGAAAAAAAGCAAAGCATTGCGGGCGAGCTTAATGTTTACCCCCAGGTTAGCGGCAGTCTCCTCATCGAGCATCAGGATATTGAGGTCTTTGACAAAAAAAAGTGTTCCTAAAAAAGCAACGAAGGTGGTGGGGAAAACAATCGCGACATGTTCCCAGGAGCGATTGTTGAGATCTCCCATGAGCCACGTTATGATTACTCTTCCCACATCAAATTCATGGGTGCTTAAGGTGATGATAAAGGCAGTAAGAGCGCCAAAGATTAAATTGAGAGCGATACCTGCAAGCAAGAGAGTGGAAACAGACGTTTGGCCGCGGAACGATGCAATAGTAAAGACCATGATCAAGGTAAGGAGCGCAAAGATGATAGCGCAGCAAGGAAGAACAAACAGGGATGCGGCCGCCAAACCAAGATAGATTGCAACCACTGCCCCTAACGCAGCTCCGGAGCTGATTCCGATTATCCCAGGACACGCCATGGGATTTTTGAAAATTCCCTGCATGATTGCACCGGCAGAAGCCAAGGAAAAGCCAACGAAGAAAGCTACGAGAACCCGGGGCAGCCTCCCCTCCCAGACAATCGCTAATTGAACAGTATCGACACTGCCGGAGAATAACCCGAGCTTAAGGAAGAGAACTCTCATGACCTGCGTAATCTCGATGTGCCAGGCACCCGAAGAGACGGCAAAAAAACCACCCATCACGACGAGAGCCATTAACCCCATGAACAAACCCCACTCTTTTTTAAAAAGACTAAAACGCATTGTTATACACGATTCCCGCTAAAAGGTTAGCGCTTAAAAGCATAAATTGGGATTCACCTGCCAGGTAAACGTGGGGAAGATAGTGAATATTTTCTTTTTTGATTGCCCGCATGGTGGCCAGAACAGGGCTTTGCTGCAGTTGTTCTTTAAGGCTGCTTCCTTGAGGAACAATAATTATATCAGGGTCCCATGAGAGCAAAGTTTCAAAGTCAATTTGCTTCAAAGATTTAATCCCTTGTTCAGCCCCCACATTAATCACTCCGATCATCTCACACAGGGAGTTAAAATTGGAAAACCTTCCCGGAATATACCCTCCTTTGTCGTAGTACAAAACCCGTAAGGGCGTTACCGTCGTAGGGAGCTTTGCTTTTAGATCAATAAGCCGGGTGTCGATTATTTTAACCAAGGCCTCAGCGTTTCCTTCTTCTCCGATAATTCTTCCCACGAGGAGGATTTGCTCTTTGATTGATTCCATGGTTCCAAAATAGCCGAGGTCGAAGAGGGGAACCTTGGCTTGTTTTAATTTTCCTTTAAACGCCGGGTCAGAATAAAAGACCGTGAAAACCAAATCCGGCTTGGCGCCGATGACACACTCCACCTGCTGTGCGTTAAAAATTGGTCCTTGCTTTTTCACCTCGCGGGCAAGAAGGGAAAATTTTGGATCAGCGGCAAGTTCATTAAAAGCGATGAGTCTTTCGCGGGGGCAGATGGCCCATAAAATTTCCGTAACTCCAACCGCGTGCGGAATGATGCGCACGGGTTTTTTTTCTACTATAAAGGTCTTTTCTTCTTGCGCGAGCTCATCGTTTCTAAAGTCAATAAATTCATGGAGATAGTGTATGGTTTGGGGATAGGCCTTATCTGCCGAGGGGCTCCCCCTTACCAAGCTCAGCTCAGCTCTTAAGGTTTTTTCCTCAAGAGGGTTTTTTGGCCAAGGGCCTTCACTACTTGTCCCCCAAAGAGGAGCCGCAAAAAACGCAACGATCACAAAAATGAAGGCAGACAACTTCACAACACGCCCCTTATTTCTGGAAAAAGTAAAAAAGGCTTTTCGAGTCATGCTTAACCTCAACCATTTTTACCTTAAAGACCTCGCGAATATTTTCTTCAGAAAAAGCCTGAGAAGGAAGACCATGAAAAAAAATTGCTCCCTGGTTAAGGATGGTAATGGTATCGCAGTATCTTCTTGCCAGGTTGAGGTCATGAATGCTCACTAAAAGGGTTTTTTTTTCTTCTTTAAGATCTCTAAGGAGATCCATAATCGTAAGGGTGTGTTTGACATCAAGGTCGGAGGTTGGTTCATCCAAGAGAAGTAAGGAAGCCTCGGTTGCCAGCGCCCGGGCAATGATTACCAACTGTCCTTCTCCCCCTGAAAGCTCATTAATGTTTTGGTCCCTGAGCTCAAGACTCTGGGTTTTTATCAGCGCTTCTTTAATGACGGTTCTATCCTTTTTGGTTAACGCTTGGAACCGACCCTGATGGGGGTTTCTCCCCATTGCCACATACTCATAGACAGAGATAGGAAAGCTCACCCAGGTATTTTGGGGCACTAAGGTAATAATTTTGCTAAGGTCCTTTCGGGGGAATGAGCGATGATCTTTTCCGTTGATAAAAACCGTTCCCCCCTGAGGCTCCCAGATGCGGCAGATATTTTTTAGAAGTGAAGATTTACCCGAACCGTTTGGACCAATGAGGCCGTGAATTTTTCCGGGCGCAAACTGGGCGGAAATATTATTGAGGATATTTTTTTCACCAATTGAAAAATGGAGGTTATATAATCTGAGCATCAGGGTGGAGAAATCAATTAAGATACTTTATACAAAAAAAATCCCTGCCCTCCATAAACATGTTTCTGAAGAGAAGGGATCTTTCATCACTTTTTTGGGTAGGGTAAGGATTTGAGTATACGCAGATAACTTATCGTATGTTTCCAGCTTGTTGGAGTTAGTCCGTTCAAATCGGCAGGTTAATCGGTTTAAATTAAAAGGGGATTTTAAGGTCAACTCCACCGAAAACAAAGCCGGATTCGAGGCCTCTAAAGCTTCCCTCTCCATATATGTCCCTTTTTACATCGTTCATGGGAAACGAATAATTTATGGAAGGAGTAAGGGAAACTCCGTCTTTGAAAGGGATATTAAGGTCGGCCCATATAGTTGCATTTTGCAAGTTATTATAGTCAACATTATCAAAATTTGAATAGCTTACCCCACTGCCAAGACCAAGAGTCCAGCCATCTGCCCTTGACAAACACTTGCTTAAATCCCAATTTTGGGATAACGCGAAGTTGATTGTCCATGCATCTTGTTTAAACTCCCTTCCTTTCCAAAGACTGACCTCAGGGGAAAGAAAAGTATTTAAACCAATCCCGGCAAATGCCTTTTCATTTTCTCCGGCATCAGTATCATAGGTGAGCCACCCAAACCTCCAATTTAAAGCCGTCTCGTTAGTGAGGGGAAAACTGTCTTGGTAAGAAAGAAGCCCATGGTTTTTCTCTTTATTGTCCCAAGCGATAGGGCTGCTGTACCCGGAGTCAAAGCTTCGCCATGGAGTAAAGCTCAGACCCTGCTTGTATTCTTTTGAATTTAAGGGGGGGAAAAACGGGTTTGCCTTACTCAGTTCAAGTCCTTGCCAAATATAGTTTGAATAAAATGTCCACGTAAAAACACAGTTTGGTTTTTTAGCTCCATCCTCGGCAAAAGCAACAGACCCAACAAGAAAAAGACCACATATAAGGATGATCAGAGATCTCAAAAATTGTTTCATTACCATGAATCGTTGCCTTTCTTTTAATTTTTTTACCATTACGGGGATAGCCTTTTGAAAATTTACCCAAAACCTTATTACATTGAGCTGGTAACCCACTTTCCTTTTGGTAAATAACTATGAGAAAATTAAAAATTTTTTGGAAAGAAAAAAATATGTTAGGCAAGCAATGGTAAATTTCTAAAAGAAAAACAAAAGAAAGTCAAGCAAAAAGACAAAGTTAATTGTAATTTCCTAAAAATAACTTTAAAAATCAATACAATATAATTAAAACAAAAAAATATTGTTGCTAATCCGGGAGCCACCAGCTCTTTGGGGGCTGTTGCCCAAATCGTTTTGTGTCACCCTGAACTTGATTCAGGGTTTCATAACCTGTTGATCTTATTAGATGATGAAACGAGTTCAGCATGACCTAATAGCCTTAATTGCTATTTGGGCAACACGCTCTTTGTTGATGGCTTTTAAAGGTTCTCCCTTTTCTTGCCAAGTCTTATAAAGGCCTGACGCCGAAAAAGGGGAAAACTTCAGTTGCACTTTGAGTGATCATCCATATATTATTAATAGTAAGGTCCCTAAGTAAACCCAATACCAGCGGCAATCTATACAGATTTTAAAAAATTGAGAGATTAACCACAAGGAGATACCAATGAAGATCGGCGTAATGAACAATCCGCGGATTCCGATTATTGATGAAATCAAAGCGATTGGTGAGGCAGGCTATGATTTTATTGACCTAACCATAGAAGCCCCGCACGCTCAACATCTCGAGGTTGCGGCAACAAAAAAACTATTAAAAGATTATGATCTTTCAGTGGTCGGGCACACTGACCCCATTATTCCTTATGCCTATCCTATTAAGTCAATTCGGGAGGCATGCCTTGGAGAGTTTAAGCGGTGCGCTGAAATATTTGCTCGATTGGATGCTAAAATTATGAACATCCATCCCTGTTATTCCTGTCCGATTACAATGAAAAAGAGTTTAGTTGATTTGAATATCGAGGCATTATCTCCTATTTTAGATACAGTTCAGTCTTTCGGTTTAACCTTGATGGTAGAAAATTTTATCGCGCCCTTTGACTCTGTTGTCACCTTCAGAAGGATTCTGAGGAAACTCCCCGGGCTTAAAGTTCACCTCGATTTTGGTCATGGCAATATAGGAGAAGAAAATGGCATGATATTCTGTAGAGAATTTCCAAAAGAAATTGCTCATGTCCATTTTTCCGATAATCGCGGGTCGGATGACCACCATATGCCCCTGGGAGTAGGAAGTATTGATTGGAAGGGAGCGATCAAGGCTCTGAAATCCATAGAATATGAAGAGGGAATCACCTTAGAAGTATTTTCTCACGACCCCTCGGTTCGGTTTAAGTATTTAGAAATTAGTAGAAATTTGCTTAAATCCCTTTGGGTGGCGGTTTAAAAATTACATGAGCAAAACCATCCGGCAAAGCATTATAGAAATGTTAAGCCAAGAAGCATTGTCAACCCTTGAGTTATCAGTAAAATTGGGCATCAAAGAGAAAGATATTTTTTATCACTTGGAGCACATAAAACTTTCGATTAAACCAAAAAATTTTCTGATAGAACCATCTTCTTGTAAACAGTGCGGATTCACATTTACAAAGAGAGACCGCCTTACTCCGCCTTCCCGGTGCCCCAGATGCAAGGGTGAATATATAGAAAACCCTCGTTTTCTCATTAGTCAATAAAGGTAAAAATGAGAAAGAAAAAAATCTTGGTTGCTATGAGTGGGGGGGTGGATAGCAGTGTAGCAGCAGCCTTGCTTAAGGCTGAGGGATTCGAAGTTGTTGGTGCGACTCTAATTTTAACGGATAACGTTTTTTCTGAAGGAATCAATTTTGCTCAAGACGTAGCCAAAAAATTGGACATCCCCCATTTTGTATTAGATTTCACAAAGGAATTTGAACATGAAATAGTAGATTTTTTTTGCAAAGAATACCTTTCAGGACGAACACCTAACCCTTGCATTGTGTGTAATCGGAAAATTAAATTTGGTTCCCTCTTAACCCGCGCGCGAGAATTGGGAGCAGATTATTTGGCTACCGGACATTATGCACGGGTGGTTCACGATGATGTTAGGGGTCGTTTTCTCTTGAAAAAAGGCCAGGACGCGAAAAAGGATCAGTCTTATTTCCTCTTTGCGTTGAGCCAACATCAATTGGGTCCAGTGATTTTCCCCCTGGGAGAAATGACTAAAATCGAAGCTAAGGAAAAAGCAAAAGGAATTGGCCTTAAGGTATTTGATAAACCGGAGAGCCAGGAAGTTTGTTTTGTCCCTGGCAATAATTATAAAAATTTTATCAAGAGCCGTTTCCCACATTTAAATGAAAAGGGGCCAATTGTCTCAACCGAAGGAAAAATTTTGGGAGAGCACCAGGGGGTTTTTTCTTTAACAGTTGGACAAAGAAAGGGACTAAAGATTGCGAAGGGATTTCCGCTTTATGTAATTTCTCTGGATAAAGCAACTAATGCCGCAGTAGTAGGAAGGAAGGAAGAGACTTTTCGCAAAGAACTGATCGTTTCCCAGACAAATTGGGTTTCAATAAAATCACTGGATAAACCCATGGAGGTTAAGGTTCGGGTCAGGCATCAGCACCAAGAAAGCCCAGCGCGAATAATTCCCCTATCTGAAGGAAGGGTTGGGGTGAAGTTTTTTAAACCCCAAATGGCGATAACGCCCGGTCAAGCCGCGGTTTTTTATGATGAAGATACGGTAGTGGGGGGGGGGTGGATAGAATAGAAATAAAAAGGCCGGGAAGAGGGCCCGGCCTAAGAAAGGAGGAGATAGGATTAGTATTTGTTAATATAGACAAGAATTCTAAAATTTAGTTCTGAAAGAATTAATTTACCCATAAAATTATAAAAAACCGAGTGGAGAGGAATAAAAAATGCGCTTTTGGTGTAAAAATTTTTTACCCACATTTTTTCTTGACATAAAAATTTACATCATTAATATAAAAAGACTTTCTTTTTTAAATAAAGTTAATTTTTTGGCCTACTTGGCTTTTTTGATTCCATCCTATCAGGGAAAATGCAATTAAATATCCCAAGAATTGCTATTGGTGCTCTTCGAGGAGGCTCAGGCAAAACTATCGCGAGCATAGCAGTTATTTGTGGTTGGAAAAAGAAGGGTTTTTCTCTAACGGCTTTTAAGAAAGGGCCTGACTTTATTGATTCAGCTTGGTTAAAGGAGGCCTCAGGGCAACCTTGTTATAACCTTGATACGTTTCTAATGGCCGAAAAAACAGTAGTACAATCTTTTATCCGGCGCACTCGCGGAGAAACTGGTGCGGTAGTCGAGGGAAACCGGGGGCTTTATGATGGGGTGGATGAAAAAGGAAGTCATAGTACTGCCAGTCTTGCTAAGCTACTAAAGATACCTTTGATTTTAGTAATTGATTGTACAAAGGCGACTCGAACAATAGCGGCCCTGGTGCTGGGGTGCCAAAAAATGGATCCTCAGTTGAAAATTAAGGGGCTAATCCTTAACCAAATTGCAGGGAATCGGCACGCAAGCATTATTCGTTCTTCGATCGAACAGGACTGCCGGATTCCGGTATTAGGGGAGATACCAAAATTAAAAGATCTCCCTTTCCCGGAAAGGCATCTGGGCTTAGTTCCACCTCCAGAACATCATAAAAGAGAAGCAGCCCTTAAATTTTGCACCGAAATTGGGGAAAAATACCTTGACCTTGATTGTCTATGGGGGGTAGCCTCAAAAGCACCTCATTTAAAAATTTCTAGTTGCAACGAAGGGGCTTATAAAAAAAATCCTACCTCCTTAGTTCGGATAGGGGTCATTAAGGATTCAGCTTTCCAATTCTATTATCCGGAGAACCTGGAGGAGCTGGAAAGAAGGGGGGGGGAAATTATAGAGATAAACGCGCTCCAAGACAAATCACTTCCTTCGGTAGATGGTCTTTATATTGGGGGTGGATTTCCCGAAATGAATATTGAAGGATTAGCGGCAAATAGAAACTTTCGCCGTTCATTACAACAGGCAGTTGAAGATGGCTTGCCCGTCTATGCTGAATGTGGCGGAGCAATGTATCTCGGGAAAAGCGTGCACGTGCAAAACAAGTTTTTTCCCATGGCCGGCATTTTTCCGGTTGTTTTTAATGTTGATGAAAAACCATGGGGACATGGATATACAATTCTCAAAACTGATGCCCCTAACCCTTTTTTTAAATTCGGTAGTGTTATCCGGGGCCATGAGTTTCACTATTCAAAGGTTGAGGAGTGGAAGGAAGACCAAATAAGCTTGGCTTTTAAAGTTGAACGGGGCTTTGGTTTTAACGGAAAAAAAGATGGTCTTTGCTATAAAAATGTTCTCTCAACGTATACGCATATTCATGCCCTGGGAGAAAGAAGGTGGGCGAGCGCCCTGATAAGAAAAGCTGAATCCTATAAAAACAATTAGACACAAACCGTTTATTACGGTAATTTTATTGTGCTTTAAGTAAGGCTTTAACAACCCAAAACAATTTTTAACCCTTTATTATTGAAGGAGGTAAAAAAAAATGGCAAAGATTACGTTAGGCGGGAAAGAAGTCGAAGTTGATGAGGATGGTTTTATCCAGGAACCTGACCTTTGGGATCAAAATGTCGCTATGGATTTAGCAAAGACTGAAGGTGTCCAGGAGATGAGTGAAAGACATTGGAAGCTGGTAAACTATATCCGAGACTATTATCAGAAGTTTGGAATCGCACCTATGGTAAGAAAGCTTTGCAAGGAGTGCGATTTAAAGTTGAAAGAAATCTATGAAATGTTTCCCTCAGGCCCTGCTAAAGGTGCTTGTAAAGTTGCGGGACTTCCCAAGCCTACCGGCTGTGTTTAGTACTCGGCTTGATATAGAGAATTTTAGAAAGGAGTATAATTATGTTTCAGGTTACTGTTGATCATGATAAATGCGATGGCGATGGCGCATGCGCGGATATTTGCCCCAGTGATGTTTTTGTCATAAAAGACGGCAAGTCCTATCCTGAAAATATGGATGATTGCGTTGGCTGTGAGAGTTGTGTGGAAGAATGTGCGCAGGGTGCTATTACGGTTGAAGAAACTTAATTTTTAAGTTCCTTTTTAACCATGACAAAACCCCGCCGCAAAGACAAGATCTCTCAAATCAATTTTCCCCCTTGTGCCCAAAAGAAAAAGGGCAAGGTTTTTTTGGTGGGTGCTGGGCCGGGGGATATTGGTTTGGTTACACTTCGGGCCAAGGAATGCATCGCTCGGGCGGATGTTATTGTTCATGACTCTTTGGTTAATCCGATAATTTTTGGTTGGGCTCGAGAGGATGCTGAGATAGTCAATATGGGAAAGAAGGGCTGGGGGGCACATGTTCCCCAAGAAACGATCACCACTGCTTTAATCGAGCATGCTCTTCAAGGAAAGACCGTTGTTCGACTAAAAGGCGGTGATCCTTTTATCTTTGGCCGGGGAGGAGAAGAGGCCCAAAAATTAGCCGAACAAGGCATCCCTTTTGATGTAGTTCCTGGAGTTACTTCGGCGGTTGGGGTTTCGGCGTATAGCGGAATCCCGCTCACCCATCGGGACTTTGCATCCCAGGTCACTTTTTTTACGGGGCACCCAGATTCCCGAATCACGTGGGAGAAAATTACTCCAGATGCAGGGACTCTGGTTATTTATATGGGGTTGGCTAATCTGCCCTATATTGCCGAAAAGCTTATCCAGGGGAGGTGGCCGATAGACACCCCTGTTGCCTTGATTAGCCGAGGATCCCTCGGAGATCAGGAAGTTTTGACTGCCCCCCTTAAACGGATAGCAAAGGAAGCGAAAAAAAGGAAGATAAAAACTCCGGTTTTGGCAGTTATCGGTAAGGTGGTTAACCTTCGGGAGAAGATAAAATGGTTTGAGAATAAACCCCTTTTTGGGCTTCGCATCCTGGTGACCGGCTCGAAGCAACAAGCTTTTGATCTGGCAAAAAACTTAGAAGAGTTGGGAGCGGTTTCTATCATGCTCCCTACTATCCGGGTTACTCATCCTGATTCATGGGAAGATTTGGATTCAGCCCTCGATCGTCTTCAGGATTATCACTGCATAATTTTCCCCAGCATAAACAGTGTAAAGTGTTTTTTTCATCGGTTTGCCGAAAGAGATAAGGACATCCGGGAACTTTCTAATATTGCCTTGGGCGCGATCGGAGAAAATACTATTAATGAGTTTGCCAAACGGATGCTTAAGGTTGACCTTCCCTCACCTCAGGCGGGGATGGAAGACTTTTTTGCGATGATCAAGGCGAAGGGGTTAAAAGGAAAGAAGATACTGATCCCAGGCTGTAAAGAATCGAGAGGGCAGATAGCTGAATTCTTCCAGGAGATGGGGAATAAGGTGGTCACGGTTGATGCTTACAAAATCACAGATGAAAAAATCAACGCTCAAGAACTTAGAAAGGCTCTGGTTTCTCCCGGCATTGATCTTATAATCTTTACCTCTCCTGCCTCGGTAAGAAATTTTCGCACCTTAACGCAAGGAAAGCTGTGGGAGAAGACCCTAAACACGTTGAAAGTTGCTACCGTTGGTCCCCTTACTGCTAAAGAGGCGGTCTTGTCGGGTTTAAGTCCCGCCATAATTCCTAAGCACTTTACCATATCTTCTTTGATTGCTGAGATCGCGAAAAAACTTGGTCAGGAAAAAGTATTCTTGCTGGAAAATGAGCTGCTTCTCGATCAAGCTAACTTCATTTAGCTTTCTCGATAAACCCTTTTTCCCAGCCGATCATTCAACTGCCCGCAATTGAAGATCCGCAACCCGCTTCTCGGACTACACCCAATCTGTTTCAAAAATCAATGCAGTGTCAAACTCTATTGTCCTTTCGCGATCCACCATTAAAAATTTATCGTTCGCTTAAAACATTTATGGCAAATAGCACAACAAATGACTCTCTCTTCTTAAGTCAATCCCTGAGTAGCCATTTCGACCATTCTTCAAGAGAGCAACCCTTTCGGTCGGAATCTTTGATAGTATAAGCCACTTTTCAGGATACTCCCACGGCCCTTCCCCATCCCGAGGCATCTTTAACTTTACCATCTTCCATAACCACCTTTCCTCTCACCATGGTCAGCACTGGCCACCCCTTCAGCTCCCACCCTTCGTACGGGGTATAGTCGCACGAGGAAGGAGAAAGCGCAGCATCAACCTTTTGCGTTTTTTCTAAATCCACGATGATGAGATCGGCATCGGCCCCTGGTTGCAAGCCCCCCTTGTGGGGGTAAAGCCCGAATATGGTTGCGGGCTGATAACTGGTGAGCCTCACCACCTGATTCAGCGTCATCCGACCCGCATGAACTCCCGCAGTCAACAGCATGGGCAAAGCAGTGGGCATCTCCTGCCAGCTTAGCTGCATCCTCCACACTGTTCCGTCACCCAGCTTCTCCTTTAAGCGATTGGCGCTGCTGTCAGTGGCAATACAATCGATTTCACTCTTGTGTATTCCTTCCCATAATCTCTTTATGTCATGCGGCGGCCGGTACGCGGGAGTGGTTAAGGCAAGAAGGGGACGGGCAACTCCCGTGCCATCGTGGTCAATCATCAGGTAGCGAGGACTGGTTTCAAGATATACCTGATTCCCTCGTTCCCGAAATTCCTTAGCGATGCCTAACACCTCCCCGGCTCCCACATGGACAATGTAGAGGGGAACACCCACCTCTTCCGCCATCCGGCAGGCGCTATCAGCGTCGATTTCCTCGCAGAGCGGTGGGCGGGACCGGCAAAAAGCCCGAAAGTTATTTTCCTGGTCATGCCGGTGCCGGTGCAATTTCAATAGTTCATAATTCTCCGCATGGATAATAACCAGCCCGCCAGCGTCCCTAACTTTCTCCATTCCACGAAAGAGGTAGGATAGGTCAATACCGAAGATCCCCACCTTTTTCATTTCATCACCCTTGTATGCCATAAAAAACTTGAAGCCTCGTAATCCTCGCTCGCGGCATTTGTCGATTTCTTCGAGGTGTTGCTCGGTCATGCAGGCGGCCCAGAAGCACATATCCACCGTGGCCAACCGCTTCGTAGTCTCGATATAATAGGGAATTCTCTCGAAAACCGATTTTTGCTCCAGGATAACGTGAAAAACCGTGGTTACCCCTCCAGCTGCCGCTGCCTTGGTTTCGCTCACAACATCGTCTTCATAGGGTAGGAACGCACCAAAATGGGTATGACAGTCCACGATGCCCGGAAGAATATAGTTACCATGAACGTCAATGACGTTCTGGGCCGTTAAGGGAATCTCGCCTCTACAAACACACGCAACTTTTTCTCCCTCCACTCCAACGGTAACCCCTTTAATAGTTGCCCATGGGGTCACCAGTTTCCCATTGGTAATGATAGTATCCATAGGTCACCTCAAGTCTTTTTTCAGGTTTGCAAATAGGTTTTTTCTTATGAGCACAAAATAAAATGGTTGCGTATTTTATGCCCATGATGAAGCGTCCTGCTCGTCAATGTATAGCGCTGACGCGGTGCAATATCAAACACTATTTTTTCTACTGCAGTAGTGTTTCCAAAGTAAAGCGGAGAGGGCTATGGCGATCCATGCGATATTGATGCCGACAGACGGATAGGCGCCATAGAAAAACGAATTGATAATGAGCAAAACGCTCCCGGCGACATTAAACAATTGGTAAGTCGTTGAATCTCCGGCAAGCCGCCGCGCTGAAATCAATGCGTAAGCGATAAGCAGTAAAGCGACCCCGATCCAGCCGGCAATATCAATCATGATATTAATCTTCACAATATTTTTACTCCTACGTTCTTTGATGTCTCAAAACAAAACGAGCTTCCGGATGCAGTGAGCCGGTATATATAGTACCTTAAATCAACTCACTATCTTTGAGGCAATCCCCTATATATGGTTTAGACACTATTTATCTTGTTGCGATGTGAATTTTATGTCATAATTTCTATTGCTTGTCAAGTAAACCCCGTTAGAGGGCTTTTTCACCCTGTTAGATATTTTGGTATCTAACAGGGCAAGCGGAGCATTTATTCCGTTAGAAAATTTTCTAACGGGGTAAACTGCTGATGCGATAAGACGGGGACTTTGAGATCAAACTTTTTATTACGGATGGTAAAATGAGAACACAAAAGTTTTTAGCTGAAACCGATAAGGATACATTAAAAAAGATAACTGCTGAGATGGAGGATGAATATCACCACATTATTCTCCGGATCTGGGTGGAAGATTCTCAGTACTCCATTGTCAGGATAGAACTCGAAATGCTGCGCCATCCAGAAGAGCATTGTTTAGACTGTCTAAAAAACGCGGAAAAGCTCATGGGTCTTTCCCTGCAACATCCTCATTTCCGGCGGAGATTATTAAAGACGCTCGGAGGAGAGAGGGGGTGCTTCCATGTCCTTGAGTTGCTGCACGAAGCCCAGGATTATACCCGCTCAATCTTTTGGGATAGACCACCGGATAAAGATGGCCGTTATAGAATTTCCACTTTGGGCCAAGAGGGAGAGGTGCGCTGTATTGCCTTTCGGAAAAAATAAAAGTTGACGGCTTCGTAAAAAGTCCATCTGCGGCGTTGCGCTGCATCCTCAGTCATTGCGGCGTACAGGTAAGTACGCCTCATTCCGTCGGATTTGCGCACCTTGCATCTGAAGCTTTTTACTGTG
>Ga0068714_10001497_pt1 | contig 33925 bp, 24 predicted proteins | sample MTBNYHSulfiMetaG_FD_62988 | JGI IMG/M metagenome (GOLD analysis project Ga0068714, IMG submission 62988) | Enrichment culture microbial communities from rom New York Harbor, USA that are MTBE-degrading - MTBE-NYH (New York Harbor Sulfidogenic)... | ecosystem: Environmental > Aquatic > Marine >...
CAGCTCGAGCGGGCCATGGCCAAGCTCGAGGAGGGGAAGCAGACCATCACCCTGACGGTCTCCCTGGAGCAGCAGGAGGAGTCGGACATCGTGTCCGTAACCCACCGGGTGGTCCGCAAGGCGGCGCCCCCAAAGGCCCAGGGTAGCTACGGCTTCATCGGGGACGATGGCGTGCTGGAGGTCGATCCCGGAAGGGACGACAAGGACCCCCGCCAGCAGATCATGTTCCCGGAAGGTCAACCCAAGGACCAACCCAAACCGGGCGAGGCTCCGAGCTTGTCCGTTCGTCAAGGAGGTAAGAAGGAGTGAGCCAAGACGCCCAAAAACCACAGGCCGAGAGCCCCACGGTTGAGATGCCCCTGGATGCCCTTGCGCGCCTGATCGGACCCAGGAGCATCGCCGTCAAGAACGCCGATGGCGAGGAGATCTTTCTCCGCCAGGGCGACTACCAGACCTACAGCATTTCCAAGCCGGCCAAGCACCCGGTGGTCCTTCAGAGCCTGTGCTCAATCGCCCCTTGGGGACAGGAGATGATCCCCGAAGGCAATCACGGCTGGCTATTCTGGGGCGAGGAAAACGAAGGGGCGTGGAAGATCCATCTCATCCCAGACACCGCCCAGTTCCCCAAGGTCGAATCGGCAGTCTACAGGTTCGGGCCCACCTACGAAGCCAAGCTCTGGTGCTACCCGGACTTCTCCCTGACGCTGGACCAGAAACAGTTCAAGACGGTCATCGAGACCTCGGCCAAGTCCCTGGAGGATGCCAGCACTTGGCTTGGCCTGGCCATGAAAGTTCGGGTTGTTCAGAGCCTGAAGCGAGACTCGGTTGAGGAGAACTCCCTCAACCGGACAGTCCTTTACGAGAGCAAGTCCGAGAAGGGGTCGGTTGACATCCCCAAGAAGCTCTATCTGAACCTGACCCTCTTCGAGGGCGGGAGCCATTCCACCAGGCTGGAGTTCCTAGTCGATCTCCACTGGCCGGAGGGTCAACCAACAGCGGGGCCCAAGTTTATCTTTCGGTGCCCGGGAGCCAACACCGCCGTCCGGGAGGCGATCGAGGCCGAGGTCAAGACCGTCGCCGACGAGTTGGGCGATCGGGTCAAGACCTACCAAGGCCTTTACCTTCCCAAGAGGTAGCCTCCAGGCGGTTTCAGATAAGGCGGGGGCTTCGGCCCCCGCCTGGAAAGGAGAATCATGTCAGACAAGACCGGCATTGGCTACGTGGACGCCACCTGGCAGCCTGGTGCTGGCTGCACCAGGATCAGCCCGGGGTGCAAGAACTGCTGGGCGATAGGTACGGTCAGGCGGCTCGACGCCAACTACAAGGTCTCCGCGGATTATTCGGGACTGGTCAGGGAGACCGAGAACGGCGCGGATTGGACCGGCAAGGTCAATCTGTTCCCGGATCGGCTGAATAAGCCCCTGGAATGGCGGAAGCCACGGATCATCGCGGTCTGGTTTCAGGGGGACCTCTTTCATTCCGAGGTTCCGAATGAGTACCTGGACCGGGTTTTCGCCACCATGGCCCTGGCCGAGCAGCACGTCTTCCTGCTTCTGACCAAGCGGCCGAGACGGATGCTCGAGTATCTGACGGCCACGGGCTCCCTTCAGAGCACCCCCGAGAACATAGCGGATGCAGCCCACCAGCTCCACGGCGTGATCTGGGACGCCAGGGGCTCGGACCGGTGGAAGTATTCCCGCGGTGCCCTCACCCCCGACCTCGAGAAACGCCGGCCCTGGCCCGGCTGGCCTTTGCCCAACGTCTGGGCCGGCCTCAGCGTCTCCACCCAGGGCGAGTGGCACCAGAAGCGAGAATTCTTCCTGAAGACCCCGGCCGCCGGCCACTGGCTGAGCCTGGAGCCGCTCTTGGAGTCGATCATGCTCAACCTGGAGGACGTTCCTGGGGACTGGTGGTGTGAGACCTGCCAGGCCTTTCTGGACGGATCCAGGGTCGAGCCTGACGAGACTTGCGACACCTGCCACGAACCGGTGAAGGTCCGGCCCATCCTCGACTTCGTGACGGCGGGGTGCGAGCAGCTCCCCGGAGGAAGGCCAGGCCGGCCGTCCAAGGACGGCTGGTTCGGAGAGCTTTTCAACCAATGCAAGGAGTACAAGATCCCCTTCTACCTCAAACAGGCAGAGTCGAATGGGATTGTTGTCAAGGAACCGGGGATTTGGATCAACCCCATGAACGACCTGCCGGAGGGCTGGCGATGATCACCAAGCTGGAAGAGCTGGGCGGATTGTCATGATCCGTAGACCGCGGCCAAGACCGAAGAGAAGCAGGAGGAGCCCAAAGAACCGTTCTATCCAACGGGCCCACGCCAGGCGGAAGTTCTGGGGACGCTTCGGCAAGGAGCTGAGCCTGGCGGAATACGAGGCCCTGGTCAGGAAGATCGTGGACAACGGGGGCGGTGAGAACAACGGGGAGTCGGTCTTCCTGTTCAAGGAGAGCAACCGTGTTTCCCATTGGGCCGTCAGGAAGGGTGGGCGCTGGTATGCGGTCCCCTTTGACCGCCACCGTAAGGCCATTGCCACCTTCCTTCCCCCAGAGGCTCTCTGGCCCCACCTGGACCGGATCGTGGTGACAGATGACCAGAACGGCTGTTGAAACAAGCCCGCCAGTGCCCGGGTTGACTCCCAAGGTGCTGGCGTTCGCCGGCCGGATGGAGGAGGTCCTCCTGGAGCAGGACCAAGGGACGGATCCCATCACGCTTTTGGACAGGGCCTTCCTCGAGCTCAGGGCCCTGACCAAGGCCCTCCGGCACCTGGCAATGGGAGACGACACCAGGGAGGTGGTGGTCAAGAAGGCAACCACCGTGGCCGGGCTCACGATGATGATTGCCGCTGTTGTTTCGGAAAAACGGTGAAGATCCTTTGCTTCGCAATACTCTGGCTTGGGCTGATGGTCTTCCTGATCATCATGATCCACCGGGCCGGACGGACCCTGAGGCGGACCATCGACGAGGTGGGGAGACTTTAAGTTGAACAGCCAACCCGCCATAGCTCCGAGTCGGCCCGTGCTCAGATGGCACGGTGGCAAATGGATACTTGCGCCCTGGATCATTTCCAGGTTCCCCAGCCATCATATCTACGTTGAGCCCTACGCCGGCGCTGCCTCCGTCCTGCTTCGGAAGCCGCGGTCTCCCCATGAAATCTACAATGACCTCGACGGCAGGGTTGTCGAACTTTTCAGGGTGCTCCAAGACTCGGATATGGCTGCCCGCCTCGAGGCGCTGCTCAGGGTGACACCTTTCTCCCGGGCTGAGTTTAACCTGTCTTATGAATCCAGCCCCGATCCTGTTGAACAAGCTCGTCGAACTCTGATCCTATCTTTTCAGGGTTTCGGGTCCGACTCTGCATCGAGACCCAGAACGACCGGTTTTAGACTCAACTCCTGGTGCTCAGACACAGGCGCTCCCATCGATTGGATGCGATACCCGGACCAAGTTGGGCGATTCGCTCATCGCCTCCAGGGGGTCGTGATCGAGTCGCGGCCGGCGGTTGAATTGATCCCCGCTGTTGATACCGAGCGAACCTTGTTCTACGTGGATCCCCCCTATCTTCGGGAAACCCGTTGTTGCCGGTGGCCGTCTGAGCATGCCTATCGACACGAGATGGAGGAGGCAGACCACATCGAACTCGCTCAGGTCCTCAAGTCCGTCAAGGGAATGGTGATCATCTCCGGCTATGACAGCGAGCTCTACAATGAGCTGTTTGCCGGCTGGAGGAAGGAGACCAAGGAGACCAAGGTTTTCAGAAACAAGCGACAGGTCGAGGTGATCTGGATCAACCCGGCTGCCGACCTGGACGGCCCTCTTTTCCAGGAGGCTCGGTGCCGATAGCCTCCAACACAACCCCCTTGACCCCGGCAGAGGCCCTGGGCCATGCTTGGTTTATTCTGGGGACAGGGGACTACGTGGAGATCGGGGTTGTAACCTCCCGGCAGAAGTGTAAGCACTGCGGCCAGATGGGCAAGTGGGCCGTGGTCCAGGCCCGGCCACGGTGGTACTTGGAATGCGCCGCCTGCGGGAAGTGGTGGTCCATCAGCCCCGTCATCCGACTCCGGTTTAAGGGCCGGCGGATGGTCATCACGGCCACCAAGCAGGGTGAGAGGTTCGCCTCCGTGGAGCGGGCCCACCAAGAGTTGGAGTCCATCCGGACCGCCATCAAGGACGGTACGTTCTCTCCTGACGATTATCGCGGCCGGAGGGGGTCGGCCCTCCTTTGGTCGAACTGGCTCAAGGCCCACCGGCTCCGGATGGAGCGGCAGAAGTCCCGGGCGACCCTGGCCAAGTACCGGTCCATGTGGGCCCACCTGGCGGACGCTTTCCCTGGCCTGAAGATCGGAGAGGTCAGGAAGGGTCACATAGCCGACGTCCTGAGCAGATTCAATGTCTCCCCCAAGTACAAGGCCGATATCCTGGGCGAGCTGAGACGGCTTTTCAATGACGCCCTGGACCGGGAGGAGATCGACCGCCTCCCCTCCTTCCCTGCGGTCAGGGTTCCGGAGAGGCCCATCTACTACCTGACGCCTGAGCAACAGGCCCGGGTCTTGGAGAACATCGAGGAGCCCCACCGGCCTATCGCTCGCCTCCTGGTCGAGCATGGAATCCGGCCGGCCGAGGCCTGCGCCCTGTGTTGGGATGCGGTGGACCTGGAGAAGGGGCTTTTCTGGCTGGCCCGGACGTTCAGCCGTCGCCGATTGGTCAACACCACCAAGGGCGGCGCGGCCATGGCCCTCCCCATCACCTCGGAGGACGAGGAGGTGTTCGGGCTGGCGGCCGAGGTCTACCTCGGGCAAGGGGTCCTCCCCCGGGGCGAGCTCCCGGTCTTCCAGAACCCGACCAAGAGCCGGAACCCCCGGGCCAAGAACGAAGCCCGATTCTATTCGCCAGACCTCCTGGCTGATCGCTGGAGGAAAGCCGTGGCCGCGGCCGGCCTGGAGCCCATCGGGCTCTACCCTTCCACCCGGCACAGCAAGGCGATGAAGCTCAAGTTCGAGGGGGTCTCGGATGAGGTCATTGCCCGGGTCCTCTGCCACCGTTCAGGCGGCCAGCATATCAAGAAGTATGCCCGGGCCGATGTGCGCTTGGTCAGGGAGGTCTTGGAGTCCGGGTCACAACCGGGTAACAAACGGCTGTCTCTGGTGGGAAAAGGTCGGAGTGATGATGATATTTAACCGAGAGGGAGAGTGCCATCCTCACACGGTGGAAGTCACTGGTTCAAATCCAGTACGGCCCACCAAATTGAAATAACTGAAAAAGCCCCTCTCAGGCGTTAGGCCGGGAGGGGCTTTTTTTGCTTCAAAACGGTTGCCAGAAGGTTCCCAAATCGGGGAAATGATCGAGGGGGGAATCGGGGGGGTCAGGTTTTACTTTCGGCCACCGAGGGTTAAGGCAATGACCCGCAGTGTCCGATAGAAAAGTTATGCGGGCGGACCACCGAGGAGAGATAGTCCCGGTTACCCTTCTGCGAGCGGGAAACCCCTTAGGAGGAGGTTAAGCTCGGTTGGGAGGGTGTCAGGTAATTACCGTCACTGTACAAGCGGTGAAAGAGTCTTTAGATCAATATATCTTTATTTTAAGACTGGAACCAGTACTTCGATAAAGCGCTTCAAAAAATAAGGTTGGAAAGACCGGACGAGGTTGTAGCGAGCCGATTCCAGAAAAAGTTGCCGTCAAGAGACAGATTTGGTCAGATTCTCAATGAGCCGAAATGAATGGCCAAGACAAAGGGGATGGCGCCTCTAGACGCGATCCCCTTATCGGAGGCTCAACCTCCGTACGTTGAGGGTTAGATGCTCAAGATAGGCTAAAACCTATCCACTAATCTCTTGAGATAAACGCGCATTCAGCATTGGGCAGTTTGCCAAGCCCAATTTTCTCGACCAGATCGAAGAGCCAATCCAATTGGTCGCCAAACCAAAACCGCGTGGCATCACCATGAGCCAGATGGGCATCCAAAGCATTCTCCGAGACTTCGATTATGATGCCCAATTTGATGAAAGCGTCCACAATCGGGATAGTGTTCGCTTCGTTGACGTGGCACACGCAAACCTTTTTGTTATCGTCTCCGGCCGTTGCTAGTGGAGCAAACATTGCCAACCCGAACACCAGGACCAAGCCCACGAGCACAAACTTTTTCATTTTTCTCCCCCTTAGTCAGAATTCTCGTCTTTTTATCAACATGTTGATCCGATGGCGAAGGTGGGCTAATATGGGAAGAGCCTGATCCCCTACCTCCGCGCGGGGGATTGTGGTGGAGCCGCTCCGGGCGATGCCCCGTCCGGGGCGGCCGCTTAACCCTGAAAGCTGTTTATTTTGATTTTAGACACCTCCTTGCTAAGGTTTCTCGCCTTTCAAAAAGTAATTTTTCTTCAAAACAAACATGCGGCCTAAGGATAGAGGTACAAGTTCATCATTAGTGGACACAAAATTATAGATTATCCCCACATTCTAATCTATTTGATTGCCAATAAATTGCAATTGGAGAAAAGTAATATACCCCGGCTTCCATGTTCCGAGAATTCGTGCTTTTATTATTAAAATTTATTAATGTACAGCTATTTTGATAATTTACCGGCATACTAACCATATCCCCACACAACCCCTGCCTTTACCTCATACTACCCGTTTTGAGATTGTCAAATTTTTTTTGGTGAGCGCCACCTTTAATCTGATTTAGTTAATAATTATGGGCACATTCACAGCTGATACACCCAATTGAGAAACGGCGTATTCCTCAAGGCCAGGCTTAAATCCGCTTTCTGGTTGTATACTTTATACGGATCGACCCTCCCGCCGTCCCCTTGACATTGTAGCGGAAGTATGTAAAATTATCATCGCCTGAGTCCCAAGCTTCGCGGTGGGATTCCCGGTTTGGCCGCTCCGAACGAGGCCACGTTTGGGGCGGCCAGTTTTTATTTTGGCCATAAATCAGTTGTGTGCCCATTGGACCACCCAGCATGAAGAGCTGGCACTTAACCACCCCCTCTTGGGTCAACCATTTAACGAAGCGACTGGTTACTTAGATTTGGACCGGTGAGTGAACGTTCAGAGCAGGCAACGTGCATGTTTTGGTCCATTAATAGGTTCTCAAAAATTTTACCTGCTGTCAATAATTATTTTTTATTGCGGTATTAATTAGTTGGCGCGTTAATGATTATTATTCTCATTAATCTGAATTACCTCTCAAGGTCGTTCTCGATCCTCAGAAGGGTCCTCTTTGATCCTTGGAAGCTCTAAAATCGACCCTGTGCCGCCGCTCCAATAAAAAGCGGTAGTTTTTCTCCGTTTAGCCCCTTATGGATGCCTAACTAACTGATTTTAATTATAATTAATCTATTATAATTTGATCAATCACTCGGAATAGCAACCGTGCCAGCCTAATACCGACTCAAAGCGCTTGACCAGAGGGAAGGATGACGCCACGTGAACTGCCCAACGACGGCCATGGTTGGCCGCCTTGGCCCCGACATTGAACAGCCGCTTGATAATCTACTCTACAGACCGCCCGACCTCTACTCCCTTGAGGTAGAAAGGTCGAAACATATGAAGGAGGTTGTATGCGAAGACTCCAATAAGAATCTTGGCCTGGTTGGTTCAAATACTAACCGGACTCACGCGGAAAAAATTCTAACAGCGCCAAGTCACGAATAATAGCCAGGCGGATCAGGCCTTGGGGGTCATAGGGCGGGGGGGGGTGCCTGGCCGTTCATCTGCTCCACCCCCTCTTGTCCGACCCTTCTCACTTTTTCCCAGCAGGACCCGCCCCTAACGGTCTCTCTCCTTGCCTATCATTGCCATCCCCACCTAAAAGATCCGACCTCCTCAGCGCCCCTCAGAGAGGCGTTTATTTTCGCCTTCTGGGGTGGGTCTGAACCTGAAGAGGTCCTGACCTCCTCTTCCCAAGTACCCCTATAACCCCCAGACCCCACTTCGGCCGTCCTGGGCCGGATTGAATGAGACGAAAGTCCATTATGTTGCATTGGATCAGAGGTGGCGGAGAAGCTGTAAGGGATAGACAAGGGGTTAATGAGAATCGGCGGGAGAGCCCTCCTCCCCCGGTGGAAGTCTCTGATTCAAATACGGCGCTGCCTCCCACTTATCAATACAAACGTCTGCGTTACTCCCCTGCCCCTCTCTTCTTCGGCAATTTTCATGAAATATCCTGCCTGGATTTATTTCCCGGCTCTTAAGCCGACTCCCCCCCGGCAGGGAGAAGGCCGGATCCTGGTAAACCGCAATTTTCCGGCAGCCAGGTGAAATGGAGCAAGGCCCGGTGGGGTCCTTCACCTTCATCCCCGGCGTCCGATTCAACCACCTTGGCGTACAGGTAGGAGGTGTCCGAACCAGGATTTGCAAGTTCGATCTTATAATCGGCATGAAGGTCCAGCCTGGTTTCGGCCGAGACCTCGCAGCTGTTTCCGCCCAACTTGAGCACCCGGGCCGGGATCCCTTCCTTTCCCAGGGCCTTCCCCTCCAAGGGGTAGCAGCGCACGGCCAGGGGTCTGGCCAGGGTCTGGAGCTCCGGATTTCTCCCGGCCGGCAGTGATATTTGGTGCTTACCCTTCAGCCCGGTGACTTCCCTCAGAATCATGGATTCCTCGGCGCCCTTGAAAGCCGCCTCGATCTCCCTGCCGGTGACAGCCACCGAGGCCACACGTTCAAAGGTCGTGGGGCTGATCAGCACCTGCCCCCCAACGGTGAACGATTCGATGCGAAAGGCCTCGTTGATGGCCCTCCCCACGGCGGCATACTTGGCCCGCTTCTCGGATCCAATGTTCCCCACCACCAGCGAGCCGGTGTTGAGCCCGATCCCCATGCTCAAAGCAGGCAAGCCTTTGGCCATTAGCTCTTCGTTGACCTGGACCATTCTTTCCTGCATGACCAGGGCGCAGGCCACCGCCCGCTCCGGATCGTCGGAGCCCAAAAAAGGCGCCCCGAAAAAAGCCAGGATCCCATCACCCATCAGCTCGTTAACCGTCCCCCCGTACTGGGAGATGATGTCGAGCATGGGGCTGAAGTAGGTATTCAGTATCTCGATCACCTGCTCGGGGCGGGTCCGGCTGGCGATGATTGAAAACCCCCGCAGGTCGGAGACCAGGATGGTAACCTCCCTTGTCTCCCCGGCCAAGGCCAAGCCGTCAGGTTTACTGAGGATCTCGTCAACCACCTCCTGGCTCAGGTAGCGCCCGAAAACCGATCGAATGTGATCCCTCTGGATAGTCGTTTGAAACCGCTCCCGCTCTTCCAGGACATAGCGGCAGACCCCCAGGCCGACAGCCCCCAGGGCGAGCATGAGAAAAGGCCGGACGGTATTGAAGATGACCGAGACAAACAGAAATCCGAGAAGGACAGCCAAGTTATAACCAAGAACCAGTAAGGCGACCCCGTAAATAAAGATTCTGGATGAGCGGCTGAAGGAAAACCCCGCCAGACCCAACATCAAACCCAACTCGATCAGGTACATGAAGGCCGGGTTTACCTTCCGGACAAACTGCCCCGTCAGGATGGAGTTGATGATGCTGGCGTGGACCCCGGCCAGGGGGAAGGTGGGATCCGTGGGAACGGCTCCGAAGTTCCCTGCGGCCGAGGTGGCATCCTCCACCAGGACCAACCGATCCGCCAGCTTGTCGGCCACGAAAAGCAGCTCGTCTTCGTCATTGGAGGCCAGGAGCAGCTCGGAGAGTCGGAGCGGGTTGAACGCCTTCCAGGATCTCGGATAGTTGACTATTATGCAGCCTTGGCGGTCTATGGGAATGGAGATGGTCCTCTGGACTTGCCGGCTGTTTGGGCGAGGCCCGAGAAGGAGGATATCTCGACCAGGGTTTACGACTATCCGATCCGGAGTCACCCCCAGGTACTCGCACACCGCCCGCAAAGCCAGGGAGGGTAGAAAAAGCTCTCCATAGCCCAGGAGGAGGGGCACTCGCCGGAGAGTGCCGTCCCGGTCCGTGGTCAGGTTGAGGAAACCCAGGGCCAAAGCGGCTTGGGCCAGAGAGGGAAAGGTGATAACCGGCTGACCGGCCTGGTAGAAGCCGGAGGCATCACCGTTCACCCTTAGCCTCCAGGCCTGCTTGTCCAAAACTTCCTTAACCCCGTTCAAAGGACGTTGGGAGGAGATGGGGTGGAGCTTGAAAGCCATGCCCAGGATCACGTTTCCCGCCTCCCTGGCGGCATCAACTAGCTCCAAGTCGGTTTTGTTGCCCAGAGGAGCGGCCAGAATCAGGTCCCAGGCCTGGAGGCGGCTTTTCACCTTCACCAGGGCCTTCATCACCCGGATGTCGATCTCTCGGTTTACGTAGTCGGTTCCCAACTCGGGCAGGCACTGGTCGGTCAGGACGACCAGTCTCAACCGGCCATCGAGATTGGGGCACAGCTTTGGCCAGCCCCATCTCAGGTCGAAGAGGCGGTCGCTGGTGTGGTTCTCCCAGGTTTCAAACACCCCCGGCCACAGCCCAAAAAGAGCTTCCACAACAATAAAGGCGGCCAGGATAATCAGCCCAAATCCGATCCGGCGTGAGCTACTGGTGGTCAATGTGATAGGTTCGGCCCAAGACCAGGTTGGCCTTGAGATTTACAGCCATTTTGGTCAGGTGGCCGATCTCGTTGAGCTCGGAATTGTTACCACCCCGAATCCGCCCGGCGATGACCAGGGGCTTCCCCACGGGTGTGGCCAGTCTTTCTTCCAGGCTTTGTAACCGATTGAGTTTATCAAATATCCTGGCGCTCAAATCGGATTGCGATGACGGCGGGGCGGAGAGGAGCTGACCGATGCTTTTTTCCAAACCTCTTAATCTTTTTACCGCAACCAGAAGATGGATCGACTCCTTGCCCTTGTTACGGTCCAGGGTCAGCCACTCGCCGAATGGCGGAATAAGAACGGTCTTACCTGCGGTTAGGGGTTCTCCCAGCTCCTCTTTCCGAAAAGGGAAAAGCAGGGCCAGCTTACCCTGGGGATCTCTATGGATAATGTAAGCGAAGCAGCGGTGTTTGGTTTTTAGCATCAGCTTGAGGGTATCTCCTGAACAAAGGATGTCCTTGCCGGTTAAGGCCACCACTCTCTTAGGCCCCCCGCAATCGGTCTCGGCGATGATGGCCCACAAAAGATCAATCCCGGAAGGGTCGGCCTCGTCTGCTTGCCCGCCCAAGGCCGGGAAAGTGGAAAAAAGGATCAAGAACAACGCGATCAGCCCCAAAGTTGATCGTCTCATAGTCCTCTTCTCCCCAAAGAAACCCCCCTCCTCCTCTTAAACCCTCGAGCCGCGGGTGGAGGACCGTTTTCCCCCCGGGGGTCTGCCTTTTGAGCCTCGGACTCAACCGTTGAAGGATCTTGCTTTCCCGCCTCCGGGGCGTCTTCGTCCGGGTTGAACAGGCTCCTGTTCCTAAGGAAAAGCACCCGTGACGAAAAGGGACCAGGGTGGGCAAGCCACAAACATCAGGGCTCCGATCGTGGCTCCCTTTCCCATTTCCGCTATATTTGTACAGAATGGTTTAGGATCTTATTTTCTTAAGTACCCATTGTTAGATTACTTCTTATAAAGAGATTGTCAATTGATATCCAACTCATCCCTCGGCTTGCAGGCCAAGCCGGTCCGGGGGTTGGGCCAGACAAGGCCGCAAATCGGGAATGGGCGGCGGCTCACCACCTGGCCCGGACGGAGCGGGGTCCTTGTCTCCCGGCATCATTTATGTTTAAATCGATCTGGGACGTCCTTTTTACTCGGCTATAGCAACCAATCCTGACCATCGGCCCGGTTAATCGAGGCAAGGTTCGAGGCCATGTTTCCAGCGGCTCGACTCACCGATCCGATCACCCACGACCTCCTTGTACCCTGCGGGATCATCGGCCCCCCCATCACCGGCCCCTGCCAGGAGCCACCGGTCATCATCGAGATGTTTCCCGCCGCTCATGTGCTTTGCACCGTCCTCTGCACCGGGGTGATCTCGGTCGGCCTGGCCCACCCCCCGCCTCCGCCGGGGACGCCCCCGCCGCCGATCGTCAAGGGCTCTCTCACGGTTTTCATCCACGGGTTACCGGCCGCCCGCTGGGCTCCGGCACCGGACTTCGGCGCTTGCGGCGTATTTTTAGGCGATCCGAAGTTGGCCGCCTCGAGAACGGTCTTCATCGGCGACATCGGGATGGCCTTTCCGCCGACCGGGGCCGGGCCCCAGGCCCCGGGGGCCGGGGCGGACCTGGTCAAGCCCACCCCGGTGGAGAAGCCCCCGGGCGATCTGAAGGGCCCCCTCAAGGAGGCCCGGGACGAAAAGAAGGAGAAGACCTGGATCGGTATCTATCTCAAGGATTTCAACGGCCAGCCCATCGCCGGCCAGGACTTCCAGGCCACCCTCCAAGGCGGCCAGGTTCTTTCCGGCCGGACCGATGAAAACGGCTACCGCCGGTTCGACGGGCTGGACCCCGACCAGGGTGAGGTCGAGTTCGTCAACATCCCCGACGACCAGGAGGCCGAGGTCGAGTCCGGGTCGGCCGAGTCTGCCTTCCGGTTGAAGACCACCACCGCCCCGACCGACCCGGATCTGCCGGAGGCGTCGGGGGAGCCCGAGACCGGTCCTGACTTCGAGCTTCCCTTTGACTTGGACAAGACTTGATCCCGGTCGATCCATCCCCGACCAGGGGCTGTTTCCAAAAAGATTTTGTCGCGAGGGCGAGCATGTTTTTCGGATGCAAGGCGGAAGGTTCGAAAAGCTCGCAGGCGTGGTCGAGCCACGTCGAGAGCTTTTCGGGCCTGACAACGCCGCAGGCGGAAAACAGAGCCGGCCGCAGCAGGAAGCTTTTGGGAAACAGCCCCTAGTCCCCGGGAGGTGAGGCAGGTGGCCCCGGAACCAAACGGCCAGCCAGAATCCTCTGAGCCCCGGTTAAAGGACGGGGTCAGCACCGGCCAGGACAACACCGTCCGGGCCAAGCCTTTTCAGGTCTTCAATGTCCGGGTCCCTGGTCTGTGGGACACCAAGAAGGAACACCTCCCGGTCTCCTTTCAGATCAACGACCCCAACCGCAGGATCAAGGCCGGCCGGATTCTCTATCTGGTCCGCAGACCCAAGGCTCAGGGAGGGTCAAATCCGGCGGAAAGGTACGTCGCTGTCCACACCGCCCCCCTCTCCGGGGGAGAGATAACCCACGGCCCTCACCAGCTGGCGGCCGGCAAGAGATGGGACGGCAAGATCACCGAGGGCTTGACCGACCGGGAGAGGGTCACCTTTGACCTCTGTCCCATCAGGGTCCAGGTGGAGGTCTGGAACAAGTCCACCGCCAAGCCGGGCAACCGTCCCCAGCCGGGCAGCGGCAAGACCGACGTGGCCAACGAGTACCTCAGCCGGGCCCATGCCGAGACGGCCCTAGATGTCCTGATCAGGGCCGAGTGGAACCGGGACTTCGTCATCCCCTACGGCGACCCGGAGGAGCCTCAGTATGGCACGGCCAAGATGGAGATCGAGCTGAAGAACGTGGCCGAGGGTACGCCCGTCCGTCTCCTGGTCACCCGGATCAACAAGATCAAGGATCCCGGGAGCGACTACACCTATTCCCGGACCGGCCTCCAACCGGAGCTGCAGCTTGGCCTGGAGGGGGCCAAGGTCAAGGGCGGCAAGGTGGTCCTGGCCGACGGGTCCCTGCCCAGCGTGGACTTCATCAACTACTCTGAGCACTGGAAGTACCCGGGCAACAACTTTTACGGCTTCCGGCTGGGGTTCGGCGAGGAGGGACCGTGGCTGCTGGCCTCGGAGAGGGACTACGAGAACCAGGAGAAGAAGTGCCTCCACATGCGGTTCACCGTCTTCATCCAACTGGGGTCCCCCGAAAAGTGGCGGGCCCAGGGAGGGAGAAAGGCCTTCAGTGCCTATAAGCGGAGCCGGTACTTCCGCCCCTACATGCTGACCAGGCAGGCCAAGAGCCCCATGGAGTTCGTGAAATACTTACGGCACCGCTACATCGTCATGTTCTGCGGGCATGGCTTCAGCGGTTGCACCCACGGGGATCATCCCAAAGACAGCAAGGGGAAACGGCTGGATCAGTTTCACCGGGGTTTTCCCCCCGACCGCAACGTCTGCCCGGATAAGCTGCTGCCGACCGTTGAGGCGCTCCAACAGCTGGCCGATGACATGGCCCATTACAAGGGGCCGCTGGGGGGCTGCGGCCACCGGTCCAAGGTCTGGCACGTGCTCATCGTCACGGGTAAGGAGCATATGATCCTCGGCACCCACCGGAAAAAGGCTCTGACCGATCCTGATTACATGGTCGCCGCTTTCACCAGCGGGCCAAAGGCGAACGAGGTGGTGACCTTAAAAGGAGAGATGGTCCCCCGGTTCTACTTTCACGGCGGTGGCTGCCGGACCATAACCACCGACAACTTCGGCCGCTACTTTACTAACTCCGGCACCAAGTACTTTCACGGCTGGGTCTACACCGTTATGGGCCCTCAAAACATCGGTCTTTTGTCCAAGCTGGTCCAGAGATGGCTCGGCCACAAGGGCAAGGACGAATGGAACGAGGCCCGGTTTGTCAAGACCTACCAGAACCTGGTCAAGCAGCGGACCTACTCGATCTATGAACCCCGTCTCCGGGACCGGAGCCGGATCCTGCCGGCCGGACGGGAGGCCGGCCAAATCGCCGGACAGCTCAGGTGAGCCATTCCTTGGGAAGCCGGGGTTGAGAAGGACCACACCAAAACATGGACCAGGCTGATCTCCAAAAACTGGCCGTGGAGGCCATCCGCCATGAGGTCCGAGCCAAGGGTCCGGCCGATCCCCGGGTGGTCGCCGTCCAGGACTGGACCGAATGGGACCCTGGCAGCCTCCGAACCCTGGCCGAGCACGAGCTGACCATCCTGGAGAAGGAGGCTGACCTGGTCGTCTTTTTCGACTCCTCCGGGACCTTGGCCGGCTGGCGCGACGACGGCCGCCTGGGCCTGTCCTACCCGTTGGACCTGGACCGCGAGGGTCTGGAGGCGACCCTGGCCGGAGAGCTGGGTCTGGGGCCAGGTTTCAGGATCGGCCAAGTCAGGCCGGCCCTCCTTCCCCATGTCGGTTGGACGGTCAGGACGGTCATCTTCCTGGCCAGGCGGCCCCGGGAGGACCAGGTGGCCAGGGCCTGGCTCAACCCCCAAACCCGGAAGGTCATCCAGTTGGTCCGGGGTTCGGCGGTTCTGTCCGAGGAGGAGCCTGAGGCGGCCGGTCTGACGGAGGAGGAGTCCGGGCGGCTGAAAGCCGCGGCCGCAACCGCGGCCAAGGACCTCCTGGTCAGCCGGCTGGCCCAGGTCGGGATCACCCCGGAGGAGGCCGGCGCCTACTTTCAGCTCGAGCCTGGGGAGCCGGAAGGGTTCGCCGGCGGCCGCCAGGTCCGGGTCAGGACCTGGAGGTTCTGGAGCGAGGCCACGGCCACCCTGGACGGCGACACCGGTCAGGTCCTGGCCTGGACCATCGACCGCCGGGCCGAGCCCCCCACCGACTACGAGCTGGCCCAGGAGCAGGCCCTGGCCCTGGCCCCCCGGTTGATCGACATTCCGGACGAGGCGGTCTTACGGGTTTTTTTCAATAAGGATTACGCCGAAGGGGGGAAGGTCGTTTTTCTGGACTGGTCCCGGTTTCACCAGGGTATGCGGGTTATCGACGACTATCTGTCCATCAGCTTCCACCCGGCCACCTACCAACTGGTGGAGTTCCACCGCAGTTGGCGGGAGCTGGGCCCGCTCTCCCCGGGAACCGGGGTGACCATGGATCAGGCCGAAAAACTGGTGGAGACCAGGCGGGAAGAGCTGGAGATCGGGCCGGGGATGACGGTCGGCTCAATAGAGAAGGTCATCGTCAAGTACAAACCGGAGCCGGAGATGCCCGGCCCGGTGGAGGATCGGGTGGCTTGGCTGGTCACCCTGACCAGCCCCCTGGGTCTGGTCGAGGTCCAGGTGGACGCGGAGACAGCCGCCGTCCTGGCTGTCAACCAGAGCCTCTAGCCCGGATATTTCATAAAGATCGCCAAAAGGTGAAGTTAATAGACGGGTAATTCAATCGCTTATCTTGTTTTTGAAGTGACTTGCCATGGTGACAGTTTGTCCCGCTTGCCTGATGGGAAATCTTTGGCGATCTTCACCCTTCGGGCGAGTTCCGCGTCGGCGGGCGCCGTTCATCAGCCTTTCTGACCATTAAACTCATAAAACATACGGCCGAAGCCGGGGTCGTCATCAGGGCATAAGATCCTTAATAATCTCCTCCTTGCCCAGCTCGCCCCCCTGGCCGGACCAGGACCGCTCGACGTGTTTCTTGAGGATCTCGAATCGCTGCCCCAGGATCTCGCTCAGCAGGCCGCCCGCCCTGAGCTCATCCTCGACCCGCTTCATCTGGCTTTGGTAGGTCTCCCGGCCGAAGCGGCGGCTGTCTTTGAGGTTGCTCAGGTAGAGCCTGAGCGACTCGTCGATGGCCTCGTCGTACTCGGCGATCTTTTTGGCCTGCATGGCCAGCAGGCCTTCCCAGTTCTTCCTCTCCCGCTCTGATCCGGCCTTGTCCCGGCTCTCCTTGAGGTTGGCCAGCCTGGCCTGGAAGGTCTGGCGCGAGACCCCGTAGTTCTTGATGAACATCAGCATGAACAGGGCGTTCCTGATGGCTCCCCGGGCGGTCTCGGCCTTGTGCTCCTCGAGGACGATGTTGTTGCTCTTGATTACCTGGCGCAGCTCGCCGAGGCTTTTCCGCTCCTCGTCCGTCTTGGCTCCCTGGAGCAGACGGTCGATCTCCACCAGGGGGTCCTGGCCCGCAGCAGCCGCCGGCTCCTCGGCCTTGGCGGGAACGGCCTCCTCCTTGGCCGCGGCCGGTGTTTCACCCGCCTTCCTCCAGTCGGCCAGCAGCTCCTCCGCCCGGCTTTCAGGGGTGACAATGGCCGAGAGGACCACCCGGAAGCCCAGATCCCTGCTCTTGAACGGGCCTTGGGCCAGGAAGTAGGGCATCTCCTCCCGCCGGCCGGGCAGGACCTCGTTGCGGCTTTTGAGAAAGGAGCCGCCCTTGACGGTGAACCCCCCGGGCGTCCCGTGGAGCCGGAAACCGACCGAGAAGTGGAAGGGGTCCAGGACCATCTCCCCGGCGTTGCCGGCCGTGTCGAACAGCCCCAGTGGGTTGGCGCACTTTGAGCCGATCCAGGCCATCCGCTCGGGCGACCCGGCAGCCCCGGGTTCGGTGTAAACGGCGAAGTCGGAGAGCGGCCGGTCGGCCAGGGGGAAGATCTCATCCTCGTTTATCTGCAGCTCGCGGACCTTGTGCCCGCCCCGGGCGGCGAACTCCCATTCCGCCTCGGTGGGCAGCCGCAGGAAGGCCGGCCGGCCCCGGGTGAACCTGGGTAGCGCGGCCGGGGCGTTGTTGAGCAACCAGGTGGTGTAGCGCCTGGTGAAATCCACCGCTTCGAACCAGCTCACCTCCGTCTTTGGCCGGGGGTCGTCAGCGGTCAGGGGCTCGCCCTGGTCGGGGCAGTCTCCGCCCATGACCAGCCGCCACTGATAATTGGTCACCTCGTATTTGCCGATGAAGTAATAGAACCCTCTGGCCGTGCCGTCGTCCGGGGAGGGGCAGCGACCGTCTCCCCGGTCCGCCGCGCCGGTCAGGATCTCCCGCCATTTGGGGGGCAGGTCGGCCAGGGTGAAGACCCCGGCCACGGCCGATTTCCGTTTGCCCTCCATGAACCGCCGGTCCCGGCGGCCGCAGTCCCGGCAGCCCATCTCCGGCCGGAGATCGTCGAAAAGGGAGGCCCCCGGGGTACAGACGTGCCTGAGGATCATCACCCCCCCGCAGGGCATTGGCAGCTCCAGGTCCAGGGGGGAGGGATTCGGGTTCTGGGCTCTATCTGCCGGGGGGTTTTTGGGGGGCAGCCGGCCGCCGGACGGAGGGCAATCCTGACCGGCGGCGGATAGCGGCCCGAGGCTCAAGGCCAGGATGAGCAGGCCGGTCAGGATTGGCAGGCGGCTTTTGGGCAATGATTTCGGTCCGGGACGGGGTAAACGCCAAGCTGCCCTTGAAAGGCGGCCCGGGTCAGGGCGCCCGGTTAGCCGCGCCAAGCTTTTAAGCGCTCCTAAGGCCGGCTCAAGGAAGCATGCTCAGCGGGATGCGGTAGACCGCCTCCCCCGGATCGGCCGCCCCGAAGGTCTCCCAGTTCTCTACGTCGTCGTGGTATTCCTCGTAGCGCCTCATCTTGGATTTGAGGGTGTCGATGAAGGCCTGCTGCTCGCCCACGCTCATCCTCAGCCAATCCTCCTCGGTCAGGCGGAGGATTCCCTTTTTGTAGGGCAGGTCTTCCAGGTACTCCCCCAGGACGCCCAGCTGCTGGAGGCTCAGGTTGGGCTGCTTGCTGAACTGGATCGGATCGCGGGAGATCGCCGCCGCGGCCGACATTATCCCCTGAAAGAAATCCTTGGCCCCGGTCCTCTTGGTCCGTTGGGCCTCGTCCCGGATGATCTTGAGCCGCTGGTAGAGGTCGCTGAGCTGGTTCTTGTTGAGCAGGACACAGATCTCGACCGTGGGGGTTAGCTCGGCCAGGTCCTTGTCCACAATCCAGGAGGTGACCACCTGGGGGGCCCGGATGCCACCCCTCTGGCCCAAAAAATCCAGCTGCATGGCGTAGCCCACCACCGCGGCCTTGTACTCGGCTTCGCTGAGCGGATCACCCGGTTTAAGCGAGGCCGGGGCCGGCAGCCGGAACCTCTGGCCGGCGGTGGTGGCTCTGACCATCTCCACCATGGTGGCGGCCACCCCTTCCACGATCCGGCCGAACCCCTCCACCCCGGCCTCCAGGTCGGTCGCCTCCACCGGGATATAGAGGTCGGCCAGGGCCGGGTCCGACTGCCTGGTCAAGGTCCGGTACTGCGTCTCGGCCTGGGCGTGGGTCCGTCCCCACCTTTGCCCGGCAGGGGTCCGGAGGTGGAGGGCGAAGATCTTGACTCCTGAGGCCGCGGCCAGGTCGGCCATCTCCGTCTCGTTCATCCCCGTGGAGGAGAAGGGGTCGTCGTTGCGGATGCTGCCGGCGTCGGTTATCAGGAGGATAAGCCGGGAGTGGTAGGGCTCCCAGTGGAGTTTCTCCAGAGCGGTCTTAAGCCCGGCAAAGGCGTCCTCATCAAAGGAGTGGCTGGAAACCTTGGCCTCGTCCACCCCGGCCAGGGCCTTTTCAAACTCCTCCCGGTTCGTTCCGTCCTTGAAATCCGAGACGACCCGGCTGGTGTACTCCAGGCCGGGGGTTTTCTGGATGCTGTTCCTGAAGGCCACCAGCCCGAAGGCCACCCGGTCGGCCAGACCGGCCTTTTCCACGGCGTCATAGATCTTGACCACCGCCCGGCGGCACCGCTCGATGTACGGCTTCATGGAGATGGTCGTGTCGATGACGAAGGCGATGGCCGCCTTCTGCTCCTCCTTCTTCGGACCGGCCGCCTGATCGGGCATGGCCCCGGCCGTGGCCGGCTCCGTCTCCTTGACCGGCAAGCCCGGGTCGATGCTGGCCACCTCCAGAAACTTGACCCCTTCGAAGGGCTCCTGGACCTGGAAGATCGGGATCAGGTAAAACCGCCGCCTGGGCACCGCCTCCTGGCTCGGCTCCATGGCCAGTAAAGGAAACTCCTTCGGTACCCCGTCACCGCCGGTCTTGAGCTGCTCGAACCGGCTGGCCAACTGCTCGGCCACCTTGCCAGGCACCTCGGCCGAGCAGACCTCCATCAGGGACTTGCTGTCCTTGAAAAACAACACCGGCTGGCGACCGGTCCGGTCTGTCAGGACCAGGGTCATGGCCTGCTTCCAGTCGGAGGTCAAGCCGGCCTTGATCCAGCCGCTGACCTCACCGGCGCTGGAAGGCCCCACCTCCAGCCAGTCCTGGCCGTCCCTGGTCTCCCGCGAGTAGACATAAAGGACGGTGAACGGCCTCAGCGGCTGGGCCTGGGGTTGATCCGGGGAGCCCGGTTTCTGGCTGATCGCCGCCCCGGGGTGGGTGATCACCCGTTGGTAGATGGTCTTCTTGCCGGGCTGGAGAAGCGGCCGGCGGACCTCGGCCCCGACGGTCCCGGCCCAGGACATGACCAGGCCGGCCAAAACCAGCAGCCAGATCCTCCTTGGCCTTAATCCGCTGGTCCGGAGTGGGTCTTCCATCGGCCTCCTCGCCCCGTTCATTCCCGGCTGATCGGTCCGGCAATTATCGCCGGACCGGTTGAAAAAACTCCCTTACCACCAAGGCCGGAAGGCGTCGATTGAGCGTCTTGGATGACCACGAGGATTAGGTTTAGTTTTAACTTATCAGGATTCAGTCTAGATAACACTTCACCAGGGGTCAACCACTTTCCTATAAAGTACTATCGAATCCTCCTTTATTCATTTCCCCGCCCTCCGGCCCGGGATACGGGTCGCCCTTGTCTCTCAATAACTCCATGGGCTATACTATCAAAATCCTGGGGTCCTGGGGCCGGCTCTCCGGCTCGGAGCAGCGGTCCGATACACGTTTAACTTCGGCTCAATGAGTTGGGGCAGTAGAGCTTTCAAAGGCTGGTTGCCTTGCACCTGAAGCCGCCTGATCGGCCGGGGGTCACTCCGTGGGCAGGTATTTGACGGGATGGGCCTCCTGCATCGTGATTCTGGCCTGCCTGGCCGTCCCGGGGGGAAGCCTGGCCGCGGCGGCTGGAGCTGGTCATGCTCTTGAGTTGGAGCCGGCCGGCCCAGCCATCGACCTGAATCTGGAACAGGCCATCAACCGGGCCCTGAAGGCCAACCGGACCCTGCTGGACGCCGGGGACAGGGTCGCCTTCGGCGAGCTGTCCCTGCAAAGGGCCAAGTCCCAGTTCGAGTTGAAGATATTTCCAGCAGTCCAGGCCGGCCTGAGCGGCGGCGGCGATGACCAATCCGACCTGATCAGCGTCGGCCTGGCCTTTGAAAAAAAGTTTTCCTACGGGAGCCTGGTCAGGGTCGAGCCGGGGGTGGAGAGGTTGGACGACTCCCTGAGCCTGGGGGTCAGGGCTTCCCTGACCCAGCCGCTCCTGCGGGGCTTGAACCAGGAGTACAATCTCGCCCCCATTCACCAGGCCGAGTACGAGGACCGCCGCTACCGGCGCAACCTGCACCTGGTCAGGATCAACGTGGTCCTGGACACCATCCGCCGCTGTTACGAGGTCGTCCGCCAGCGGGAGATGCTCCGCCTGAACTCGGAGTCGGTGGCCCGCTTGACCGGCTTTGCCGAGGCGGCCAAGGCCAAGGAGAGAATCGGGCTGGCCAGCCCCCTGGACACCTACCGGGCCATGATCCAGCTCCGTTCGGCCCAGGACGCTTACGAGGCCACCCGGGAGGCTCTCGGCCGGGCCAGGGACAACTTGAGCATCCTCCTGGCCTACCCCCTTGACCGGCCTGTCGAGGTGCAAGCGCCCCTTTCTTACGATCTTATCCCCCTTGATCTTGATGAGCAGATCGACATCGCCCTGAAAAACCGGTCGGAGCTGGGCCAGGCCCAGGACGATATCCTGGACGCCCAGCGCCGGTCCCGGATCGACCGGCACCGGACCCTTCCGGATATCAAGCTTAGCCTGACCTTCAATAACTTCGGTCCCTTGGACGGCTCCACCAGAGACTCCTTCCTTGAGCAGAGCCGGTGGGGGATCGGCCTGTTTTCGGAGACTGACCTCCGGCGGACCTCGGAAAAGGCCGAATATCAGCAGAGCCTCCTGAACCTTAAAATAACCAGACGGGCCAGAACCACCCTGGAGGACGAGATCTTTCGCCAAGTCAAGTCAGCCGCCCTCAACCTCCGGCGGAGCGAAAAGGCCATCGACCTGCAGCGGGCCCAAATCGAGGAGGCCAAGGCCGGCCTGGCCCTGGCCAGGGCCAAGTTCAAATGGGGCCGGGGGAGCAACTTCGACCTGATCCAGGCGGAGTCCGACCTCCGCCGGGCGGAGTTGTCCCTGGTCTCGGCGGTCATCGATTATATCGTGGGCGGGTACAGCCTCAGGGCGGCCATGGGCACCCTAATCGACCAACCGGGGTAATCTTCATGGCTCGAGCGATGGGAAAAATACTGCTCCTCCTGGTGGTCCTGGTAGCGGCCTGGCTCCTGCCTGCCAATCTGCCCGATCTCAAGCCGCGGACGGAGGCCGAGGCGGTCCTGACCGCGCCGGTGCAGCCCCGGTCTTTTGAGGTCACGGTGGAGGTCATGGGCGAGCTCGATGCGGCCAAGGCCAGGACCATCTCCTCCGAGGTAGCCGGACAGGCGACCATCATCTACCTCGTCGAGGACGGTTCCCATGTGGAACGGGGCGATGTCCTGGTCCGGCTCGACCCGACCAAGGCCGAGGCCAACGTCCGTGAGCTGGAGGGTGAGCTGAGACTGGCCGAGGTGGAGATGGATATTCAGGCCCGGTCGGTGGAATGGGAGAAAAACCAGGCGGAAAGATCGGTCAAGGCCGCCGAGTTCAGCCTCAAGGCGGCCGGGCTGGCCTTGACCAAGCTCGAAAAGGGTGAAGGTCCGCTCCAGCTCTCCCGCCTGGAGGAGGTGGTCTACGAGGCCCGGGACCGGTTCGAGGCCAACAAAGGCTACGCCGCGGAGCTGAAGGCCCTGGGCCAACAGGGCTATACCAACCAGGCCGAGCTGATCCAGGCCCAAAAGAGGCTGCGGGACACCGAGCAGGCCTATGACAACGCCAGGAAACAGCTCGACAGCTACCGGAACTATGTCCTCCCGCTGATGCTGGAGCAGGCCCGCTCCCGGGTGGCCCAGGAGGAGATGAACCTGGAAAACACCAGGAAAGGGGCCGAGCTCTCAGTGCAAAAGGCCGAGGCCGCCAACCGGAAGGCCACCAAACGCTATGAAACCCTGGTTGATTCCCTGCTGGTGGCCAAGGCCGAGTTGGAGCGGACCGTGCTGCGGGCTCCCTTTGCCGGGATGGTCGTCTGCCGGGTCCAGACCTTCGGCCAGGAGACCAGGAAACCCAGGGTGGGGGACAAGGTCTGGCAGGGTCAGCCGATCGTCTACCTCCCCGACGTCTCGGCCCTGGTGGTCAAGCTCAGGATCAGGGAGATCGACCTGCACAAGATCCGGGTGGGCCGGCCGGCCGTGGTCCGGGTCGACGCCTTGCCCGAGGCCGGGCTGACCGGCCGGGTCGTCTCCATCGGCGCCCTGGCCGAGGCCGACCGACAGAAGACGGGCCTGGGCAAGTACTTCGATGCCCTGGTCTCCCTGGACCAGTCCGGGGAGGAGCTGAGGCCGGGCATGACGGCCAGGGTGAGCATCGACTGCGGCCGAGTGGAGCAGGCCTTGGCCGTGCCGGTGCAGGCCGTCTTTGTCGGGGACGGCCAGGCCTTCGTCTACGTGGACACCAAGGCCAGCTTCGAAAAACGCCAGGTCAGGCTGGGGGTCCAAAACGAGGTCTGGGCGGAGGTGACCACCGGCCTGACCCGGGGCGAAGCGGTGGCCCTGACCCGCCCGGCCGAGACAGGGGTACGCGGGGTCCGCCCCCTGCCGCCCGGTTCGGGGTAAGAAGGTGGACGGGCCGGAAGCCATCATCACCGGACGAGGGCTGGCCAAGGTCTATGCCCTGGGGGGCGGCCTGGTGCGGGCCCTGGCCGGGGTCGACCTGACCGTCCAGGCCGGGGAGATGGTGGCCGTCATGGGGCCTTCAGGCTCCGGCAAATCGACCCTCCTCCACATCCTCGGCTGCCTGGACACACCCACCCAGGGGACCTATCGCCTGGCCGGCCGCGAGGTCTCCGGTCTCTCCGACCGGGAGCTTTCCCGGATCCGCTGCTCCCAGATCGGCTTCGTCTTCCAGAGCTTTCACCTGATCCCCCAACTGAACCTCCTCGAAAACGTCGCCCTGCCCTTTTGTTACCACCCTCGAACAAGCCCGGCCGCGGCCAGGGCCAGGGCGGCCCAGGCCCTGGACCGGGTCGGCCTGGCGGACCGCCTTCGGCACCGGCCGGCCGAGCTTTCCGGAGGGGAGTTGCAGAGGGCCGCCATCGCCAGGGCCATGGCCGTCGAACCGGCCATCCTCCTGGCCGACGAGCCGACGGGCAACCTCGATTCCAAGAGCGGTCAAAAGGTCCTCAACGTCTTCCAGCGGCTGCACCTGGAAGAGGCGACCATTCTCGTGGCCACCCACGACCCGGCAGTGGCCGCCGGATGCTCCAGGATCATCCATCTCCGGGATGGAAGGTTGGCCGAGGAGAGGGAATGATCAACCTCGGGCGGCAGATGGGCCAGGGTCTCGAAGGACTTCGGCGCAACCGGCTTCGGACCGGCCTGAGCTCCCTGGGGGTGATCTTCGCCGTGGCGGCGGTGGTGGCCATGCTGGCCATCGGCCAGGGGGCCAAGTTCGAGACCCTCCGGCAGATCGACCTGCTGGGTCTCAACACCATCACCGTCCGGGCCTTGGATCTGTCGGAAGGCCAGCAGGCCGTGTCGCGGGAGTGGCTGTCACCAGGCCTGTCCGGCCTGGATGTCTCCCTCATCCGGGACACCATTCCCGGGGTGGCCCGGGTGGCTCCGGTCAGGGTGGTCCCCGCCTCGATCTCCATGGGGCCGGAGAAGACCGGCTTCGGGGTCCTGGCGGTTTCGGCCGACTACCGCCTGATCTATGGCCTCAAGTTGGCCGGGGGCAGGTTTATCTGTGACACCGACCTGGCCGCTTCGCGGCAGGTCTGCGTCCTGGGGGCCGAGGCCTGGCTGAGCCTGGGGCTCGGGACCGCCTCGGAGCGAACCCTCTGGCTGGAGAACCGGCCTTATACCCTGGTGGGGGTCCTGGAGGAGCGAAAGGTCCAGTCGACCAGGATCAAGGGCATCTCCCCCTTGGATCTCAACCGGGTCATCCTCGTGCCCCTGGGGGCCGAACCGGCCGCGGCCGAAGGACCGCCAGGCTCCCTGACCTTCTCCGAGCTGGTGGTGGAGATGAAGGACGGCCGACGGGTGATGGCCGGGGCCGAGGCGGTCAAGCGGGTCATCTCCTACAGCCATTCCGGCATGGAGGATTTCCAGATCGTCGTGCCCCGGGCCCTGCTCAATCAGGCCGCCAGGACCCAGCGCACCTTCAACCTGGTCCTGGGCTGTATCGCCGGGATATCCCTTCTGGTCGGCGGCATCGGAATCATGAACGTCATGCTGGCCAGCGTCTCGGAGAGGACCAGGGAGATCGGGGTTCGGCGGGCCGTGGGTGCGGCCAAGGGCCACATCCTGGCCCAGTTCCTGGTCGAGTCGACCTTGATCGCCCTCCTGGGGGGACTGGCCGGGTTGGGGTTGGGAGCCGGAGCCGCGGCGGTGATCTCCAGGTTCGCCGGCTGGCCGACCTCGCTGACCGCCTGGTCCGTCGCCAGCGCCTTGGCCATGGCCGGGGTGGTCGGGATCTTGTCGGGCCTTTATCCGGCGGTCAAGGCCTGCCGGCTGGACCCTGTCTCCGCCCTCCGCCGGGCCTGAGGTCTTCCCGCCCCCCTGCCGGGGGAGCGAGGACCTGGGTGGAGGTCGGGTCCGGAGACTGCCGCAGTCGATCCAGGGGAACCCAGGCGTTCACCGGACCTCCCGGGTGTCAGGCAGCTTGCGCCGGGGGAGTCTTTGTGCTAGGGTTTTTACCTGGGTCAATAAATTTTCATTCCATTAGCGGCAACATCCCGGCCGCTGGAATCTCCGTGGGCAGGTTGTGGGCAGGTTGTCATGCTCTCCAATGAAGCCGGCGCCTTTTCGCCGCCTCGGGTCGGGAAAGTCCGGGCCCGGTCCCGGTAACCTTTGTTACTTGATAAAGAAGGCATCATTCAATCAGCGGAGGTCGCTATGGGGGAAACCATTGCTAAGAGACGATGGCTGATCGGCTTGGTGACCTTGATCGCGGCGCTGGCCATGGCCGGAGGCGGCGCTTCGGCCCAACCTGCGGTTCCGGCGCAACGACATGACGTTTCTCTTAACCAGACCACGGTGTTCACCGACCCTCAGGGAAACCAGGAGACCATGCTCCTCAAGCAGAGCTTCACCGTCCTCCAGGAGACCAAGGAGGAAACTGACGAAAGGATCACCTTTCAGTTGACCATCCAGGACTTCATGATTGAAACGACCAGGGAGGGCCGCAGCGGCCAGGTCAAGGTGGAGGAACCCTACACCGTGACCCTGACCGTCTACACCGACGGCCGGGTGGAGGTTCAGGGCGACACCCACGGCCTGTTTACCGACATCCATGGCTCGATGGCCAACATCGGAGCCTTCGCCCCGATCAAGAAGGTTTCCTCCGGTGACTCCTGGAACCAGACCGGCCTGCTTGAGCTCAAGTCCTACGGTTTGAGCGTACCGGTGACCACCTCCTACCGGATGGCCACCGACCTGGAGGCCAGGTTCGAAAGCGTCGGCAAGGCCCAGGGGACCTTCATGGACAAGCAGCTGGAGGTCCGCTACTCAGCCAGGGGCCAGGAGGTTTTTGACCAGCAGATCCGGGATGTCGGGCGGCACGAGATGGAGTCGACCTTGGTGGCCAATCTTACCGACGGATCGTCCATGAGCTGCCGGACGCAGATCATCCGGAAGACCGTGGCTCGATAGGGGGGCGGCCCATGAGACGCTATCGATACAGCTATTATCTGGGTTTGTTGGCGGCCCTCCTGATGATTATCGAGGCGCCGCTCATTTCAATCGCCATCACCGAGGCCGACCTGGACTCGGCCCTCAAGCTGGTCCAGGGACTTCAGGCCAAGCTGGACGAGACCTTCAAGGAGGTCAAACTGGACTACGCCTGGGTCAAGGGGGCCGAGGCCTCGGAGATCGAAACCGCCGCCAAGGCCAAAGACGCCTCGGCCCTGTTCCGGACGGCCAGCCTTGGCGCGGCCAACGAGATGGGCCTGGCGGCCGGCCAGTCGGCCTTCTCCCGGGCGGTGAGCACCTCGGAAAAGGCGGTCCTGACCACGGAAACCAACAACGTCCGGTGGTGGCCCACCGAGGTCCCCGGCATCTCCCCGGCCATAACCGAGGCCGCCCAGGCCAAGCCGGCCGGGACCACGGCCGCCCAATTGGAGCCGGAGGAACGTGAGGACCGTAACCAGGCCGCCGTCCTGGTGGTCCAACGCTCGGTGGCCGATACGACCTCCCTCCAACGGCTTCTCTTCGGAGTGGCCGCGACCGGGCTCCTGGTTCTGAGCTGGAGCCAGGTCAGCCACGCCGCCGGCCTCCAGAGCTCGCTTTTGGCCGCCGAAGCCTCGGTGACCTCCGGGGCCTCCTCCATCTTGGCCGCAACCGCCGCTGGCGCCGGAGCGGGAGCGGCCGGAGGAGGAGGAAGCGGGCTGGCCATCGGCCTCGGGGTGGCCGTTCTGGCCGCCGGGGCCGCGGTCGCGGTCGGGGTCGGCATCGGGTCCGGAGACTCGGGCAGCGAAGGGGATGGCCAACTGAGCACGGCTGACCTGAGCGGCCAGTGGTCGGGCTCCGGGACCAGCAACCTCGGCGAGGTGCGCAGCTTCACCATCTCCTTCGACTCCTCGGGCCAGGTCACCGGCTTCACCCTGAGTGGATACCAGATAATCAGCACCGCCGGGACCTGGACGGTGGGCGGCGAAGGGGCCGTGACCGGGGACCTGAGGGTCGAGTTCATCGATCCCCAGGGGCTCAGGGGATCGGCCACCTCCACCGTAACCGGTCAGATGACCTCCAGGACGGCCATGCGCGGCAGGTTCTCGGATGGGATCGTGATCGATTGGACCTTGACCAAATAATCGGCCGGCCGCCGGGCCGCCCGGTCTGATAAGGAGTAGGCCATGCCGAAATGTTGGACGAAACTACATCCGGGATTTTGGTTGGTTTGGCTGACAGTTCTCAGCCTGGCCGGGGTGGCTGCCGCCGGGGCGGCGGCCGCGGAGCTGGAGACCCAATGGTGGTCCGGTTGCTCGGCCGCCATCTCGCCGGCCCAGGCCAGCTTTGAAAGCGCCGGGGGAAGCGGTTCGTTCTCCGTTCAACTGACCGGGCAGTGCGACTGGACCGCCACCAGTGACCGGGCCTGGCTGCAGGTTCTGTCCGGGGGGAGCGGTTCGGCCAGCGGGACGGTCTCCTACCAGGTCCAGGAAAGCCTCGACTCTGCCACCAGGACCGCCACCATCACCGTCCAGACCCCCAACCAACGGCTGACCTTCACCGTCACCCAGACCGGACCGGCCGGCGCCTGCCAGATGATCGGCGCCCTGGACACCCTGGGCAGCGCCAGGAGGGTGGCGGCGGCCGATAGCCTGGCCTTTGTTCTTAACAATAACTCTGGTGTCTTCGGCCGTTTTTCCACTGACTCCTTGGACGTGATCGGGGTCGCCGACCCCTCGGCCCCGGTTCTGCGGGGCACCCTGTCTGCTGTCGGCGATTTTATGGATCTGGCCGTCTCGGGCAACCGGGCCTATCTGGCCGGAAGCGGAGGCTTCGCCGTGGTGGACGTCACCAACCCTGACTCCCCCGCCCCGGTGACCTCCTATGAGACCTATCCTTCGGAAAACACGGCTACCGGCATAGCCGTTTCCGGCAACTGGGCCTACGTGATCTATGACGACGGCTCCCTGGAGGCGATCAGTCTCAGCGGAACCAGCCCGGTCCAGCAAGACTCGATAACCTATAGCCCCCGCGAGGGCCGGGGCGTGGCCGTCTCGGGGAACATCGTCTACGCCGCCCTTGCCGGCGGGGGAATCGATTCTCAGGGGCCCAGCCTGGTCACAATCGATGTCACCGATCCGGTCTACCCCTCGAGCATCTTCGAGCTGGGCAGCATCGACCTTCGATTCGATCCGGTGGCCCTGGTCGTCAGCGGCTCGCTGGCCTATGTTCTGGGCGGCAGCACCCTGGAGATTATCGATGTCAGCATCCCGGCAACCCCGGACCGGGTCTACTCGGGCAACCTTTTCACCGATGCCCGGGGCATCGCCGTCGTGAACGGGATAGCTTATGTGGCCCAGGGCACGGCCGGAGCGGAGCTGGCGGTGGTGGACGTGAGTGCTCCCCGCAGTTCATCCCTGGTGACGACCGTCTCCACCGGCTCCGGCGACGGCGCCTTGGGTATCGCCGTGTCCGGCAGCCTGGCCTACCTGGCCCAGGGCCTGGACGGGCTGGCGGTGGTGGACATCTCGGGTTGCACCCAGTGATTTAAAGACCGAAGGGATGACTACATCGGGGCCCGGCCGGTTTGGCCGGGCCCCCGGTTTTGAGGGGCCCATCTCGGATATTCCGGACAATCGTCCCTGATCGGCTCCCGGGGTGGTCCGAAGATCAGTCGCCGATGGGGATGAACCCGGCCCAGTAAAAGGGGTGCTGGAAACCTTCCCGTCTGATCCCCTCCCTGGCCGCGGCCAAGGCGGCCGGGGGCTCCTTGCCTTGAGCCAACTGGGTCAGGAACAGCTCGACCAGCTCCACCGAGCTGTCCTCGTTGACCGGCCAGAGGGTGATCAAAACATGCCTGGCCCCGGCCAGTTGGAAGGCCCGTCCCATGTTCATGACCCCCTCCCCCCGGACCAGACGGCCCAAGGCCGTTTGGCAGGCGGTCAGCATCACCCACTCCGCGTTCAGCTTCAGCCCGGTGATGGCCGACAGGGTCAGGAAGGAATTTTCCGGCCGGGCCGGATCCTCCAGGGTCAGGGCCAGGGCGGGCTCCTGGAGGCGGAAGACCTGACCGGCCATTTTCAGCAGCTGGTTGCCCAGAAGCCCGTGGGTGGCCAGGACGATGGTTGAGTAGGCTGCCAGGTCCATCTGCTCGATCCTGGTCCGCGAGGCCTCCGGACCGACCACCAGGTCGACCGAGTCCCTGAACCTGCCCTTCAACCGCTGGGCCAGGCGGTTGGTCAGCTCCAGCCGGGGCAGCCAGCCGGCGGCCTGGCCTCCGGCGGAGGCCTTGCTCTCCTCGTCCTCGGCGGTCCTCATGAGCTTCAAGCCGGGGGCCGTCTTCTCCCCCTCCCGGCCGCCGGCCTTGACCGGGGCGGCCGAGAAGACCGGATCGGCCACGACCAGCATCCTTGGGCCGGCCGGGGCGGGCCGGGTTCGCCGCCTGAGACCCAGGGCGGTGGCCGATTGGGCGTACCTGATCATGGTTTCGTCGCCCAGGTAGCGGGCCCCTACCGGGAAAGGCCCTTTGGGCCCCTCGCTCCAACCGCCGGAGGCCTCGCTCAGGAGCGCCTCGAAGGGAAGGGTGGAAAGGGCCCCCTCGGTGACCAGGATGACCTTGGCCCCGGCCGGAATCAGCCCCTTGACCGGCCGCCAGAGGGTATCGTAAAGCCGGCGGCCGACCCCCAGGTCGAGCTGTTTCAATTGGCTGAAAAACCTGATCTCGGCGAACCCGGCCCGGTAGGCCTCCACCAGGCGGTCAAGCTCGCCGCGGTTTACTCCCAGGCTGAGGCCCCTCACCGGCTGGCCGGCCTGAAGCACGAAGGCGACGGTGTTGGCCTCGTTGACCGAGTAGCTGACCAGGACCTCATCCGGCTCCAGGGGAATCTCCCGGTCCCTTAACGGGCGGGGGTACCTGGCCGCGGCATAGCGGGGATGCTCGGTCCAGAGCCGGTCCTTGAACTTCTCCAGCTCCGCCCTAAGGCCGGTCTCGATCCCGGTTAGGGCGTGGAAGGCCTTGCTCCGGCCCTCCAGGGCGGCCTTCTGACGCTCCTCCACCGCGGCCGAGAGGCGGTCGAGGAGGGACTGCTCCTCGTCGCGGAGGGCTTGGGGAAGTTGGCTGCGGCCCGCCGGCCCGCCCATGGCCTCGGCAAAGACCCTGGCCTTGATGTGCTCCGAGTAGAGGAAGCCGTCCTCCGGCTTGTTCAAGGTGGTCAGCACCCGGATCAGGGCCTGGTAGGCCTCGATCCACCGGTGGCCGAAGGCCTGGCCCTCGAAGAACCGCCCCCGCTGACCGGGCGGGGCCGCCTCCCTGACCTCCTCGGACAGGGCCACGGCCTTTTTCAAGGGCGTTTCGGCCTCGGCCGGCCGTCCCAGGCCCTCCAGGGACAAGCCCAGCCCCAGGTAGATGGCGAACAGGGCCCGGGCGTTCCTGGTCCTCTCCCCTTCGTCCACCAGGCCGGCGAACATCTCCCGGGCCCGGGGGTACTGGCCGCTCTGAAGGTAGTAGTTGCCCCACCGGAGCGGATCCGCCTGGGCCGCCTTATAGGCTGCGGCGGTCTTGCTCAGCTCTCCCAGGGCCAGGTGCATATCCCCGATAAGGCCCTGAGTCAGCCTGATCTCCTCCGGAGACCCGAGGGCCCGCCACTGGCGCAGGGCGGTCTGGTAAAAGTCCAGGGCCGTCTCGGACTGACCCTGGTCGCCGTAGACCCCCCCCAGGTTTTCCAGGGAGTTGGCCGCGCCCCTGGCGTACCCGACCTTGTCGCAAAGGTCCTTGGCCTGCTGGTACTGGGCCGCCGCCTCGGCCGACAGGCCCATGGCCTGGAAGGTCAGGCCCAGCCCGTTGATCGCCTTGGCCTGGCTGACCGAATCGCCCAGGCCGCCGAAGGCCTTCAGCGATTCGCGGTAGTAGTCGGCGGCCTGGCTGAACCGCCCCAGAAAGCGGTGCAGAGTCCCCATCTCGAGCAGGGCTGCGGCCCGGCCCTGCCGGTCGTCGACCTGGTTGAAGACCTCGATGGCCTTGAGGTGGGAGTCCAGGGCCTGATCGTATTGGCCCAGGGACTGTTGCATCCCGGCCAGGCCCTGGAGGGTCCGGGCCCACTCCTGGGCCCGGCGCAATCCGGCGAAGATGTCCAGGGCCTGGCGGTAGCTCTGAAGGGCCTGGTCGAATCGGCCCAGCGACCCATAGATCCTGGCCAGATTCTGGAGAACGGCGGCCCGGCCGGCCTGATCGGCGATCTGGTCGAAGACCTTCTGGGCCTGGAGGTAATACTCCAGGGCCTGGTCGTCCTGGCCGAGATTCTGGAAGACGGTCCCCGCCCCGAGCAGGCTTTCGGCCAGTCCCCTGGGCTGCCTGATCTGGCTGAAATGGTTCTGGGCGGTCTTGTAGGCCTGAATCGCCTCGGGGTGCTTTCCCTGGGCCGACAGGACCCGGGCCAGGCCCAGCAGGGCTTCCCCCTCCCCCCGGCCGTCCCTCAGCTCCCGGTAGATGGCCCGGGCGTTCTGGTAGCTGACCAGGGCTCCGGTGTGCTGGCCCAGGGCGGCCTGGGAGGCGGCCAGGTTGATGAGGGTGTCGGCCTCGGCGGCCTTCAGGTTCAACCTCGAGGCGATCTCCAGGGCCTCCTGGAACAGGTTCAGGGCCTGGTCGTGCTTGTCCAGGGCCTGGAGCACGGTTCCCAGGCCGTTGAGCAGGCCGCCCTCCGCCGCCTGAGCCCCGATGGCCTTGGCCAGCTTCAATCCCGCGGCGTACCGGCTCATCGCCTGAGCCAGATCACCGGCCTCCTGGAGGACCCGGCCCAGGTTCTGGTCGGCGGTGATCTGCAGGGAGGGATCGTTGACCTCGGCCGCGACGACCTCGGCCTGCTCCAGCTCGACCCGGCTTCGCTCCAGCTGTCCCTGGCTCCGGTGGGTTAGGCCCAGGAGAATCAGAAAGACCGCCTCCACCCGGCGGCGGCCCTGCTCCCTGGCCAGTTGGAGCCCCTGGCCCGCCCTGGCCTCGGCCTCCGCCAGCCGGCCCGCGGCCAGGGCCTCTTTGGCCTGCTGGTGCAAAGCCGGCAGCTGGTCGGCCCGGGCCAGGGGCACGGCCGAGAGGAGGATAAGGCCCAGGATCGATCCGAGCAGCCAGAACCGCACGGCCCGATCAACTCCCCTGGGGCTGGATCTTGACTATTTCGACCCGCCGGTTGACCTTGCGGTTATCTTCCGAGTCGTTGGGCCTCAGCGGTCGGTGGTCGCCGAAGCCCTTGATGGTCAGTTCCGGTATATCCGGCCCCAGCTTCTGCCGGATGTACTCGGCCACGCTCTTGGCCCGGTTGGCGGAGAGCCGGTCGTTCAACTCCCCTCCGCCCAGGTCGCAGGTATGCCCCTCAATGACCCATTGGGCGCCCCGGAGCCGGTCTGAAAGCAGGGCCCGGCTGAAATTGTCCAGGAGCTGCTTGGCCTCGGGGTTCAGAGCGGTCGAACCCAACTCGAAATTGATCGCCCGGAAGTTCTTGCGGACCGTGTTGACCGTATCCCCGGTGGCCGACATGAGCTTAATGGCCGGGGTTTCGGCGAACATGAGGACGATCTTATCGGTCCCGGGAACGCCCTCGACCTGACTCTGGGCCTCCAGGGCCTTGGCCAGGTCCAGGTTGTTTTTGGCCAGGCGGTCCTCCGGGTCAAGGACCAGACCCCGCTGGTAGGCCTCGATGGCCCTTTGGTAGAGGCCCATCTTCAGCCTGGCGTCGCCCAGGCCGAAATGGGCGTTGGCCGTCTGGGGGGCCAACCTGACCGCCTCCTGGTACTGCCGCTCGGCCTCGTCGTAATTTCCGAGATGCTCCAGGGCGTCGGCCAGGTTCAGGTGGGCCTCGGCAAAGTCCGGGCAGCCGGCCACGGCCTGGCCGTAAAGCTTGGCCTTATCGGCGTAATTCTTCGAGGCGACGGCCTGTTGATAAAGCTCCTTTGCCGACTGGCAGTCGGCCCAACCCAGGGCCGGGACGAGAGCCAGGATCAGGATCGCCGCCAAGGCAGCCGTCCGTGACATGGTTACCCCCTTCATGCCTGAACTTTCCCCCTCCGCCCGGGTGACCGGCCCCCTTCCCCCTCGGCCGGACCCCGGCCTCTTGCCGGCTGGCGCTTCTGCCCGCTCAACGGGTAAAGAAGAAATCGCCCAGCAGGGAAGAAGACTCCCAGGGAGTCTGCTGCTCATTGGATTTCTCCTGAACGGCCGCCCTGACCCGCTTGAAGACATCCTCGATCTTCAGACCCTTGACCGTTATATACCGGGCCAGTTCCTCGGTGTAGAGACCGTTGTTGCCCTCCCCGTCCGAGGCGGTCCGGCCCGGGGCCGTGGCGTAGGCGATGAGGGTCCCGCTGGGGGCGTTCATAAAGGCCAGGCCGTCGTTGGCCGA
>Ga0068714_10001498_pt1 | contig 33886 bp, 24 predicted proteins | sample MTBNYHSulfiMetaG_FD_62988 | JGI IMG/M metagenome (GOLD analysis project Ga0068714, IMG submission 62988) | Enrichment culture microbial communities from rom New York Harbor, USA that are MTBE-degrading - MTBE-NYH (New York Harbor Sulfidogenic)... | ecosystem: Environmental > Aquatic > Marine >...
AGTGAGGAAACCGCCGCCTATTTTGTTAGTCTTTTTGCTTTTGGTTCTATTATTGCCACTCTCGGAATGGGATGGATGGGAGACCGGTGGCCTAAATCTCTTCTTTGTAGCTTGGGTATTTTCCCTTCAATTATGGTGACGTTGGGTCTTGCCTTCAGCCAAACACCACTTTTTATTTATCTTTTTCCGATCAGCTTAGCGATTACAATGGGAATTGCTCCCCTAAACTGGGCCCTTATTGGCGACTTTTTTGGACGGCAAAGCTATGCCAGATTACGTGGAATAATGGCTATGATTTATGGGACAGCCACCTTCTTCTCTCCAGTTTACGCTGGATGGATATTCGATATAACCGAAAATTACACCATCGTTCTCATTACCTTCTCAATTATCCTTCTTATTACAGCTTCCATTTTCGTCTTTTTGTACCGTACTCCTTTGAGAATTTTTAAAAAAAATCTTTAAATACCCAGGACGGAAAATTATATTAAAATAATTTTGAAGAATTGAGATGATTGATAAGGAAAATTCCATAGGTGATAGCTAAGACAAAAGGGATGTTAAATGAAAGATAGAAATAACCGAAGCTCTGAGATCGATGAGCTCCGGGCTAATACCAGCAATTAATGTCACTGAAGCGGTAAAGAAAAAGGCTAATACCAATACTTATAATAATGGCGAGAGAGTTATATAAATAGCGCAAATGATTGCAGTGGTTATCACTCCAGCCACACAAGGGCCCATAGCGTGAGGGAGAATCATAATAGTTTCGTCCACTTCCATGGCACATTTCTGAGCAATTTTGGCCGTTGTCGGTACGCAAGAGACTGCGGCGATGCCGATCAGCGGGTTAATTTTTCCTCCTGATACCTTGCATGCAATTAAACCCCCAATTAGTCCACCCACACCAGAGAGAAGTAGTGCTACTATTCCCAGGATCATGATCAAGAAGACTTTTGGATTCATGACCGTGGTTACGCTTAACAGGGCTCCCAGGGTAATTCCGAGGAACATGGTGGACCCTGAGAGAAGGATATCTAAGAATTCTCGGAAACGGCCGATATTTGCTTCCTTGACAGCTACGCCGAAAAAAAAGGAAGCGAAGAGAGGAGCAGCGACAGGAAATAACCAACATAATAGCACCCCCGCCACAATAGCAAAATAAAATTTCTCCGAAGCAGAAACTTCCCGGATCTCCATCGGATCCATCGCTATGGCAATTAATTTTTTAGGTATGAAAAGCTTAATTAAGTAAGGGTAGACGGCATAGCATATTCCAAGATAGACATAAGCGACCACGGAAATGGGTACGAAGAGGTGCTTGGCTAACATGAGTGATGTAAAAAGGACCATCGGACCATCGGCCCCTCCCACGATCGCAATAGATGCAGCCTCTTTGAAATCAAATCCTAATGCCACAGCCAGGGGGAAAGTAAGGATGGTCCCCAACTCAGCGCATATTGCCAAAAAAAGGCTTAAAAAGGGGCGGGCGATAAAGAAATCTAAGTCCGTGATCCCGCCGATCCCCAAAAAAACGAGGCAGGCGATCAAACCATTGGCAAACGTAAAATTATAAAGAGGCTGAAGAAAATTAACTTGTAACGATTCAAGCAATTGAGTTGGTTCGCTCACGAGAGGGTCAACGAAGAGGGAACCCAGTTCGTTGCCTTCCATGATCAAAATGCCCCCGTTGACGACTGCCATCATGAATCCGATGGGTACCATGAGAAGGGGATCGAGCTTCCCTTTGTAACCCATGTAGACAAGGAACACCCCAAGAAAAACAAGGAAGAGCCGAACGGATGCCTGGACGGAATCCATCATTGCAAAGGATGAGAATCCTGGAAAGATATCCCAGATATTGACAGGCATTCTTACTCTTCCTCTTTTTGTTGTTTAGATATTATCTTTCCCATTATGATAATGAGGACCGCTATCAACATCGATACGAATAATGCAAGACAATAAGTCCCCGCAGCGACCTGTAGAGAGAGAATCATTTTTTCCACAGAGTATTTCCTCAAGAGATGACTGCTAAGACATGGCCTTTGTTCAATACTTGCCCCACCGTCCCGTTCAACTCTTTGATCGTACCCTCCACTGGGGAAAATATGGGGACTTTCATTTTCATACTATCTAAGATAGCGATGATATCTTTCTTGTGCACTAAATCTCCAACTTTCGCTTTCACTTCCATTACTTTTCCCACCATGGGAATTTTGATTAATGTGTCTGCCATCTTTCATGCCCCAATATATTTTTTAAGTTTAATTTTGGTAATTCTGAACTTTATTGATTAAATTGTATCTTTAGGTTAAAAGCAAAATAATTTTAATTGCAATTATAAATATTGTCAATGATACATTTCACATTATAAACATTTTGCCGAAGCTGCTTCAGAATTTTATCCAGTTTGTATTAGTAAATTTCTCTTATTTTCTCAAGAGTTATATTTATTTTCTTTTCTTTTTGAAAAGAAAATCTACCGCGAGAACCTCCTGCTGTCTCAAAGAGCGAGCAAATTGGGAAAGAGTCATGTTTTTCATTAAAATATTTTTTATTGACAATTGTCAAAAATGTTATAAATATTTGATGAAGATATTTTTTTACTATAAAATTTAAAGATATTATTTATCGGGAGATTGAAGAGTGAAAAATAAAGAGAAGATAGACCTTTTAAGAGCAAGGCGGGAAGAGGCCAAATTGGGTGGCGGCCTTGATAGGATTGAGAAGCAACATAAGAGTGGAAAGCTTACCGCTCGCGAGAGATTGGATCTTTTATTAGATCCGGGAAGTTTTATTGAGTTGGGTATGTTCGTTACTCCCCGGGCCACTTCCTTTGTTAAGGAGAAGGAGAAATTCTATGGAGATGGTGTCGTAACCGGATCAGGGTTAATTGATGGGAGAGAGGTTTTTGTGTTTTCACAGGATTTTACCGTGATCGGTGGGTCTTTAGGTGAAGAGCACGCCAAAAAGATTTGTTTGGTAATGGATAAAGCGATCCAAACAGGGAGTCCGATCATCGGACTGATTGATTCTGGCGGGGCAAGAATCCAGGAGGGGTTAGGATATTATGGGTCAATATTTTATAGAAATACTCTGGCAGCAGGTGTTGTCCCTCAGATTTCTGTTATTTTGGGACCATGCGCAGGGGGAGCGGTTTATTCTCCAGCCCTGAGTGACTTTGTGTTTATGGTGGAGGGAATCAGCCGGATGCATATAACGGGCCCCGAAGTGATTAGGGCAGTAACAGGAGAAACCGTCAGCTCTGAAGAATTAGGAGGAGCCATGGTTCATTATACCCAAAGCGGTGTCGCCCATTTTGTATCCAAAGGGGAAAAAGAATGTATGGACCTGGTCAGGGAACTTCTCAGTTTTCTCCCTTCCAATAACTTAGAATTTCCTCCACGTAAACCAACGAATGATCCTGTTGGGCGAATGGATATGGACTTAGAGAATCTTATTCCCACAGATCCGAAAGATTACTACGATATGAAGGAATTGATTCGGTTGGTGGTTGATGACGGTGTTTTTCTTGAAGTCCAGGAGAGATTTGCCGAGAATATCATCATCGGTTTTGCCCGGCTCAATGGCTATCCCATTGGGATGATTGCCAACCAACCCCTTATCTTTGCCGGGTGCCTCGACATCAATGCCTCAGATAAAGCAGCGCGATTTATCCGGTTCTGTGATGCGTTTCAAATTCCGATTGTCAATTTTGTAGACTGTCCGGGGTATCTTCCTGGAACAGACCAGGAGTATGGAGGGATCATTCGCCACGGTGCCAAAATGCTCTATGCTTATTGCGAGGCCACCGTGCCACGGATATCCGTCGTGACAAGGAAGATCTACGGAGGAGCCATGTCAGGGATGGCGGTCAGCAAGTTGGTAGGGACCGATTTCACCGCTGTTCTCCCTACGACCGAAATGGGCCTTATGGGACCTGAAGGGGCGGCTAATATTCTTTTTAAAGAGGAGATTGAAAAGGCGAAAAATCCAGGAGCGATGCGGGAGGAGAAAATTAGGTTGTATCGGGAACAATTTGCAAATCCTTATAGAGCTGCTGAAAGGGGATGGGTTGATGTGATTATTGAACCCATTGAGATTCGCCCTTTTCTTATTGCCTCTCTTGAAAGGTTGAGAGGAAAAAAAGAGATCAGACCTAAAAGAAGACATGGGACGATTCCATTATAAAGTCAATACATTTTTTATAGAGAGAGGAGAAAAGAATGATTGAAAAATTGGATCATATCGGCATAGCTGTTAAAGATCTTAATCAAGCGATAGCATTATACCAGGAGATTTTAAAAATGGAGCCAAGTTTAATCTATGAGTCTCCCTATACCAAGGCAAAAATCGCCTTTTTCCCTATCGGAGAGTCGAGAATTGAATTAATTCAACCCACCGACCCAGGGAGTATCATGTCGAAATTCCTTAAAAAAAAGGGAGAAGGAATTCACCACCTTTCCATAAAGGTAAAAAATATTGCTGAGAGCTTAGCGGAATTAGAAACAAAAGGCATTCAGCTGATTGATCAGAAGCCGAGAAAGGTAAGAGAGAATGAAGAGGTTGCTTTTTTAAATCCAAAAAGTACCCATGGTGTTCTTATAGAATTGATTCAAGAATTTTAGCAAGCCCTTTCTATTTTTTAAAGTCTATCAAATCGGATTCGAAAGGGTAAAAACGAGATATGGGGTTTCCTCTCCGTCATATACGTGTTATCGACCTTACCCGTATGATTGCAGGGCCTTACGCAACCATGCTTTTGGGTGATCTAGGTGCCGAAATAATAAAGGTGGAAGAGCCGGAACGGGGAGATTTAAGTCGAACTTCCCCTCCCCATATCATGAAGGGGGAGAGTGCCTATTACATTTCCTTTAATCGAAATAAAAAGGGGATTACCTTAGACATTAAAGATCCCGAACAACTTGAGATTTTTTACTGCCTTGTTGAAAAGTCAGATGTCGTCATCGACAATTTTCGGCCCGGGGTTCTGGAGAAACTAAAGATTGATTATGAGTCTCTCAAAAAAATTAGTCAAAAAATTATATCTTGTTCGATTACAGGTTTCGGGGCAACAGGACCCTTAAAAGATTATCCCGCCTTAGATTTAATCATTCAAGCTCGAGGAGGAATCATGAGCTTCACGGGAGAACGAGACCGAATGCCTGTGCGTATTGGGGTTCCTATCGGAGATTTGACAGGATCCCTCTTTGCAAACCAAGCTATTCTGGCCGCTCTCTATCAGAGAGAAGTGACCGGGAAAGGCCAACAGATCGATATCAGTTTGTTAGATTGTCAAATTTCTCTTCTTACTTATAGGGCACAGTACTATTTCTTGGCTGGGGAGGTTCCCGTTCCTGTTGGAACAGAGCATGTCTCTCTTGTTCCAATTAAGGCCTTTTCAACGCAAACGATTCCCATTGTCATTGATGCCCATCAAGATAACTTTTTCTTCCTTCTTTGCTCTATCATTGGTAGAGAAGATTTAATAAAAGACCCTCGTTCATTCAGCCAAGAAGCACGCTTCAATCATCGAGAATATGTGCATCACGAAATTCAGAATGAGTTACTGAAGCAACCCGGGGAGAAATGGCTGGAGCTTTTTGCTGAAAAGATTCCGGCTGCGCCGATCAATACAGTGGATAAAACCTTTTCCGATCCTCAGGTGATATATCGTAACATGATTGTCGAAACAGACCATCCACTGCTTGGAAACATTAAATTAGTTGGAAACCCAATGAAGCTAAGTTCTATCGAGAAAGAAAATTTTAAACCTCCTCCGCTTCTTGGTGAGCACACGGTGGAAGTCCTTACTGGATTGCTTGGATTATCTACTGAAAAAGTAGAAAAGATTCTCCAAAGACAAAACCGAAGAAAGTGAATGGAAAGGAGGGAAAAATGATTCTGTTGAATTAAGGTTTCATAAGAGAATTAGAAATGAGAAATTATTGTATACGGATAGGAGCAAATTGGTGTGAGGTACAATTTTGGTTTTAAAGTTTTGGATTCAAATTATTAGACAAGGAGGATGAATAAATGAAAGAAGTTCCCTTTCCTGAAATTCCCTACGAGGAATATAAGATGAGGATGGATAAATTGAAAAAATTAATAAAGAAACACAACCTTGACGGTCTTTGTCTCTTCTCTCCTGTTAATCTCAGATATTATTTTGGATACCGGAAAGCAAGTTATGGGTCTTCAGAATGGTGGCGGCGCGCCGCCATCATTGATGCAAATGGGAACGTCATTCTCATCGTTCCTCAAATTCATTGGATCCTTATTCAAAAGACGACATGGGTGGAAGACATCAGACCTTGGGGGGGGCCCGAGTATTTGAACTTTCCAAAAGGGTTTATGAAGCTTTTTACCGATTCCTTAAAAGAATTGAAACTGGATAATGGAATGATTGGATTTGAATTGGATTCTCATACACAACCTGATCTTTCTTTCCAAGAATTTAATGCTATCCAGCAGCAGCTTCCAAAAGCGAAAATGGTAGATGGTTCACCCGTGTACTGGGAGCAGAGACAAATTAAGACAGACTACGAAATTGGAATCATCCGAAAGCTTTGTGCCATCACGATCAAAGGAATTGAAGCTGGGTTCAATCAATTGAAAGAAGGAATGACAGAAATAGAAGTCTATACAAAAATTTGGGAGGCATGGATCAAAGAGGGTATTCATGATTGTCCTATGGCGGGCAGATTGATGATGCGATCAGGCAAAGATAGGTATCATTTCTTGAATCAACCCCCCACGAATAGAAAGATTCTTCGAGGAGATGCTCTTTACATCGACGGAGGTCCATGCCACTTAGGCTACTTCAGTGACGTTCAAAGAGTCATTCATGTTGGGGAACCAAGTCCGCTTCAAAAAAGACTCCATTCAGCAGCGAATCAGGCCTTAGACGCAATGGTCAGCATCATCAGAGAGGGGACAAAGGTATGCGATCTTTATAGAGAGGGAGTCGAGACTCTGCAGCGGACCTTCCCCGATTCTAAACATACAATATCGTTTGTGGGCCACGGATTTGGTTTGCAAACCCATGAACCTCCTTATTTTACAGCCAACAATGAGGAAAAATTGAGGACGGGGATGTCGCTTGCCCTGGAAATTTATGCATCGGATCATCCTGATTATCGGGAAGTAGGCGGGTTTCCGGAGGATAATGGAATCGTTACAAATGCTGGGTTTGAAAATTTAACAAAAGGATTAACTCGCGATCTGTGGGTGATACCTTAAGCTGTAAGGAAATAACATCTTATCTCAGAGTAAATATTGCGTTTTGGTAACTGGGATCTCTCCAGTTATACTCCTAATGCTTTCACAGGCAAAGCATCAGATTCCTGGTTTGGGGTGCCAATTTCATTTGCCTGACTTTACCCCCTTTTTTTTGCTTTTTCCCAAAAAAGCAAAATTGAATTCACCACTAATTCTTTTGTAAAAAGTACCGAACACTCCAAGAGCGTTTCCGATTGTCTCATTAAAATTAACTTTAATGATTCAGAAACATTTAATCAGAATGACACATTTTTAAAAAGACTTGACATTAAGATTAGGTTGGTGTAAATTTGTCCAATAAAGAAATAAAATGGTGGTAATCCGTCATTTTTTAAATTCAAACATCAAAATCTTAATAAAGTTTGGTCAAACTCATCAAAGAATTGGGGAAAGGGTTTTTGTCACTCGAATTGAGTGAAAATATTTTACAAAAGTCCTTTGACTCCCCCTTGCTATAAAGAGGGCCCCGTTCCCATCTTCCTTTCATAAAGGGATATGATGCGTAATCAAACAATTTGCTACAAATCGATATGAAAGATTGTATAAGGGGGTGGTGATTATGAAAACTTAAATTGATCGGCTGTCATTTTTAAGAACCTAAAGGTCTATTGGGTAGAGAGTTTGTGAAAATATTGTGCAAAGGAGGTTATCCAATGAAGATTAAAAGATCTATATTAGTTCTTGTAGGCGTTTTCCTTATTTTAACGTTTTCAGCGGAAACTTTTCCCCAGCAAGTCCCACCTAAGCCACAAATTATTCGTTGGGCCAATTATGATATTGGGGCATCAGCTTACGTTATGGGCATGGCAATCGCCGAAGGGATGCTTAAGAAACACAATATCAAATTAAGAATGTTGCCATTGGGGAGCGGTATAGGGAGGATGATGGCAGTCAGGACAAAGACGAGCGATATTTTCATAAGTGCTGCGGATGCTGTTTATGCGAGAAGGGGTACGGAGGACTGGGCAGTCCGTGAGTGGGGGCCACAACCTATCCGAACTGCGTGGATGGTTAAGCGCAGGTCCACTTTCGCAGTAGTTACAAGGGGTGATAGTGGAGTGAAAAAACTGGAAGATTTAAAAGGAAGAAAGGTAGCTTACATTGTGGGTTCACCATCTCTAAATGCCGCTGTGGAGGGTGCCCTGAGTCTTGTTAACCTTACATGGAATGATGTCCAAAAGGTCGAATATCCCTCACTTACCGCCGGGTATAATTCAGTTAAAGATGGGAAGACTGATGCTGTAGCTATGGCTAGCGCCTCACCTGTTGCTTATGAGATGGAAGCGAGTCCCAGTGGGATATATTGGATCCCTTATCCGAAATATGAGGAAAATAAGAAAGGGTGGGAAACATTTGAAGAAATATATCCTGGTACCTTCCCAGGCTTGGTGACAAAGGGGGCAGGAATCTCAGAAAAAAAACCTGTTTACACTTCAAACTTCCCCTTTCCCAACCTTTTCACCTATGATTTTGTTGATGAATCTTTAATTTATTGGCAGGTGAGGTCCATCGTCGAGTCTTACGAAATATATAAGGATATGGCACCCGATATGCCTTATTGGTCACTTGATGATTGCCTCAGTTTACCACTTGGATGGGCCCCTTGGCATGAGGGTGCGATAAGATATTTTAAAGAGATTGGTAAATGGACCAAACAGATGCAAGCGGCCCAAGATAAATTGATGGCTATAGATAAGAAACACAAAGAAATCTGGGAGGCTGCCCTGGATGAGTCCGTTGAAAAGAAAATAAAGGGAAAAGACTTTACAAAGTTCTGGCTGGAAAAACGAGCAGCCGCAGGGTTTAGGTAAATCAAAAATAAAAAAATGACGGAAGCCTGCCCAAATCTGAAATATTGAAAAAGATTCAGTTTGGGTAGGCTTTTCAGTATGAGGGGGCTGATAGAATGACGGCCGAAGAGTCCAAAACTCCAGGATCGAAGTATAGAAATGCTCATTTCCTCTGGCGGGCCATATTTATTGGCTTTACTCTTGCTGGTACTATTTTAGCGGTACTTCAGATCTTTCTTATATACCCTATTCTTGAAAACGCTTATCTCTATTGGCTTTTAGTTTTTTATTTGTCTCCAGTTTTCATTTTTTTCCCTGCGACAAGCAGGTCACCTACCGATAGAGTTCCTTTTTATGATATCATATTGTTTTTTTTAACGATCTTTTTTTCTGCATACCTTTCTCTCCATGCATGGGAAATTGCCCATGAGGGATGGGCATTTTTGGCTCCTTTGCCTGTAAGCATCATGTCTGCTTTATTTTGTCTCATCATTCTTGAAGCGGTTAGACGTGCCGGTGGGTTTCCATTATTTTTATTCACTTTAATCTTTGCTACTTATCCATTATTTGCTGAATTTATGCCAGGAGCCCTGAAAGGGAACGCATACCCCTTTTTACAGGTAGTGAGATACCATGTTTTAAGTACTGAGAGTATCATTGGGATTCCTATGTTTGTGGTGGGAACACTCATCATAGGTTTCATGATTTTAGGATCAGCTTTGGTTACCACTGGCGGTGGTAAATTTTTTCTCGATTTCGCATTTGCATTACTGGGTTCTCAGCGGGGAGGACCTGCTAAGGTAGCCATATTATCAAGCGGAATCTTCGGAAGTTTGAGTGGGAGTGTAATCTCAAATGTACTGACGACGGGTTCCGTTACCATCCCCACCATGAAAAAAATTGGCTATCCTCCTCATTATGCAGCAGCGGTCGAGGCGTGTGCTTCCTCGGGCGGTTGTATTATGCCTCCTGTCATGGGCGCTGTGGCTTTTGTGATGGCGTCATTTTTAGGAATCTCTTATGTTGATGTTGCGATAGCCGCCCTAATACCAGCTGTTTTATTTTACCTGGGATTATTTGTCCAGGTTGATTTTTTTGCAAGAAAGACTGGGCTCGAAGGGCTTCCCAAAAAAGATATACCACGACTCTCAACAGTCTTAAAGGAAGGATTTCTTTATATTTTTGCGTTTTTAGTTTTAATTTATTTCTTATATTTACGAAGGGAGGCACAGGCTCCATTCTATGCTACGGTCGCACTATTAATATTGGCCATGATGAGAAGTAAGACGAGACTACATCTAAAACAATATATAAAATTTGTTGAGAGCGTCGGACTTATCCTTTCTGAATTAGTGGCCATCCTTGCTGCCTGCGGTTTCATCATCGGAGCCTTTTCCTTAACGGGTGTGGCCAGCTCTTTCTCACGGGAGATCATTCTATTAGCTCATGGAAATGCTTTCTTTATGCTTGTTTTTGGTGCCATCGCTAGTTTTATAATGGGTATGGGGATGACTGTTACAGCTTGCTACATCTTTCTATCAATCATATTAGTGCCGGGATTGATAAGCGCAGGAGGATTCGACGTTTTGGCTGTTCATTTATTTGTATTATATTGGGGGGTCGTCTCCTTTATAACGCCTCCCGTAGCCCTTGGGAGTTACGCGGCTGCTGGTTTGGCGGGTGCGAGTCCTATGCAAACCGGTTTTACCTCCATGCGTTTAGGGGTTGTTAAGTACATCATCCCCTTCTTCTTTGTTTATTCTCCTGCTCTCATCATGCATGGCCCCGCACATGAAATCATCTATGAATTAATAGGGGCCATTATAGGTATATTTATCCTGGCAGGGGGACTCGAAGGATACATACCAAGACTTGGAAAATTACCACATTTGCTACGATTGTTATATGTCGCCTCAGGCCTTCTTATTGTTATGCCCCAGCTAACAACAGACATTATAGGAATTGGATTATTTTTGATATCCACCTTTTTCTACTTATTATTGAGACATTATTCCAAAAAAGGAAATTCCGATAGCGGAGGGAGGAAGCTTACTGACAAGGGTTTTTAAATTAATAAATTCAAGATTGTTCACAGGACATCGAACCCTTCTTTTTACAGTTGTTGATGGATGGAGTGAAAATGAATTCCACTAAGTATAAAAAATTGCATGCATTTATAAACATTCCACCTGAATCCCATTTTCCAATTCAAAATTTGCCTTATGGTGTTTTCAAGCCAAAGTCGGGCGGAAATGCCCGGGTAGGAGTTGCCATCGGGGATATGGTACTTAACCTTTCAACCTTACAGGACGCGGGTTTGATGAAAACAACTTCCCTTGATATCGGGAATGTTTTTTCGCAGTCTTCTTTAAATCAATTTTTTTCGTTAGGGAGAGAAGCTTGGGCAGAGGTGCGATCATTAATCCAAAACTTACTGCAGGCAGATAATCCCGTGTTGAGAGATAATGACAGATTGTGTTCCCTGGCGCTATTACCCATGAGAGATGTCGAAATGCTTTTGCCTGTAAGCATCGGTGACTATACGGATTTCTATTCGTCAAAAGAACACGCCACCAATGTTGGAATGATGTTTCGTGGCAAGGATAATGCGTTACAACCTAATTGGGTGCATCTGCCTGTAGCCTACCATGGACGTTCAAGTTCGATTGTGGTAAGCGGTACTGATATTCGACGCCCAAAGGGTCAAATCAAAAATGCTGATAGAAGTTTTCCAGATTATGCCGCCAGCCGTTTATTGGATTTCGAATTGGAGATGGGTTTTTTTGTAGGAACCGGAAATACCATTGGCGACCCAATTCCTATTGAGAAGGCAGTGGATCATATTTTTGGAATGGTGCTTGTTAATGACTGGAGTGCGCGGGATATTCAAAGGTGGGAGTATGTGCCTTTGGGACCTTTTCTCGGGAAAAATTTCGCCACCTCTATTTCTCCTTGGGTGGTTACGATGGAGGCGTTAGAACCCTTCATCGGGACTGGCCCCAAACAGGATCCAGAGCCCCTCCCGTATCTAAAAATTGATGGAAATTGGACATATGACATCCATCTGGAGGTCTATTTACAAAGTGAGCGAATGGAGATGCCTTGCCGGATCTGCCGAACCAATTTTAAATATATTTACTGGTCCATTAACCAACAAATAGCCCATCATACTATCAATGGATGTAATTTGCGTCCCGGAGATTTATTGGCGACCGGAACGGTTAGCGGACCCCGACCGGAATCCTTTGGCAGTATGCTCGAGCTGGCGTGGCAAGGCACAAAACCGATTCAGCTTCCTAATGGAGAGGCACGAACATATATTGAAGATGGCGACCGAATCACCATGACCGGCTGGTGTCAAGGAGATGGTTATCGGGTAGGATTTGGTGAACTCACAGGGAAAATTTTACCTGCTTTATCCAGGAATTAATTCCGGAAGTTGAAATTTGATGTAGTAAATAAACAGTTACTTAATATTAAAAATTTGAAAAGGAGGGGTAAAGATGAAGAAAAAACTATCATTAAAATTAATTGGCAGTATTTGGCTGATCCTATTATTGTTCATTCCAGCTAAAGCGCAAACTCAAACTCCTCCCAAAATATATCGTATTGAAGTTAGGACAGCAACATTTGGGGGCTCAACCTATATACTCGGATTTGCCATCAGCGATATATTGAATAAGAAATCTACTTGGGTTCGCGGTTCGGTTCTTGAATCTACCGGTACCACCAGTTGTATTAAAACAGTTGGTGGGGACCCTGGAAAAAGGAAAAGGACTATAATCAATTGTGCCGCTGATACATTTTTTAAGGCAAAAAATGGTGAACCTCCATTCGAAAAAAATGCAGAGTTATACAAAGATGTAATGATCCTGATGTTTCAACAGTATCTTGGAACTATGTTTGTTACTATTGACCCTAATATTAAAACCCTTGCCGACTTGAAGGGTAAAAGAGTTGCTACGTGGCCTAGAGGTACAACAAAGTTTGAACATGGCTATAACTTAATAGCCGGAGCGGGCAAAGAAGTCCTTGATTCAATTCAGTGGCAATATACTGCCTATGCTGGATACGAAGATCTGATAGTGAAAAAGGTAGATGCAGCTTTGGGATATTGCTCTGCAATGGGGCCTGGTCAATATAGTCCCTTACCACAGCTGAAAGAGCTAATGACAAAAAGGAGGATTTATTTTATTACAGCAACTCCAGAAATGCGTCTTAATTCAAGAAAGCTGTTTGGCGATGCATATGGTGCAACGGTAAAACTGAAAGCCAATATCTTTGGAACGGGGATACCAAGGCAGGACATTCTTTGTTTTAATGCTGTACTTGCCTGGGGGATTTATCCTAATGTACCTGAAGATGTAGTTTATGAAATTATCAAAACACTCAATGAAAACCATGCTATGTTTAAAGAATATCATAGCTCAGGAAAAAACGTGCTTCCAGAGACTTATGGCCTATATCCTGCCCCCAAGGAGTACTGGCACCCGGGTGCGAGAAAATATTATGACGAAAAGGGGATTGGATACGGGACAGATTATTTCTTTAACGTCTTTAAAACAGATTAAAACTCAATATCTTCCATTTAAATAATGAAATACGACCCTAAGTGTTTATGTGTTTATGCATGTGTTATGAAATAAAATAGACCTATAGCCATCTCTGCAGCGAAGAGAGAAGCCAAACCGAATATCTTGATGAATAAGGGAAAGAAATCTATGAAATAGCCAAAAGCATTGGGCGTAATAAAGCCGTCTTTTCACATGGACTTAAGCGTTGCAAATCGCCCACCGACAATTTTTAACGTGATTAACAGGGTACATCAAAGAGCCATAAAACGTAAATGTGAATCCTTTAAATGACGACGAAGAATACGGAGCCCTTTTATCTTTAGGTAATATCGTGCAAAAACTCAAAATCGAATTGTCTCCCGAACCGATTTCAAACAGACTCCCCTTAAAATATCCCGGACTTTATATCAGCAATGAAGTTATTTATCAGTCAATCTATGATAAATCCACCCGTGCGGAGCATAATATTGTGCTGTATCATGCCAGGAGGTCACAATAAGCACAGACTCCGGAGCCATTCGCACCTCCATAGAGCTTTTTCATATTCCACAACGGATCTCCATCAAGGAGCGTCTCCCGGGAGGATAGACCCTTCCTCAACTGAGCCACTGGGAAACGGAAATGTTAATCTCCAGCAGCAGTCAAGTAGCCTTAGCGATGATTCTTGAGAGGACAATCAGGACCAGTGACTAACCAACAGGAGCTCTATCAGCCGTTTTCCCCCCCCTAAGAAAACGGATTTTGCTTTGGTGATCGAAGAAAACAGATAAAAAAGGTCGAAAAGTTACTCAAGACTCAGCCAAGAAAATGCCTCAATTACCGAACGCCCAATAAAATTTTGGGCTTACATGTTAAACTTCACTGTTGATTGTAACGTATTCAATTTGGTGAAAAAAGAAAAATTAGATCTTGTTATAATAATTTTGGCAATTGGTATGGCTATATATCACCTTACCAATTGCTATTTTTCTATTGTGGGCACTATAGAGCACAGAATGGTTCATTTGGCTTTTGCCATTGTACTTGTTTTTTTTACTGCCATGAAATCCAACAAAAGGGCCTTACTTATAATATTAATATTGCTTATGCTATTAAGCTTAAGTGCAATTGGCTATTTATGGCTTAACTTGGAACGCTTGTTATTTGATATGGGGTTCCCTTTGCCGACTGATGTAATTGCAGGTGTAATTATTCTTGCTGGAACATTTGTGGCATGCGGACTTAGTTTTGGAATAGTCTTGCCCATAATGGCAGTTATTCTTCTCCTTTACGGCCTGTTGTGTCGTTATCTGGGGGGCCCCATTTTATCAGTCAATGAAATAATCACTACTGTTTGTTTAACTTTCGGTAGCTATGACATATGGGGAGAAATTCTAGTTATCTCTGCTAATGTTATATTTTTGTTTGTTTTTTTCGGTGGTATGCTCCAAGGCCTAAGGGCAACGGACTTCTTCATAGAAGTAGGTAAGGTCATCTCGAGATATACCAGGAGCGGACCAGCTATGACGGCGGTAGTAAGTAGTGCTTTTATGGGAATGACCACTGGGCAAGCAACTCCTAACATCGCTGTCACCGGCGCCTTCACCATCCCTTTAATGAAAAGGGTCGGATACAAACCATGGATTGCCGGATCAATTGAAGCAGCAGCCTCAGGAGGGGGACAGATTATGCCACCCATAATGAGCGCAGGGGCATTTGTGATGGCTGACCTTCTCGGTGTTTCTTATACAAATATAATTATTATGGCTATTGTCCCCGCAATACTATACTTTTATTCTGTCGCAATTTTTGTTCATCTTCATGCCTTAAAGAGCAATGTTACATCTTTTAAAGAGAAAGTGGATATAAAGAAAATTTATGCCTTTGGACCTTTATTTATAGTACCTTTGGTAGTTATCTTAGCTCTCTTGTTCTTTGGGTTTCCTTCTATGTTCGCTGCCTTTTGGGGTTTAGCCTCACTTATCTTACTAAGTTTTATAACAAAAAAGACTCGGCCCTCATTAAAGAGTATAGTAGCAGGATGTATTTACGGGGCAACGACAGGGGCCCGAGTCGCAGTGGCTTGTGCAACCTTGGGACCCATTATTGCTTTGGTAACGAAAACTGGTCTTGGCCTAAAAATTGGATTCTCGGTAGAGATGTGGTGTGGTGGAAATTTATTCTTTGGATTAATAATTTTGATGTTCGCCGTTATCATTCTTGGGCTAGAAGTGCCGACCGTAGCTGCTTACTTAATAGCAGCGATAGTCGCCATTCCGGGCTTAGTGAAGTTAGGACTTGATCCTTTCCAAGCCCATATGTTTGCGTTTTACTTTGGTGCTTTCTCCGGCCTTACTCCTCCTGTGGGTGTGGCGGCAATTGTAGCCTCAAAAATAGCGGAGGCCCCTTATATAAAAACAGCCATTCATTCTATAAATGCAGCAGCGGCTGGGTTCTTGGTTCCGTTTGTCTTTGCCTTTAATGGAGCCATATTGTTATTGCCTGGCACAGGTGTTTCCGCGGCGATATTCTCAATAGTAATCTCATTTGTAGGATTAGGAGTTTTTCAGATAGGTTTTGTTGGTTATTTTCTAACCCCCCTTAATATATTTGAAAGATTGGTGGCAATAATAAGCGGTTTGGGGTTCCTCGCGTTTGCTGCTGTAAGAAATTATACAATTTTTATCATTGCGGCTAGCTTTTTTATCACCATGATTTTCTCAAATTTAATAAGGCGTAGACGGGATATGATCTCTTTTATTTGAGTAGTTCTTAAATGGTTCTATTATCTTTTACTATTTTCTTCAATAGCTGGGTGAAGTAGATACCCCTGTTTTACCAGGCTTACGAATTTTCTCCCAGTTTTCTTCTTTGTATTTCTTTAATGCATCTTCATTAAGTTTAACACCCCACCCTGGTCCTTCAGGGACTTTTAAATAGCCATTTTCATGTTCAAATTTGAAATCTACAAGATCGTCAATACTCGCACGAAACCCAACCCCATTTGAGGCCAAAATATCATTCGCATACATTGCGTTTGGCGTGGAAACGCACAAATGGAGCCATACGGCTTTCGAAATACCTAATCGGGAGGCATGTGTAACAAGTGGAATACCCGCGGCTTCTGCCATATGTGCAGCTTTCTTGAACATCAATACGCCTCCTAATCTAAGCGGATCTGTGCTGATAAAATCAGCAGCCTCCCTTCGAATTATATCAGAAAGCCTATAGAGTGTTAGTCCCCCCTCACAAACAGCTATAGGGATATGGCTCTTGGATCTGACATAGGCTAAACCTATCATGTCATAGCGTGCGACAGGCTGTTCAATAAATTGAGGGTCGTATTTTTCCATTTTTCGAATTTGGCGAACTGCGGTTCCGGGAGTCCATGACCCATTGGCATCAACCCGGAGTTCAATCCCCGGACCCACAGCCTCTCGAACCTTTGCAACAAGAGCTATATCTTCCTCAAGGTCTCGTCCCACCTTAAGTTTAATAGTCTTATACCCTTGTTTGGCTGCCACTTTAGCGTCCTGGACGACTTCATCAATGTTTTTAAGATTCATGAAGGCCGCGATCGAAATCTTGTCTCGAAACTTACCTCCAATCAGCTGATAGACGGGTCTTCCAATTTTTTTCCCTATAATATCCCACAGAGCCATTTCCACGCCACCAATCGCCTCACTGGTGCCTTCCATATCCGATAATAGTGAGGTAACACTATGAAGGTACTTCAAAATGATGGTCTCTATATTGAAAGGGTCTTCACCAATCACGAGAGGGATAATTTCGCTTTCGATCATTGCCATAATATGGTTATACCCTCTCGCTTCCCCCAATCCAACAATCCCATCATCCGTATAGGCCTGAATAATAATAGAGGAACCTTTGGTGATTGTTCCCACAGCTAACATATTTGGTTCAATATAAGGGACTGTAACTAAATGTGTCTTGATATCGACGATTTTCATTTAACCCTCCTATGATTGATGTTAAATAGTACGAAATCAAAGTTACGACAGCCCATCGGATGATCCGTGATGGCGTCTAATGTCTTTTTTCCTACTTTACCTTAAGGAGTCTTAGGATGATTTTCGAAGCGATCTTGGCAGCAATCCCGCAGACTTCAGGACATCCCTTCCGGCTATGGCCCCCTCCCTGGTGGAAAGCCTCTCTTTCTTCTGGGATACACATCCGGTAAACTCTACCAAACCGGATTCGATGAATTTCCTGGCACAAGGTATGCCCAATTTTCTCTTTAAAAGTTCCATACATTTCCATGGCGGGCTCCATGGCCCTCTGATACTGTTCCTTATCTTCGAGTTTCTCACGTCCCACCACTGCCCCGATTGCCATCATAGAACCTAATAGTGCGCCACATGTCTCGCCTTGGCGAGCGACGCCCCCTGCTAAGGCACTTGCAGATTTAAAAATTTCCTTATTTCCAATTCCTAATTTCTCTTGCAGAGCTGCAAGAACGGATTGGCTTCACCCATAATAATCCATGTCGTATTGAAGGGCTAATTCAAAAACTTCTTCTAACAGGTTTTCATCCCTCTTCATGAATCACCTCTGCATGAAGGGAGTGCTTCATCCCTTATTTGTTTAGACATTAATTTTTGAATCAGTTCTATTTGTAATCAAAAAAGAATACAATGTCAAGAAACCGTATCTTAAATGACAGGAGAAATATAAGTTCCCCTTAAATTATATGGTAATAATCTATGTTTTTATGTTACAAATATTTTAAAAGAGTTTGATCATATCGACTTACAAATTGGAGGCTATAGGAAGATGAGATCTGATATTCAAAAGAAGATTAAAAAGGTTGATATCAAAGGTTGGAAGAAAATCTCTGTAGAATTTGGTAAAAATGCCATAGAGATTTGGGTCCCTCCGAACTGTTTTGAACTGGGTATGAAGGAGGTACCTATCTTGCCAAATCCTCAAGAAGCGATTGAGGAAGCTTTCTTGAATCCTATCAACAGCCCTCCTCTTGAGGAGATCATCCGTAGAAAGGGGAGACCTCCAGGAGAAATGTCTGTGGCGATTGCGGTTTCCGATATCACCAGACCTGTCCCTTATAAAGGGGAAACCGGCATTCTCTCACCTTTCCTAAGACGCCTGGAGTCTTCAGGGATCAAGAAAGAAAACATCAAGATCATTGTGGCAACGGGAATGCATCGAGCGAGTACCGATGAGGAAAAAGTGGAGATGTATGGAAAGGAGGTTGTTGAACAGTACACGATCCTTGACCACGATTGCGAGAATAATGCTCTTTTAGAGAGCATCGGAACGACAAGAAGAGGGACCCATGTCTATGTCAATCGGGATTTTTATTTTGCGGACCTAAAGATCGCCACAGGACTTGTCGAAAGCCATTTTTTTACAGGGATCTCGGGCGGTAGAAAAACCGTCTGCCCTGGTTTGGTGGATGTAAAGACCATACAGAAATTTCATGGTCCCTACTATCTTGAAGATCCCAATGCGACGAACCTCATCCTCGAAGGGAATCCATGCCATGAAGAGGCCTTGGAAGTGGCTCAGACCGTTGGGGTTGATTTTGTGATTAATGTCAATCTCGACAAGGATCTACGACTGATCCGTATTTTCACCGGGGATATGGTGGAGGCGAATTTGAAGGCCTTTGAAATGATCAAGGGCTATGCGGAAATCCCTCTCAAAGAGGAGTTTGATATCGTACTCACCCATAGCGGATATGTCGGAAGAGATCATTACCAAACGGCAAAGGCTGGTGTGGGTGCCCTCCCAGCGGTGAAAGAGAGCGGTACCATTATCATCGCGGCCAACAACAGGGACTTCATCGAACCCATCGGGTCTCCAGAATATAGAAGTCTGATCCATTTACTGAAATTACAGGGACCGGAAGGATATCTCGATTTGCTGAGGACTCCCAGTTGGAGATTTACCAAAGATCAGTGGGAGCCCGAAGTCTGGGGAAAGGTTTTGAAAAAAGTGGGAGAAGATGGATTGATCTATTGTTCTCTCGAAATCGAGAGAAAAAATTACTGCCTCCTGCCCGGCGTCTGTGGTCTCGATTTTATAAAAGGAAAAAGGATAAAACCCTCTCTCGAAAAGGCTCAGGAGATGGTACAGAAGGCTGTCCAATTTGCAGTTTATCGTTATAGGGAAAAGGGAATCGAACCGAGCATGGCCTTCATCCGTGAAGGCCCCTATGCGGTTCCGGTCCTGGACAAATTTGGAGATTGAGGGATTTGGGAATTAAGGATTTGGAGAATTGAATTCGTGAATCCCAAAATACCAAAATCCCTAAATTCCTCAATTCGCAATCAATCTTCCAAGGTAGCCCCCGTACTACCCGATGTGACCAATCTTGCATACCTTTTCAGGTAGCCCTTTAGTTCTTTCTTGGGTGGTTTCCACTGAGAAAGCCTTTTCTTCAATTCCTCTTTGGAAATGAGAAGGTTTAGTTTTCTTCCAGGTATATCAATCTCAATAGGATCCCCATTTCGAACTACCGCAAGAGGACCCCCTTCTGCCGCCTCCGGAGAGATATGGCCGATGGCCGCTCCTCGACTTCCTCCTGAAAAGCGCCCATCGGTAAGCAAGGCCACATCACGATCTCTTCCAACACCAACAATGGCAGAGGTCGGAGCTAACATTTCCCGCATTCCGGGTCCACCCTTCGGACCTTCATACCGGATGACAACGACCTCACCCTTTTTAATCTTTCTATTAAGAATCACCTTGATGGCCTCTTCCTCTGAATTGAAGACTCTGGCCGGTCCCCGATGTTTGAGCATGACCTCATCAACGGCGGATTGTTTTACCACCGAACCTTCCGGAGCTAAATTTCCAAAGAGAACGGCTAAACCTCCCGTTGCGTGATAGGGTCTTTCAAGGGGACGAATCACTTCTGGATTAATCGTTTTCTTCCCTTTTAGATTTTCGCTGACGGATTTTCCTGTAACGGTCAATGTGTCTTGGTGAATGTATCCTCCACGATTTAATTCTTTCATTAAAGCTGGAATCCCTCCAGCCTGATGAAGGTCCTGAAGATGATAGGGTCCACCCGGTGACATATTACAGAGATGGGGAGTTTTGTCACTGATTTTGTTAAAGGTTTGAAAGGAAAGTTTAACCCCTGCCTCTCTGGCAATGGCAGGAAGATGAAGCGAGGTATTCGTTGATCCTCCAAACGCCATATCGACCGTGACCGCATTTTCAAAGGCTTTTCTCGTCAGGATCTGAGAAGGCTTTATATTCTTCCTAACGAGGTCCATCATCTGAATCCCTGATTTTTTGGCTAACCGGATTCGGTCTGCAAAGACGGCCGGAATCGTCCCGTTATAGGGAAGGGCTAAGCCAAGGACTTCTGCCAGACAATTCATCGAATTTGCCGTAAACATCCCTGCGCAGGAGCCGACCCCAGGGCAGGCACAGCCCTCCGCTTCTGTCAATTCTTTCAATGTCATCTTACCCGCTTTAACCTTTCCAACCCACTCAAAAACGGTGATGAGGTCGATCTCTTTTCCTTGAAACTCACCAGCCAGCATGGGGCCACCGCTGATCAGGATCGTTGGAATATTAAGACGAGCTGCGGCCATCAGCATTCCGGGAACAATCTTGTCACAATTAGGAATAAGTACCAAACCATCGAAAGGGTAGGCCATGGCCATGGATTCAATGGAGTCAGCAATTAACTCCCTTGAACTGAGAGAATATTTCATCCCCTCATGACCCATAATGATTCCATCACAGACGCCTATGGTAAAGAACTCAAGAGGAGTTCCTCCTGCTATTCTAATTCCTGATTTAACCGCTTCAGAGAGTTGATGCAGGTGGAGATGACCCGGAATCACTTCATTGGCTGAGTTGGCAATGCCGATCATAGGTCCTTCTATTTCTTCGTCGGTTAGCCCCAGAGCCTTAAAAAGAGAGCGGTGGGGTGCTCTTTCAATACCCTTTTTCATCCTATCCGATCTCATGGTTCTTTCCTCCCTCTTTAGATAAAAAACGTGACCGTGTTTCTGCCTGCGGTAGGCGTGTCTTGTGTTCATCAATATTTTAACTTCTAACACAAGATTTTTATCGAGACAAGGAAAGGGTTGACAAAATCATCGAAAACTTATAATTATTAATGCAATGTGACAAGCGTCGCGGATCAGGGAAAACGAGAAAAAGGCCTGGGTGGCGGAATTGGTAGACGCAAGGGACTTAAAATCCCTCGGTGGTCCCCCACCGTGCCGGTTCAACTCCGGCCCTAGGCACCAAAGAGAGAAGGGGGTTGGGAGATATTCCCAACCCTTATCATTACAAAATCTTAGTGGTTTTCAAAAATGAACGAGGTTTTGTTTAATAAACTCCAGAGATTGAAAGAAGAATCCAGGTATTTAGGGGATAATGAATCCAAGTTTCTCAGAACATTAAGATCTTCCGTTGAAACAAAGAAAATTGTTGAGCGATCTGTCTATCTCTGTTCGGAGATTGTCCTTGATATTGCGGATCTCTTAATCATCATAAAAAAGTTTCCTAAGCCATCCTCTTATAGTGATTCAATCTATAAGCTTGGAGACTATGGCGTTATTCCAAAGACATTTGCCTATAAATTTGTATACATTGCTGGATTAAGGAATTTTCTGGCCCATGATTATCAGAAAAATACTATTCCTGAATTAGAGAAATTTTTAAAACATGGGCTGAAGGATATTCAACATTTTATAAAAGCCATCGGTAAATCATTATGAAAAAAGATGTCAGGTCAATGATTGAAATACTTCTTGGACAACCTTCCGTAGCTTTTGCCTATCTTTTCGGATCAAAGGCGAAGGGTTATGCGAATAAATTAAGCGACTGGGACATCGCTGTCTATTTTTCAGATCCGGCGGATAAAATTGGACACTGGCCTGCCTTTGACCTTGAAGCTAAACTGGCGAGAGCTGTTGGTGGAATGGTACAAGTAACTGTCTTGAATGGTTTGCTTTCTCCTCTATTTGGTTTCGAAATCGTGAAGGATGGAGTAGTGCTCCTTGATAGAGACCAGAAACTTAGGATGGAATTTGAGAATCGGATATTAAGATATTATCATGACTGGCAATATTTTCTAAAAAGACAAATGAAGGCAGAGGGGTATTTGTCACTTCATTGAACCCAAAGATTCATACTCCACTCCCCCACTGTGTCGGGAAACCTGCCTTGAGTTAAACGGGGAAACTTCGGCCCTAGGGATCAATGATTAAAGGGATAGTATCTGTAAGGCTAATCCCTTTTTTATTATGAAAGAAAGCTTTGGTTCCGCTTTAGATCCAAGTAAAAGACCTGAATTCCGCGATGAATTTAATTGTGGTTGTGGATTATGGGATAGAATTTTAATCGACACAACCAAAAGCTTTAAATATACAAGAAATTCCCTCTGGGGTAAAAATGTTTATCCCTCATTCTCAACTGAACGTGATTCAAAGGATATTGAGCTCGTGAAAAGAAGGTGGAAGGAATATGGCTTGGAATAGCAATAGGACATCAGATCCAAACTGCCTTCGAACAAACACATTAAAGTCGAATGGAGCGACTTGAAATGATTCGAACCATTAAGCCCTTTGAATACTTTGAAGCTAAGACGGTTGAGTACGCTATTAAAATCTTATCCATGTATGGCAACAAGGCGAAAGTGCTTGCTGGTGGTACTGATTTACTGATTTCAATGAGGGAAAGAAAGGTAAACCCCCAATATGTGGTCTACATCAAGAATGTTCCTGAACTTAATTACATTAATTATAGGCGGGAATTTGGACTAGAGATTGGAGCTATGGCCACCCTTCAATCTATAACAGAGAGTCGTGTTGTCATTGAAAAATTCAGTGCTCTGGCAACTGCTTGCTCCAAAATTGGCACACCTCAGGTTCGAAACATGGGGACTATCGGAGGTAATTTATGTCAGGATACAAAATGCTTGTATTGTGGTCCGATTCTCCCGAGAGAAGAAACATCGTGTTATCGGGGGGGAGGAAATATCTGCTACGCTGTTAACGGGGCTAAAAGATGCCAAGCAATGGCTATAGCCGAAACTGCACCAATTTTAATCTGTTTAGGTGCAGAGGTATCCATATCAACACCTATTGGTCAAAAAACCACCTCCCTTGAAGATTTTTTTATTAGCTCCGGAATAGTTGATCTCAAGGAGGACGAAATACTTACAGCCATTAAGGTGCCTAATCCGCCTCCCAATACCGAAGGAATGTATTTAAGACACAGTTTGAAAGGAGCACTTGGTTTTGCTCTCGTGGGAGTGGCAACAGTGCTGACAGTAATCAATGGAGTATGTAAGGATGTCAAGATAGGACTTCTGGGTGTTAATCGTACTCCTATTAGAGCCCACAAAGCTGAGCAACTATTAAAGGGAGAGAAAATTAATGATAGTTTAATTGACCGGGCAGTTCAGGTAGCATTAAAAGAATCTCACCCTTTAGGAGACATTTTCGGTTCAGCCCGTTATAGAAGAGAAATAGTGAGGGTGTTAATCAAACGGGTAATAAATGATACCCATCGAATGCTTAAATGAGCATTTTCAAGAAGCATTTATCACGAACCAATGGGGAAAATTCATGAGAGAACAAGTTGCGAAGTTTATAGTAAATGGAAGAGTATATGAAATATTGATTGAACCACGCATGACCTTAGCAGAAGTCCTAAGAGAGAAACTGTGCCTTACTGGGACAAAGCTTAGTTGCGGGAAGGGTTCGTGTGGAGCCTGCACTGTATTAATTAATGGTAAAACTGTGTGTTCATGTCTGACCTTGGCTATAACAGCAAAAGAAAAGAACATTATCACCATAGAGGGATTGGCCAAGGATACAACTTTGCATCCACTTCAAAAAGCATTCATAGAGTACGGCGCTATACAATGTGGCTTCTGTACTCCAGGTATGATCATCTCGGCAAAAGCCCTGTTAGATGAGAATTCTACCCCTACAAAAAGGGAAATTAAACAAGCTCTTGTTGGTAATTTGTGCCGATGCACTGGTTATGTAAAGATAGTTGATGCTGTAATGGCTGCATCGGAGGCACTGGCAAAAGGAGATAGGTAACATGACTGAAGGCTTTTTCGTTGTAGGGAGGCGAATTCCCAGCCCAGACGGAGTAGCAAAAGCTACGGGGGCAGCGAAGTATGCAGCAGACATAAAACTCCCAGGGATGCTAATTGGAAGAATCCTCAGGAGTCCTTACCCTCACGCAAATATTTTGAAAATAGATAAAACTAAAGCAGAAAAATTACCCGGAGTTGAAGCCATAATCACGCTGGATGATCTCCCCCGAATACAATATTCTGGTTCATTTCGTGACCTTCCAATGCTTCGCTCTGGGCATTTAGAGAAACCGGACCAGTTTATTTTGGCAGATAAGGCTCGGTATGTTGGCGATGCCATAGCTGCTGTAGCTGCAATAAAAGAGGACATTGCAGATGAGGCACTTAATTTAATTGAAGTCAAATATGAAAAATTATCAGCGGTGATTAATCCTGAAGAGGCTATGAAGCCTATGGCACCGAAGATCCATGAGTATGCCGAAGGCAACATTTCTGGACACTCTACTTATAGCCTAGCTAAGGGAGATGTGGAAAGAGCTCTAAGCGAAGCTGATATGGTAGTTGAAGCCACATATAAAACAACAAAGCAGGTATCAGCTCAATTGGAACCTCAAACTGTTATAGCTGATTATGATGCTACGGGAAGAGTAACGGTATGGAGTCCATGCCAATTACCACATCTTGCAAAGAGAGAATTAGCCCATATTTTTAATATTCCAGTGGGCAGGATCCGGCTCATAAACCCATTCGTTGGTGGGAGTTTCGGTTGTAGACTAAGCATTTATAGTGAGCCAATATGTATTGCATTGGCCATGAAGACTGGTAAACCGGTGAAGATAGAGTATAACAAAGAACAGGATTTTATTGGTCTCGAAACAAGAACTCCAGCAAAGTACGATGTGAAGATAGGGTTCAAAAAAGATGGCACTTTATTGGCGATTCAATTGAAGATAATAAGCTGGGCTGGGGGTTATGCGGGCCGTAGTCAGAGGATTGCATATGCGATGCTGTTATGGGGGTTAGGACATTATAGATGCCCTAACAAGGCAGGAGAAGCTTATAATGTCTATACAAACACTCCAATGTCAGGGGCGATGCGAGGTTTTGGTAACCCAGAGATAATGTGGGGCATAGAGCAAACAATGGACATAGCTGCTGAGAGATTGGGTATAGACCCCGTTGAATTAAGATTAAGGAATATCCTCAAAGTGGGTGAACTTTCAAATAAAGGGATTTCCATTGAAAGCATAGCATTAGAGGAGTGTATTAGAATAGGCGCTGAACGGATAGGCTGGAAGGAAAAAAGAGGCAAGAAAAAAGAAGACGGGCCAAAGTGCAGGGGTGTAGGCATGGCCACTGCATCCCATACAAGCGGGGGATATCCTGGGCTTTTGGAGCACTCTAATGCTTTAATAAAGCTAAACGAAGACGGCTCAGCCAGTTTAATAATTCATCCAGGTGCGCCTGGCACTGGCATTTTGGGAACGTTATCACAGATTGCTGCCGAGGAGTTGGGAATTCGTTCTGAGGACATCAATGTAGTAACAGGGGACACAGATATTACTATGTTTGATCTTGGATCTCATGCTAGCCGCTCCACCTATGTTATTGGGAATGCAGTGCTGATGGCAGCCCGTCAGGCTAAAAGTCAACTCATAGAACGGGCAGCTAAATTGCTGGGAGTGTTACCTACTGAATTAATGATAAGAGATCGACGGATATACATTAAAGGGAACCCCGAGAAGAGTGTCTCCGTAGCTGAGGTAACTCGAAATGCTATATATAATTTCGATGGGGAATGTGCGAATATATCAGGGAAGGGCTTATGGGAACCTAAATCTAGTGCTCCTCCAACAGCGGCTTATTTCGCAGAGGTGGAAGTGAACACTGAAACCGGAAAGGTTACGGTATTGAAGTTTGTCACTGCTGTAGATTCGGGAAAGGCAATAAATCCGATGATGGTAGAAGGACAGGCAGAGGGTGGAATAGCGCAAGGTATAGGTTATGCTTTAACTGAGGATTATGTTTTCAATCAATCTACAGGAGTGGTAGTAACTAATAACTTTGATACATACAGGATACCTTCGATAGCTGAAATTCCAGAGACTGAGATAGTTATTATAGAGGAACCTGAGCCAACAGGACCATTCGGTGCTAAGGGTACGGGGGAGTTAAGCGCAGCTGGTGTAGCTCCAGCTATAGCTAACGCTGTGTACGATGCTGTTGGGATACGAATAAAAGAATTACCTATAACGCCGCAAAAAATCCTTGCAGCCTTAGGAAAAGGGTGTCAACGCCAGAATTACTCGGGGGATGAAAAAGGCAATTTGTGAAATGTGTCATTCGAGATGTCGAGTGCTGGTTCACAGTGAGAAAGGCGTTTCTGGGATATTGGATATAATTTGTAATTGTCAAGATTTGACCTTAACTGTCCTAAAAGAGACTTAAGTTGACGGTGGCCGTTCCTCCTGAATTGTCAGTTAGGTTAAGCCGCTAGGATTTCACTCAAATTCTTTTCGGTGAAATACTTTTTCCCCTCTAAAAAGGTCTCTATGGGGGTCCGTCCCTGGCATCGCTTCCTCTACTTATCTAAATCCACTTGAAAGGATTCCAAGTGATAAGAGTGTAACTAAAGTGTTACCGTCTTAGCCAAAAATAATCCAAATTAACCCAAGCTATTCCAACTTAACTTCTCTAAGTGCTTGATTTATAAGTATTCCAAAATTATGGGAAATCGCCTGATAGTCGGGTAACGACTTAAAATCCCTCGGTGGTCCCCTACCGTGACGGTTCAACTCCGGCCCTAGGCACCAGCCAATTAAAGAGGTTGAAGAGGTTTCCCAACCTCTTTTTATTTTTCATTCACCATTTAATTCTTATCAATCCATTTTTATATCCTTATTTCTTTTTATTAATAACACCTCAGTTTTAGAGGTTCAGTTCCTTGATTCTTGGAGCCACTTTTAGTATAGTCCTTTAATGGTTAAGATCAGAGGGGATAGACCATAGGATAGAGGCTACAATTAATTGAGAAGAAAAATCTTTATGAGAGAATAGATTGGAAGAACAGGTCGTTCAGAAATTTTCTAATCGTTGTCCTTATTGCGATCAGCCCGTCTCTTATGATCAATTAAATTTGAAAACAGGAGAGAATGACATCAAATGTCCTTCCTGTAAAAAGACTTATATTAAAATTATTCCAGGTTCACCTAAGAAGAGGAAAAAGAAGTAGATGGAACGTCCCCGAGCCCAACATTTTCGAAGTCGACTTCTCACCCCTATCCAGTATGTGAAAGGAGTAGGACCCAAACTGGCTAAGCTCTTTGAGAAAAAGGGAATTCTTACGGTGGAGGATGCCCTCTACTTTCTCCCACGATGTTACGAAGACCGGAGTCATTTGAAGAAGATTTCTGAACTTAAAGCCGGAAGAAAGGAGACGGGTTTCGGTGAGATCCTGCTTTCCGGAGTTGCTTTTTATCAGAACAAGAAGAAAAGAGTGTTTGAGACAGTGATCGGGGATGGAAGCGGAACGATCACATTGAAATGGTTTCATGGCAACGAAAGGTATCTCAGGGATCGATTTAAGAAGGGTCGCAAACTGATATTCTCAGGAGAAGTGAGGTGGTTTAACTATCAGAAAGAGATTCATCATCCCGATGTGGAGGTGGTGGAAGGGGATATCGAGAAGGATTACCTCAACTTCAAGCGGATTGTTCCAATCTATTCCGAAACAGAAGGACTTTATCAGAGGACATTGAGAAGATTGATAAAGACGATTCTGGAGGGATATGCCGATGAACTTTCGAGCCCTATTCCTCCAGAGATTTTGGAGCGCCAGGATTTGATCAATTTTTCGGAGGCCTTTCGAAGAGCCCATTTCCCCCCGGAAGGAGAGTCCATTGATACCCTGAACCTCCAGCGATCGGACGGCCATCGCCGAATCATCTTTGACGAATTTTTTTTCTTAGAACTCGGAATGGCATTGAAAAAAAGAGGGGTAGCGCTGGAAACAGGAATCCCTTTTAAAACGGATGGAATTTTAGCCCAGAAATTATTGGATCTTCTTTCTTTTAAATTAACGCATGCTCAGCAGAGGGTTTTATCCGAAATCAAGGAGGATTTGGAGAAGTCCCATCCCATGAATAGATTGATACAGGGAGACGTGGGAAGCGGTAAGACCATTATCGCCCTGTTGACCTGTCTTCATGTGATTGAGTGCGGCTATCAGGCTGCCATGATGGCGCCCACTGAGGTTCTGGCCGAACAACATTTTCTCAATCTTCATCGATGGCTGGAGCCTTTAAATGTAACAGTGGGTCTTCTGACCGGCAGTGCAAAAGGTCCAGAGAGAGAAGATCTTTATAAGGGGATTCGGAATGGAGATATCCAACTGGTGATTGGAACCCACGCTGTCATCCAAGAAGCAGTTGAATTTCATCGGTTGGGCCTCGCCATCATTGATGAGCAGCATAAATTCGGTGTGGTTCAAAGGGGGGTTTTAAAAAAGAAGGGGGGGAACCCTGATGTCTTGGTGATGACCGCAACTCCCATTCCGAGAACACTTGCCATGACCATTTATGGAGATCTTGATGTTTCTATCATTGATGAGATGCCACCGGGCAGAATGCCTGTGGAGACAAAAGTCTTTCCCGAGTCTGCAAGGGCGAAAGTTTATCGAATGGTCCAAGAGGAGGTGAAGAAGGGCCACCAGGCTTTCATCGTGTATCCATTAGTAGAGGGATCTGAAAATTTGGACCTTAAGGATGCGACTCGAATGGCCGGACACCTTCAGAAGGATGTCTTTCCAGAACTTCGGATTGGCCTGCTCCATGGCCGGATGAAAAGTGATGAGAAAGAGGCCATCATGACGGAGTTTAAGGAAGGGAGAATTCAGGTCCTGGTTGCCACGACGGTGATTGAGGTGGGAATTGATATCCCCAACGCCTCTGTCATGGTGGTGGAGCATGCCGAGCGATTTGGCCTCTCTCAACTCCATCAGTTAAGGGGAAGGATTGGCCGAGGACGTACTCCCTCAAAGTGTATTTTACTCGCCCAGTACCGGTCTTCCGAAGAAGCAAAAGTCCGGCTTCGCGCGATGGAGAAAACAACCGATGGATTTAGGATTGCGGAAGAAGATTTGGAACTCAGAGGACCTGGAGAATTCTTTGGTATCCGACAATCAGGGTTACCCGATTTCAGGGTAGCCCATGTCCTTCGCGATACGCCTATTTTGATTGAGGCGAGAAAGGAAGCTTTTCGACTCGTTCAAGAGGACCCGGAGCTGGTTCAACCCTCCCACGCAGGATTGAAGGAGATATTAGTCAAACGATGGAAAGGAAGAATGGAGCTGGCGACCATCGGGTGAAATGAATGATTGATGTATGCGGTGATATGTTATACCACATGGAGGATAAGGCGAAGCCCTGAACCTAACATGGTTCAGGGGCAAAAGGAATTGAAAACAGGAGGAAATTATGTTAATCCTAACCATTAAGGAATCAATTTCAAAGGGGAAAAAGTATGGAAATGTTTCATCCTGAAGGTTCGGGATTTCATCGGATGCAGAGACTCCCCCCCTATATTTTCGGCATCGTCAATCAGCTGAAGATGGAGGCAAGACGAAGAGGGGAGGATATCATTGATCTGGGTATGGGAAACCCTGATCTGCCGACGCCCAAACATATTGTTCAAAAGCTGATCGAGGCTGTAAAAAATCCGAGAAATCATAGGTACTCCGCATCAAAAGGAATTTATAAACTTAGATGTGCGATCACCGACTGGTATCAAAAACGTTATGATGTTGAACTCGATCCAGAAACAGAGAGTGTAGTCACCATCGGTGCCAAAGAAGGACTTGGACATCTCGTGTTAGCGACGCTTGGTCCCGGAGATGTTGTCCTCGTTCCTGATCCAACCTATCCCATCCATGCCTATTCGGTGGTGATTGCAGGTGGAGACCTGCGTTCGGTTCCTCTGGTGGGGGAGGGCGATTTCTTTCAACGGTTATTGACTGCTACCAAACAGACTTGGCCTCACCCCAAGATGATCATTTTGAGTTTTCCGCACAATCCGACTACCATGGTGGTGGATCTCAATTTTTTTGAAGATCTGGTGGATTTTGCAAAAGAGCATCACTTGATGATCGTTCACGATTTAGCTTATGGAGATATCGTGTTCGATGGATATAAAGCCCCTAGCTTCCTTCAGGTCAGAGGAGCAAAAGATGTGGGAGTGGAGTTCTATTCTCTTTCCAAAAGCTACAATATGCCTGGCTGGAGAGTTGGTTTTGCAGTAGGGAATACGGAGATGTTGGCAGCCTTAGCAAGATTGAAGAGCTATTTTGATTACGGAGTTTTCCAGCCGGTTCAGATCGCAGGCATCATCGCGCTCAATGAAGACCAGGAGTGTGTCCATCAAACCGTGGAGGAATATCGGAAAAGGAGGGATGTACTCATCCAGGGGTTGAAACGAGTGGGTTGGGAGATTGAAAAGCCAAAAGGGACGATGTTCGTTTGGGCAGAGATTCCAACATACTTCAAAAAGATGGGTTCGATTGATTTCTCAAAACATTTATTAAGGGAAGGGAAGGTCGCTGTCTCTCCAGGAATCGGTTTTGGTGAGTATGGAGAGGGGTTCGTTCGATTTGCATTGGTAGAAAACGAAGCACGTATCAAGCAAGCCGTCAAAGGGATACAAAAAGTACTGAAGAAAGGTGGATAAAGATAAATTTCAAATGATATAGCTCCTGCCTGCCGAAAGGCAGGAGTTCCAAACTTCAATGATCCGATGGTCCCCTCACCCCATCTCTCTCTGCCGGTAGGCAGGGGGAGAGGGGAAGGATGAGGGGAAAGGGCAAATTGGAGTGGTAAATCATAGAGGACAAAACATATGAAAGAAATCAGAGTTGGTTTGATCGGGTTTGGGACAGTGGGCTCTGGTGTTGGAAGAATCCTTCAAAAAAATTCCAAGCTGATCGAAAAGCGTATGGGTGCAAAGCTTATATTAAAGCGAATCGCTGACATTGATTTAGAGACGGATCGCGGACTGAAGTTGAGACCGGGGGTCCTCACTCGTAAAGCGGAGGATGTGATTAAGGATCCTGAAATTAATATGGTGATGGAGTTGATGGGAGGCATTGAGCCTGCCAAAACTTTTATCCTGAAAGCGATTCGACATAAAAAGCATATTGTGACAGCGAACAAAGCCCTTCTCGCCCTTCACGGAGATGAGATCTTCAGAGAGGCCCATCGCTTTGGGGTGGATGTTAACTTTGAAGCCTCGGTCGGTGGTGGCATTCCACTCATCCGGTCGATCAAAGAGGGCTTGGTCGCCAACCGAATCCATTCGATCTTCGGAATTCTGAACGGGACCTCGAACTACATCCTTTCCAAGATGACGGACGAAGGAAGAAACTTCAAAGAAGTTTTAAAGGAAGCACAAGAAAAAGGATATGCAGAGGCGGATCCCACTTATGATATTGAGGGGATCGATGCCGCCCACAAACTGGCCATTCTTGTCCGCCTCGCCTTTGGAACCCCTTTTCAATTTAAAGAGATTTTTATCGGAGGAATTTCTGAGATCACGCCACTGGATATTCAATTCGGTCGGGAATTTGGGTATCGCATTAAACTCTTGGCCATTACCAAAATTGACAAAGGAAAGATAGAAGCACGGGTCCATCCCACCATGATTCCAGAAAGTCATCTCCTCTCTACGGTCGAAGGAGTTTTTAATGCCATTTATATTAAAGGCGATGCGGTTGGCCCCACACTCTTTTATGGCCAGGGGGCAGGACAGATGCCCACCGGCAGTGCGGTCGTGAGTGACCTGGTGGAACTGGGAAGGAATGTCCTAACCCGAGCCTCTGGGCATCGGGTGCCACTACTTTCTTTTCAAGAATCAGCCATTGAGAAAATTCCTCTCAAGAAGATGGACGATGTCATGATGCCATTCTACATGAGATTTTCAGCATTGGATCGGCCAAGAGTGCTTTCAAAAATATCAGGGATTCTTGGAAAAAATGATATCAGCATCTCCGCCGTGATCCAGAAGGGAAGGCAGGTCAATGGGGCGGTACCCATTGTCATGATGACCCATGAGGCCAAAGAGAAGAACGTCCGTCGGGCCTTAAAGGAAATTGACCGGCTGAGAGTGATTTTAGGAAAGACAAGGTTCATCCGAGTAGAAAATGAGCTGGAATAAATTAGTTCGGAGTGTTTAGTTCGTAGTTCGGAGAAATTCAAAACACTCCGAGCTCAAAACTCCAAACTCTTTACTTTGGTTAAAATTATGTGGCGCGGGGTGATTCGAGAGTACTGGGATTTTTTACCTGTAAAAAAAGAGGAGTCCATTATTACCCTCCTCGAAGGGGATACTCCGCTCATTCCTTCTTCTCAAATCAAGAAGGAAATGACTTCAAAGATGGATCTCTATTTTAAATACGAAGGTCTCAATCCAACGGGTTCATTCAAAGATCGAGGGATGACCGTTGCCGTTTCCATGGCGAAGGAAATGGGTTCCAAGGCGGTGATCTGTGCTTCGACAGGAAACACCTCTGCTTCCGCAGCCGCTTATGCATCCAGAGCCGGGATGAAAGCTTTTGTCCTCATCCCCGAAGGAAAGACCGCCCTCGGCAAGTTATCCCAAGCGATGGCCCATGGCGCTCAGGTCATTCAGATTGGAGGGAACTTCGATGAAGCCCTTCATATCGTGAGAGAGATTTCAGAGACAGAGCCCGTCACCCTCGTCAACTCCCTCAATCCCTACCGGATTGAAGGTCAGAAGACGGCTTCCTTTGAGATCATTGACCATTTAGGGTTTGCTCCCACCTATCATTGTCTTCCTGTCGGCAACGCAGGGAACATCACGGCTTATTGGAAGGGATACAAAGAGTATTGGGAGAAAGGGAGGACGGAGGGACTTCCAAAGATGCTGGGATTTCAGGCAGAGGGGGCGGCACCCATTGTGAGAGGAAAAATCATTGAACGACCTGAGACCATTGCGACAGCTATCCGAATTGGGAACCCCGCCAGTTGGAAACAGGCGGTAGCCGCTAGAGACGAATCCGGTGGGTTGATCGATATGGTGAGCGATGATGAGATATTGGAGGCCTATCGGATGATGGCTAGTATGGAGGGGATCTTCTGCGAACCTGCCTCTGCCGCTTCTCTTGCGGGTGTGATCAAACTTGACAA
>Ga0068714_10001500_pt1 | contig 33844 bp, 31 predicted proteins | sample MTBNYHSulfiMetaG_FD_62988 | JGI IMG/M metagenome (GOLD analysis project Ga0068714, IMG submission 62988) | Enrichment culture microbial communities from rom New York Harbor, USA that are MTBE-degrading - MTBE-NYH (New York Harbor Sulfidogenic)... | ecosystem: Environmental > Aquatic > Marine >...
GTGGCGGAGTATCTGGCCTTTGAAGAGGATGTTCATGTACTGGTCGTTTTGACGGACATGACGAACTATTGTGAAGCCCTCAGAGAGGTGTGCACGTCTAAAGGTGAAATTCCCAGCCGGAAGGGATATCCCGGGTATCTATACAGTGATCTGGCCTCCATTTACGAGCGCGCCGGCAGGATCTCCAAGGCCCGGGGTTCTATCACCCAAATTCCCATTCTGACGATGCCGGATGATGATATTACCCATCCCATTCCGGATCTCACCGGGTACATCACGGAAGGACAGATCGTTTTGGATCGCGGTTTGTTCCAGAAGGGGATCTATCCGCCCATCAGTGTGTTGCCTTCCTTGTCTCGTCTCATGAGTGACGGCATTGGGGAAGGCAGAACACGGGAAGATCATCTGAATCTCTCCAGTCAGTTGTATGCGCTGTACTCCCAGGCCAAACGGGTGGAGAAGCTGGCCTCCATCGTGGGTCAAGAGGACCTGTCCGCCCGGGACCGAATGGTGCTCGAATTCTCCGGGGAATTCGAGCGGCGTTTTGTGAACCAGGGGGAGTATGAAAACCGCACCGTATGGGAAACCCTGGATCTGGGTTGGCGCCTGATTATGATGTTGCCCGGCAGGGAACTGACCCGGCTCAAACCGGAGCAGATCCAGGAGTACGGCGCCGGGGTGAAATCCCGTCCGGAAACCACCGGTTGAGTCGGAGGAGTGGATTTTGGAGCGGCTGTCCGTTTCCGTCAACAAGAGCAATCTATTCCAGCTTCAGGAGGAACTGGCCCTTTCGAGGGAGGGGCTGGAGCTGCTGGAGGAAAAGAAAGACGCCTTGATGGTGCATCTGCATATGCTTTCCATCAAGGCGGGCCGCGCGCGCCGACAAGTCATGAACGCACTGGCAACGGTTTACGGAGATTTTCGTGAATCGCTCATGCTGTATGGTCGTCTGCACTGCGAGCGTGTTTCCTTGGTTCCCTTTCTGGGAGAATCCGTGGTGGTGCGGGAAAAGAGTTTCATGGGAGTGTCGCTGCCTCGCGTGGCGGTTGAGGCGCCGCCCATCTCTCCCCCGTATGGATTGTATGGAACGGGCGCCGCCATGGATTCGGTGTTCAAGACCGTGCACGACAGCCTGGAGTCCATGGCGGAGCTTGTCGAGATCGAGGTGGGCATGCATCGGCTTGTGGCTGAGATCAAGAAGACTCTTCGGCGGATCAATGCGTTGCAGAATACCCATATTCCTTTGTATCAGGCTACGGTCAAGTATATCGAAGAGAACCTGGAGGAGAAGGAACGGGAATCTCTGTTTCAATTGAAACGTCGTAAGATGCGCCGTGGGGAGAAGACGCATGGGGCTGTTTGATAAGATCCTGGCGCCGGTGGACGGTTCCCGTTATTCACTGGATGCAGTGGTGCTTGCGGCCAAATTGGCTGCGTTCCATGATTCGCAGCTCAAACTGTTTCACGTGATCGACGTCTTGTTGGTGGATCAGTTGAAACGTCTTTCGGGAATCGATCAGGAGAGCACCCTGGAGGAACTCAGACAACGGGCGGAGGGATTTCTGAAAGACATGGAAAGAGAGGCCGCGAGCCATGGGGCCGACCCTCAGGCGCACATCGAGGAAGGAGTTCCGCATGACGCCATTTTGAAGGAAGTGCTTTCCTGGAAGGCGGATCTTATCGTCATGGGAAAGCTGGGCCGGAGAGGAGTTTCCCATATGGTGCTGGGAAGTGTTACGGAACGGGTGATCGAGTTCTCGGACGTTCCGGTCCTCGTCGTCAAGTGAGCGGCCCGGCCGAGTGATCAGACATTCCCCAAATCCCTAAGCAGGTCGGAGCTTCCGTCATGTCACAACCCATACCGCCAGATCCTTGGCCAGTTGGATCAACTTGTTGCTCATTCTTCCCATGAGAAATTCCTCCGCCTTGGACATTTTTCTCCTGGCCACCACAACGGTTCCGAATCCTTCCTCGTGCGCTTCCCGGATAATGGTTCCCGACCGGCTCACCACATCGGACACAATACGTGTACTGATTCGGTGCTCTGGAATTCCGGCCTGGAGCAACACCTTTCCCGCAACCAGGAAAACCCGTTCCATCCGAGTCCGGGCGGCCGCCATCCATTCCTTGGCGTTCATCATGGGGATAGGCGCGGACTGATGGGTCTCGAAGCCGCGGATCACATGGAGGAGACGGACTTCCATATCCATGCCCTCCACCATGTGAGCCACGTGATTAACGGCCTGCATGGATCCTTGGGAAGGGTCTATGGCCAAGAGGATTTTTCCCGGTTTGGGACTGCCGCCGACCACCCATGTGGAAAGGAACGTCAACTTCTCGATCACCTTGTTGGCCGTGCTGCCCAGTACGAGATCCTTGATTTTGCTCATGCCGCTGCGCCCCATGACCACGGCGCTGTACCCTTCCAGCGATTCATCCGCGATGTCCGAGGCGATGCTGTTTTTCCGCTCCTGAATCCTGACGTGAACGGCTTCCGGAGGAAAACCGGATTCGAGAAGAGCGCGCCTGGCTTCATCCATGAAACCGCAGGCGCAAGCGGTCTGTTGCGTCACCCATTCCCGGGAGATCTGCTCGCGGTGAGCCTGATGGACATCCAGGTCCCAAAAGGCATCTGGGATCGTATTCACCACATGCAGGAGTACGAGTTTCGTGCGGGCGGGATGAACCATGCTTCCTGCGTACCGGATCCCTTGCAGGGACTGCTCCGATCCGTCCAGGGGCAGCAGGAGCTTCTTACGGCGGAGTCCGTTCATGGGACCCTCGAGAACCGGGGGTGATAGGTTGGGGCGGCGCATCCGATGATGGTTTCTGTTCAAGATCCATGGGGATCCCGGGAACCGGAAAGCTCCCGCAGCATGCGCTCGACGGGTGTGCCGCGAAGTTCGAAACTCGGACGGAGATCGTCCAAACTTCCTTCGATCTTAATGGGAAGTGTTCCATCCTCTCCAAGAATACGCCTCAGGTCTCTTCCGATCAACAGTCCGCCGAGTCTGAGACGGGCTTCCACCAACCGGTCTGGAAGCTTGGTGAAGCCCACGAGGCGGGCGGACAGAGCGTCGTCCCCCAGCAGGAACAGCAGATCGAAGTCCGCGGTCCCGCGGACCATCTCCAACGTTCCTTCCATGCGGGAAAACTCCCCTGCGGCCAATTGTTGCATGACGTTTCCCCGGAACATACTCCTCAGTGGAAATGCTTCTCCGAAGACACCAAAGTCCACCTTTACGCCCTCGGGGGCTGTAATTCGCGCCGCCCCGGTCAGGGTTTTCAGCATGTCCCGGGCGTTCGTGCCCGTCATGCCGGTATCCGAGACCAAGTGAAACGTTCCGCTCAGGCTGTCTATGGGAAGGGCGAAGAAAGGTATGTCCTTCTTGAACTGGGCGAAAATTTCGGGCGTGATACGGATTTCTCCGGCATCCACGTGGATGCGGGTTTCCGGGGAGGGGATACTGAGATCCACGTGCCCGTGTATTTCCAGGGAACCTCCCAGGGTCCGGCAGGAAGCTTCCTCAAGATTCACCCGGCTGTTCTCGAGTCGGGTTTGCAGGCGTACATTCCGAGCCTCGTATCCCCTGTAGAGCAATCGTTCCACGGAGGCCTCGAAGTCGGCCAACAGCCCGGCTGCGGCTTCGGCGAAGGAAGGTTCACCGTTTGCCTCGGGAGTCCTGTCGGAAGAAGGGGGCGAAGTCTCGGGTGGAAAAGCGTAGAACCATAGCGTGGAGAGGGTATCCAAATCCAGGATATCCGCCGTGACGCTCAGCCGAACCCTGCCCGCCGGCCACTGAGTGTACTCTTCCGCGGCTCCGGCGATCCGGATGTTTTGATCCATCACAGCCAGGATGACGTTATCCAGGCGGATTTCCCGAGGATCCGCAACCAGGGCTCCCGTGAGCATCGGTCGGAGTGGGGCTTCTTTGGGGCCCAGTGACAAGGTCAGATTTCGGAAGGATACATTGCCCGTAAGTTCCGGGATATGGGGCGCGGCGGAAGCGCGTTTCGGGAAGGGGAATTCGCCGGCGCCCATGTCAAAACTCAGTACTCCGGAAGGACTTACAGCCGCGAACTCGGGAAAGAGACCGGCCAACCGGGCCAGTTCAACGGGATCCATTTCGGCATGTAGATGGGCCAATCCCTCTGGGGAAACGGATCCCTTGGCGCGGAATCGCAGGGGCCCCAAGACCACGCTGGTTTCGCCGCTCCGCAGGGACGGCCTGTCGGCTCCGCTGAATCGGATCTCGGCGGGAACTCCTCTGGGTTTGTCCAGACGGCTGCCGTAATGGATGCCGGTGTCCGCCAAAGCCAAGCGGGCATCCATGCGCCGTTCGAGCGGAGAGCCGTTCAAACGGGCCGTCAGAACCGCAGTACCGGAAAGTTTCAAGTCATGTGGAAAATCGGCGAGGCTGGAAATGAGAGCCTGGAGCATCTCCAGTTCAGCCTTGGCATTCACGGCGAATTCGGTGTCGTCCGCCGTTATTCGACCGCGCGCATTCATTTTGAGGGACGATGAAGAGACATCCAGGTCGAGTGTTTCGATCTGTCGCGCCTTGCCGTCCAGGGTGCCTTCGAAAGTCATTCGAAGATACGGATCCCGGAAGAGTCCGAACCCAGGGCGTGCATCGAGTTCAAAATGGTGTAGGTCCACCTTTACCGAGGATGAGAGCTTTTTTTCCGGATCCAGGTCGAGACGTCCCTGTGCCGTGAGTTCCCCTTTAAGGGGTGCGCGGGAAGGGAACAGCGGTCCCAGTGAGGCATAAGCTTCACCGAGATCCGCCTCCAGCGAAAATACGCCGTGGAGAGTTTCTGAGGCATGGATGGGGCCGAAGCGTCCCTGGATACTGGAGCGTATTCCTGCGGAGTGTGAGACCAAGTCCAGCGTGTGCACCTCCGCGACTTCCCGAGGCAAATCGATGGTCAGGTCGCTGCGGATCATTAGATCGTCCACCGTCACGGTTTTTCCATTCGGGAAACGGGCGGCCGAGAGGAACACGTGTTCGGCGGAAATCAGGGCTTGTGTTTGCAAGCGATCCCTGGGACCGGTTGCGGTAAGGAGGATGTCCAAGGCGCCACGGCCTTCGAGTTGCGGTATGACCGGAGCCAGTCTTTGGGCGACTTCATCCAGGGACACGCGCAAAGAGCATCGCGCCTCCCGGATGGTAGGAACCGTGGCGACATTCAGCAGTTCACCGTCGGCTTCCAGCACGACTCCCGGCAGCCGGAGGTTCCAGTGCAATCGGACCTCACTGGGGGTGGCGGTACTCTGTATCCGAAATGATTCAAGAGGGATTTCGGAAGCATGGCCCGTGGCCAGATTTTCGAGAAATACGCTGGACCCGGTCACACGGCCTTCCTGCAGCACCACCTGCTTCAAGCCCAGAGCACTGGGGCGGGGGTGTCCCGGATTGTCCGAAAGGGCGACAGGGTTTCGCTTGGGCAGGGAATGGATGTTCAGAATACCGTCTTTACTTTGAACCACCGAAAGCTCGATGCCGTCGATGGCCAGTTCCTCGACGATCACTCTGGAAACGAGCAGTGGCAATAACCGAGCTTGGAGATCGAGACGTTCGACTTTCAGGAAGGGCCGAGTTCCGAATTCCGGGAGTTCCTCCACCAGCAACCCTGAGACGTGAATGGACAAGCCCCCTATCACGCTCATGGAAACGCGCTCTACATGAGCGGGTCTTCCTAAGTCTGATTGAACCCGTTCTTCCAGGATGCGCTTGAGCGGGAGAATCTTCGGACCGACGATCAAGGCGGCGAGAGCGAGAACCAGGAGGCCTGACAGAACCAAACCCACACGTTTGAGCCACTTCATGGAAGCACCTGTTCCCGCCCGAGAAACGACCGTCCCGCGGCGGCAGGGGATAAAAGCCCCGGCACACGGATCAGGAGCAAGAATCCCGATGAGGAGACACCTATCGGAGTGTCGGGGTAGGGTTAGTCTTTCATGATGAAGCGGTTCTAACAGAGAAGCATCCTTGGGTCAACCGCCTCCGCCCATATTCTCTCCCACTGCACGGGAGACCATGCCGCGCTCCCTTGATCGTGTTGCATCACGGGGCGAAAAGCCATACATTGCTGGCCGGATATAAACCGAATCAGGTCCCGGCGAGATGGACTCAGTTTGGGTTACCGCTTCCTCGCTTCCAGGGACTGCCTGCTCGATGGAGAAAGGAGGCGCCGCAGTGAATTTTCTGGCCGTCTATGGAAGTCCTCGCCGCAATGGGAATACGGCGCAGTTGCTCGGGAAAGCCGTGGAAGGAGCACGAGACGGAGGGGCGTATGTACGGGAGGTGGTCCTCAGGGATCGAAAGATTTCTCCCTGTCTGGAAATATACGGGTGCAGGGAAACGGGCCGGTGCGTTATCCAGGACGATTTTCAGGAATTGTACGACGAGCTTGTCAGCGTGGACGGGCTGATGTTGGCCTCGCCCATATTCTTCTATACCGTCAGCGCCCATACCAAAGCATTCATGGATCGATGCCAGTCCCTGTGGGTCAAGAAATACTGGATCGACAGGGCTCGTTTCGGAGAGAGGCGGTCCGCCAAAAAAGGGCTGTTCATCGCGGCGGGCGCCACAGGGGGGAAAAGGCTTTTCGACGGGGCCTTGTTGACCGTACGATATTTTTTCGACGCCCTGGACATGGAATTATGGCGCGCGGTGCTGGTGAAGGGGGTCGATTCCGAAGGCGACGTGCTGAAGCGACCGGATGCTCTCGATGATGCCTACCGGGGCGGATTGGAGCTGGCTCTGGCGTTAAGAGATCCTGTCCCGCATTCGGTGTGAGTATCGTCCGGCTCGTCGAATAGATCGGTCTCTTCCCTTTCGAACGGACACCTCGCCCGAAGGGGGCCGCGTAATGCGGGAACGGAACCAGGCCTTCGTTATCCCGCTTGGACGCTTCCTTCGAGGCGTTCCAGGAATGTCTGGATCTTCTTTTGATTGGGCCCGGACAGCGGCATGAATTGAAGTCCCGCACTCAAGGATCCATTGGAGTGAAGCCGAATCACGTGACAGTCCGCATGCCAGTCGGGAAGCTCTCTTTCGTCGACGTGCACCCGAATTCGGAAGGCTTCCGCAGGCAGGACGCCTTTTCCCGTCCGGATGTCGGCCAGCTACACCCCCCCGGCGCTGATGTTCTTGACTACCGCCTGTCCAGGCTCCGTTTCTTTGGGAGCACTCACTCTGTAAACGGACAGTTGAGCAGGCAGATGAACCAGGTAACGGGGAGCGGTCCGCCGATTGCCTTCCCCCTTACGCGCCTTTTTCGAATGATTTCGGCTGATTCCTAAAGTTTCATACAGGGCGCGGGCCAGAGACACCGTATCCAGAGCATCTTTTCTCCAAACGATTTCCTTGTCCACAGTGGAGGCAATGGGTGTCCCGCCGGAATGCAGGTACCGCAACTTCGGCTGGGGAATTTCTTTCCATCGCTGGATGGAACGAATCAATTCCTCCGGGGACACGTCCTGGATACTGTCGTCCACAATGAGCAAATCCGTCTGGTTCTGCGAGCACCAGACCAAAGCGTCCGTGCCGAACGAGAAATACTCCGTTTCCACACCCGGCGTTCCTTCCAGGGTGGTTCGCACCATGCGCTTAAAGGCCTTGTCCTGGCTCACCACGCTCAATCTTTTGGAAAAGACGCCCAGCTTTGGGGCGGGAAGATCGTGTTCCTCAAGCACACGTTGCACGCTCTCACGACTGATCATACGTTCCCCGGTAATTGGGTTTTTCTTGCCCTCCAGGACGCCCTGGTCAAACTTACGTGAAACCGTCGAGCGTGAAATACCTAGGACTGCCGCAGCTTCTCCCGTGCTCAAGAAAGCTTTCATGGATGTCACCTCAGCTGGCGTTCACCGGAGCGATCGTCTATGTTTCCTACAACGCTTTGCCGTCAACCCGGCGTTTGATTTAAGAGTTCACTGGGTATCATGCGTACCTACCGACTAAATTACAGTCAAACGGTCAAATTGTCAACTGTTCTGGATAGATTATGTACCTGTTCTCGACTTTCAGGATGTCCCATGCCGGGGGAAGCGAAAACGCATCATGGCCGACCATTGCCCGCTCATCCGAAAGTCTGCCGGAGTCCGGCGCCGCACCCGGTGAATTGCGGGCGGCTCAGGAAGGAACGCTCAAGAGATCCGGCATGAGGTAATCGACGCCTTGGACTGCGGCTAAGCCGACCTCCGGTCGAGATGTTTACGAAGCTTGCGGTACGACGAGACAGAGGAAATGGTGGGACCACAGACCGATATGCGCTTGCAGGTATCCACCCCACCACATGTTCATCGGAGCGTAAAGGAGTTTCTCCGGGTCCTACGGTCTAGTCTTCCGAGTCCCTGGACGCCGCCCGCTTCAATTCCTTTCGGAGGAACCCGTAGCCCGCGAGCAGAAGCGCGATACCGGCCAGGAAGACCGTATGGTCGGCGCGGATCATGCCGTAGATCGTTCCGGCCGATCCGGTGATCAGCAGCGGGGCGATGATCCACTTTGAGGGAATCGTATCGGATTTCATGGAATAACGTCCCCGTGCTCGACCCGAGCGATGGCGGTTCCCGGCGCGCCGTTTTCCAGATCGAAAGCCGCTCCTTTTGCGGCCCTTGCCGTCCGGTGACGGCCATGGAGTCGAAAGCCCCGCTGGTTCGTCGGGCGCGAGGCTGGAAACCGGGAGTGATCGAGAGCGTGTAATCCTCCCGTTCCGCAGGATCCCATAAACGCCTTGAATCCTCAACCACGCTTTGGTACTGAAATATGGAACGCATGGGGTCCCGATATTTTCTTCCTTAGCAGACTGGTGAAAGACGCGACCTGCCGTCACGCCAACGGCGTAACGCTTGATCCTCCGTCATCGCCACGCCAAAGGCGTGGCCTGCAACTTATCGTTTTTGACCAGCCTGCTCGAAATGGGGTTTTTCAACGGCCTGTCAGGAGAGTCACGTGCCCAACTTTGCGCTGATCGGAGCGGCGGGTTTTGTAGCCCCCCGTCATATGAAAGCCATACGGGATGTGAACGGCCGGCTTGTGGCCGCCGTGGATCCGAACGATTCCGTGGGCGTGCTGGACGGATATTTCTTGGGATCGCGGTTTTTCACCGAGATCGAGCGCTTCGACCGGCACCTTGAAAAACTCCGCCGCCAGTCCGATGAGGGACGGGTTCATTATGTGTCCATCTGTTCCCCGAACTATCTGCACGATGCGCATGTTCGGTTGGCCTTGCGGGTGCAGGCTCATGCCGTGTGTGAAAAACCCTTGGTAATCAATCCCTGGAACCTGGACGCCTTGTCCGAAATCGAGGCCGAATCCGGATGCCGCGTGTATACGGTGCTTCAGCTGCGTCTCCATCCGTCGCTTATGAGTCTCAAGATGGAGCTTGAAGGCCGGACTCATCGGAAGCGGGCGGAAGTTTGTCTGACGTACGTCACGCGCCGAGGTCCCTGGTACCAGATCTCCTGGAAAGGATCCGAAGCCAAGTCGGGGGGCCTGGCCATGAACATCGGGATCCATTTCTTCGATATGCTCCTGTGGTTGTTCGGGGCTCCCCTCGGCGGCAGACTGCACCTCAATTCCCCTCAAAAAATGGCCGGGGTCCTGGAACTGGAATGGGCGCGTGTCAGGTGGTACCTGTCCGTGGATGCCGAAGATCTTCCCGCGGGGTATCTGGAAAGCGGCCGTCCAGCCTATCGCTCCATCACCATTGACGACGAGGAACTCGAGTTCTCGGGAGGATTCACGGACCTGCATACGCGGGTGTACCAGGAAATCCTGAGTGGGCGCGGGTTCGGCATCGAGGACGCCAGACCTTCCATCGATCTGGTGTATACCATCCGTCACGGTGAAGTGCATGCACCGTCCGGGGACGCGCATCCGTTTCTCATGCGCTGATCGTCTTTCAGGGAGTTTGGGCATGTCCTATTTCGCCCACGAGTCGGCGTTCGTGGATCCGGGATCCCTGGTGGGAAACGGCACGAAGATCTGGCACTTCAGTCATGTCATGACCGGAGCCGTCGTCGGGGAGCACTGTTCCCTGGGTCAGAACGTGTTTGTGGCGTCCCGCGTCCGTATCGGGGATCACGTGAAAATCCAGAATAACGTGTCCGTATACGAAGGGGTGATCCTGGAAGACTATGTATTTTGCGGGCCCAGCGCAGTGTTCACCAATGTGCGGACTCCTCGTTCCGCATATCCCCGTAATCAAAGCGCCGACTATCGGGTGACCCATGTGAAACGGGGAGCCACGGTGGGCGCCAACGCCACGGTGGTCTGCGGCGTCACTCTGGGAGAATGGTGTTTTGTAGCCGCCGGCGCCGTGGTGACGCGGGACGTACCCCCTTATGCGTTGGCGGTGGGAGTGCCCGCCGTGATCCAGGGTTGGGTCTGCGAATGCGGGATCACCCTGCGGTTCGAGAAATCCTCGGCGATATGCTCCGACTGCGGCAAACGGTACGAGAAAAGGGCGCCGCTGAAAGTGGATCGCGTGAGATAACCGCCGGAGCGATCGCGGCGTTTCCGGGCATTCCTTTCTTGCCGAACGGTCAAGATTTTCGCCGGCCTGCCGATATCTGGATACAATGAAACCCACAACACCATCCCTGGATCATCCCCCACGGTTTCGGATTGCGGCTTCCGATTCGGGATCTCATATCTTGGAGGCGGATGAATCCATGCCGGGGGCGGGATGTCCTGCGCTTAGGCCTGCGAAGGCCGCTCCAAAGAAGTCTTGGAAGTCCTGTTGCGTGCGGCGCTTCGAAATGACGGGAGGACTCTCGGGATCCCGGGACGTTCGTGCGGCAACGGCCGCACCTTCGCCGTGGGAGGAGTGATCGTATGCGTGTACACCGATTTATTGTTATGGTTGTTTTGTGGATCACATGGGTGGGAGGATCGGTTGTTTCGGCGCATTCGAGTACCGGAGTGAAGCTGGAGCCCGCCGCCGTGGACCTGACAAAGGCGGGCGCGCAATTCACGGTGGATTTGCGGGTTCATGATGTGGAAAATCTTCTGGGGTTTTCCGTCACGGTCACCTTCGATCCCACCGTCGTATCCATCACCCAGAGCGACGTGGTATCGGGCGAGTTTATGACTTCTTGCGGTCAGGTTTGGGAAGAGGTCCATGTCGGTCTTGGATCCGTCAAGTATGAAGCGGGCGTGCTTGAGGATAACGGACTGCCCACCGGCAGCGGGGTCTTGGCCCGTTTGACCTTTTCGGTGCTCCAAACGAAGAGCGGCAAGCTCTCGATCAACGAGGCCGAATTGTTCGATGGGGACTTGAACACCATTCCCGTTGCCTGGACCTCGGGCGCCCGGCTGACGGCCGGCGCCATCGAGCGGATTTTGCCCGGAATCGTCTCTATTCTGCTGGAATGAAGATCATCGTCATGGAAGAAATCCCCCCGGGGCATGGGTGTCCGGCGCTCTGCGGCTTCGTTCATCCTGTCGGGCCCATGCCGGGCATCGGCCCCGAATGGGGCGCGGGGAGATCTGGGAAGAAAGAGGCGACATGAGCACGGACATCCGGTTTTTCTCGAGTCGGCTTCTCCGAACGGGCGGGCTCACGATTCTTTGTCTGCTTTTACTGGTGGGTCTTTCTCCGCTGCATGCGGGTCTTCCGGCGTCGTCTTCCGCCTCCAAGACCGGGGATCGGGATCGGCTCATGGAACGGACGCGGACGCAAGGATCCGTGAACGCGCTCATCGAGCTGCGGGTTCCCCAATACAACCAACTGATGTCGAGATCGCGATCCCACAAGGTTCGTACCCCTTCCCGCATGTTCGCCGAGGAAGGATTGAAAGCGGACGCCGCATTGGCCGCTGCGATCCAAAGCGTTCGGGAGGCGGTCCTGTCCGGGTTGGGGAAGGTGCCGCACCGGCTCGTTCACACGTACGATACGCTGCCGCTGATGGCCATGGAAATCACGCAGGACGCGCTTCTGATACTGGAGGATTCCGTTCTCGTGGAACGCATTCAGGAAGATCGGCTGCACGTGCTTCTGGAAGAGGTTGTCGAGCCCAAGGCGCCCCTCGAGAATCCTTGGGAAGGGGGCGAAGCGCTGCCTCCGGCTTTGGCGGAGACCGTCCACCTGGTGGGAGGTCCGAACGCGTGGAATCTGGGATACACGGGCGCCGGATGGTATGTGGCGGTCCTGGATACGGGGATCCGCCGGACCCATGAGATGTTTCAGGGAAAGAACCTGACGGAGGCCTGTTTTTCGGCCCGGGGGAATTGTCCCGGTGAAAAAACGCAGGCTTACGGAGTGGGATCGGCTCAGCATTATGAAAGCATATATACGGGCTATGATCACGGCACCCATGTGGCGGGCATCGCGGCGGGAAGCAACGGCCATGGCCTGTCCGGCGTGGCTCCGGATGCGGATTTGATCGCCGTCCAGGTGTTTTCACGCTTCACTTCGGGCGAGTGCGGCGGCTCGCCGTGTGTCATGAGCTACTCGTCCGATCAGATCAAGGCCCTGGAATACGTCTACCAGTTGAGGAGCACGCATGCCGTGGCTTCGGTGAACATGAGTTTGGGCGGGGGGGCGTATTCAAGCCAGCAGACTTGCGATCTGGATTATGCAGCCACCAAGACGGCCATCGACAATTTGCGCGCCGTGGGCATCGTCACCGCCATCGCTTCGGGCAACAACGGGTATTGCAGCAGCATCTCGGCGCCCGCCTGTATCTCGTCGGCGCTGGCCGTGGGCGCATCCACGGACCAGGATACCGAGGCTTCATTCAACAACTGGCAGGCCAGTCTGCTGGATATGTTCGCGCCGGGGACGTATGTGTATTCCGCCACCGGAGCCCATGATTCCTCGTACGGTTCCTGGAGCGGCACGTCCATGGCCACTCCGCACGTGGCCGGAGGCGTCGCCGTTCTTAGACAGAAATTCGGCTCCATGGGAGCGGATTCGCTGATTCAGCGGCTTACCTCGACAGGGGTTGCCGTGTTTACATTGTGTTGGGGGCAAAGCGGTTCCAAGCCCAGGATGCAATTGGATACCGCCCTGGGTTCCGAGGAGCCTCCTCCGGATACTCCCTCTCCGCCTTTCGATCCGGCGATTCTGCCGCCTATACTGCAACTGCTTCTGGATTCCGATTAACAGGCCGTTGGACTTCATCCCTCGTCATTGCGGCGTACTGTAAGTACGCCTCATTTCTCATGATTCGCCCGCCTTGCGCCTCATCGTTTAGCACCGGCCTCCCCACAACACGGTTTGTCAACGGTTAAGACATCCTATCCGGTGGGCCGGTTTCAGCGCATCGGCGGCCTGCGCGTTCGAGGTCTTGGCGCCGCAGCCTTCTTATTTCTGTCGTCATGGCGCCGCCGTATTGCAAACCGCTCCTTCCACGGGTATATTCGGACCATGCCCGTAACCCTCACAGGACATGTGGATCGCTTTACGTTTCAGGCGGAGGATACCGGATGGACGGTAGCCCGGGTCACCCTGGAAGACGGCCGTGGAGTCACGGCCGTAGGCTACCTCGTGGGGATCAATCCCGGAGAACACGTAGAACTGGTGGGGGAATGGACCCATCACCCCCGCTTCGGACCGCAACTAAAAATCCTGCGGGTTCAACCCGTGGTTCCCGCCACCGTGGACGGCATCCGGAAGTATTTGGCTTCCGGGATCCTCAAGGGAATCGGTCCTGTCACCGCCGAACGGATCGTGGATGCCTTCGGTGAAGCCACGCTGGCCGTCATGGATAAAGAGCCGGATCGGCTGGCGGAAGTGGAAGGGATCGGGTCTAAACGCGTGGAAATGATCAAGGCCGCCTGGAACCGGCAGCATGAGGGAAGAGAGTTGATGATGTTCCTGAGGGAGCATGACATCGGTCCCGCACTGGCCGCCAGGATCTACAAGGAGTATGGAAACCGCGCCATGAGTATCATCCGGAAGAATCCGTATCGTTTGGCCACGGATATCTACGGAGTGGGATTTCGCACGGCGGATCGTCTGGCCCAGCGGCTGGGCTTCGATCTCACCTCCGTCCTCCGGGCGGAAGCGGGAGTCCTTTACGCGCTTCAGGCGCTCTCGGAAGAAGGGCATGTATGCTATCCACTGGAAGCGCTGCTCAAGCGGTGCGTATCCCTGCTCGAAATCGATGCGGACACCATCGAGCGGGCGGTGCGCGGACTCGTGGACAGGGGATGGGCGGCCCTAGAGGAGCTCGGAACCGAGGACCCGCCCTTGGTGTATCTCAAGAGGCTGTACCTTGCGGAGCGAGGGGTTTGCCAGGGTATCATGAGCCTTTTGTCCGCGGAAAACACCGTGGCCATGGAAGATTGGGAATCATTGGAGCGTTGGGCCGAAGGTCGATTGGACCTGGTCCTGGCGCCGGAACAGCGTGAGGCTGTGAGGGCGGCGCTTTCGGGCAAGGTGACGATCATTACGGGTGGACCCGGGACGGGGAAAACCACGCTGGTCAAGGCGATCCTGGAAATTATGAAGAAAAAGGGCCGCACCGTGCTTCTCACGGCGCCTACGGGCAGGGCGGCCAAACGATTGGCCCTGTCCTCGGGACAGGAGGCCAAGACCATTCATCGCCTGTTGGAATTCAGCCCCAATGAACTCGTGTTCAAGCGGGACGAAGAACATCCCCTGAGAACGGATGCGCTCATCGTCGACGAGACTTCCATGGTGGATGTGAGCCTTATGAACAGTCTCCTTAGCTCGCTCCCGCCGGGGACCGTGTTGGTGCTGGTGGGGGATGCGGAACAACTTCCTTCCGTGGGCCCCGGTTGCGTCCTTAAGGATATCATCGAGTCCAAGACCGTTCCGGTCATCCGGCTGAATCAAATCCATCGTCAGGCGGAACAAAGTCTCATTGTGGTGAACGCGCACCGTATCAATGCGGGCAAGTGGCCCTTAATGCAAACCGAGGTGCAGGATACGGCGCCGGACTGGTATTTCATCGAGCGAACCCACGAAGAGAAGATCCTGGATCTGGTGATGGAACTTTGCAGCGAACGTCTGAAGGAACGCTTCGGATTGGATCCGGCCAACGATGTGCAGGTGCTTACTCCCATGAACCGAGGACCTCTGGGAGTACTCAACCTGAACCTGCGGTTGCAGGAGGTCCTCAATCCGGGCGAACTCGAGGTCAAGCGGGGAGAAAGCGGCTTCCGCACCGGGGATAAGGTGATGCAGCTTCGGAACAATTACGAAAGGGAGGTATTCAATGGCGACATAGGGCGGATCCTTTCCGTCGACCGGGAGGAAGGCGAAGTCCGCGTGGACTTCGAAGGGCGGGTTCTTTCCTATGCGTTGCCGGAGCTGGACGAGCTGTCGTTGGCCTACGCCATCAGTGTTCATAAATCCCAGGGCAGCGAGTATGCCGCGGTCGTTTGTCCCATAGCTCTCCAGCATTACATGTTGCTTCAACGAAACCTTCTGTACACGGCGATTACGCGAGGGAAGAAGCTGGTGGTTTTGGTGGGCCAAAAGCGAGCCTTGCAGATGGCCATCCAGAACGATCGCACGCGAAGGAGGTACAGTTTCCTGAAAGAACGATTGATGGATGCCCGGAAAAAATCCATGGCAGGCCGTTGAAAAACCGATCTGCGGCGTTGGGCTTCATCCTTCGTCATTGCGGCTTACTGTATGTACGTCTCATTCCTCAGGATTCGCCCGTCTTGCATCTCATCGTCCCGCACTGGTCTGCCCGCAATACGGTGTATCAACAGGCGGATAGGCGACGGCGGTCTGTGAGATCACGGGCGGGAGCTCCCGGACGGAAAGCCGAACGAAACCATGGAACGAAACCCGCATTGTAACCACGGAGGGTAGCTTGGATGTTGCAGAAATTCCTGTTCATTATGTCCAAAGGGTTCGAAAAATCCGGGGGCGCCACCCGGGCCATGCAATTTGCGGCCATGACGGCGGATGAGGGCCATGCGGTGGAAGTGTTCCTGATCGACGACGCCATTCATTGGGCTCAACTCGGAATGGCCGAAGGGATTCGTTCGTCCACCGGTGAGCACATGAAGGATCTACTGGATCAACTGATCCAACACAAGACGCCCATCCACGTCTGCAAAGCGTGCGCGGACAAGCGGCTGGTATCTCCGGACGACCTCATCCCGGGAGCACTGATTTCCGGAGCGCCTCTTCTGGTGCGAATGATGACGGATCCCGAATACAAGGTATTCACGTTTTGAGGAAAAATCCGGAGGCGTGAGGGGGCTTCAGGCCGGGTTCAGCCAGGAGCCGACGAGGGCTTTGAAGTCCGGCGGATCCAAACGCTCGATTTCGCGGTAGGTTTGCATGAAATCCGGACCGTGAATCAGGTGGCAGGAGTCACCGTAAAAGACAGCCACCACCACGCGCGGATTCGTGGGATCGAACCGTTTTCCTCTCAGATAGCGGCACAACGGCGGGTACACGTGTTCCTTCACATGCTCCCACGGTGAGTCTTCCGGGATGGCGGTTTCGCACACCGCCACCCGCTCTCCGGGAGCGTTCGTCATGAGGTACCGGATCTCGTTGTAATCCACGGCTTGCAGGGTCTTGAACGACTTACTCAACAGAAGGCGCACTCGGTGTTCCATCGGAACCACCTCCCGTCCGCTCGATGGGAGCGCCACGGGCAGTCACGTGTTCGTCTTGTCCTGATATTTCTTTTTCAGTTCCTCCACCTGCGCCGGAGAGAGTCTCGTTTCCTCGTCGCTCGGTCTGGAAGGCAAACCCTCCGGGAAGAGCTGTTCCATGAATCGATCGTCCTCGCCGGACCAGGAGGTCCATCCGTCGACGGCGATATACAGCGTGCATGACGTCCGGTAATATGGGTCGTACAAGCGGATCCCTTTTTCAGGGTCGCTCTCGTAGGTAAGGTTTACCCCGTCAAAGAGGGAAAACTCGTCCTCCTGTACACCCAACGACTGCAAGATCCGCCGGTCCTTTTCCGGTATATTCATCCCTTCCTCCCAAAGCTCGCTCCGAACTCCTCTCATACTTTGGGTCGTGGAGCCTTAGATGTCAACGGGTTTTCAGCGAAGTCGCCGGGGGTTCCATAGCGGGCCGCAAGGCGGCGTTCGGGAACTCCCAGGGTGATGGTCAGAAATGAATTGCGCTTCCGGGCGCGTTGAAGCCATTCTTTCAGTTCGCTCTTCAGATCTTCTTCTTGTATCCGGTACCCGGTTCCCGCCGATCGCCGTTGGGTGGAGGAATTCAGAAACGTCCATTGAGCGTCGTCTTCGGCCACAATGCCCGTATGGCCGAAGGTCTGGGATGAAATGGAGAGCACCGCACCCGGGAGCAATGCGCGCTCCAGTTGTTTCCAGGTGGATTCCAGAGCGTCCTCTCGGGCGTTCGGGATGTGAATTTCCACCGGCCGGCTGGTGAGGGAATGGGTCACCGCTTCTCCGGTGAGATAGCGATAGGGGCTCAGCCCGTCGTTCAAAGCTTTCTGAACCAGTTCACTGCGGAGCCCCTCGGGACCGTAGTATCGCACACCGATGTCTTCGAGAGCACGGACCAGAAAGGTATAGCAGTCTCGTTTGGAATACGATCTTCCGAGGTATCGTTCCCGGGAGACCCGAATGAGTTCGGATCCCAGGGTGTCACCTTGTTGGCGGGAGTGGACCTCCAGTTCCGGCCGGCGGACGCGAGGCTCGATTCCCTGGGTCTTCGCAGGGGTTTCGAGAACCGTGGATCCGGGGATGTCCGAAGCCTGTGGGGCGAAGGCCGGACTCGAAGGAACAGACGCCTGCGACGCCGCTTTCCTGAAGACCGGATCTCTGAATTGTCCGCTCCGATACAGGTAAATCCCCAGTTTTTCCAGACGGCGGGTGAGCGCGTCGAACTGATCCGAGTTCACCGGCAGACTCGCGCGCGCTTGGGAAAGCAGCGTGTGGCGCTCCAGCACCAAATTTGCCGCTTCGTTGGCGCCGGCGGGATTATTTTGACGCAGGCGGAGCCATCTGCCATACTGCTTGGTGGTTTTGAGAAGAGAGTCCGCCTGGCTGCGAATCAGTTCGTATTGGAAATCAGATTCCCCGGATTTCAGCGGTGAAGCCCGTTCCGGAGACGGACCTTCTCCGGAGGATATGGGAACGATCACTTCAGGCCCCTTTTCTTGAAGGCGTTGCCCGCTCAACAAAGCAATTTCGGTGCCACATCAGGAGCCGACACGCCGGCTCCGCCCCGGAGTCCTGGAAAGCCCGTATGAAAATCGACTATGAACACGCATTGAATCCGGCGCAGTTGTCCGCGGTTCTGCACGAACAGGGTCCGGCGTTGGTCGTGGCGGGAGCCGGCAGCGGCAAAACCCGCACCCTGGTGTACCGGGTCGCCCGTCTGGTGGAGGCCGGTGTCGATCCGGGAGCCATACTCCTTCTCACCTTCACCCGTCGCGCGGCGGAGGAAATGCTCTCCCGCGCTTCCCTGCTTTTGGACGGACGATGCCGCTCCGTGGAGGGAGGCACGTTCCACTCGGCGGCCAACAAATTTCTTCGCAGCTTCGGACCGGAGTTGGGCCTGGCTTCCGAATTCACGATTCTGGACCGTTCCGATTCGGAGGATATCGTGTCCTGGATTCGCAAGGATCTGGGCCTTTCCAGGAAGGAACTCCGTTTTCCCAAGAAAGGCGCCCTGGTCGACATATTCAGTCGGGCCGTGAACGTGGGAGTGAGTCTGGAGCGGCTCATGGAGACCCAATTCCAGCATCTGGCCCCCTTTCTGGAGGATATGGCGGAGATCCAAACCCTGTATGCGGAACACAAGAGCAAGAATGGGCTTCTGGATTACGACGATCTGCTCGTATATCTCCACAAATTGCTCGAAACCGTGGAATGGGTCCGCCTGGCCTTGCACTCCCGGTTCCGGTATGTGCTGGTGGACGAGTTCCAGGACACCAATCCACTGCAGAATGAAATCGTGGTCCTTCTTGCCGGAACGGAAGAAAATGTCATGGTGGTGGGAGACGATTCCCAATCCATCTATTCGTTCCGTGGGGCTCGATTCAAGAACATCATCGATTTTCCGAAGCGGTTTCCGTCCGCCCGGATCGTGAAGCTGGAGGAAAACTACCGATCCACTCAATCCATTCTGGATACGGCCAACCGGATCATCGCCGAGGCCCGGGACAAGTTCACCAAATGTCTGTTCACCCGTAAAGGGCAGGGGGTCCGGCCCGCGATTTGGGCGGTGGAGGACGAGCACAGCCAGTCCGTGTGTGTGACCGATGAAATCCAACGTCTCCTGGAGGAGGGGTATCATTCGGAAGACATCGCCGTACTGTTTCGTGGAAGTCACCATTCCTACGCTCTAGAGATCGAATTGAACCGGCGGGGACTTGATTTCGTGAAACACGGCGGGGCCCGGTTCCTGGAAGCGGCGCACGTCAAGGACCTGCTCGCTCACCTGCGCCTGCTGGCCAACCCCAGGGATTCCTTCTCCTGGCAAAGGGTCTTGCAGCTCCTGGAGGGCGTGGGGCTCAAGAGAGCTTCCCGGATCACCGAACACGTCCGAAATGCGGGGGGAGGCGCGGAAGCCCTGGCTTCCTTTCCCAAGAGCGGTTCCATTCCGGGTCTATCGGATCTCAGTGAACTGATGCGTTCCATGGGGGGCGTGCGAGGGAATCCCGGGGAGCAGTTGGAGCTGGCGCGAGCCTATTACCTTCCGCTGTTGGAGAAAAAGTATGATGACTATCCGAAGCGGATGCGTCAATTGGATGACCTGTTGAATCTGGCGACCCGGTTTACGCGTCTGTCCGATTTCCTGGCGGAAGTGACGTTGGATCCCCCGAACCGGGAATCCAGCCGGTGGGGAGTGAGGAACGGCCTGACCCTGTCGACGGTGCATTCGGCGAAGGGACTGGAGTGGAGGGCCGTATTCGTCATCTGGGTGGCGGAGAAATGGTTTCCTCACAGCATGGTTAAAGAAGGCTCCGAGGAGATGGAGGAAGAGCGGAGATTGTTATACGTGGCCGTAACCCGGGCTCACGACCGCCTGTACCTCGTGTATCCCAGAACGTTTTACAAGTGGGGCGAGGGGCTGATCTCCGTACATCCGTCCCGTTTCCTGTCTTCCGTGACGGGAGGGCCCGTGCAGGATGCGGAATCCGGGGACCGGTTCCGGAAGCCGCGTCCGGTGCTTCGCGAATCCCGTGCGCCGCGGGAAGTCTCCCCCCTGTTGGGGAAGCAAGGGGGCACGCATCTGACCGGCAAACGGATTCGACACCCCACATTCGGATTGGGCGTGGTGGTGGCCTGTCAGGGAACGGACAAAATTGTGGTCCGGTTTGACGACAAGGGGATGACGACTCTGAAACTCCCGTATGCTCCCATCGAGGTGCTCGACTGAATCGGTACACGCCGATGCCCTTTTTCTCCTGCCACGCCTCTCCCATACGGGTTCTTTTACGGTTGACAGGTTTCTCCAGGGTGGTGATGATACTTTGAAAGGACCGTGCGGGTGTTTATCAGGCTGAGACGGTCGGCTTTCGCGTGTAACAGCCCGTCGAAAAACAGCATTTCGGACAGGCTGTTCAAAAACGATGAGATGCGAGGCGCGTGAATCCTGAGGAATGAGGCGTACAACCCGTACGCCGCAATGACGAAGGATGAAGCGCAACATGGCGGATCGCGTTTTTCAACAGCCTGGTAAAGGCGTCATGATGCATGGGTATGGGAACGGTGTCCATAAGGAGCGTGTGCGGAGGGACCAGGGGAGCGTGAACGTCAGGCGGGTTCTGTGGCTTGCCGTGGCGATCCTGGCCGGCCTGTGGCTCGCCGAGTTCCTGGGAGGGAGGACTCTGTGGGACCGCCGCCCGCAACCGGAAAACCTGGCCTTCAACCAGCCGGTAACCTGGGACCAGGCACGGCCCACGGTGGTTTCCACGGACGAGCAGATCAACCAGGACGTGTTCGATAAAGCCCATCCCGCGGTGGTGAATATCGTGGCCACCACGCTCCGTTACAATTTCTGGATGGAAGTGATACCCCAGCAAGGTCAGGGATCCGGGTTCATCGTGGATCCCGAGGGATACATTCTCACGAACAATCACGTGGTGGAAAACGCGCAGAAGATCGCCGTAACAACGGCCATGGGCCGGAAGGTTTCCGCGGACCTGATCGGCCGGGATCCCGAATCGGACCTGGCGGTGATCCGGATTCCGGCTTCCCACGTGGAAGCCGTGGCCGTCCTGGGGGATTCCTCCAAGTTGCGTGTGGGCCAGAAAGCCATCGCCATCGGAAATCCTTTCGGTTTGTCCCATACGCTCACCACCGGCATCGTCAGCGCCCTGAATCGGGAAATCCGGGCCACGCAGAATCGGGGCATGAGAGACCTGATTCAAACGGACGCCGCCATCAATCCGGGCAACTCGGGGGGACCGCTTCTGAACTCCAGCGGTGAGGTCATCGGCATCAACACGGCCATTTTCAGTATGACGGGGGGCTACCAGGGCATCGGCTTCGCCATCCCCATCAACGAGGCCAAGTATGTGGCCTCTCAGTTGATCTCCAAGGGGCGGGTGGCCAGGCCCTGGCTGGGCATCACGGGGATTACCGTGTCCCGGGAACTTGCCGAAGCGCTGAAATTGGGTACGTGGTCCGGCGTATTGGTGGTGGAGGTGATTCAGGGAGGTCCGGCCCATCAGGCGGGCATCCGGGGCGGGGACCGGGAAATCGTCTTCGGTAACCTGAGATTTCCCGTGGGCGGAGACGTCATCGTGGCCATCGGGGACACCCGGATCAACACCATGGAACAGCTCATCGAGGTCATCCGGAGGCAGAAGGCGGATCAGACCGTCAAGCTCGGGATCGTCCGCGGCGGCCGGGAAACCAGCGTTCAGGCGCTTCTCAAGGAGCAACCCTGACCCCATCTACCCTGTCTGAATCGTCCTCCATGGTTTGAAAAGGGGGTTTTCTTGAGCCGGGACCTTCAGGACGGCGTGTCGGTCATCATCATCACCCATGACGAAGCGCCTCGAATTCCGGACTGTCTGAGATCGGTGCAATGGGCCCGGGAAATCATCGTGGTGGACGGCGGGAGCACGGATGGAACGCCGGATATCTGCCGGGATTTCGGCGCCCGAGTTTTCGAGGAGGACTGGAAGGGCTACGCGGCGCAGAAGAACAGCGCGCTGGATAAGGCGTCACAGCCCTGGGTCCTGTCCCTGGACGCCGATGAACGCGTAACCGGAGAATCGGCGGAAGAGATGCGCCGGGTATTGGGCGGCCCCAATCCGGCTCGCGGCTACTCCATCCCCAGAAAGAACTATTTTGCGGGACGGCGCATCCGGTACGGAGGCTGGTATCCGGATCGCTCGGTTCGATTGTTTCAGCGCGGGGCGGGCCGTTTTGAAGAACGGGCGGTGCATGAACGGGTCCGGGTGGACGGGGTGGTGGGGACCCTGCGCCATCCACTGCTCCATTACACCTACTCGGGCATTTCGGACTTTCTCCGGAGAGCGGATCGGTACTCCTCGTTGAGCGCGGAGGAATATGCGCGCCAGGGCCGGCCGACGGGTCCGCTCCGGATGCTGGGTCATTCCTTGTTCACGTTTCTGCAGATGTATGTACTCAAGCTGGGGTTCCTGGACGGATATCACGGCTTTCTGCTGGCGTGCCTCTATTCCCACTACACGTTCGTCAAGTACGCCAAGCTGAAAGAACGGACCAGCGGAGCCTTAGCGCCGGGAAATCCCCCGGCGGGCCGTTGAAAAACGGTTTATCAACGGGCCGGCAAACGCTTTCTCCCGAGAGGTCCGAAATTTTCCTTCGAGACGCTAACAGCCTTCGTCGTCCACGATGACGAAGGCGGGCCTTCGCGGTTCGGCCGGACGCGAAGGCGGGGTCTCGACCACCGGCGGGACCGCCGCGGGCGACGATGCGGGATCCGGTGAAAGGAAAGCCCTTTCCTCGACAACCTGAACCAGATACTCCACAATGGGTTCGGCCCGGGCGATCTGCACCAGCCCCTGGCGCATGTCTTCGAAGCGATACCGATCCGGCGGGGAGTAGGATTGCAGGTATGCTTCGAAGGATCGCAGCGTCTCCAAGTCCGAAGCGGACAACAGCTCCGAGGTGTTGAGGGGCGATTGCCGCACTTCCTCCATCTGTTCCTTCAGTGCCATAAGTCGGGCATCCTGCTCGAGGAGAGTGCGGTTGTCGGGGTTCAGAATGCCGACGGCGGCGGAACCGGCCAGTAACAGCAGGAGTCCCGTAAGCGTGGTTTTTCGCAGCGTCATGAGTGCCTCCCGGTCAACGGTCCGCGGAAAACAGGTCTTCCCGGTTCATCTTTTTTTCGACGGCCGACGCCGCGAGAAACATAACCGCGGCCATACCCACGATGAGAAGCAGGAGCACTCCCGTGCTCAGCCCCAGGGCTTCGGACAGCAGAATCTGCCCCTGGGTGGGTTCGTAGAGGGATTTCCACCAACGGAAGGGGAGGAAAAAGCCCGCTACGCCCAGGCCCATGCCCAGAAGAAACACCAGGCCGTCCAGGCGTCCCGTCACCGCGGCCGCCACGCTGGTGGTGGGGCAGTAGCCGCCCACAATGAACCCGACGCCGATGACGAATCCGCCGATGATTTGGGCGTGCAGCTTGGTGGGGAGGAGATACATGAGTTCCAGCTTATACAGGCCCAAAGCCCACAGCAGGTTCAAACCCACGGCGCAGGTGATGATGGCGGTGAACATGACCCGGAGGACGGCGAAATCCCTCAGATAAAAGATGTTCACCAGCTTCCTCGGGTTGGCGAATCCGGCCCGCTCGAGGGCCAGACCGAAGAAGAAGCCGCACAGCACGGCCAGATGCATGCCGAACCAGTCCGGGAAGGCCCCGAAATTGGCCAGGGGTCCCATTAGAGCCACTCCTTTCTGAAGAACCACGCCGCGGCGTAGGCTCCCCCGAAGATGCAGAACATGAAGACCCAGCTTCCCGCCGCCAGGGAGCCCCCGCCGGTCAACGCCTGCCCCGACGTGCACCCCGTGGCCAGGCGCGCCCCCCAACCCGACAGGAAGCCTCCCAGCAGGGCCCACCACAGCCGGCGGTTGCGGCCGATATTGGGCCCGCGGGCCACTTCGCCCTTGAACCTTCCCCAGACGAAGGCGCCGAACAGCGCACCCAGGATCACTCCGAAGACCTCCCAGACGAGCCAGTCGTTAAGGGGGTGGGCGCCTCCTTCCACAAAGGATCCGGTGTACTCGTTCTGCGCCGTGGTCTCGGGAGCCAACACCTGGAAGGCCGCGACGGCGACCCGCGCGGAGGCGCCGGAAGAGCCGAGACCCCGGCCCATGGTGTAGAAGGCGAACAGAAGCGTCAACCCGAGGATGACTCCGCACACGTAGGGGGACCATGTGCGTTCGCCGTACATTCTTAGATCTCTGTCGGAAAACGGATTGGACACGCGGAACCTCCCGTTGGATCTGAAGGATATGGAAATAACCGAACCGTGATTTCGCAGTAGATGTTAGGCGCCGGGTCGCTTCGGGGTCAAGTGGAAATATGGGGTTCAAAAAAAAGCTTGACAAAGAAATGCCAGGCGGTTAGTTAGGCTATCCGAAACAAGATAGGGTCCGCTAAGTTATTAACGGCCGCCATAGACCTTCAGCTATTTCGGGCGCGGAGGAAGTGAAGGCGTAGCTTGATGAGTGTATGGCGCGTTGGGATACGCCTTTTCTGTGGGTGTATCCTTTTAATAGAATGATAGAAATTTTACTTTGAAATTGACTGGTTAGCGGAGGCGCAATGGAGGATGCCCTTTCAAGGGATTGGCATTGGAAATTACGATGGCGGGGTACTCAAAACAGGCCGGCGCCAATGACGAGAGAACCGGCGGCCGACATGGGGGCCTTCTCATTGCGCCTGGCCCAGGAAGGGGAATGGGTCAGGATCGTTTCGGTAAACGGAGGAAAAGGCGTTTATGAACGGCTTGCCGGTTTTGGCCTACGTGTCGGCGCCGAAATACAGGTTCTACAGAATTCCATGAAGGGAAAACTATTGCTCGGTCATCAGGGCGCACGCCTTTATTTGGGCGGTGGCATGGCCCATAAAATCCAGGTGGCTGCCATCGAAGGAGAAAACAGATGAACGCAACATTGAATGACATGGCGGTGGGCGAATCCGCCACGGTGGCCGGTTACGTCAAAGGGACAACCGCCTATCGGGAAAAACTGCTGGCCATGGGCCTGACCAAGGGCACGTTGTTCACCGTTGAACGGATTGCCCCCATGGGTGACCCGGTTGAGATCCTGGTGCGGGGATTCGCCCTTTCCCTCAGAAGAGACGAGGCCTCGACACTGCTGGTGGAAAGGAAGACAAAATAATGGGTGACCATGTGATCGGGGTCGTGGGGAACCCCAACTGCGGCAAGACGACGCTTTTTAATGCATTGACCGGAGCCAAACAGCGCGTGGGCAACTGGCCCGGGGTCACCGTGGATCGCAAATCCGGCGAGTACACCCATGCGGGGAAGAAAATCGAAGTGGTGGATCTTCCCGGCATCTATTCGCTTTCCGCGGCCTCGTTGGATGAAGAGGTGGCCCGGAATTATATCTTGTCGGGCGGGACGGACCTGATCGTCAACATCATCGACGCCTCCAATCTGGAGCGTAACCTGTATCTGACCGTCCAACTTCTGGAAATGCAGGCGCCCATGGTGCTGGCCTTGAACATGATGGACATGGCCAAAGAGCGGCGGATCGAGATCGATATTGCGCTGCTCAGCCAGCGCCTGGGCTGTCCGGTGGTTCCCCTGGTGGCCTCCCAAGGAAAAGGCGTAAAGGAGTTGAAAGATGAAATCAACCGCTGTGCGCAGGCCAAATCGGTTTCAGCGCTTCAAATCATCTACCCCGCGGAAATACAGGAAGCGGTGGATGAACTGATTCCCCTGGTGCGGGACACGGCCTTGCACTGGAAAATGAACGCGCGCTATGCGGCGGTCAAATTGCTGGAGGGTGATAAAGATATCGGTGCCCTGGCAAGCAGGGAGGCACAGAAAAAATGTGATGAGCACAAGAAAAAAATCGAGGCCAAGCTCGAAGAAGAGACCGACATTCTGCTGGCCGACAGCCGGTATGGCCTGATCTACTGGTTGACCCAGGAAGCGGTTAAAAAAGGCAACCGCGTGGGAAAGACCTTGTCGGACAAGATTGACGGCGTGGTGCTCAACCGGGCGCTGGGGATTCCTATCTTTTTGGCGGCCATGTACCTGATGTTCATGATGACGATCAATATCGGCGGCGCGTTCATCGATTTCTTCGATATCTTCGCCGGCGCCATCTTTGTGGAGGGTTTCGGCGAGCTGTTAAGCATGGTGGGAGCGCCCCAGTGGTTGACTGCGATTCTCGCGGGAGGCGGCGGCGGCATTCAGACCATCGCCACCTTTATTCCGCCCATTGGCTTCATGTTTCTGTGCCTCTGTTTTCTGGAAGACTCCGGTTATATGGCCCGGGCCGCCTTTGTCATGGACCGCTTCATGCGGACGATGGGATTGCCCGGCAAGGCCTTTGTCCCGATGCTCGTGGGATTCGGGTGCAATGTGCCGGCGATCATGGCTACGCGCACCCTGGAAAACCAGCGTGATCGCACCCTGACCATTATGATGAACCCTTTTATGTCCTGTGGCGCGCGCTTGCCGGTCTACGCGCTGTTTGCGGCCGCATTTTTCCCGGTGGGAGTGCAGAACTTGGTTTTCGGGCTTTACCTGCTGGGCATCGGCTTCGCGGTGATTACCGGGTTGGTACTAAAAAGCACGCTGCTCAAGGGGGAGATCGCTCCGTTCGTTATGGAGCTTCCGCCCTATCATATGCCGACGGTCAAGGGTATGCTCCTTCGTGCCTGGGACCGGCTCAAGACCTTTATATTTCGGGCCGGTAAGATCATCATCCCGGTGGTGGCGGTATTGAGTTTCTTGAATTCCATGGGGACCGACGGCTCCTTTGGCAACGAGGACAGCGATAAATCGGTTCTAAGCGCCATCGGCCGGTCGATTACGCCCGTATTCGCCCCTATGGGGCTTACCCAGGAGAACTGGCCGGCCACCGTCGGTATCTTCACCGGCATTTTCGCCAAAGAGGCGGTGGTGGGTACTTTGGATGCTATCTATACCCAGATCGGTGCAGCTGCGGCGGCTGAAGCCGGAGCCGAGGATAGCGAGGCCGAAGGTTTCGACTTCTGGGCCGGTATTGGTGAATCCTTCGCCACCATACCGGAAAACCTATTGGGCGTGGCCGGCACGCTGCTCGATCCGCTGGGTATCTCTGTGGGGGATGTGAGCACGGTGGAGAGCGCGGCCGAGGAACAAGAGGTGACCCTTGGCACCTTTGGGGCCATGGTGACCTTGTTTGACGGCAAAGTCGGGGCTTTCGCTTACCTCCTTTTCATCCTGCTGTACTTTCCGTGCGTGGCCGCCCTCGCCGCTGTCTATCGGGAAACCAATTTCCGCTGGACCGCTTTTATCGGCGCCTGGACCACAGGTTTGGCGTATATGGCCGCCGTCCTATTTTACCAGACAGCCACCATCGGTCGCCATCCGATGTCATCCTTGCTGTGGATCACGGTGATATGCTCTCTTTTCCTGGGCGTCGTCATGATCATGCGGATGATGGGCGGCAAGAAAAAAGCCGCTTTCGCCGGCCTGCCGGACGGCGTAAAGGCGTGAGAGGAAAATCTAAACCCAAAGAGCCCTCCATGCCCTGGAAAGGGTAGGCATATCACTGGATAAGGAGCAAGCCATGATATTGGCTGAAATCAAAAATTATCTAATGAAATACAAACGCGTCACACTTGGCGACCTTGCCTGTCATTTTGACACCGAACCGGAGGCCATGAAGGGTATGCTCGAGCAATGGATTCGAAAAGGCAAGGTGCTCAAACTGGACGAACAGGCAGGTTGCAGCAAGAGGTGCGGCGAGTGCTGTGATGGGACGGCTATGGAAATATATGAGTGGCAAATCTAAAGGGCGCCACACGCCAAAGTCCCGTCACATCAACCTACCAAGGAGATCCTATCCCGTATGATCGGACGATTTTCCAAGCCCGGAGTATACCGGGAGTTATTGTCATCACGAGAATTTTTCGTGGCCTTCGCGGGGGGCCTGTTTGCCTCCGCAAGCTATATCGTGGACCACGGTCACTCGTCCCCCGGCTATCCTGGCATGGCGCTGGCCCTCGTCTCAGTAGCCATTAACGGCTCTCCTATAATTTGGCGGGCGCTTCAGGGTCTGGTCCGGCGCAAAATCAACGTGGATGAGCTGGTCAGCCTGGCCATTGTTGCCAGCCTGGTCCAGGGTGAATTTCTCACCGCAGCGGTGGTGAGTTTTGTCATGACCCTGGGCGGATTGATGGAGCAGGCAACCGCCGAATCCGCACGCCGGGCGATTAAGTCCCTGGCGCGCATTACGCCGCAGACCGCCACTCTACTGATCGGTAAGGATATTCGGGAGGATATCCCGGTTGAGCGAGTCGCCGTAGGTGACCATATCCTGATCAAACCCGGCGACCGGATACCGGTGGATGCGCTCGTCACCTCCGGCGTCTCGGCCGTGGATGAATCCTCGATGACCGGCGAACACCTGCCCCGGCAGGTCCAGCCAGGCGACACGATTCTGGCCGGCGCTCTCAACTATAATGGCGTACTGGAGGCACAGGCCGTCAAGGTCGGGCAGGAAACCACCCTGGGCAAGGTCATCAAGCTGATCAGCGAAGCCGAGCAACACCGCCCCGAGTCCGTGCGGCTGATCGACCGTTATGCGCGGTGGTTTACGCCGACCATTCTGGCCTGCGCAGCAGCCGCCTGGTGGCTGACCGGAGAAGTGGAGCGGGCGGTAACCGTGCTGATCGTCGGCTGCCCATGCGCACTTGTCCTGGCGGCGCCGACGGCCACAGTGGCGGCCTTGGGAAGGGCCGCCAAGGCCGGCGTCCTGATCAAAGGCGGCCAGTACCTGGAACGGGTTGCCAACGTAAAAGCGGTATGCTTCGACAAAACCGGCACCCTGACCATCGGTGAACCCCGGGTAGAAGAAATCGCCTGCACGCAAGGTGTCAAGGAAGAAGAACTGCTGGCATGCGCGGCCGGCGCGGAACAAGACTGCACCCATCCCCTGGCCCGGGCAGTTCTCAAAGCGGCCTACTATGCGAAAGTCGTGGTGCGAGGCGCGGAAAATGCCTTTCACGAGATCGGGTTGGGCGTTAGGGCCATGGTGGACGGCGCCTTGGTGGAGGTCCGCAGCTTAGCCGCGGGCGGCGGCGCGCCCGCCATTCCAACCGATCTGCGCGTGTGCCTGGAAAAGTCCCTGTCCCGCGGGGGGACACCCCTGGTGGTCTATCGTGACCATGTGCCGGTGGGAGTACTCACCGTATCTGACCAGATCCGTTCCGCAGCCCGCGATGCAATCGCCCGATTCAGAAACCTCGGCATTGAGAATTTCGCTATATTATCGGGTGATCACGAACAGGCCGTGGCCCGCGTAGCGCAATCTTTAGGTATCGAAAACCGGTACGCCAAGCTCAAGCCCGAACAGAAAGCCGATGTGATCCGAAAGTACCAAGAGCGCCGTCTACCGGTGATGTTCATCGGTGATGGCATTAACGACGCTCCCGCCTTGGCCGCTTCCAGTGTGGGCGTGGCCATGGGCGCCGCCGGCGCCGATGTGGCCCTTGAAACAGCCGACATCGCCCTGACACATGACGATATCAGCCGGCTGCCCTGGCTGATGAGACTTTCGCACCGCATGTTGACTGTGATCAGGGTGAACCTCGTCTTCGGGTTGTTTTTCAACGCCGCCGCGGTGATAGCAGGCAGCATGGGTTGGATGACGCCCATTGCAGCAGCCTTAGTGCACAATGCGGGCAGCGTTCTGGTTGTGATCGTCTCGGCCAGCCTGGCCATTTTCCCAGAACGGTAATACCTGAATCCGTTACCTACTTTTATGAACAGTCACTATTGGAGCTTTGAGGGCAATTTTCTTGACTTTTCCTCCGTTCTGACGGCCGATCACCAACCTGTTTAGCAGGCTGATGAACAACGCGCCTGCCTGTGCGTGTCCGCACGCAGACAGGATCTGCTTCGTTGCACTTCATCCTTCGTCCTTGCGGCGTACTGGTTGTACGCCTCATTTCTCCGGATTCGCGCGCCTTGCATCTCATCGTTTTTGAACAGCCTGCTCGAAGTGCGGTTTTTCACCGACCTGTTAGGACTTTCAAATCATCGAGCTTTGTGGCAGACTCAAGTAGATCGGAATTCCCGCGCCCCGCCTTGGGGCCGACCAGGCCGGTGAAACATGCGATTGGGGGTCACGCCTTCGACGTGAGGCTTCATCCTTCGTCACTGCGGCGGTGCCGTAGGTGCGCCGCACTCTACGGGATTCGCCCCACGCCCAAGGCGTGCCTTGCACCGCATCGTTTTTCACCAGCGTGTCGTAATGCTGTTTTATCAACGGGCCGTCAAGCGTATTGGGCATGCGGCCCGAGGAAGCCGAGCGGGAGACCGGCGCCGATGCGCGCCATGCGAGACAGCGAACCGCCCGACCCAGGATGTATGGTTTCGCGGGTCGCCGCCGGCCCGCCGAAAGGAGAACTCATGACGCTCAGTTCCATTCAGGAAATTCTGGATTTCGCCATCGAAAAAGAAGAGGAAGCCTCCCGTTTTTACACGGACCTTGCCGATCGGATGGACAACCGGCCCATGCAGGACCTGTTTCGGGGATTCGCCCGGGAGGAGCAGGGGCACAAAGCGAAGCTGATCCAGGTGAAGGAAGGCGAACGGCTGTTGCCCGCCCGGGAAAGGGTCATGGATCTGCATATCGCGGACTACATCGTAGAAAGGGATGTGAACGCCGCCGGTGTAACCGTGCAGGACCTGGACTACCAGGACGCGCTGGTCATCGCCATGAATCGGGAGAAGGCCGCGTTTCGGTTGTACAAGGATCTGGCCGCCGCCTCGGAGGACCGGGAGGTCAAAGAGCTGTTCCTGGGACTCGCCCAGGAGGAGGCCAAACACAAGCTGTACTTCGAAGTGGAGTACGATGAACACATTCTGACCGATAACTGATCCCGGGCGCCCGGAACGCCGGAGCGCGCCTGCCCGCAATACGATTTATCCAGAGGCTGCCCGGAAGAGGGCGTTTTCCCCCGGCCTTTGGAGCTCTTTTCCAGCAGCCCGTTGAAGAACAGCATTTCGGGCGGGCTGTTCAAAACAATGCGATGCAAGGCGCGAAAGCGGATCGCGTGTTTCAACAGCCTGCCGGACACGGTGTGGGCCGTATGACGTGTCAAGGATGCATATACCGTGCAGGCGCGGGATGCGGGCGCCACCGCAGGGAGCGGATGGATCCTTCCCGGCGGTGCCGGAACTATCGGTCCTCCTCCCCCGAAGACTTCGAAGCATGGTCCATGGATGAAATCCGAGCCCGGTTTCTGAAATACTCTTCGGGACGCCGGCTGCCCGGGCCTGCCGGTCCCGCTTTTCCGCGGTGAAGCTTTTCCGCAAGCCCCTCGCGCGGTATGGACCGTGGGGGAACGGGCCGCCCGGAACAGGGACCGCTCCGCCGGATTTGTCTTGAAAATAGCTACATCATAGCCTACATTAGACTCCTCTCTGTATACAAGCGTCACCGTGATTCCCTTGCCGTGTGTGGACCCATACCCCATCGAGGAAAGGATGCCGTCGTGTCGGACGAATACTTGAAGTCATTGAAGGAGCGCACCAAACGAACGGCCGAACTCTATTTCCAAGGCTACACGGGCGAGCGGCCGTACGAATTGTGGGCTTCTTTCGATCGCGGACTGGCCGCGGATTTGTCCCTGTTCATTTCCGGCGGGATGTACTCACGGGAACGCATCCCCCACCCCACGCGCCAGTTGGTGACGGTGGCCGCCCTGACGGCCCTGGGGCGCACCGAGGAGCTGCATCTGCACATTCACGCGGCGCTCAATGTGGGCTGCACGCCCGAGGAAGTGGCGGAAGTGATTTTCCAGGTGGGCGTGTACGCCGGCGTTCCGGCGGTCAACATGGGACTCAAGACCCTCAAGCGGCTTCTGGAGGAACGGGGTCAGTGGCCCTTGGAGGAGCGGAAGTGACTCGTGGAATGTCGGGAAACCGGGGCGGCCCGCCGACCTTTTGAGATAGAATGCCTCGGGCGGGCTGGTGCAGAACGATGAGATGCAAGGCGCGCGAATCCTGAGGAATGAGGCGTACAGCCTGTACGCCGCAATGACGAAGGATGAAGTGCAACGCCGCAGATCGCGTTTTGCACCAGCCTGCCGCACGTGCGAAGACGAAGCATATAGGGAACGAACCGGAGGAATAGGGGGACGGCGAATGAGTGAACCCATGGGTCTGATTCGTCTTATGAGTCAGGAAGGGTTGAAGTGCGATGATGTGGTGACTCATTGGAGTCAGGATGCTTCCTATCTGGTGCGGCTGCGGCTCGCCTATAAGGGCCGGCGCGGCGACATCGTATGCTACTCCAATCCCCCGGTCCACCAGGTGGGAAACCCCGGCCTGGATGCCTATCTGGAGGCCATGGAGGACGTGAACCGGGACCGGAACGCGCTGGATTTCCTGATCCTGTTCGGAACCGCCGATCCGGTTCATGCAGGGGGGGACCTGAAAGAAACCCTGGGGCGTCTGGATGCCACGATGGCCCGCAGGAAAGAACTGGAGGCGGCGGGTGCTCCGGTGGCGGACATCGACGCCCTGTACGCATGGGGGGATGCCCGTCTCGATAAGGGGTTGGCTTTGTACCGGGGCATCCGGAAGGCGGCGGAAGCGCTTCGGGTGGTGGCCGTATGCAGCGGGGGAACCCGGTACGGGGGGTCCGCGGAAATCGCCCTCATGGGGGATGTCATCCTGGGGGATTCGCGTTCCGCCATGTGCTTCAGCGAGGTTCAAATCGGGTTGATTCCCGGATGGGGAGGTATCGGGCGATGCCTTACCCGGGCGGGATGGAGCAATGCGCGGACATTGGCGCTTACCGCCCGGGAAGTGTCCGCGGTCGATCTCCTGGCCGTGGGGATTTACAATGAGGTGGCGGAATTCAGCGATCCGCTGCCCAGGCCCCGGAAAACGGGCGATGCGGAAAAAGACAAGCAGGACTACCGGGAAGCGCTCCAGAACCATAACAATGGAACCGCCGCCCGCATGTTGCCCCGGGCCCTGGAATTAGCCGTGACGGACAAGGCGGCGCTTCCCGGCGTGAAGCCCGAAGAGCGGCGGCGGTTGCGTTCGGACGAAGAAACCACGCAGGAAGTCTTGCGGAGAAAGAATCCTTATGAATATGCCCATTTGTGGGGGAAGTCCCTGAAAGAAGCGGCCCGGGAGCTGGAAACGCCGGGGCGTCCGCTGGCTCCCCAATCCGTGGAAGCCATCGAGACCCTGCTGGAGGGGGTCCGGGACGCCCCATGGGATGAAGACGGCTTTGTGGAACGGGAGATGCGGGCCGATGCCGCGTTGTACAGGGACCCGCGACTGCGTTCGGGGATTGTGGCTACACTGGAACAGAAGGTGGCTGATTTCAGGGAGGTGTGATTCATGAAACCGTATTTCCGGAACATGGCGCCCGTGGGAAAAGAGCTGAGCGACTCGGACCTTTCCCGCATGCAGGAAAACCCGGCCGAAATTCGGACGGTGGAAGACGAGATCGCGCGGCAGGCGGAAAAGGTGAGGAACGCGGGTATTCCCGCCGCCAAGCTCAAGGCCCGGGGCGAGTGGACCGTGTTCGAACGCCTGGAGTACCTGGTGGATCCCGGTACCTGGCTGCCCATGAACACGGTGTACGATCCGGAATTCAACGAAGAGGGCAGCACGGGAGTGGTCAACGGATTGGGCCGCATTTCCGGGAGGTACGCTTCCATCATCGGATCGGATAACAAGGTT
>Ga0068714_10001504_pt1 | contig 33801 bp, 24 predicted proteins | sample MTBNYHSulfiMetaG_FD_62988 | JGI IMG/M metagenome (GOLD analysis project Ga0068714, IMG submission 62988) | Enrichment culture microbial communities from rom New York Harbor, USA that are MTBE-degrading - MTBE-NYH (New York Harbor Sulfidogenic)... | ecosystem: Environmental > Aquatic > Marine >...
CGATTCCAGGTCCGGGTGAGCTGGCGGGACTTCGTCGACAACACCGGCGCCGGGCAGGCGGTGCCGCTGACCGACGACACCGGGACCTTCTGGTTCTTCAGCGACACCAACGTCGAGCTGGTGCTCAAGGTGCTGGACGGGACCGGGATCAACGGCTCCTTCTGGGTGTTCTACGGGGCGCTGTCCAACGTCGAGTACACCATCGTCGTCACCGACACCTCAACCGGGAGTTCGGTCACCTACCTCAACCCCTCCGGGACCTTCGCCAGCGTTGGGGACACCGCCGCCCTGCCGGGGACCCCGAAGGCGGCCCCTCGGCACGTGGTGCGCGAGGTGGAGCGGCAGGCCTGGCCCGGCGAGGTGGGCGACGCAATGCTCCCTCTGGCGCTCGACGCCTGCGAGCCTGGGGACACCACCCTGTGCCTCAACGGCAACCGGTTCCGGGTCGAGGTGGAGTGGAGTGACTTTCAGGGCAACACCGGGGTCGGCCGAACGGTGCCGCTCACCGCCGACACCGGGACCTTCTGGTTCTTCAACCAGGACAACGTGGAGCTGGTGGTCAAGGTGCTCGACGCCACGGTGATCAACCAGCGCTACTGGGTGTTCTACGGGGCGCTGTCGAACGTCGAGTACACGATCACGGTGACCGACACCCAGACCGGACGGGTGAGGACCTACACCAACCCGTCGGGGAGCTTCGGCAGCGTCGGCGACACCGACGCGTTCCCCGCGCCCTGAGCTCGTTGCCTGGCGCCTTCCGGAGCGGTCGACTCGGCGGCCGGGTCGGCGGGGGAGTACCCTGCGCACAGAGCGCGTTGTGGCGCGAGATGGGAGGAGCGAAGGTGACGACGTCCGCCGTGGTCCGGCTCGACAACGTGGCCAAGCGGTACCTCCGCGGGGACGAGGTGGTGGCCGCCCTGGACGGCGTCAGCCTCACCCTGGCCGCCGGCGAGATGGTGGCGCTGGTGGGCCCGTCGGGTTGCGGCAAGTCGACCACCCTGAACCTCGTGTCGGGGGTCGACCTGGCGGACGAGGGTCGGGTGGAGGTGTGCGGCGTCGACCTGAACGCGGTGGGGGAGGCCGAGCTCACCGCCCTGCGGCGCCGACGCATCGGGATCGTCTTCCAGGCGTTCCTGCTGATGCCGCACCTGACGGTGGAGGAGAACGTGGCCCTGCCGCTGGCCCTCGACGGCCGTCGCGACCCGCAGCGGGTCCGTGAGCTGGTGTCGAAGGTCGGTCTCGACCACCGCCGCCGCCACTTCCCTTCGGAGCTTTCCGGCGGGGAGCAGCAGCGCACGGCGGTGGCGCGCGCCCTGGTCCACCGGCCGCGGGTGGTGGTGGCGGACGAGCCCACCGGGAACCTGGACTCGGCCTCCGGTGGCGCGGTCCTGGGCCTGCTCGACGAGCTGCGGCGCGAGGAGGGGACGGCGCTGCTCCTCGCCACCCACGACGAGCGGCTGGCCTCGGCCTCGGACCGGGTGGTGGCCATGCGCGACGGTCGGCTGGTCTGAGGTGGTCATCCGGGCCCTCGTCCTGCGGCCCCTGCTGCGACGGCCCCTGCGCTTCCTGACCACGGTGGTGGGGGTGGCCGCCGGGGTGGCGGCGGTGGTGGCGACGGTGTCAGCCAGCCGAGCGGCGGTGGCGTCGCTGCGGGAGGGGGTGGTGGAGGTGGCCGGCCGCGCCCGCCTCGAGGTGAGCCGGCCGGGCGGGGTGGACGAGTCCCTGCTGGGGGCGCTGCGACCCCTCGCCCGCGACGCGGTGATCCTGCCGGTTCTGGAGGAGGTGGCCCTGCTGCCGGCGACCGAGGAGCCGGTCCGGGTGCTCGGGCTCGACCTGCTGGTGGACCGGGCGGCCAGGGACCTGGACCTGGGGTGGCGGGACGCGCAGGTGACGGTCGAGAGGCTCCTCACCGGACGCGGGGTGCTGGTGCCGGAACGGCTGGCGCGGCGGCTGGGGGTTGCCGCGGGCGATCCGCTGACCCTGTCGGTGCGGGCGGTGCCGACCGACGTCGAGGTGGCCGCCACTTTCGCCCCGCCCCGGCTGGCCACCGCGTTCGACCAGCTCGTCGTGACCGACGTGGCCACCGCCCAGGAGCTGTTCGGGCGTCAGGGAACGCTGGACCTGGTCCAGCTCGTGCCCCGGGAAGGGGTGGGGCTCTCATCGCTGCGCGAGGAGCTGCGGAGGCTCCTGCCGGCGGGCTACGAGGTCTCGACCCCCGACGAGCGCTCCGAGGCCGCCGGCCGGATGGTGCGCGCCCTCGAGTTCAACCTCACCGCGCTGTCCGGGATCTCGCTCCTGGTGGGCGCGGTGCTGGTGGCGACGACCCTGGCCACGTCGGTGGTGCAGCGGCGCGAGCTGATCGCCCTGGTGCGCTCCCTGGGGGGCGGCAAGGGTCACATCCGCCGGGCACTGCTGGCCGAGGCGGCGGCCCTCGGGTTGCTGGGCGGTGGGCTCGGGGTGGTGCTCGGCCTGGTCGGGGCGCGCGCGGCACTCGCCAGCGTGCGGGCGACGGTCACCGCCGCGGTCCAGGACGGCATTCCCCCGTCGCCGATCCAGCTCGAGCCGACCATCGCAGTCGTGGGCGTGCTCCTGGGGTTGGTGGTCTCGCTCGCCGCCGCCCTCCTGCCCCTCGCCGAGGCCGAGCGGACCCCCCCGGTGCAGGGGCTGAAGGAGGAGCGCCCGACCAGGCTCTCGTCCACCGCGCGAGGCCGTGCCGTGGCGGCCGGCCTGCTCTGCGTGGCGGCGGCGTGGGGGCTCACGCTGCTGCCGCCGGTGGACGACCTGCCCTTGGCGGCGCTGGGTGCCGCTCTGGCTCTGCTGGCGGCTCTGCTGGTCACGTCCGGCCTGGCGGTGGACACCGTGGCGCGGGTGGAGGCCCTGCCGGCCATGTGGCGCCTGGGTCTGCCGCTGCGGCTGGCCGGGGCGGCGCTCGGCGCCGGTCGGAGGCGGGCGGCCTGGGCGGCCGGCGCCGTGGGGGTGACGGTGGCCCTGGCGGTGGCGCTGGCCGCCATGGTCCACTCGTTCCGGACCACGGTGGTGGAGTGGGCCGAGCAGGGGATGCGCTCGGACCTGTGGGTGCGACCGGCGGCGGGGAGGACCGGCTTCCAGGTGGGCCGATTGCACCCGGAGGTGGTCGAGATCGCGAAGGGGCTGTTCGGGTTCGACGCGGTGGACCCGTTCCACACCAGCGAGGGGCTCCTCGAGGGGCGTCCGGTGACGTTGGCGGGCGGGGCGATGGCCGTGGTGGCGAAAAGGGGAGGGGTGCCCTTCCGGGACGGTCGGGACTCGCGCGAGGTGTTCCGGGAGACGGCCGAGACCCGGGGCGTGGTCGTCAACGAGCCGATCGCCAACCGGCTCGGCCTGGAGGAGGGGGACAGGGTGCGGATCCAGACCCCCTCCGGAGAGGTGGAGCGGCGGGTGACCGGGGTGTTCCGCGACTACTCGCGCAGCCGGGGCATGGCGGTGCTCGACCTGCCGGACTTTCTCTCGCTGTACCCGGACCAGGGGCCGCGGGAGCTCGCCCTGTTCCTGCCCGAGGATGCCGACGTCGAGCAGGCTCGGGAGCGGTTGTTGGAGGCCCTCGGGGGGCGCTTCCTGGTGGAGATCCTCCCCAACCGAGAGCTGCGGCGGGAGGTGCTGGCCCTGTTCGACCGCACCTTCGCCATCACCGGCGCCCTCCAGCTGGTGGCGGCTGCGGTGGCGGTGGTGGCAGTGCTGACGGTGCTCTTCGCCCTGCTGGGGGAGCGGCAGCGGGACCTGGCGGTGGTGCGCGCCCTGGGGGGCTCGCGGCGGCAGGTGGGGCGGGTGATCCTGGCCCAGGCCGGGCTGCTGGGCTTCACCGGCGCGGTGGGGGGCGTGGCAACGGGACTGGTGGTGGGGCTGGTGTTGGTCAAGGTGGTCAACCTGCAGTCCTTCGGCTGGACCCTTCGGTTCCTCCCGCCGTGGGACGTGATCGCCTGGACCGGCGTCGGGGTGGTGGCGGCCTGCCTGCTGGCCGGGCTCGCCCCGGCGGTTTCCGCCATGCGGCTGCGGCCGCGGGAGGCGCTCCATGAGGACGGGTGAGCTTCGCGAGGGCATGGTGGCGCGGGCGTCCCGCCCGCGTCGAGGCCGAGGGGGGGAGGGGCCATGAGCGCCCTGGTCCCCCACCCGCGCGGCCGAGACGGCCACGCCACCACGGGTCCTGCGGGCGAGAGGGCAGCGGGGCGCGGTGTGATGCGCGCTGGCCGAATGGTGGCGCGGGCGTCCCGCCCGCGTCGAGGGCGTTCCTTCGCGGCCGCTCGCGCCGTTACGGGTCTCGCCCTCGTGCTCGCTCTCGCTGCGGCAGTGCCGGCAGGGGCCGCTGAGTGGCGGTCGATCGAGGCGCCCCTGACTCTCGACCTCCCCCGCGACCACGGCGCCCACCCCGACTTCCGGACCGAGTGGTGGTACGTGACCGGGACCGTGGCCGACGGCAACGGACGCTCCTTCGGCTACCAGCTGACCTTCTTCCGTCAGGGTCTCGACCCCGACCCGCCGGTGCCGGGTGCTTCGGCCCTGCGGGCGCGCCAGGTCCTCGCGGCCCACCTCGCGGTGGTGGACGTCGACCGCGGGACCTTCCACCACGCCGAGCGGGTGCGCCGCGCCGCCGCCGGCCTGGCCGGCTTCGCCACCGATGACCTGCGGGTCTGGCTGGAGGACTGGGAGATGGAGCGGTCGCAAGACGGCCGGATCAGGCTGCGGGCTCGAGATCTCGAGGGCGGGGTGGGGGTCGACCTGGAGCTGGAGCCGGTGAAGGCGCTGGTGCGTCACGGTGAGGGTGGAGTGTCGAGCAAGGGTTCGGAGCCGGGCAACGCCTCGGCCTACCTGACCTGGACCCGGCTCGCCACCCGGGGTAGGCTCGAGGTGGGCGGTCGCACCTTCGAGGTGGCGGGGGCGTCGTGGCTCGACCACGAGTGGGGCTCCACCCAGCTCGGCGCCGAGGTGGTCGGGTGGGACTGGCTCGGCCTGCGGCTCGAGGACGGCCGCGACCTGATGGTCTACCGGCTGCGGAGGGCGGACGGCTCGCCCGACCCCCACTCCGCCGGCACCGTCGTCGCGCCTGACGGCGGGGTGACCCGCTTCGACGCCGGGGGCTTCACCTTCGAGCCCCGAGCCACCTGGACCAGCCCGACAACCGGCGGCACCTACCCGACAGAGGTCGGGGTGCGGGTCCCCACGGCCGGTCTCGTCCTCGAAGTCAGACCCCTGGTGCCGGACTGCGAGCTCGACGGTCGCACCTCCACCGGGGTGGTCTACTGGGAGGGCCCGGTGCGGGCAGAGGGAACCGCCGAGGGAACCGGCTACATGGAGCTCACCGGCTACGCCGGCTCGCTGCGCGGGCGGTTCTGAGTCGGGCCCGAGGTCGCCGTCGCTCGCGTCGTCGGGAGCTGGACGCTCGACGTGAGCTCCCGGTTTGCCGACCAGGGGAACGCCCTGTTCGGGATGTGGACCTGGGGCGGGGAGGGGATCACCCCGCTCCAGCAGCGGTCCGGGCTCGGCGACTACAAGATCGCCGCCTACGAGACGCCGCTCCAGTCGGTGATCGACTACATGCACAACCCCAACACCCACAACTCCTACCGCGGGCTGCGTGCCCGCCGCGCCGAGCTGCGGCGGGCGGGTGAGAAGGTCACCGGGTGGGAGCTGGCGGGGACGCTGACCAGCTACTCCGAGCGGGGCGCGGAGTACGTCGAGTCGCTTCGGTCGCTCATGAAGACCAACATCCTCCAGCCCACGGACGACGCCTACCTCGCCGAAGGGCCGACGATCCTGCTGATCCCGGTGGGTGAGGGCTCTGACTGAGGCGACGGAGGAGGGGAGCCCGCGCCATCCCTACGGCTTCTGCGTGCGCCTCATGGTGGCGGACTCGTAGCGGAGTGGTGAGATGCCCGGGTGCGGCTCTTCTGCAGCTTGCGGTTGATCGCCCGCAGGCCCAGGCCGAAGCTGCCACCCGCGTTGGCGGCGGCTTCGTCCAGCATGGCGTAGAAGTCGCCCGTGTCCGGCTCGGCCACCGTCCCGCCCACCGTCACCGGTCGGGTCAGCGGGCGGTAGCCCTGGTCGTCGGTCCCGAGCTCCAGCAGCCCCATGCCGTCGAAGAGCACCGTCAGGTCGCCGCGGGTGGCGAGCGTCATGCGTGCGTCGAGGGGGCTGAGTGCGAGCGGCCTTCCGGGCTCGACCTCGACCCCTCCCGCCCCCTCGACCCGGACCAGGGGCGAGGAGATGCTCAGCTCCGAGACCTCGAACCGCCCGGCATCGGTGCGCGCCAGCACCAGGTCGAAGGTGTCGAACCTGAGCTCCTCGAGCTCGCCGAGCAGGCGGCTCACCGCCTTGAGCTCCTTCGAGAAGGTGAGGAAGCCGGCCACGCCCGCCCCTGTGCGGGCGAGGCCGAAGCGACCGGCGAGCCCACGAAACACCCCGTCACGGCCCGTCAAGCGGAGGTCGCCGAGGCTGGCGAGCCCGAGGTCGAGGGGGTTGCGGCCGCTCCCTGCGAGGCTCATCTGGAGGTTGAAGCGACCCTCGAGGGTCGGTGGGGCCTCGGGCTCCACCGCGCGCAGGATCGCAGCGACGTCGAGGTCGTCGACCGAGGCGGTGAACTGGAGCTCGTAGGGGGACGGAGCCTCCGGGTCGAAGGTCAGCGAGCCCGCGGCTCCGACTCTCGCGCCGGCCATCTCGGCGCGGACCTCGCCGAGCTCGACCCGGCTGGGGTCGACCTCCAGCAGGCCTCCGAGATGGGTCACCGTGCCGCTCTCGAGCTCGAGGGTCCCGAGCTCGACGCGGGCCCGGCCGGTCACGCGCTGGCTCCAGAAGGGGCTGGCGTCCCGCCGGGCGCGGAGCTGGGCCGCCGCGGTGACCACCTCCCGGAGGTCCCCCCTCTCGGAGTCGACCGCGGCGGGAAGGGCGGGCTCGGCCCCGTGGCGCAGGCCCAGGAAGTCGGTGAACCGGCGCAGGTCCGCCACTGCGAACCGATCGCCGGTCAGCGCCGCGTCGAATCGGTAGCTCTCGCCCTCCCGCTTGGCAGAGCCCTCGAGCTTCAGGTCCGAGGAGCCGGTGTCCGAGGTCAGCCGAAGAGGCGCCCGGACCTCGACGCGCTGACCTTCCACCGCCTTCACCTCGACCTCCGCGTCGAGGTTCGGGAGCGAGCCGAGTCTCTCCGCCCGCGCGCCGCGCAGCTCCAGGCTCGCTGCGAGCGTCGAAAGCTCGCCGAAGGAGAGATCGAGCGAGCCGCGGAGGCTCCCCCCGACCACGGTCGGGAGGCCCTGGAAGATCGGCTGCCGGGAGAGGGGCTCGAGGTTGGCCAGCAGGTCCCATCGAAGGCTGGAGATCACCGACCTGTCGGTCAGCGGCATCACCACCCGCAGTGTGGTGTCGGCGATGGGCGTTCCCCGGGGCCCGAGGGTTTCGAGGTGGATCGACCTCGCGTGCAACCCGTCGCCCGAGTAGAGCACCTCGTACTGCATGCCGAAGGTCACGCGGTCCAGCAGGATCGCCTCGTCCCACCGCACCGAGACGTCGCGGAACACCAGGGGGTCCTCGGCCACCAGCAGCAGACCGCCGTCCTCCACCCTGCCGGAGAACTGACCCTGGGGCATCACCCCCTCGAGCCGCAGGCCGAACAGGTCCGGGAAGAGGTTCTCGAGCTTGAGCGGAGTCACAGTGGCCACCATGATGTCCGGTGGCCCATCCGCGACCCAGATCCGGAATGGCTCCCCGCTCATGAGGAATGGCCGCAGGGTGCTGAGCTCGAGAAACTCGGCGCCGTCCGCGTCGGTGAGCGACACCTCGAGGTCGGTCACCTCGAGGCGACGGTGCTGCAGGTCGACGTCAGCGACCTGTCGGATGCGCAGTGAGCCCAACCTGGCAAACCGCTTTGCGAGGCTCGCAGAGTGACCCTCGAAGAGGACGCTGGTGTGCACCTGCCGGCGGCCGTCCCGAAGAGCTTCGAGCGTGATCTCGCCGTCCAGCCTACCCCCCTCCAGCGAAAGGACCCTGATCGATCCCAGGGTGAAGCGAAGGCTGCGGTTGTCCAGTCGGACTCGGGGATCGAGGCTCAGCTCGACGTCGGTCGCGAGAGGTCGGCCCCGATAGACCGCGTCGAGCCCGCGCACCTGGAAAGGCTCGACCGCCTCGAGAGTGATCCCCCGGTCGGCCGCGGCGCCAGCCACCAGTTCGCCGAACAGTGCGCCTCCTTCGAGGTCCAGCTCGGGAATGTAGGGGCTCACCCAGTCGATCGGCAGACCGTCGAACTCGAGCCGCAGCCGCTGGGGGGCCATCGACTCCCAGTCGGCGCGCAGCGACGGCAGGACGAGGACCAGCGGGGACTCGCTGTCGAGGGTGATCGCCATCATCGCCCGCCCCTCGGTCGTCGAGGCGCTCAGTCCCGCGGAGTCGAGGGCGAGAGTCATCTGCGCGAGGTCGAGGTCGAAGCGCGCTTCGCCCGTGATCGCGTCCAAGGATCCGACCACGCGGTGCAGGGCGGGGACGCGCAGCGCGAGGTCCCCCTCCAGGGACAGCACCGGCCAGCGGTCGTTCGCGGTCGTGACCCGTCCGGCGAAGTCCACGCGCAGGCCGCTGGGCGACGACAGCTGGGCACGTTCGATCTCGGCGCTCAGCTCCCCTTTCGCGACCTCGGCGTGCGGCACGATCACCACGTCGAGGGGCTCCACGGGCGCGTCTCCGCCAACGGGCCGCAGCCGCAGACCTCGAGCTCGGATCGGGTCGCGGGTCTGCAGCGTCGAGTGCCCGGGCTCGACGGGCACGACCTCCAGCGATCCGCTGAGAGCGCCCCCGTCGAGCACCTCGGAGGGGTCGAAGCCACGAATCCACCGCAGCGGGAACCTGTCCGCCTCGACCCGCAGGGCGGGCTCACCCCACACCTCGGGCACCACCTCCCACGTCTCGTGATCCACTGAGATCGGTTGAGTTGCGAGCACCTGCAGCAGGTCGCGCCTGCCCGTGCCGGACAGCGCGACTCGCAGCTTCCGGAGGATCGAGCGCTCGCCGTCCACGGTCCCCGCCACCTCCAGCCCCAGGGAGAGGTCGTCGACGTCCTCCAGCCTGGCGTCGACCCGCTTCCAGTCGCTCGCCTCGAGCTCGGCAAACGCGTCCACCTCGACCCTCGACGACCCGAGGTGCAGGGTCGCGGACCCGTGGGATCTGCCCCAGACGTCCGGTAGCGCTCGCCCCCGGGAGAAGGCGGAGACCAGGCCCGGCGGCGTGCTCAGCTCCCAGGTCGCGGCCAACGCCCGCTCTTCGGGCTTCAGCTCGGCCCCCGCCGCGAGCAGGCGGAGTCCCCCAGCTCCTGCGATCACGGCGCGATAGGTCTCGAGCTCGTCGCTGATCTCGATCGTGAGGCTCGAGTCCAGGCCCGCGGGCTTCCCGTCGCCAGTGGCCCGAACCCGGTTCTCGATCCCGATCGAGCGCACCGCGCCGTCGGCGTCCGCTCGCAGGGCCCCGGACCCGACCACCGCGGCCTCGAGCACGGCATCGCCGGCGCGGCGACCCTCGACGGTGGCGTCGACCAAGACGCCACCCTGCCGGTCGGGGCCGAGGTCGTGGGCCTCCACCGACCAGCGGCCGGCGACGTCGAGCGTGTCCGTGGCCACGACCTCGAGGCTGCCGTCCAGGGTGGCGTGCCTCACCGTGACCCGACCCGGCAGACGGGCGATCGGGGCGAGACCGCGAAACGGCTCCCTGCTGACCTCCTCCGCCGCACGCTCTCCGGTCGCGAGCGGCCCCAGCCGGACCCTCACCCCCGTCGCCGTCACCTCCTCGACCTCGAGCCTGAGGCCGGTCACGGACGTCCAGAACGCGAGGTCGACGTCGGCCCGCTCGACCTCCACCTCGATGGCGGGAGCCTCGATCCGGAGACCGGAGAGCGAGGCACCCCAGGGGCCTGCCCAGACCCGGCCGACGCGGATGGCAACGGGGCCGGGGTCACCCAGGAATGCGCGGACCGCGGCGGTCTGCACCGGAGGGAGCAGGAGCAGGAGAATGGCGACGGCTGCCGTCACCAGTCCGATCCTCACGGCTTTCCTGCGCCAGGAACGTCGAGCTGCCCGAGTCATGCGGTCCCTGCGAGTTTAGCGGGGCCTGCTGCGGCCCGTCGAGGCCTGGAACGTCAGGCTCTCGGCCGAGCCCCTTGCAGGATCCAGGTCACGGGGCGCAAAGCGACTGCTCGTGCCCGAGGGGGCTCGGCAGGCCGCGGCCGCCGTGTCGTCGCGCACGCCTGGCAGTGGCGGCAGCCCGGTCGACGCTGCGAGCTCAACGATCTGCGTCGGCAGACCCTATACTGGGCGTGTGCGGATCGGCTCGTTCTCGAACGAGGGGAGGTCCTCGAGGCGCACTCCGCTGACGCGGCCTTCCCTCGTCAGCCCGAGGAGGCCGAAGGCAGAGCATGGGTCGCCCATGGCCGGGGAAGCCCTCTTCCCGGTTCCCTCGAGTCCGCGCTCGGGATGACGGGCTTGGCTCGCGCGACTGAACGGCTGCAGAAGACGATGCCGGCGAGGCTCCGGGCGGCCGCTGCATGACACGCCGGACGAGCTCTGTCGCGCGGTCTGCGGCGGTCCTCGCGACATGGTGGCTGCTCGTGGTGCCGGTCATCGCGGAAGCTCAGGAGCTCGTCCCCGCGGCCTACACTCCGGCACCGGTCGGGGTCAACCTGGTCACGCTCGCCGCGGGGTATAGCAGCGGGGACGTGACCTTCGACCCCTCGCTGCCGGTGGAGGACGGCAGCGCCTCGATCACCGCCGGTTCGATCTCCTACAGCCGGACCTTCGGCGCGTTCGGCCGGTCAGCCAATGCCACGGTCATCGTGCCCTGTGTCACGGGGAGGATCGACGGTCTCCTCCTCGGCGAGTACGCCTTCGCTGAGCGGACCGGGCCCGCCGACCTGGCGCTCCGGTTCGGGGTCAACCTGTTCGGCGCCCCGGCCATGGACGGAGCGACGTTCAGGTCTTTTCGACCGCGGACCCTGGTCGGTGCCAGCCTGCTGGTGAGATGCCCGACCGGGGAGTACGACTCCTCTAAGCTGATCAACATCGGCACCAATCGCTGGGCGTTCAAGCCCGAGATCGGTGTCGTGCACGTCGTTGGCAGGTGGGCGTTCGACGGCTATCTGGGCGGTTGGCTCTTCACCGACAACACGGACTTCTTCGGTGGCACGACACGGTCGCAGGACCCCATCTACTCGACCGAGGCCCATGTCCGCCACCGCATCGACCCCCGGCTGTGGGCTTCCCTCGACGTGAACTTCTGGCGCGGCGGCGTGACCGAGGTCGACGGGGCCGAGAGGGACGACCTGCAGAGCAACTCGAGGGTGGGCCTCACGGTGGCCTGGCAGGTGGCGCGGCAGCACGGCCTGCGGCTGGCCTACAGTCGCGGTGCGCTCACCCGCATCGGCGGCGACTTCGACTCCATCGGGCTGTCGTACAGCTACAGCTGGATGGGGGAGCGCTGAGCTGCACCGAACCCGTGCGAGGTGTCGCCTCGCACGCGTCGCCCTGCAGGGCCAGACCGAGCCCGAACGTGCTCACGCCCACCGGGAACCCGCCGTAGAGCCGGTCAGCGCACGAGAAGTCGTGCTTCCACTTGAGCTTGAGGAGCCGCGTGTCGCGCTCGCTCCTCACCCTGGCCCGGGGCCCTGAGGACGTCGTCGCCCCACTCGATCTCGTCGCCGATCTGGCGGGCCGCAGTCCGATTCAGGTCGGCGGCCGACCGCCCGTGTGGGTGACCTCGAAGACCCGCGATTCTCCCTCCCCGGCATGCTGGCGGCCCGCGACCATCCCGGCCCCCGCCACTGCGTCAGAACCCGATCTTCACCCCTACGGCGAAGCCTGAAAGCTCCCTCTCCACCTCGAGCGTGTCGGCTTTTCCATACTCCATCTCCCGGTGGCGGTAGCCCCCCAGGATGGCGCTCTTGCGCTTGGCGCCGAAGCGCCATTCCACCATGCCCTGGGCGGTCCAGACCCCGTCGGTGTCGCCGAGGCTGTAGTCGCCGCGGAGCGTGACCACCCAGCGGTCCGAGAGGGGGAGTCTGAAACGGGCGCCCAGTAGGGCGTCCAGGTATCCGTCGTCCACTCTGGTCTGGCCGGAGGCGATGCCTCCGAGGGTGAGGCGGTAGGTCTCGTCCAGCGAGAAGTAGCGTGCGCCGAGGAGGAGGTCGAACCGGCCCTCCCGACCGCCAGGGCGGAAGATCGCTCCCCCCTCGTTCACCATCTCCTCGATGGAGACGTCGAGCCGCAACAAGCCCTGCTCGCCGGTCTCTGTGTCGGAGAGGTCGATGTAGATCACGTCGGCGAACATCCCCCAGCGGTCGCCCATCCCCTCGAGGTGGACCTGGAAGCTGCTCTCGACCTTGTCCGCAAGGTCCTTGAAGTCCAGGTCCTGGCCGCCCACCACCGCACCGTCGAGGACCAGGTCCTCCTTCAGGTCCGTCGCCCAGATGTAGGGTGTCAGGGACCACTGCCAGCCGTCCCCGGCCTGGGCGCTCACTGCGGTGGCCGCCACGATGGTGCCGGTGAGCAACAGCCGCAGGCCTGCGGGCTTCAATGTGTGCATCGTGCTTCTCCTGTTGAGATTGTAGGTGAGTTCATCGCTGAGTACCCTCAACCGTCGGGCACCGGGTCACAGCCTCTCGGCGCTCGGCGGCGTCCAGGTCCATTCGAGCGCCTCTGCCCGGGGGCCTCAGAGGCGCAGCACCATGGAGAACGGCCCGTGGTACTTGGGGCTCGAGGTGTCGATCACCGAGCCGGAGGTCGTCCTGCAGTCCATCACCATGGGGAAGCCGAAGACACGAGCCTCCGTGGCCCTGGCCCCGGCCTCCTCGGCCGCGAGGGCCCTGGGCGCGGAAAACTGCGGCCACCGCCCCCAGGCTCACAGCTGAACGGCTCTCGCCTGCACTGCCGTGTCCTCTTCTCGCGTCCGCGCCGCCGCCGCCGAGCTCCTGCGGCGACGGCAACGGGTTCGCCCGGCCACGGCAAGGCCCCGTGCTACTTTTTCTTCTCCTTGACCTTCTCCTGCTTGACGTTGAGCAGCCTGAAGGGCTGGATGCCGAACGAGGTCACCTCGAGCACGCCGTCACTGTTGAACTTCAGCTCGACCGCTGGCAGCAGGGTGGTGTCGGTGACGCTGCCGTCGGGAGCGAACGTGATCTCGACGACGGCGAAGGGGTAGTCGGTGGTGCGTAGGCCGCGAATCACCTCGAGGAACGCGAGGGGGCGGTCGGTGACGGCGCGCAGCACCGTTCCTTCCTCGGTTTGGAGCCAGCGCACAACGCGCAGCTCTTCTCGGGTCTGGCCGCCCACCGCGACCCAGCCGGCCGAGGGCTGGTCGTGAACCGCGTTGTACAGCGCCTGCTGGCCCTTCTCCCTCAGCACCCCCGCCAGCGCGACGACCTGTTCGTCGGTCGAGAGGCGCTCGACCTGCAAGCGCATGTAGACCGAAGTCGCGCCGGGCACTGCCCCCCCGGCGTCCACCACCCGCGCGGTGTACAGCACCGGCAGGTCGGGGATCGTCGGGCTCTCCTCCTGGGCGGGGAGGTGCAGGGCAGCCAGCAGCAGGGCTGCGGTGACGATGACGGTCCGATGCGTGGTCATGATGCAGGTCCTCCCGAGTCCTGTCGACGACTCCGCACCTTCCCCGAGTGGGGGGACGTGCGGAGTCTCGTGATCCTTCATGGTAACCCGCCGCGTCCTGGGGCTCATCCCGTCGCGCGGGGGCCGCCGGGTCGGCGGCCTACTCGCCGCCCCCCTCGAACTCCGGGAAGTGCTCGATCCTGACGTCGAGCTCCTTGGAGATCCCCTTGTACTCACGGGTGAGAGCGCGGCCGATCACCAGCCGCTGAACCTGGTTGGTGCCCTCGTAGATCTGGGTGATCTTGGCGTCCCGCATGTACTTCTCAATGGGGTAGTCGCGGCAGTAGCCGTAGCCCCCGAAGAGCTGGACCGCGTCGGTGGTCACCCGCATGGCGGTGTCGGTGGCGAAGACCTTCGCCATGGCGGCGAGCTTGGAGATGTTGGTGGCGCCGGCGTCGATGAGGCGCGCGGAGGTGTAGACGAGGTGGCGCGCCGCCTCGATCTGGGTCGCCATGTCGGCGAGCATGAACTGGATCGCCTGGAACGAGAGCACGGTCTGCCCGAACTGGCGCCGCTCCGAGACGTAGCGCATGGCCCACTCGAAGGCCCCCTGGGCGAGCCCCAGCCCCTGGGCGGCGACGCCGGGGCGGGCCCGGTCGAGGGTCATCATGGCGTTGCGGAAGCCGCCCCCCTCGGTGTGGCCCATGAGGGCGTCGGCGGGAACCCGGCAGTCGTGGAACTCGAGCTCGTTCACCGGCACGGTGCGGATGCCCATGGTCTCCTCGCGCTTGCCGACCACGAAGCCGGGGGTGTCCCGCTCGACGATGAAGGCGGAGATCCCGCGCATCCCCTTGTCCGGCTCGGTCAAGGCGTAGACCGTGAACACCGACGCCACGCCGCCGTTGGTGTTCCACTTCTTGGCCCCGTTGACCACGTAGTGGTCGCCGTGCTTGAGCGCGGTGGTGCGGAGGCTGCCGGCGTCCGACCCCGAGGCCTTCTCGGACAGACCGAAGGCGATCAGCTGGTCCCCCGCCGCGATGGGGGGCAGGTACTTCTGCTTCTGTTCCTCGGTGCCGCCGAGGATGATCGGGAATGACCCGAGCGCGTTGACGGCGTAAGCCACGCCGACGCCGCCGCAGGCCCGGGAGAGCTGCTCCACCACCAGGCACAGGTCGAGCACGCCAGCGCTCTGGCCGCCGTATTCCTTGGGGATCCAGATCCCGGTCAGCCCGTAGGACTTGAGGGCCTCGAGGATGTCCCAGCCGTACTCCCCGGTGCGGTCGAGCTCGGCCGCTGCGGGCCGGACGTGCTTCTCGGCCACCTCGCGGGCGCGTTCCATGTAGTCGATGTTCTGCGGGCTCAGCAGCTCTTTCATGGGCGACCTCCGTCCAGTGTCGGCGGGCCATTGTACGTTACATCTCTTGCCCCCGGGTCGGGGGTGCGGGAAGATGGGTTCCTCGGGGAATCACCCGCCGAGAGGTGGCCATGAAACAGCTCGTGCCCGTTGGGTTTCTTCTCGTTCTGGCCCTGGCGCCCGGTGCCGGCTCGGCACAGGAGGTGACCGTCGGCACGGGGGGCTTCCCCGGCGACGTGCCGGAGACCCTTCGGATCTGGGTGGGGGCGCTGTACGCGGCCTTCGACACCTCGTTCTCGTACAACCCGAGCAGCTCCGGGCTGGGGGTGGCGCTGAACTACGAGGCGTTCGGTCTGCCGGAGTCGGGCTTCGAGACCACCGCGGGTGGACGCTGGCGGGTCAGCCGACGGGGATCGGTGTACTTCGGCTACCACGGCTCGTCGCGCGACGGGAACGTGGTCCTGGAGCAGGACGTCGAGGTGGCGGACTACACCCTGCTCGCCGGGAGCCGCCTGGCCATGGACTTCGAGGGCTCCTTCCTGAGGGCGGGATACCGGTATGACGTCTACGACAACGGCGAGGTGCGAATCGCGGGATCCGCGGGCCTGTCGTGGGTGGAGCTCGACACGAGCCTGCTGGTCCAGGGCGAGGTCCTCGACCCTCAAGGGGACCCGGTGGGGGGTGAGTACCGCGAGTCGTTCTCGATCGAGGCCCCTGCGCCCCAGGTCGGGTTCACCATCGACTGGGCCTTCGCGCGCCGGGGGGTGGTCACTCTGTACCTGCGCACGCTCTACGTCGACCTCGGCGACGTGCGTGGGAACTTCACTGACGCGGGCGTGGCCGTTGTCTGGTACCCGTGGCGTCAGGCGGGTGTCGGGCTCGGAGTCGAGCGAACGGACATCGCGCTGCGGGAGTACAAGGGGGACGACTTTTACGCTCGCGGCGGCTACGGGCAGACGGGGCTCCAGCTGTTCTTGGAGCTAGCCTTCTGATCCAAAGGCGTTTCGCTCTCCTCCAGCCACGGCTTGCGGCCGAAGTGGACCTCGAGACCCGCCAGGACGAGGGGGGAGGCCTGCCGCCGCTCCTCGAGCAGCTCCCGCGGCCAGAACACGCCGCCGCCGACCTCGGCGAAGAGCCACTCCCGCCACACGCTCTGGCGGTAGGTCACCCGCAGTCCGTACTCCCGCACCGGCACCGGGTGGTCCGTCTCGCCGTTCTGCCAGTACTTGACGGCGAGGCCGCGACCGCTCCCGAGGTCGTGGAAGTGGGTGAGGCTGGTGCTCCACAGGACGCCCCGGGTCGACTCCGAGAACGTCCCGCTCGAGGCCCAGCGGACCATGTCGCGTCGGCCGAGGCGCCAGTCCAGGTCGACGCTGGTGGTGGTTCCGAAACCGTCGTCCCGCTTCCAGAACACGATCTGACGAAAGCGCGTCAGGTGTCGCTCGCTCAGCACCCAGTGGGTGAGGTACCTCGCGCGGGCGTAGGGTTGGGGGGGCCACCCGAGGCTGGCCCCGAGGCTGAACTTGAGGTGGGTCCTCGGCGTCGAGATGGGGTCGTAGCCGAGGCCCACCAGCCAGTCCTGGTCGAGGGTGTCGCGGAACGAGCCGGGGAGCTCGCTGGCCGAGGCCTCGGTGTCGGTCAGGTACTCGTCCTCGGGCATGCGACCGAGCAGGAGGTTGAAGCGCTCGTTGAGGTTGGGCAGAGAGATCCTGGCCCGGAAGCGGAAGCGCGGGTCGAAACCGTCGTACTCGCTCCACACCAGGTGGGTGGAGACCCAGCCGTAGGTGGCGTAGCCCCGGTCGAAGGTGTTGCGGGTGCCGAAGAAGGAGTCGAACCAGCGGGCCGAGCCGCACACCGTCCGGTAGAGCCTCAGGTTCAGGGCGTCCAGCCAGTCGGCCCCGTCGAGCTGCGGCTCGCGGCAGGGGTCGCCGTCGGGCTCCACCTCGGAGGCGGTCAACCCATTCTCAGACGGGGCCTCGGCGGGCGGAACCTCTTCCTCCTGCGCCGCGAGCGGCGGGCAAAGCCCCGCCGTGGTGGTGGCAGTCAGGAGCAGGAGGGCGAGCGTGCGCGCTCTGCCGGCCCGGGCCACCGTGTCAGACCCCGAGCTTGAGCTTCTGCTGCCTGGGCACCGCCTCGCAGGGGTTGCCGGAGTAGAGGTGGAACACCCCCCGCTTCAGGTCGACGCAGGCAGTGCCCAGGGTCTGACCCCGCACCTCGCCGGCGGGGTGACGGCAGGGGGAGTATGGCGCACCCTCGTGGGAGGAGAGCATGGCGAGGAGGGTCTCCCGCCCCGCCGGGTCGTCGCCGAGCTCGGCGAGGAGCCCCTCGAGCACGGCGTAGCGGGACAGTGACGAAGTGTTGACGTAGTCGGGGTCCTCGTGGGGGTAGTCCCGCGTGCCCTCGTTGAGGAGGTGGTTGGTGTGCAGGTAGAGCCCGTGGGGCTCCTCCACCCGGTGCTGGCCGGGGACAGTCTCCACCGACAGGTAGCGACCGTCTGAGAGGCTCCCCAGGTTGTGGTGGTAGGGGTGGGCCCGCGGCTCGAGGGTGGCGATCTGGACCGCCTCGTCGAGCCCCGCCGCCTCGAGGATCGCCCGCCCGACGACGTAGCGGGGCAGGCCCGCCTCGGCGCACAGGGTGCTGATGTAGTTGGTGGTCTGGACCACGCCACGGCTGTTGAGCGAAGGGCCGTTGCCGGTGAGGATGCCGGGGTAGACCATGGAGACGAAGCGGACCCGGCTCGGCGGGGTGACCCGGAGCAGCACCATGTTCCCGAGGTAGGCGGCGTGGCCGTCCTCGTTGTGGCACAGCACGGAGCTCTTCCCGTCGCCGAAGTACAGAGTGGAGCAGCCCGGCGGCTCGGTGCCGGCGGCGCCCAGCTCCGACTTGACCGTCATCGCCCAGATCGCGTCGAAGTGCATGCCGGCGCCGTCGGCTACCCCCTCGAGCTCCTCGAGGAACTGCGGAAAGTGGCTTCTGGTCAACCGCTTGAGCTCGCCCGAGAGAACCCTCCCGTGGGGCGTGCGCAGGGCGTGGAGGAGCCCGGCGTGCCACCCCCCCTGCCCCTCGATTACCGCCCGGATGCGGCCTCCGAACGCCCGGCCGATGCGCTCGCCGATCTCCCGGTACGACCCGCCGACCTTGAGCAGGGGGAAAAGAGTGGGGGCCTGGGCGGGCTGCTCCGCGAGGGCCTCGCCATAAAGCAGCGGGGCGGCCAGCGACAGGCGCAGGAACTCGCGGCGGTCCATTCCCCTCACCCCCGCCCCGCCGCGCGTGCGTCGCGGCGGATCCGCGCGGCGACGATCGTGCGACGCTCGTCCGACAGTGGGGTAGCGGCGAGCCGCTCGAACAGCACCTCGGCCCGGACAAGACCGTGCCGCAGCGCCCCGGCCGTGAACTCGAGGTCTTTCTCCCGGCCCGCGACGTACTTGGAGATCGCCAGGTCGTGCACCTCCAGGCACAGCCCGGTGGCGCCGCGGGTCGGCAGCGGGACCAGGCGCGCCTCCCAGCCCTGCGGCAGGGTGGCGGTCTCCGGCCCGACCCCCTGGGCGTAGTAGCCGAAGGTCTCGTGGAACGGCGACAGCTCGCCGAGGGAGCCGTCCACGAGATCCCACCGCTCCGGGTGGTTGCGCGGCCAGAGGTCGGCCTCCATGGACCTGCACAGCTCGTCGGGGGGGTCGGGCAGCAGCCCGAAGATCGCCTGGCTTCCGATGACCACGATCTCGGTGTCCTCGGCGATGATTGCCGCGGCCCGGATCAGGTGCTCGAGCTGCTCTCGGGTCATCGGTCGGGCCCTCGAGACCTCACCTCGCGGAGGATCCTCCATCGGGTCCGGGGGTCGACCACCCCAGCGAAGGGGGAGGACTGGCGCAGGTCCCGAGCCTTCTCCCCTTCGTCCGTGATCACGGCGATCACCTCGTCCAGCGGCCTCGAAAGCAGCTCTCGCCACCGACGGACCCAGGTCGCCGCGACGCTCCCATCCCGGAGCCAGCCCTCGACCCGGGCCCGCGCGACCTCCAGCAGCTCGGGACGCTCCTCGAGCCGACGCGCCACCTCGCGGTGCAGCGCCAGGCTCCGCTCCTCGGCCATCCGGTGGGTCACGGGCTCCATGACTCCAGCCTAACCGCGGCCTGGCCCGGTGGCAACCGCGGCGCGAGCGCCTGGCTGGGTGTACCCTGTCGCGGGACCGACGAAGGGCGCATGGCCGGCAGCAGGCGAGGTCGACCCTCGAAAGCGGCACGTGCGAGGGCGCGCGCCGAGGCTCGCCTGCGTCTCCACGACGAGCCGACCCCAGCCGGGGACGAGTGGGTCGAGTGCGGCGGGGAGCTCATCTTCGCCGTGGACTTCACCGGGTGGGGGTTTCCGATCGGTCTCACGGAGAGCGAGATGCGACGCGCCAACGAGCAGGGGCAGCGGTCTGCCGGCTGGGCGCTGGCCAAGCGGGCGTTCCGCCGGGCACTCGAGGATCTCGGGGAGTCGGGGGACGGGGTCGGGTACGTGAAGAGTCTCGGCGAAGGGCTCTCGTATCGGGTCTACTTTGCAGACTGCGAGCTCAGCAACGGGAACGCGAGGAGGTTGGTGGCGCGTGTTCCCCGCACGGACGCTCCGCCGGGCTTGGCCGAGGCCGCTCGGTGCGAAGCACGGCTCATCGCCCACCTCGCGTCCGTCGACATGCCCGTGCGCCTCCCGGCGGCCGTGGCCCTCGTGCCGCTGGAGGTGGGGCTCGTGGTCGTGCAGGGATTCGTCCACGGCCTCCCGGTGGAGCTGCGTTCGGATCGGGGCTTGCGTCCCTGGGCGCTCGTGGCGCGGGCAGCCGCTGCATGCCACGGGGTGGAGGCCGGGCCGCTCCGCGCTCTCCTCGAAGGGCACGTCACCCGCCGGGATCACGCGCGGGCCCGACTCGAGGTGCTCGACGCGACGCGGCTGTCCGAGGGCAGGGACGCCCGGGCCTGGGCCGAGGAGCACCTCCCGCCCGCCGACCCCGCATGCCTGGTCCACGGCGACCTGCTCGAGCAGAACCTGCTCCTCGACCTCGACGACCGCAGCCTGGGGATCGTCGACTGGTCCGAGGCTCTCCTGGGTGACCCGGCGTACGACCTCGCCGTCGTCACCCGCGGCCTCAGGAAGCCGTTCAAGCTGCCCGACGGGCTCGAGAGACTGCTGGAGGCGTACTGCGCCCTGTCCCCTGTCCGGGTGACCGCGGACGAGGTCCGTCTCCACGAGCTCTGCCTGGTGGCGGGATTCTACCTGCAGGACGTCGAGCGACACGGACCGGGTAGCCCGGCGGCCGAGAACGCTCGTCTCAGGCTGGGCAAGCTGCTGTGCCAGGCCGAGCGCGAAGCGTGAAGCTGACCGCTGGCGACGCCCAGCGCTACCCCATGAGCTGAGCGGCCAGCGCCACCAGGTCGTTGGCGTCGAGGCCGGCGATCCCGTCGCACTCGGGACGGCCCGGCGGCAGGTAGCCGGGCTCGGCCAGCGCCCGCACCGTCCGGGCGAGGTCGGCGGCGTCGAGGATTCCCTGGCCGTCCGAGTCGCAGGCGGGGCCGTCGCTCACCCGGCCGGCGATGCGCAGGATCTGTCCGGTGGCGAAGGTGGCGATGAGGACCTCCCCGGCCTCGTCCTCGCCGAAGGTGGCGAGCCGCTCGGTCCGGGTCAGCAGCTCGTTCGAGAAACCGCCGCCGAGGGCGGGCAGCAGGGACCACAGGTCGCCGGTGCAGAAGTCGGCCACCAGGTAGCGGCCGGAGAGCGCGGGGGACTCGACCCCGCGCACCACGTAGCCGCCGATCACGGCGCAGCGGCCGTCGGTGTGGCCGAACTCGAACACGGGCAGGGTCAGCCCGGTGGTGTCGCAGGGCTCGGTGGGGTAGCAGTGGGTGCCCTCCATCCGCCGCCAGCCGTAGTTCATCCCGCCGGGGGAGCCGGCGGGCTCGAAGCTCACCTCCTCCCACTGCGTCTGGCCGACGTCGCTGATGAACAGGTCGCCGGTGACCCGGTCGAAGCTGATCTTCCACGGGTTGCGCAGCCCGTATGCCCAGACCTCCGGCGCGGCGCCGCTCACCCCGACGAAGGGGTTGGTGGGCGGCACGGCGTAGGGCAGGGGGGCGTCCACGTCGATGCGCAGGATCTTGCCCAGGTGCACGGAAAGGTCCTGACCGTAGTTGTTGGGGTCGCCGCAGGTGGGGCAGCCGGCCGGGCCGCCGTCGCCGGACGCGATGTAGAGGTACCCGTCCGGCCCGAAGGCGAGCTGGCCGACGTTGTGGGCGCCGTGGGGCTGGGGGACCACGAGCAGGATCTCCTCGCTCGTCGGGTCGGCGCTGTCCGGGTCGGACGGGTCCACTGCAAATCGTGAGATCACCGAGTTCCCCGCGAGGTCGGAGTAGGTGACGAACAGGAGGCCGTTGGCGGCGTACTGGGGGTGGAAGGCGAGGCCGAGGAGCCCCTGGTCCGAGTGCGCGGTCGTCACCCGGTCGGTGAGGTCGAGGAAGGGCTGCGCCAGGACCTGCCCGTCGCGCACGATCCGGACGGTGCCGGCGCGCAGGGCGACGAACAGGCGCCCGCTGCCGTCGCCGGCGTTGGCGACGGCGGTGGAGAGGGGCAGCCCGGACGCTACCGGCTGGAGACTTATCTCCACCGAGGCGGCACCGGCCTGGAGCACAGTGGCGAGAAGGAGCACGGCGAGAGCGGTCCTCAGGTAGCTCATGCGGCGAAGAACACCGGCCCGCGAGGGTCTGTTCCCCGGCGTGGTGACGAACGGGGGAGTTGACCGCTGCTCCCCGTAGGGGCGCAGCATGCCGCGCCCGCTGTGTCGTGACACACGCCTGGCAACCTGCGGCAAGGTGTACTGGTTGCTGTGAGGCGCGCCGGAGGTTGTTCTGCCCTTGCGGGCGCGACATGTCGCGCCCCTACGAGAATGCGGGCGGTCCCGCAGGGTGGCCGGCCGGATGCTGCAGACGGCTCCGGTGGGGATTGCGCGCCTCGACGGGCCGGGCCGGACCCTGCGGGGGTCGCCCTTTCAGCGTCGGGGCGGGCTACCGGGGTGTGCAGCCGACCTGCTGGTACGACGCGAGGCGGGGGTCCGACGCCATGATGGCGTTGAAGCGGGCGAGGGCCTGCGTCCGGCCCTTCAGGGTCCACTCGAGCCACGGGAACAGGTACTCGGCCACGATCAACCGCTGGAGGTCCCCGTCGATGCCGCTGGAGCAGTCCCCCAGGCTGCAGAACCCTCCGGGGTAGACGTACTGGCAGTGGCGGCCGTCCTGGATCGTGAGCAGGGTCTTGCAGGCCGAGCCCACGACGGCGTAGTGGTCCGCCGGCGTGCCCCCGGCCTGCAGCGCGCAGTCGCGGTCGTCCGCGAGGTAGAGGGCCGGGACCGTGATCGAGGCCGCGGCCGCCACCGACGACGGGTCGGTGTCCGCGGCGGCAAAGGTCGTGACGGTGGCGAACGTCACCCCGTAGCTGGCGGCGTAGCCGGCCGCCGCGAGGTGCGCCGCGCCGCCCCCCATGGAGTGGCCCGACGCCGCGCTGGCGGCGGCCACCCGACCAAAGAAGGGGGACGACGCGCTCGCCCCCTCGTCCTGCAGCGTGCGTGCGAGGAACGCGATGTCCATGCCGAAGTCGGCGTGGCTGGGGAAGAAGATCGTGGTCTCGGTGTCGGGCAGAACCACGACGTACCCGTGGGGCACCATCGCCTCGGCCACGTTGACCGGCGACGAGGCGTCCATCGTGAACCCGTGGCCGCACACCACCACCGGGAACGACCCCGGGGCCACCGGCACGTCGTCGCCCGCCACCTCCGCCGGGTAGTAGACCTCGGCCGGCACGCTGCGGTTCGACCGGCTGGCGTCGACCCAGGTGACGCTGCGGTGGCCGAGCGCAAAGCGCAGCCCCACGGTGTCCGACCACCGTGACGTGTCCCCCGTCTCGAAACCGTCCGCGAAGATCCCCTGGGCCGCCGCCGGGTCGGCGACCGTGACAGCGAGCAACAGGGCGAGCAGCGTGCGACGCATGACAGGGCTCCCAAACAGCAGGGGTCGCGACCCTTGCAAGTCGATGATATCGCGCATCCGGGTGCGCGCGGGCGTCCCGCCCGCGTCGGGGTCGTGGCGGCCTGGTCCCCTGCCCGCGTCGAGGCCGTAGCGGCGGAGGAGCCCTGTTCGGCCCGGTCCCCCGCCCGCGCGGCCGGGACGGCCACGCCACCGTCGGTCGGGCCGTGCGGGCGAGGTCACGTCAATGAGAGCACGCTATGCGCCACGGGAAGACCCGTCATTGCGAGGAGCGAAGCGACGCCGGAGCCGCGAGGGCCCGAAGGGCCCGTGGCGGAAGCCCCCCCGCGAAGGGGCGGCGCGTGGGCGATATGCCTCCGCTGGGGGGATTGCTTCGCCCCTTGCAGGGGCTCGCAATGACGGGTGGGGGGGTCGGTCAGTCGCGCGGGTCGGTGGTGACCCTCGCCACGGCGTACGCGGGCTCGATTCCGGCTGGGAGCGGCTCCGGCTCCTCGTCCTGGACCCCGAAGAGAGCGTGGATGTCCTCGAGGATCCGGCACAACGTCGGGACCAGAATGAGGGTGACGGCGGTGGAGAAGACGACGCCGAAGCCGAGGCTGACCGCCATCGGGATCAGGAAGCGGGCCTGGAGGCTGGTCTCCAGGATCATCGGGGAGAGGCCGAGGAAGGTGGTGGCGGTGGTCAGCAGGATGGGGCGGAAGCGGCGCGCGCCGGCGTCGCGGATGGCCTGGTCGAAGGGGGTGCCGGCGGCCCGCTCGCGGTTGATGAGGTCGATCATGATCAGGGAGTCGTTCACCACCACGCCGGTGAGGGCCACCATTCCGAACAGCGACAGCAGGGTCAGGTCGAGGCCCATGATCAGGTGGCCCCCGACCGCCCCCACCAGGCCGAAGGGGATCGCCGACATGACGATCAGGGGCTGGCTGTAGCTGCGGAAGGGGAGGGCCAGGAGGGCGAAGATGGCGAGCTGGGCCACGACGAAGTTGACCCCCATGCTGCCCAGCGCCTCCCCCTGCTGCCGCTGCGCCCCCTCGAAGCTGAAGGCGAGGCCGGGAAACTCGGTGACCAGGCGCGGCAGCACCTGCTGCTTGAGGTCGAGGTTGATCTCGTTGGCGTTGGCTGTCCGCTCGTCGACGTCCGCGGACACGGTCACCACCCGGCGGCGGTCGGTGCGGTTGATGGCGGCGTAGCCCCGCCCCTCGTCCACGGTCGCCACCCGGGCGAACGGGGCTTCGGCGCCGTCTGGCAGTCGCACCCGCATGGCCTCCACGTCGCCGAGGCTGCGGCGCTCCGCCTCGGGGTAGCGGACCATCACCCGGATGTCGTCACGACCGCGCTGGACCCGCTGCGCCTCCTCGCCGTAGAAGCCCTGCCGCACCTGGCGGGCGAGGTCGGACAGGGTCAGGCCGAGGGTCCGCCCCTCCGGGGTCAGCCCCAGGCGCAGCTCCCGCTTGCCGGCAAGGAAGGAGTCGGTGATGTCCTCAGTCCCCGGGTACTCGGCGAGGATCCCCTTGAGGCGCTCCACCGCCCGCAGCAGGGTGTCGAAGTCGCGGTGGGCAAGCTCCACCGAGACCGCGTCGCCGGCCGAGAACAGGGACGCGGAGAAGGTCAGCGACACCGCGCCAGGCACCTCGCCCACCAGCTCCCGCCAGCGGTTGGCCATCGCCACCGACGAGGCCCCCCGCTCCTCGCTGCCCAGCAGCTCGACGTTGACCTCGCCGAGGTGAGAGGAGCTGCCGCCGGCGATCGCGGCGGGCTCCGGGCCGCGGCGGTTGGCCGAGGGCCTGCTGCCCACGGTGGCGGAGAGGTGGCGCAGGACCGACGGGCTGTCCGCCGGCCGGAGCTGGTCGAACTCCGCGGCCACCTGGCGGGCCGCGGTCTCGAGGCGCGCCAGGACGGCCTCGGTCTGCTCCACCGGGGTGCCCTGGGGCATGGTCAGGGCGGCGACCATGTTGTCGGCGTCGATTTTGGGCATGAAGCTGAACTTCAGGAAGCCGCCGGCGGCGAGGCCGGCGACCCCGAGCAGGGTGGCCACGGCGATGGTGACGGTCAGGTAGCGCCACTCCAGCGCCCACTCGAGGGTGGCGGCATAGGGCCGGCGCACGACCCACTCCAACCCCTTCCGGACGTGCGCCTGGAGGCGTTCCACGGCGGCGACCAGGGGCGCGAGGGGCGAGCGACGGGAGCCGGGGCGCCGCTCGCCGGTGAGGTGGGCGGGGAGGATCAGCAGGGCCTCCACCAGGGAGACCAGGAGCACGGCGATCACCACCAGCGGGATCTGGCGCATGATCTTGCCGAAGGTCCCGCTGACGAAGAGCAGGGGGGCGAAAGAGACCACGGTGGTGACGATGGCGAAGGTGACCGGGACCGCCATTTCGCGCGCTCCGCGGATGGCGGCTTCGAGCGGCTTCATCCCCGCCTGGCGGTAGGCGAACACGTTCTCGCCCACGACGATGGCATCGTCGACCACGATGCCGAGGGCGACGATGAAGGCGAACAGCGACATCATGTTGACCGTGACGTCGGCGTGGGGCAGCAGGGCGAGGCCGCCCAGGAACGAGATCGGGATGCCGAGGGTGGTCCAGAACGCGAGCCGCAGGTCGAGGAACAGGGCGAGGCAGAGGAAGACCAGGATCAGGCCGAGTCGTGCGTTGCGCAGGAGCAGGCCGATGCGCTGCTTCAGGATCACCGAGTCGTCGTCCCACGTGGCGACGGACACCCCGGCGGGCAGCGTCGGCCGTCGCTCGGCCACGTAGCGCTTCACGCTGTCCGCCACGTCGAGAGCGTCCTCGCGCCCCACCCGGAAGACCTGGAGCAGAGCGGCGGCCTGGCCGTCGAAGCGGGAGGCGGTGTCCGAGTCCTCGAAGCCGTCGACCACCGTGGCGAGGTCGGAGAGCCGCACCTGGGTCCCGTCCGGGCGAGTCACCACCGTGATCCGGTCGAACTCCGAGCCGACGTAGAGCTGACCCTTGGTGCGCAGCAGGACCTCGCCGCCGCCGGTCTTGACCGAGCCCGCTGGCAGGTCGAGCGATGAGCGGCGGACCGCGTCCGCGACCTGGGAGAAGCTCAGGGAGTGGCGCCGGAGCGACTCCTCGGAGACCTCGATCCCGATCTCCGGCCGGCGAACCCCCTGGATGTCCACCTGGGAGATGGCGTCGAGGTCGGTGAGATCGTCGCGGGTGCGGTCGGCCAGCTCCTTCAGGGTCCTCTCCGGGACGTCGCCGTACAGGACCACGGTGATCACCCGGCGGCGGCTTTCCGCCAGCGACACCACCGGCTTCTCGGTCTCGGCCGGAAAGGTGTCGATGCGGTCCACCGCCGCCTTGACGTCGTCCAGCACCTTACGGTCGTCGGCGTCCTCGTCCAGCTCGACCACCACCGTGCCCATTCCCTCCACGGCCGTCGACCGGATCCGCTTGATCCCCTCGATGGAGGCGATGGCCTCCTCGACGCGGACGCAGACCCCCTCCTCCGATTCGGCGGGGGTGGCCCCGAGGTAGGGGACGCGGATCGTGATCATGTCGGGGTCGACCTCGGGGAAGACCTCGACGGTGGTGGACAGCAGGGACAGGCCTCCGGCGACGAGGATGAACAGCATGAGCAGGTTCGAGGCCACCCGGTGGCCGGCGAACCAGGCGAGGACGCCGCGCTCGGGGCTCACGCGGTGGTCTCCCCGGCGTCCTCGCCGGCCGTGGGCGAGCTCGGGACCCTGACGGTCATGCCGTCGGTGACCGCGTCGAGGGCGCTCACCACCACCGCCTCGCCGTCAGAGACCCCGGCCGACAGGTACGCCGTGTCGCGGTCGGCGCGGACCACCTCGACCTCTCGAACCCGGAGGACCCCGTCCTCCACGACCCACAGCTCGCGCCCGCCGTGGAGGGCGTGGCGGGGCACCGGCACGACGCCTTTCATCACGGTGCCGCGGATGGCAACGTCGACAAAGGTGCCGGGCATGAGCGCCGGCCGCCCCTCGGTCCGGGCGAAGGGCCGGGGCACCTCGACCACCACGTGCACCAGGCGCGAGACGGGGTCGACCTGCCCCTCCATCCGCACGACCCGTCCGGGCCAGGTGTGGCGAGCGCCGGCGAATCGGGCGCTCACCTCCGCGACCGCGCCCGCCGTTCCCGGCCCGGTGGGGAGCGCAAACCACGCGAGCTCGCCGTCGTCCAGCGGCACCCGCACCTCGACGGTGGCGGTGCCGTACACCTGGGCCACGGCGCGACCCGGGGCGACCACCTGGCCCGGGTCGACGCTCTCGCTCACCACCACGCCGTCGAAGGGCAGGGTGATCGTCGTCCGGTCCAGAGCCAGCGCGGCGGCGGCCAGCTCGGCTTCGGCCGCGGCCAGCTCGGCCCGGGCCTGCGCCACCTGGGGCTCGCGCGCGGTCAGACCGGACGCCGGGTCCTGTCCGGGGTGGATGGCCTCCCACTCGGAACGGGCCACGGCCGCCTCGGCCAGCTCCTGCTCGAGGCGCACCGTCGCCCGGGCGACCGTCGCCCGGGCTCGTTCGACCGCCAGCTCGTAGTCGCGGGGGTCGACCACCAGCAGCGCCTCGCCGGCGCGAACGAGGCCTCCGGGGACCAGCTCCGGGTGGACCTCCAGCACCCGGCCGGACACCTCGGGCACCACCTCGACCCAGGTCCGGGCGGTCACCTCGCCGTGGCCGGTGACCTCGACCGGCACGTCCGCGGTCGCGGCGAGCAGGACCTCCACCAGCGGTCCGAGGGCAGGCTTCTCGGTCCTCGGCGGCGCGCCGCGGGAGGAGGCGAGGAGCGCTGCGGCCGCGACGGCAATGACGAGCACGGCGGCGGGCAGCACGATCTTGAGGGCGTGGCGGCTCATGAGGACACCTCGGACAGGTTGGGCGGTTCGGAAGTGGAGCGCCAGTCTCCGCCCAGGGCGAGGAACAGGTTGACGCGGGCGAGCCAGAGGTCGGCGCGAGCGGTGATCAGGGCCTCCTCCGCCGCCCGCAGACGGCGCTCGGTTTCGAGCACGGCGAGCATGGGCTGCACGCCGCGCTGGTAGCGGTCGCGGGAGATCCGGTCGGCGGAGCGGGCCTCCTCCACCCGCCGGGTGGCGAGCTCCACCTGGCGGCGGGAGGTGGCGTCGGCCACCAGGGCGCCCTCGACCTCGCGCAGGGCCACCAGTACCGCCTGGGCGTAGGTGGCCGCGGCCTGGTCCACCCGGGCACGGGCGGCGTCCACCTCGGCCCGCCGCTGGCCGCCGGTGAACAGGGGGCCGAGCAGGGAGGCGACGGCGTTGTAGATCAGGCCGTCGGTGGAGACCAGCTCGGACAGGTCGTCGGAGCGGGTGCCGGCGGAGCCGGTGAGGGACAGCGTGGGGTAGAGATCGGCCAGGGCCACGCCGACCCGGGACGTGGCGGCGGCGAGGCGCATCTCGGCCTGGCGAAGGTCGGGGCGCCGGTCGAGGAGGTCGGCCGGGAGACCCGGCGGAATCGGCTCGAGGTCGGGCAGGAGGGGCAGGGTCTGGGGCAGCTCGGCGCCGGTCCCGGGGCGGCGGCCGAGGAGCACGTCCAGGGCCAACCGGGCCTGGGCGAGGGCGCCCTCGACGGCCACCTCCGCGCCCTGTGCGGACGCCAGGTTCTCCCGCGCCAGCCGCAGGTCGAGGGCCTGCACCACGCCGCTCTCATACCGGCGCTCGACGGTCCCGAGGGTGGTCTGCCAGCTCGAACGGATGTCACCGGCGATCCCCAGCGCGCGTTCGAGGGTCGCGATCTGGACCCGGGCGCGGACCACCTGGGAGATGACGGAATGCCGGACCACCTCGGCGGCGGCCCCGCTGGCCAGCAGGTCGGCCCAGGCGGCCTGGCGGGAGCGGGCGAGGCGGCCGAACAGGTCTACCTGGTAGGACACGGAGAGGTCGGCGGCGTAGGTGGTGGAGTAGATGCCGACCCGTCCCACCGACGGCAGCACGAACGAGCTCTTGCTCCGGGTGCCGCTGGCGCCGGCCTGGACCTGCGGCCAGCGGGCGCCGGCGGCGCGGTCGAGGGCCGCCTGGGCCTCGAGGACCCGGGCGGCGGCCACCTCGAGCTCGAGGTTGCGCTCGAGGGCCTCTTCCACCAGGGCGTCCAGGGCGGGGTCGCCGAAACGCTGCCACCAGCGGTCCCCGGCAAAGGCTGCAGCGGCCGACTCTGGCGCGTGGACGAAGGCAGGGGCGGCGTCGGCGGCGGTGACGGGGCGCTCGGGGTCGGGGCCGAGGGTGCAGCTTGAAAGGAGCAGGCACAGCACCACCGCGATGCCGGAGAGGTGCCGGGGGGAGGTGGGCGCGGAAGTGACTCGGTCGTCGTTCATCTGGCGGGGGGTACCCCTGCGGCTCCCAACGTCCGGGACGACCGGGATGTTCCCGGCCGGTCACTCCGCGACGGCCGGGACGGCGGTCGTGATCGGCAGCTCGCTGACGATGACCGGCTCGTCGGTGACGGTGAGCCGGTGCGGGGCGCAGGGGAGGGCAGCCCCGCTCTCCGCGCCGACCGCGCGGCAGCGGGGACCGACGACGGCGGAGAAGTCCACCTCGACCGGGCCGGCGTCGGAGAAGGCGACCGCCAGGTCCCGGGTGCCGCGGCGCAGGTGCCAGCCGGTGTCCCCCGGGCCCAGGTCGAGGTCGGCGACGTTGCGGGTGCCCCACAGCCCCACCGCCACCGGCCGCAGGTAGGGGTAGTCGGCCCAGTCGCCGGTGGCGTTGGAGCCGAACGGCGCGACGCCGGGGTTGGCGTCCTCCTACGGAGCGTGGTACTCCTCGCCATGGACCTGGGTGGGCGGGCGGCCCAAACTCCGAATCCCTGACCCCCAATCCCGTGTTACGTTTGTGCGACTTCCGAGACGAAGGTCTGGGTCCTGGTCTCTGGCGCGGCAGACACTCCTCGAGGGGCTCACGGCGTGCCCCGGTGGGGGGGTGGTAGGCTGCGGTGTCTACGGGTCTGGCGACGGTCCCCTCGAGCCGCACGGAGAGGGGGCTTGGCGGATTGAGCGAAATGCCGACCGAGGGGAGGAACGACGACGATGGACATCAGCACGGCGCCGGCATGGGTTCCGAGTTGGGCGGAAGGGATGTGGGACGTGCTGGCCGCCTTCCCGCTGCTGTTGGCTTTCGTGATCGTCGCGGCAGGGCTGCTGGGGGCGGTTCTGCTCCGCGCGGTCGTGCTGTTCTGGGGTCTGAAGGTCACCGCCCGAACCAGGACCGAGCTGGACGACAAGCTCATCCGGTTGGTGGCGGGCATGGCGGCCACCCTGGTGGGGTACCTCAGCCTGGTGGGGGCGGTCGAGGTGCTCCCCCTCGGCGAGAGAACCTCCTCCGTCGTCGTCCGACTCCTGGTGAGCGTCCTCGTGATCCAGCTGATGAGGGGGGGCCTGAGGGGATCCCATCTCGGGCTGGTGGCCGTCAGCCGCCTCAGGGAGCGGTTCCCGGTGGTGGAGGACCGCACCATCCCCCTCTTCGACCTGGGGATGACGGTGGTGATCGTCGGCGCCGGCGCTTACGCCCTGCTGCAGGTGTGGAGCATCGACCCCACCGCGTGGCTGGCCTCGGCCGGGGTCATCGGGATCGCGGTGGGCTTCGCGGCCCGGGACACCCTGGCCAACCTCTTCGCGGGCTTCTTCATCATCGCCGACGCGCCGTACAAGGTCGGCGACTACATCGTGCTGGACACCGGGGAGCGGGGGGAGATCACCCGGGTGGGGATCCGCTCCACCCGCATGCTCACCCGGGACGACGTCGAGGTCACCATCCCCAACTCGGTCATGGCCAACACCAAGATCATCAACGAGTCGGGGGGGCGTTGGGTCAAGTACCGCATTCGGGTCAAGGTGGGCGTGGCCTACGGCTCCGACGCGGAGCAGGTGGTGGAGCTGCTGGAGCAGGTCGCCCGAGAGCACGAGACGGTGTGCGAGGACCCGACGCCGCGGGTACGCATGCGGGGTTTCGGCGACTCGAGCCTGAACTTCGAGCTCCTGTGCTGGGTCGACCACCCGGCGGACCGGGGTCTCGTGTCCCACCAGCTCTACATGGCGATCTACCGGGCCCTGGGCGAGTCAGGGGTCGAGATCCCCTTCCCCCAGCGGGACCTGTGGGTCCGCCGCCTGCCCGACCGCGGGGAGCTGGCGGAGTCGCTGCACGAAGCCTGAAACGGCCCGTCGGTCGCCAAGGGCTCGAGGAAGGAGCGCAACCTCGCGTTCTCTGGCACCGTCGCGTTCTTCTCCGGGCGGGAGGGGGAGCTGAGAGCTGAAAGCTGACCGCTCTCAATACCCTGCTGCCACCCCGTCCTTGCGGGCCTCGGTGGCGCCCTCGTACACCCCGGTGGAGGGGTTGCGGCGGATGGCCTGGTAGCCGCCGAACACCGCCGGCTCGGTCTCCTCGATGCGGTGACCGCGGCGCAGGAGCGCCCGGCGGATGTCTGCCGGCACGCCGCTCTCGAGGTGGACGACGCCGCCGTCCCCCATGACCGTGCCGGTGGGCTCCGACGAGCCCTCGTGGTGGTAGCGCGGGGCGTCCCCCGCCTCCTGGAGGGTCATCCCGAAGTCCACGAGGTTGAGCACGATCTGGACGTGTCCCTGGGGTTGCATGTCGCCCCCCATGACACCGAAGGCCATGTTCGGGGTGCCGTTCTCGCCGAGGAAGGCGGGGATGATGGTGTGGAACGGACGCTTGCCCGGGGCGAGGGCGTTGGGGTGGCCGGGGTCGAGGGAGAACAAGGCCCCGCGGTCCTGGATCCCGAAGCCGAGCTCCGGCACCACGTAGCCCGAACCGAAGCCGGTGTAGTTGGACTGGATCAGGGACACCATCTGGCCGCGCTCGTCGGCGGTGGCGAGGTAGGTGGTGTCGCCGTGACCGAGGTTGGGGTTGCCGGGGTCCACCGATCTCGCCGCCCGTGCCATGTTCACGAGGCGTGCCCGTTCGCGGGCGTAGTCTTTCCCGATGAGGGCGTCGACCGGCGCCTCGGCGAACGCCGGGTCGGCGTAGAAGCGGGCGCGGTCGGCGTAGGCGAGCTTGGTGACCTCGACGAGCAGGTGCCAGAGGTCGGGGCTGTCCCGACCCATGGCGGCGACGTCGAACCCCTCGAGCATGTTGAGCATCTGGAGGGCGGCGATCCCCTGGCCGTTGGGCGGCAGCTCCCACAGCGTGACCCCGCGATAGGTGGTGGAGACGGGAGTCACCCACTCGCTGCGATGCCCGGCGAGGTCCTCGGCAGAGAAGAACCCGCCGACCTGCCTGGAGTACGCGACCAGACGCTCGGCGACGGGGCCGCGGTAGAAGGCGTCGCGACCGCCCGAGGCGAGCAGCTCGAGGGTCCGGGCGAGCGCGGGGTTGGCGAACGGCTCGCCGACCCGCGGTGCGCGGCCGTCCGGCATGAACACCTCGGCAAACCCGGGCTTGTCGCCGAATCGGGCAACGCTGCGCTGCCAGGCGCCGGCGATCACCGGCGGCACCGGCGCCCCTTCGCGGGCGGCGGCGATGGCCGGCGCCAGCACCTCAGCCATCGGCAGGCGGCCGTAGCGCTCGTGCAGCTCGAACCAGCCGTCGGCGCAGCCGGGGACGGTCCAGGCGTAGGGGGAGTAAGGCGGGATGGTGCCGTCCGGAAGTGGCGGGACCTTGTCGACGGTCAGGCCGGCCGGGCACCGGCCCGAGCCGTTCAGCCCGGTCAGCTCTCCCTTCTCCGGGTCCCACACCATGGCGAACAGGTCGCCGCCGAGGCCGCAGGCGGTGGGCTCCATGAGCGCCAGGGCGGCGTTGGTGGCGATGGCCGCGTCCACTGCGCTGCCCCCCCGCTTGAGAATGTCGAGCCCGATCTGGACCGCCAGCGGGTGGGCGGCGGCGACCATGCCGTGGCGGGCGTAGGTGGTGGAGCGGGTGGCGAAGGCGCGGCCCTCGGGGCGGTCCGCCGCGATGACGACCGCGACCACGCCGAGGCACAGGGCGGTGAAGAGCAGGGCTCGCATGGCAGCCTCCTGTCGCGAAAGGTAGCACCGCGGGGCGAGGTTGTCGCGAACCGGCATGGCTTCGTCGCGTTCAGCCATTCCCCGCGCCGAGCTCGTGGCACATCTTCGAGAGCAGGACACGCGGCAGCGGCGGCAGCAATGGAGGTTGGAAATGCTACGGACGGCTCTCCACGCGATGATCACCCTGACCATGACCTTGCTCGTGGCCCTTCCAGCGGTCGGCGGGGCCGCTTCCGTTCCCCTCGACGGGCGGCGGATCAGCGCCGAGGAGGCGGCGGCGATCGCGGTCAACGACCTCAGCGAGGTCGGCGCGGGGTATCACCTGCGGCACCCTCGACGGCTGGTGGACTTCACCCCGGACGGGGTGCGGGTCGAGGGGCGCCGGGGCGCCCCGGAGTGGATCTGGACCCTGGTCGGTATCGGCTCCTCCACCGGTCAGGCTCTGGCGGAGGTCGGTCGGGTGGCGCCGGTGGCGGTGGAGCGGACCCTGATCCGCTACGATCGCTGCGTTCTCAGCGAGGAGTACCGGCTCAAGGAGAGCTCGGTGGAGCAGCTGCTGGTGATCCCGGAGCCGCTGCCGCTGGGGGGCGCCGACCTGGTCGTGACAGGGGAGATCGCGTGCGAGGGTGAGCTCGCGGAGGACCAGGTCGGCTGGCGCTGGCGCGGCCCCCGCGGCGAGGTGACCATGGGGCGGGTGACCGTCTTCGACGCCGAGGGACAGCTGCTCCCGGCGCGCCTCGAGGTCACCGCCACCTCGACCCGACTGGTGGTGGACGGCGACGCGCTGCTGACCGCGGTCTACCCGGTGGTGGTGGACCCGGAGATCGGCTCCAACGACTACCGGATCAGCGACATGGGGCCGGACGGCGACCCCGACTGGGACGCCTTCGACGCGGCGGTGGCGT
>Ga0068714_10001505_pt1 | contig 33795 bp, 24 predicted proteins | sample MTBNYHSulfiMetaG_FD_62988 | JGI IMG/M metagenome (GOLD analysis project Ga0068714, IMG submission 62988) | Enrichment culture microbial communities from rom New York Harbor, USA that are MTBE-degrading - MTBE-NYH (New York Harbor Sulfidogenic)... | ecosystem: Environmental > Aquatic > Marine >...
GAAAATTTTTTAAGCCGGGATTGCTCGAGCGCCAAGCGGGCCGTCCCGCTGCTTCTTGTGTCGCGGCATTTCGAGCGCATCTGCGACCACGCGACCAACATCGGAGAGGACGTCATCTACATGGTCGAAGCCGCCGTAGTGAGGCACCAGCCGGAGGTGTGAAGAGAAAACGTTCCATGGAAAGAGGGATCCTTGTAGGCCGAATGTGTCCGGAAGCGTTTCGTTATCTTGTTATTACGACAAATCGACAGAAATTTGCTTGACAAGCTTCTTTTGAATAAATATCATTAGGGCGAAGATCGGGAGGGAGTCGATAACATGAAATATGAACCACCGAAATTAATAAGCGTAAGTGTACCTGGTGTAGCTGCTGGCTGCTGTAACGGATCAAACCCTGTTTTTGGGACAGTTGAATGCGCTGCTGGCTCAAAACCAAGCGGTATTGGAGGTGGATGTAATGCTGGTTGTGTTGCTCCAAATCATTGTCAGCAGGGAGGCTCAGCGGGTGCACAAGGACAGCCTCAAGGCTGCAAAACAGGGCAGTCCGCATATGGCGCCTGTCATAATGGAACTCTTGCCACTGGAACATCCTCATGTCAGACTGGAAATAATCCATCAGAAGGTTGTATTACAGGGGGCGCAGTAGGATCAACACCAAACCTTGGTGGTTGTATCACTGGCAATACCGCTGATGGGTGTGGAAGCGGTAACTCACCAGTCTATATCTAGTTCATTCAAAATTATTTCTAATAGTTACTAAACAAAGTTAGCGCGTTTTTTTCCTTAAATGCAGAGCGATAACTACTTTATCCGCCTTCTAATTAAAGCTTGCTCGCCGAATTTGTCCTTGATCGCGTCCACGGCGTGATGGAGCTTATCTTTTTTATCGTCCTCGGGACGCGGCGCATCGAATAGACTCAACTGCGTTTTGGGAGAGTCCAGGTTCCCGACCGAAACGCCGAGCAGGCGGGCCTTGCGCGCCATGGTGTCGAACAATTCCAGCCCGGCCAGCGCGGCGCGATAGATTTCCTCAAAGAAATTCGTCGCCCTCGGAAGCGTCCTTGAGCGCGTATGCGTCGAGAAATCCTGAAAGCGGATTTTCAACACGACCGTCCTTCCGGAGACTCCCTCTTTTCTCATCCGCCGGGAAACGCGCTCGCAGAGCGCAGACAGCGTTCCCCGCAGAAGGTTCGCATCGGACGTGTCCTCGTCGAATGTGTGCTCGGCGCCCACGGACTTGGCCTCGGATTCTCTTGTCACTTCCCGGGGATCGATGCCGTTGGCCAGGCGCCAGACGTGCTCGCCCGCGGCGCCGAAGCGTCGGACCATCTCCGGCAGCGAGCGGCGGGCCAGGTCGCCGACGGAATGAATGCCGGCTTTGGCCAACGCCCGCTTCATGACCGGTCCGACCCCCCAGAGCTTTTCGACCGGCAGGGGATGGAGAAAATCCAGGAGCCCTTCGGGCGTGACAACGACGAATCCGTCGGGCTTGCCGATGTCGGAGGCGATCTTAGCCGTGAACTTGTTCGGCGCCATCCCGATCGAAGCGGTCAGCCCCGTTTCCGCCTTGACATCCGCCTTGATCTTAAGGCACGTCTCCTCGACCGTCCCGAAGAGATGGTGGCTCCGGGTGATGTCCAGGAAGGCCTCGTCGATGCTCAGAGGCTCGACATCGGGCGTGAAGCGCTCCAGGACGGAAAAGACCCGGTCGGACTCGCGCTCGTATTTTTCATGGTTCCCGCGGACGAAGACGGCCTTGGGGCAAAGGCGATATGCCCGGGAGATGGGCATCGCCGAGTGGATGCCGAAGGCCCGCGCCTCGTAGGACGCCGCGGCGACGACGCCCCGGCCTTGACCGCCCTTGGGGTCGGCGCCGACCACGAGCGGCCATCCCCGCCAGCCCGGATGATCCCGCTGCTCCACGGCGGCGAAGAAGGCGTCCATATCCACGTGGACGATGAAACGGCGTCCGGACATGATTTCATTTTACACCATCCTCCGCAAGTCGCATCAGAGAACGCCTTTCAGTCGGGATCATTTCTAGGGCGCTGACGCACTTTGGAGTGCGGCGTCATGACGCCGCTTTAAAAAGCGGCCTCGTGCGGCCGCACTCCAAAAAAAATCGGCAGGGCGCCGCCAGGCAGGATTGACGATGACCGGTTGTCAGTTTTGAAACCCGAATGTGCGAGCCGGGCGACGTTTGATCCGGTGAGGAAGCGCGGAAGAAAGGAAGTGCTGGCTGGTTTGGCATGTCAAGAAAGGAGTTAAGGGGGACTTAGGAAACCTGCCCAGCCAGCGAAGCAGGCAAATTTGATCCAATTATAGCATCAAATTATATAAAGTCAATAGTATTTATAATAATTATTTTTCGAGAGGCTTCCGGTCGATGCGAAGACGTGTCTCGGCGTGTGCTGTTCTGAAAATCGAAAGCGGTCGGGTCAGGGCCGCGGATCGACGGTTCGCGCCCCGGATTAAGGGCCTGCTCGGAGAGGGATTCATTTACCCCGACGGATGAATTTGTTATAAAGATGTCGTCATGATCAGCAGGCTGCGTTTCCGGGCCGTCATCTTCGACCTGGACGGAACGCTGCTCGACACGCTCCGGGACATCGCCGAGGCGATGAACGCCGTCCTGGAAAAGTTCGGACATTCGCCTCATCCGGTCGAGGACTACAAGCGCCTGACCGGCGACGGCGTGGTCGCCCTGATCGAAAGCTCCTTCCCGCCTGGGGTCGCAGGCCCGGAGGTCGTCCGTGAAGCGGGGGAAATGCTGCGCCGGGAGTATCTTTTCACCTGGCGGCGGCATACGCGTCCCTATCCCGGCGTCCCGGAACTCCTCGACCGCCTGACCGAACTCGGGATCCGGATGAACATCCTCTCCAACAAGATGGACGAGTTCACGCAAAAGTCGGCGGACACGTTTCTCGGCCGCTGGTCGTTCGACCACGTCCTGGGCGTGAGCCCGGATTTTCCGAAGAAACCCGACCCTGCCGGAGCTCTCTGCATCGCCCGAATGTCGGGTTTGCCGGCGTCCGATTTTCTCTATCTGGGCGACACCATGACCGACATGCAGACCGCGGCCGCGGCGGGCATGTTCCCCTTGGGCGCCCTCTGGGGATTCCGCACCGCGGAGGAGCTATGGAGTCACGGGGCGAAAGCGGTGGCGTCCAGCCCGGCGCAGGTCCTGTCCTTTTTCGACGGCGCCGCGGAGCGAACATGACGTCCGTGTTTCTGCCGGCCGCCGTCCCGACGGCCGGCATTGTTGGAATCGGCGATCTTCAATTGAAGGAGAAGACATGAGCATGAAAAGAAAAGCCGCATTTCAATCCCTTTTCACGCTGGCCGGCGTCCTCCTCTTGTCGGTTTGGCCTGCGTTGTCCCGATCGGCGAAGCCGAAAATCTCTCCGGAGAAGGCCTTTCTCCTCGACTGGCTTTCCCGATCCGATGTCGTCGAGAGTTTCGGCCGCATCTCGGACGCGATTTGGTCCTACGCCGAGCTGGGGATGCAGGAGTTCAAGTCCTCGAAGCTGCTGGCCGACACTCTGGAAGCCGAAGGATTCCGCGTCGAGCGCGGCGCGGCGGGAATGCCGACCTGTTTCGTCGCCAGCTACGGCTCTGGCCGCCCCGTCATCGGCTTCTTGGGCGAGTTCGACGCCCTGCCCATGCTCTCCCAGAAAGGCCGCGTGCCCAGGAAGGATCCGGTCGTCGAGGGGGCGCCCGGCCACGGCTGCGGCCACAACACGATGTGCACCGCGGCGTCGGCGGCGGCCATCGCTCTCAAGAACGTCCTTCAAAAGTTCGGTCTGCCGGGGACGATCAAGGTCTTCGGCTCCCCGGCCGAGGAGACGGTCATCAGCCGGCCCTACATGGTTCGGGCGGGTCTGTTCAAGGACGTGGACGCGGTCATCGACAACCACAGCTCTTCCGGACTTTCCACGAGCTACGGCCGGGACGGGAACGCCGTTTTCTCCGTGGTCTTCACCTTCCGGGGCCGGACGGCCCACAGCGCCGGGGCGCCCTGGGCGGGCCGGAGCGCTCTGGACGCCGTGGAAATCATGAACGTCGCGACCAATTATCTCCGCGAACATCTGAACATCGCCCACCGACTGCACTATGTCGTTCTGGAGGGAGGCGAAGCCCCCAATGTCGTTCCGGACAAAGCGCGGGTCTGGTATTTCGTCCGCAATACGGACGAGGAGGTCGAAGCCATGTATCAAAGGGTCGTCGACTGCGCCAAAGCCGGCGCCCTGGCCGCCGGAGCGGAGCTGGCCGAAGTCAGGGTTTTGAGCGCCGTCCATCAGCGCCAAGCCAACAAAGCCCTGGCCGAGCTGCTGCAGCGCAACATCGAGCTCGTCGGCATGCCGGCCTGGACGGAGGAGGAGCAGGCCTTTGCGCGGGAATTGCAGAAGGAGCTGGGCAAGAAAGAAAAGGGCATGCCGGACAAGGTTGGTGAGCTCAAAGCCCCGAATGAGACGTTCATTGGGGGCGGATCTTCGGACGTGGCCGAGGTCACCCTCGTGGCGCCGACGGCGACCCTGCTTTTTCCCGGCCAGGTGCCGGGCGCAATCGGCCACCACTGGTCGTCCGTGGCCTCCAATTTCGGCTCCACGGCCTGGAAGGGACTGAATGCCGGAGCCAAGGTCATGGCCGCCGCCGCCCTCGACCTTCTGACGCGGCCGAAAGAGCTCGAAAAAGTCAGGAAGGAATTCGAGGCCGCCCGGGCGGCAAAACCTTTCCGGTCATTTCTCCCCGAAGACTCCCGCCCGCCCACGGATCTCAATAAGGAACTGATGGACAAGTGGAGGCCGTTTATGGAGAAGTTCTTTTTGGATCATGGGACCGGAGGAGGGGAGAAGAAGAAATGAAAAAGGCGTTTTTCCAGATTTTCCGCCGAAACCGGACGGCGAGGATTGCCGGACTTCTTTCGTTTTTCCTCTTCCTTTTTTCCCTTCCCCGAGGGGCCGATATGTTCGCCCGGACGGAAAAGCCCGTGCTTCACGGCCGGAACTGGGTGGCCATAACCGGCAAGCCGCTGGCCGCCACGGCCGGGGCGCGCATTTTCCTCGAGGGTGGGAACGCCGTGGACGCCTCCTGCGCCATGCTGGCCGCGGTGTGCACAATGTACGACGTTCTGAGCTGGGGAGGGGAGACCCAGGCCCTGATCTTCAACCCGCGCACCGGCAAGGTTGTCGGCCTCAACGCCTTGGGCGTCGCTCCCACGGGGGCCACTCCGGAATTCTACAAGTCCAGGGGATATGTCGTTCCACCGGCCTACGGCCCGCTGGCCGCGGTCACTCCCGGCACGCCGGGCGGACTGATCATGATGCTGAGCGAATTTGGAACGATGAGCCTTGAGCAAGTCCTCGCCCCGGCTATGGAGATGGCGGAAGGGTATCCCGTGGAAAAGGATTTCGTCGACAGCCTCAAAAGAAAAAGGAACCGGGAGCGGATCCTCTCCTGGCCCGACTCGAAAAGGGTGTTCCTGCCCCGCGAAGGCGACCTTCCTCCCGAGCCGGGCGAGGTGTTCCGCCAGCCCGACCTCTTGGACACGCTCCGCAAGCTCGTCGAGGCGGAGAAGACGGCGCTGGCGGCCGGCCGCAGCCGGCGGGACGCCCTCCAGGCCGCCTATGACCGCTTCTACAGAGGAGACCTCGGACAGGAGCTTGTTCGGGGCGTTCAAGAGCTCGGCGGCCTGATCACCATGGAGGACCTGGACGGATGGCGCGCCCATTTCGAGGAGCCCGTGGTCACGGACTATAAGGGCATCGAGGTCTACAAGCTGACGAGTTGGGTCCAGGGCCCGGTCATGCTCCAGGCGCTCAACATGTTGGAGAACATCGACCTCAAGTCCCTGGGACACAACAGCGCCGCCTACATCCACGCCCTCTACCAGGTGATGAATCTGGCGTTCGCCGACAGGGATTTTTATTACGGCGATCCCTATTTTCCTCCCGAAGAACCGATTCGCGGACTCCTGTCCAAGGAGTATGCCCGAGAGAGACTCAAGCAGCTCAACGCCGAGCGGAACGACCCGGACGCGGGCCCGGGAGACCCTTATCCTTTCCAGGAGGAAAAGAATCCCTTTCTTCACCTTCTTGACGGCTGGCAGAAGACTCGGCGGCTGGCCAAGGAGGATCCCTCCGCTCCGGCGGCCGCCGCTCTCGAGTCCTCTTTTTTCACCGGCACGACTTCGATCCAGGCGGCGGACAAGGAAGGATGGGTCGTGTCCGTCACTCCCAGCGGCGCCTGGGTGCCGTGCGTCATCGCCGGCCGGACGGGCATAGGGCTGAGCCAGCGCGCCCAGAGTTTCGTCCTGGACGAGGTCGAAAACCCCTTCAACGTCATCGCCCCCGGAAAGAGGCCGCGGGCCACGCTGACCCCCGGCCTGGCGCTCAAGGACGGTCGTCCCTTCCTTTCTTTCGCCGTTCAGGGAGGCGACACTCAGGACCAGAACCTGCTCCAGTTCTTTTTGAACATCGTCGAGTTCGGGATGAACGTTCAGGAGGCCTGTGAGGCGCCGAACATCACGAGCTACCAGATGCGGGATTCCTTCGACCTTCATGAGATCGCGCCCGGCAAGCTCGACCTGAACGAGCGCGTCCTCCCGGAGTTCCGTAAGCGCCTGGAGACCATGGGGTACAAAATCATCGTTAAGAAGCGCACCTCGGGCCCGATCAACGCCATTTTTTTCGACCGGAAGCACGGCACGTTCTGGGGAGGAGCGAGCAACTACGGGGAGGATTACGGGATCGCCTGGTGAGGCGGACGGCGAAAGACGGAGGCGGAATTCGGGGACTTCGGACCGGAATGTGGAATCGGGGGCATAATTATGGGATAATGTCGCCCGCGCAAGGAGGGGCGGAATGAAGTTGCGTTTCGTATTTTCTCGCGCCTTGTTTTCGGTTGTTCTTATCGCCGCCGGGGCGCTCGTTTTGTCCGGTTTCCATGACCGAGGCGGATCGCTCTCGCCGCCCGAGGCTTATCAGAAGGTCAAACTGACTTTCGAGCCCGGCATCGATCCCGCTCTGGAAACGATGCTCTCCTCCGGAGGGGAGATTCTCGTCAAACCGAAGATCAACGACCGGGAAGTCGGATGGTTCCTGCTTGATCCAGCCGCCGAGGGGATGCGCATTGTCGCCTCACTGGCCGAGGAACTGGATCTCGCCCAGGCCGGAACCCACCGCCTGGTCACCACCTCCACAGCGGAGGAGAGACGGGTCTGGTCGTGCCCGGTCTTCGTCGTGGGGCCCTGCCGTGTTGAAGGATTGGAGTTGACCGAAATGACGAGCCCGGCCGGAGAAGAGGATGCGGGCGAGGCCGTGGTCGGGGTCATCGGTACGGACCTGTGGCGGGGCGTGGTGGCCGAAGTCGATATCGGCAACGGAGAAGTCCGGCTTTATGATCCGGAAGATTACGACGACACGCAGACGGATTGGCGGGAATTCCGGCTCACCTACAGCTTGCCTGTCATCCGCTGTCGTTTCGAGGGCGAGGCTGAAGGAGAGTTCGGCCTCGACCTTCGGTCGCCGTTGGGCATCATCTTCTTCAAGCCGGCGGTCGAGGCGCTGGGATTCCTGCGCAACAAAGTCACGCGTCCGGGAACGATTTCGGGAGAGAATTTCGGCAAGGCGTCCGTCCGCACGGGAGTCATGGAATGGTTCGAGGCGGCCGGACTTCGCCTGGAGAAAACGCGGGCCGTGTTCTTGACGGAGGACATCGCCTTCGCGGGATCAGGAGAACTGAGCGGGATAATAGGCCGGGAGGCGCTCAGAGAGGGAATTCTGATACTGGATTATTCCCGGTCGCGCTTGGCCGTCGCGGCCAAGGAGCTTTGAGAGGAAACGAGCGACGGAAAGACGGACGGAGGGTGAGGGAACCTTGAGGACGGGGCGCGTCGGGAGAAGGGAATTTGTGAAAGCCGGGGAGGCCGCACTGGGAACATGAGCCGGCTTGTCGTTGTCATCATTTGTTTGACGGTCCTGACGGCCGCGTCGGCGGGGGGGATGTCTCCGGCCGAGTCTCTTCCTTCCGCGGCCGACCTTCAGGGATGGAAAGCCGAGGGATTCCCCCGTATGTTCCGGTGGGAGGAGCTGTATGGTCATAGCTACGGCGGAGCGGACGATTTCTTGGAGTTCGGGTTCCTGGCCGCCGCCGTTAGGGACCATGTCGACCCCCACGGCCGCAGGTTCGTTCTCGGATTTCGCGAAAGGAAAGCCAACGACGCTCCGCCGGACGAGGCGCGGAAGAAGAGAGGCTGGCGGTTCGGCTTCTCGGAACGATTCCGATATGACACCTGGGACAACGTCCGTACTCTTGATGCCGGCCGGTCCGCCGGACAGGCGGTGGTTTTCCTCAGGACAAGGTTTTCCCTCGACGCCCAAGTAGGCCGCCGACTGGAATTCGGCATCCGCCTGACCCATGAAGCCCGCCAAGCCGTCACCCCCGCTGGGGAGAACTTTCAGTGGGACGAGGCGATCTTCGACCGGTTCCATATCCGCTGGACCCTTCCGGGCTCCCAGCCCCTGACTCTCACCCTAGGGCGGCAGAGCCTCTTTTTCGGGGAAGGATTTCTGGTCGCCGAAGGAACCCCCCTCGACGAGACGCGCTCGGACTATTTCAACGCCTTGCGCCTGGACTGGACGCCGGCCGGGGGACGGAGGCTCTCTTTGTTCGCCTGCCATCAGACCGAGAAGGATTCCCTTCTGCCCGTGATCCGAAACCGAAGCCGTCCTCTTGTGGAGCAGCCCGAGACGGGGCTGGGGCTCGTTTACGGCCGGAAAGGGGAGGGCCGCGAATGGGAAGCCTCTGTGGTCTACAAGAAATCCTTTCCCGGCTCCGGCCCGTTCCCGGAGACGGATGTTCTGGCCTTCGACGGGCGTTTCGTTTGGAGCGTCCTCCCGGAGATGGCTTTTTCCGGAGAGGCGGCGCTCCAAACGGGGACGTGGGGCGGCGCTCGGCTGGTTTCCTGGGGGGCGATCGGCCGTCTGTCTTGGGACCTGGAGCACGCGCTGCCTGTGCCTCTCCGGATTTCGGCCGGAGCGCTCGCCCTGGCCGGCGACGACCCGGCGAGCGAAACCTACGAAGGATGGGTGCCTCTTTTCAGCCGGTGGCCGAGATGGAGCGAATCCTATATTTACACCCTGGCCGAAGAACAGGACGGGCGGACGGCCTGGTGGTCGAACCTGAACTCCGTTTTCGGTGAAATCGATGTCCGGCTCACGGAAAAGCTCGCTCTGCGCCTTGGCGTCCACCGCCTGGGAGCCCCCCGGACCGGTCCCGCGGCCTGGGACGAAATTTCCGGAAACGGACATGTCAGGGGAACCTTGTGGTCGGGCATGGTCACGGTGATGTTGTCGGAGCGGCTGAGAGGGCATCTCCTCTATGAGGGTTTCCGGCCGGGGAACTATTATGTCCCCGCGGCCGACGGGTATTCTTTCCTGAGGTTTGAACTGCTCTGGACGTTTTGACGGACGCCCCGGCGGCGATTCGAGCCGGTGTATCTTTTTGCGGACATCTGTATGGAAATGAGAACGAAAATTCCCACCAAAGCTCCCAACGGCAACTCAAAAATTGGCATGGCGGTTGCATAAAACAGAGGCGGAGAGCAGGGCATGAGATTAAATTTGACAAAATCTATAGGGATTATTATATTGTGAATGAACAGAGACGGCTCTCATGAAGGGAGATAAAAAATGAGCGGATGCCCATCGCGTCGTTTGAGGACGGTTGCGGGCGTATTCGCCGCGGCCTTCATCCTGGCCCTGGCGGTTCTTCCCGCCCGGGCTCAATATTTCGGCCAAAACAAGGTTCAGTTTGAAAAATTCGACTTCAAGGTCATGAAGACCGAGCATTTCGATATTTATTTTTACGGAGAGGATCAAAAAATCGTGGACATGGCGGCCCGGATGGCCGAGCGGTGGTACGCCCGCCTGTCTCGAATCCTGCGCCACGAGCTGCGCAAGCGCCAGCCCTTGATCCTTTACACCTCCCACCCTCATTTCGAGCAGACGACCACGACCCAGGAGACTCTGACCGAGGGGACGGGAGGCTTCACCGAGGTCTTCAAGCGCCGGATCGTCCTGCCCTTCGGCGGAACTCTGGCCGAGACCGACCACGTCATCGGCCATGAGCTCGTTCACGCCTTTCAGTTCGACATGACGTCCCAGGCCGGTTCGGGCCTGACCGCCGGGCTGCCCAACGCCCTTCGCCTGCCCCTGTGGTTCATCGAGGGCATGGCCGAATACCTGTCCATCGGCCCCGTGGACTCCCACACCGCCATGTGGATGCGGGACGCCGTCAAGAGGAACAAACTGCCCACCGTCAAGCAGCTCCAGAATCCTTATCGCTACTTCCCGTATCGGTACGGACAGGCGCTGTGGGCCTACATCTGCGGCCGGTGGGGCGACCTGGTCATCTCCCGAATCATGAAGGACGCCGGACGGGCGGGGGACTACGAGAAATCCATGGAGAAGATACTGGGAATCTCGCTCAAGCAGCTCTCCGCGGACTGGCACGCCTCTCTTAAAAAGGACTACTCGGGGATTCTGTCGGCCACCCGGCCCCCCGGGGATTACGGCCGGCAGGTCATCCAGGGGAGCGAGGAAGCCGGGCTCAATGTCTCGCCCGCCATCAGTCCCGACGGAAACCGGTTCGTTTTCCTGTCTTCAAAGGACCTGTTCTCGATCGAAATGTACGTCGCCAACGCCCGGACGGGAAAGACGACCGAAAAAATCACCAAAACGGCCTTCAATCCAGAATTCCAGAGCCTGCAATTCATTTATTCCTCAGGTTCCTGGAATCAAACCGGGAACGGTTTTGTTTTCGGGGCGGTCAGCAAAGGGAAGCCCCTCCTTGTTTTCCTGGAAACCGAAAACTTCAAGGTCAAACGCCGGGTTGAGTTTCCCGGAATGGAAGAGATTCTCAATCCCACTTGGTCGCCGGACGGCCGGTCGATCGCCTTTTCGGCCCTGTCCGGGGGCGTGACCGACCTCTACTTGTACGATCTGGAAACGGAGACCTTGCGCCGTCTGACGGACGATGTCTACGGCGACATCCATCCCGCCTGGTCGCCGGACGGCCGATCGATCGCTTTCGTCACCGAGCGTTTCAACACCCATCTGCCCACGCTGAGCATCGGCGCCTACCAGTTGGCCCTTCTCGATCCGGCCTCGGGAGAAATCCGGAGGGTGGAGACTTTTCCCTATGCCGACTGCCTCAATCCCCAGTGGTCGCCCGATTCCCGGACCCTCTATTTCGTCTCCGACCGGAACGGCATCAAGAACATTTACCGTACCGACCTGGACACCGGACGGTTGGCCCAGGTGACGAACCTGAACAAAGGGGTGAGCGGCATCTCCGGCGTCAGCCCGACCTTGACCGTGGCCGCCGGAACGGGGCAGGCGGCCTACAGCGTTTACGACGGCGGCAATTACAGCATCTATGCGATCGACGCGCCCGATATTTTGCAGGGGAACGAGCCGGTCGTTTTTCCCGCCGAGGAATCTCCGGCCGCCCTGCCTCCCACCGAGCGACAGGGCTCGGAAGTTCTGGGGCTCATCAAAAACCCGCTTTACGGACTTCCCGAGGACACGACCTTTCCGGTTTCGCCCTACAGCTCCAAGCTCCAGCTCGACTACGTCAGCCAGCCGCAGATGGCCGTGGGCGTGGACCGCTTCGGCTCGTATATCGGCGGCGGCCTGGCTTTTTACTGGAGCGACATGCTCGGCCGGCACAATCTGGCCACTATGTTCCAGGTCAACAACAGGCTCATCGATTCGGCCGTGCTGGTCGGCTATGTCAATTCCGTGGCTCGCTGGAACTGGGGGGCGGTCGTGCAGCGCATACCCTACGTTTACGGCAGCTACGGCTACGGTTACGGCAATTACGGCGGAGAGCCGGTGATGCTCGAGCAGCAGTATCTTTTCCGCCAGATCAATTACGATGCCTCGGCTTTTATCAGCTACCCCTTCAGCCGCGTCCAGCGGTTCGAGCTCACCGGAGGGGCGTCCTATATCGACTTCGACGCCGAAATCAACACCCTGGTCTATTCCTACTACGACAACTACCTCATCTACCGCGAAAGGGAAAAGCTCCCGTCGCCCGACAGCCTGTCCTACGGCTATCTTTCCGCGGCCTTGGTCTATGACAGCGCGATTTACGGAGCCACGGGGCCGTTGCTGGGCCAGAGCTACCGAATCGATATTTCGCCCCGGATCGGCAGTTTGAGCTACAATCAGGTCCTGGCCGATTACCGGAAATACCTCATGCCCGTCCGGCCGTTCACCCTTGCCTTTCGGTTCATGCACTTCGGACGCTACGGCCGGGGAGGCGACGACGAGCGTTTGTGGCCTCTGTATATCGGCTATGAAAGCCTGCTTCGCGGCTATGACTACTACTCTTTCGGCTTCGACACCGGCCCGGACGCCTTTGACATGGACCGCCTGTTCGGGAGCCGCCTGCTCCTCGTCAATTTCGAGCTCCGGTTCCCGCTGCTCGGCCTCCTGGGCCTGGGCAAAGGCTACTACGGAGTCTTTCCCCTGGAAGCCTATGCCTTCTACGACGCCGGTGTCGCCTGGGACGGCTCCAATCAAGCGTGGTTCCTGGGAGGAGAGCGCAAGCCGCTGTCGTCGGCCGGCGTCGGCGTCAGGGCCAACCTCTTTGGCTTCCTGATCGCCGGAGTCCATTACGTCCATCCCTTTCAGAGGAGGGACAGGAACTGGTACTGGCAATTCACCCTGTCTCCGGCGTTTTGATGTTTTGATCCCGCAGGGCCGGCCCATTTTTCCTTCCTTTCTCCTCGCATGGCGTCCGGCCGGCCCGTTCCTATATAATCATCCGTCGAGGCGGCTGAAGCACGCGGCGGAAAAGCCGTCCTCGCCCCGAGGAACCGCAGGAGGGAAACGATGAGAAAAATCCACGTGTTGTTGTTCGCAGCCCTATTGTTCCTCCCGTCCGGCGCCTGCCGCAAGGCGGGCGTCAAGTCGGCCAAGCCCTCCGAGACGGGTCTTTCCCCGGCCCGGCTGAAAAGAGTCGATGTTCTCATCAACGACGCCGTGCGCCGCGGCGAAATCCCCGGGGCGGTGGTGCTCGTGGGGCGCAAGGGCCGGGTCGCCTACCGCCGGGCTTTCGGTTCAAGCCAGCTCGTTCCCGGGAAGGCCCCGATGTCCGAGGAGATGATGTTCGACGTGGCCTCGCTGACCAAGCCCGTCGCCACGGCGACTTCGATCATGATCCTGGTCGAGCAGGGACGGATCAGCCTGGGGGAAAAGGTCCGGGACTTCGTCCCCGGGTTCGAGCCGTACAAGGACGAGAGCGGAAAGCCGTCGGCGGAACCCGTCAGGATCTGGCATCTCCTGACGCACACCTCAGGCCTGCCGGCCTATTGGCCATCGATCAAGGAAGAGGGCGGGACTCTTTCCGAAGACAGCAAGAAAGAAATCGGCGAATCCGTATCCCCGGCCGGCCTCGCGGAGTTGATCGCCGGTCTTCCGAAGACCGACCCTCCGGGCCGGGTGTTCCGCTACAGCTGTCTGGGGTACATCACTCTGGCTCACATTGTCCAGGTGGTCTCGGGGCGCAACCTGGCCGATTTTGCCGCCGAAAACATCTTCAAGCCTCTGGGGATGAAACACACGATGTTCGCTCCTCCCCCGAGAATGAGCGACAAGTGCGTGCCCACCCAGCTTGTGGAGGGAAAGCCTCTCCGGGGAGTGGTCCACGATCCCCTGGCGCGCCTCCAGGGAGGCGTCTCGGGAAACGCGGGGCTGTTCTCCACGGCGGACGACCTGGCCGTGTTCTGCCAGATGATGCTGGACAAGGGGACACACAACGGCCGGCGGATTCTCAGCCCCCTGTCCGTGGAAAGGATGACCGAGGTTTATCCGGGCGCTTCTTTCGCCGGCCGCGGGCTGGGATGGGATTTGGATTCCGGCTACGCCACCTGCGGCGGCGACCTGTTCGGCCCGAAATCTTACGGCCACACGGGTTACACGGGGACTTCGATCTGGATCGATCCCGAGACACGGACATTCGTTATTTTTCTTACCAACCGCGTCCATCCCGACGATCAGGGCACGATCGTCGCTCTCAGGAGCCGGCTGGCGAACGTCGTCGCCGCCAGCGTTGTGGAGAAATAGCTCCGGTCCTACCGGCGCCCGCCGCCCGGTCCGGAAAGCGCGGCGCGGAGCGACCTCGTCCAGTTCCTGGCCAGCGCCGTTTCCCCCCAGCGGTTGGGATGGACTCCGTCAGGGTCGTAGAACTCCGGACGGTTCTCCAGGACCCGGCAATTGTCCACGACGGCCGCTTCGGCGTGTCGGGCCGCCCTTCGAACGGCGGGGTTGAGGAGGGAGGCGACCAGGCGGTTTTTACGGCTTTCGGGAGGAACGTCGGAAAAAAGAGGAACGGTGGCCACCAGGAGAAGCGGACGGCGCCCGTCACGGGAACGGAAGGCTTTGAACTCTTCAAGTATTCCCGTCAGGTTGTTTTCGAAGTTTTCGACGGAATACCGGCCCTCAAGAATGGCCGGAACGTCGTTCGTGCCGAGCTGGAGAAGAATGGCCTGCGGACGGATCCGGCGCCATTTCTTTTTCCGCTCGAGATAAAATTCCCGGTAGGTGACGCTGCTCAATCCGCCTTGAGCCCATTCATGAACAACAAGCCCGCGTCCGGGAACATGCATGAGCTGCCGGAAATAGAACGGCAAGGGGCGCATGAGACTGTCTCCCGCGCAGCACAGGATGAACGACCGGGGCTCGGGCCGGCACTGAGTCAGAAACAGGCAGACAACGGCCAGCAGAGAGGCGGGAATTCGGTGAAATCTTGTAACGATCTTTGCCATGAAGCGACGCTTTGTTTATAATGAGCCGGCCGGAAAAAATCAACCTTGGGCTGGGGAAACGGGCCGGAGAGAAAGACATGCCGCCGGAGAGAGCGTTGGACGGACGGCGGTGAGAGGAAGAAAGAGCCGGGAGTCATGAGAATCGGCGGGCGATACAGAAGAAAGGGACAAACGATCCTGGCCGCGGCTTTCCTTGCGGCCGCGACACAGGCTTTCGCCGCCGAGGACCTCTATCTCGGCGCCGCATTGGATTGGAACAGCCGCTACATCTGGAGGGGGATGACGGTCGACGAAGGCGCTGTTCTTCAGCCGAGTTTTTGGACCAGCCTTCTCGGAACCAACCTCTTGGTGTGGGCCAATTATCCCCTCCAAGACTCCGCCGGTCAAAAAGGATTCGATGAAATCAATGTGTATTTCCAGGGAACATCCCCGCGTCGGGCTCTGGTCGTCGTCACCGGCTTGAATGTCTACACCTATCCCCACGCCGAGGATGACGGAAGCTGGACGGCCGAAGTGGCGATGACGTTTTACGCGCCCGTCGGTCCGGCCTGGCTTTACTGGGAAAACAACGTGGATGTCATTTCCTCGCCGGGGGCGTATTACGCCGAATTCGGCATTCAGGCGGGGCGCGGCGTTGCGGACAGCCTCAGCCTGGAAGCGTCCTTGGCCCTGAGCTACGCCTCGAGCGATTTCAACGAAGCCTGCCTGGGAATCTCCAAGAGCGCCCTGACCTACCTGACGGCCCACGCCGGGATCGAATGGTTCATCGCCGACTGGCTTTCCTTGTCGCCCCATGTGGAAACCGTGTTCACCCTCGATGGCGATGTGCGAAGGGAGAGGGGAGCCGGGGTTCGATACAATTTCGGCCTGACGTTGACCCTGGGATATGACTGACCGTTTTCCCCGCATGGCCCTGAGCTTCAAATGACATCCGGCGTTTTGCTATACTCCGGCGAGCGGGCTGCGCCGCCCGCCTTTGAGGCCGGATGATGTCATTGGTCACGCTATTCCGCTCCTTGGAGGACGACATGAAAAACGCGTTGATGTTCGCCCTGCTCGGCCTATTCGCCCTCGGCGCTTTTGCGCCTCTGGCCGCCGGTCAGGTCGACGAAACCAAGGCCGAGGTTCCCGAACTCTCGGCTTTTCACAAGGTCATCTTTCCCATCTGGCACGCCGCTTACCCAAAGAAGGACTATGCCGCCCTCAGGGCCTACGCTCCCGAGGTGGAGGAAAAGAGCCGTTCTGTCTTCGCCGCCGTGCTGTCCGGTATCCTTCGCGACAAACAGAAGAAATGGGAGGACGGCTTGGCCGCTTTCAAGAAAGCCGTCGAGGAGTACGCCGCTTTCGCCGCCTCGGGAACGGATGAGGAGATCTGGCGGGCCGCTGAGGTTCTGCACGACGGCTATGAAAAGCTGGTTCGCATCATCCGTCCGCCCCTCAAGGAAGTGGACGCGTTCCATCAGGAACTGTACGTCGTTTATCACCGCCATCTGCCCGCCAAGAACATCGCAGCCATAACAACCGCTTCGGCCGTGCTGTGCGAGAAAGCGGAAGCCGTCGCCGGCGCGTCGCTGCCTCAGCCGTACGTGCCGCGGCGGGATGCCTTCCAGAATGCGGCCGCCGAGCTTCTCCAGGCCTGCCGGGATCTCGAGTCGGCCTGTGCCGGCGGAGACGAGGAAGCCGTTAGAGCTTCCGTGGAGCGTCTCCACTCCTCATATCAGGCTCTGGAGAAGGTTTTCGAATAGAGAGCTTTTTTTCCACGAGGACCTGGAGCATTTCGAGCTCGTCGGCGTCGAACCAGATCCGGTTGCAGGACAAACATTTGTCCACGGGGATGAAAAACTGGTAATTGTAGGGATAGGACATCATCCTCGCTCCGCACCGCGGGCAGAGCAGCTCGCCCGAAGGCTTGAGGCCCGCCTTGCGCGCGGCGACGAGGGGATTCCTCAGGGATGTTCTCTTGAACTCCAGAGCTTTTTGGACAAGGTCCTCGGAAAACGCGTATTCCTTCCTGGCCAGGATCCGTTCGACGCCGGACATGGGGACGAGCATGCCGCGGCACGCGGGGCACACTTTGACCGCCAAGCCTTCGTAGAAGTCGTCCCGGAGGGATCTTCGGCAACGGGGACAGGACTCATCCCTTTTTCCCGTTTCGGGCGATATCTGACGGCGGCCCAGCCGCCGCACGGCCAGGCGGACGGCGGGGAACTCCCTGGCGCGGGCCTCGACTTTGTCTCTTTCGTTTCTGACGGACAGGAGAAGGGAGAATTTCGGATGGCTGACAAGCTCCTCCTCCGTCATCGGCGCGGTCCAGCTCCGGCCCGCTTCCTGGAGCCTCCAGATCCGGTCCTCGCCCGAGGAATCGGGCGGGAACCCGGTCCGGCCGGCCGGGAGGGGGAAACGCGGGATTTCCTCCCGGGAACTCAGCAGCCGCCTCGATTCTTCCCGGTTTCTCTGGCTCTCCCAGATGAGATCGATGATTTCGTCGGGGGTTTTGGCCGCCATGTCCGCCAGGGCGCCTATCCGTTTGGAAAGAGGGGGATGGGTGTGAAAGAGCGAAGTCTTCAGACCGAGTCCTTCGCTGGCCGGATCCGACGAGACCATCAGCAGGGGGGCGTAAACAAGGCTGAAGTCCCCGACGAATGTGTTTTTCAAGCCGGCTTTATAGAGCACCCGGGCCAGTGCGACCGGGTCGCGGCACAATTCCACGGCCGTGGCGTCGGCCAGGAGCTCCCGCTCCCGGCTGACGAGCATGCTCAGAACGCGAAGCGCCGCGCCGGAGAGAGAGGCGCCGAGAGACCCGAGCCCCTGGGCGGCCGAGGGAAGGATCCGGCCGGCGCCTGACTCCCAGCCCGCCGTAAACCCGACCGGCTTGTCGACCTCGGGGATCAGAGCGTGCGCCAGCCGGTCGAAGAAGTCCGCCAGGGAACAGAGGAGGGTGATGTAGAAAACATCCCCTTTCAGGACGTGGGCTATCTCATGGGCGACGGCGGCCTGGACCTCTTCGCGGGTGCCCTCGGCCAGCAATCCCTCCGTGACCACCACGGCCGGGGTTCCGTCCGTCTCGATAAGGGCCAGGGAGTTCACGGCCAGGAAGGGAAGAACATAGGCCTTCGTGCGGGGCAGGCCGGACGAAATGCGCATTTCCTCGACGACGTTGAGGAAGCGGACATGGTAAAGGTCGCTTCTATCGGGCGGCACGGCGCCCAGACGCTTCAGAATGAAAGCGGCGCCCGAGCGCCTGGCGGAGATGAATTGGACCGAGGCCAGTAGCGCGGCCCCGACGGCCGTCCAGAGAAGGGCGCGGAGCGCAAGGTCCGACGTAATGCGGAACACGTCTCCCAGGGCGAGGTCGACGACTCCCAGGACGAGGAAGACAAGCGCCGAGCAGATGAAAAAATAGGACAGGCCCAGGACGGCGGTGAAGGCCAGACTGATCCGCCAGCGGTGCTTCTGGACCTCGTAAAAATCGGGGCGTTGCTTCGGGCTCAATGTTTTCCCATAGTAAATCAAGGGAATCGGCCGGGTCAACACTTGTGGCCGCGGGAGAGGAACGGGGGAGGGCGGGGGAGGATTTGATGAGCCGAAAGAAGCTGTGTTATAAACCCGACATGTGAAGCTTCAAACCCGTCAAGGAGTGAACACGATGAAAATTCGGACGGCTTCGGGGAAGAGAACGAATCTCGCCGCCTTGATCCTGATGTTGTCCTGCTCTATGGCCGCGGCCGCGACGGCGAAAAAAGAGCTGACTTTCGCGGAAGTGATGAAATTCCGGCAGCTCCGCGATCCGGTCGTTTCGGCCGACGGCGCTTGGCTGGCTTATGCCGCTCAACCCGACAGGGGGGACGGAGAAGGATTTGTTCAAAGCGTCAAGGAAGAGAGGTCTTTCCGTATCGAGCGGGGCGCGAATCCTGTTTTTTCCCGGGACTCCCGTTGGGCCGCCCTGACCATCACTCCCCGGGCCCTGGAGTTGGAGAAGGCGGGCAAGGAGAAGCCCCGGCAGGGGATGGCTCTGGTCCGTCTGTCGGATGGAGAGGTCGTTCTCGCGGAGAACGTCGAACAGTTCGCCTTTTCCGGGGATTCCGCCTGGCTGGCTTACAGGCTTTTTCCCGAGGAGCCAAAAGAGGGGAAGAACGAGGCCGACATCGGGAAAGAGAAGAAAAAAGAGCGGGGCCGGACACTCGTCCTGAGGAAGCTCGCTTCCGGGGTGGAAGTCCGCATTCCTCAGACGCTGTCGTTCGCCTTCGACGAATCGGGGGCGTTTCTGGCTTATGACCGGCTGGGTCCCAAGGAGGCGGACAACGGATTGTTACTGCGTCTTCTGAAGAAAGAGGGCTGTCCGGAGAAAGCCGCGGCGCGCGCTCCGGGCATCCGGTACTCAAGTTTGACTTGGTCCGAAAAGGACGGCCGCCTGGCCTTTGTGGCCGCTCCTCTGGACGACAAGGATCGATCAGGTCCCGGATCGCTCCGCCTTTGGGAGGCGGAAACGGAGCGGCTGCGGACGGCCGCCGAGGACAGGAGCGTGCCTGCCGGTTGGGGGATTCCGGAGAAGAACCGGCTGACCTGGACAAAAGACGGACGGAGGCTCTTCTTCGGGATCAAGCCCATGGAGCACTTCGACAGGGAGCGGGAGACACAGGACGGGAAACCGTCCGAAGAGAAGGACCTTTACGATCCGGAAAAGATTCTGGCCGAAACAGAGGTCGATGTCTGGCACTGGAACGATCCGCTCATCAACTCCCACCAGAAGAAGCTTTGGGCGCGGCTCAAGGACAGGCTCTTTACGGCGGTCTTTCATCTGGATTCGGGAAAAACGGTCCCCCTGGCCGTGACGGACATGCCGGTCGTCGAGCCGGTCGAGAATCCCGTCCGGGCCCTCGGGATGTCCGACGTCCCCTACCTCAAGGAAAGGACATGGGACGGGGAATATTTCGACCTCTTCGTCGTGTCCCTGGCCGACGGCACGCGCAAGCCCGTCGCCGCCCGGATAGCCTCGGCCTACCGCTCCCGGCCGTCACTGTCTCCGGAAGGAAGATATGCCGTCTACTACGACCGCGGACACTGGTTTCTGTATGACGGCCGCCTGGACAAGACCGTCAATCTCACGTCCGGCTTGGGCGTTCCGTTCGGCGACGAGGAACACGACACGCCGGATGAGTCTCCGGGTTACGGCCTGGCCGGCTGGCTGGAAAACGACGCGGCCGTTTTGATCAACGACAAGTTCGATGTCTGGATTTTTCCCACGTCGGGCGGGGCGCCCTCGATGCTGACCGGCGGAGCGGGGCGGCGCGAGGGTCGGATTTTCCGCGTCCTGAAAACCGATCCAGAATTCCGGTTCTTCAGTAAAAAAGAGACGCTGCTCCTGTCCATGTTCCACGAACGGGAAAAACATCACGGCTTCTACTCGGCCCGCATCGGCCGCCCGGGAGCGACGCGGCTTCTCGAGGACAAGAAAAAGTTTGTCTTCCGCGCCAAGGCCGAAAACGCCGATGTCGTGCTTTACACGCGGGAAAGCTTTGAGGAATTCCCGGATCTGTGGGCGACGGACATGACATTCGCCGCGGCCAGGCGCCTGACCGAAATCAATCCCCGGATTCGGGAGTTCGCCTGGGGAAGCGCGGAGCTCGTCGAGTGGCTGAGCCTCGACGGCCGCCCTCTCCAAGGCGTGCTCATCAAACCGGCCGGCTATGAGAAGGGAAAGAGGTATCCCGTCCTGGTTTACTTTTATGAAATCTCCTCCCACCGCCTTTATGAATACAATCAAACCGTCGTCAACCACAGGCCGTGCTTTCCGGTCTATGCCGGGCGCGGCTATTGCGTCTTCCTGCCCGATGTCCGATACGAAACGGGCCGGCCGGGGCTTTCCGCCCTCAAATGCGTGGCGCCCGGCGTGCAGAAGCTCATCGACAGCGGCGTCGCCGACCCGAAGGCCCTAGGCCTTCACGGCCATTCGTGGGGCGGCTACGAGACGGCCTTCATCGTCACCCAGACGGACATGTTCGCCTGCGCCATAGCCGGCGCGGCGGTGGGCAACATGACCAGCGCTTACGGCGGCATCCGCTGGGAATCGGGCATGGCGCGCCAGTTTCAGTACGAAAAATCGCAGAGCCGCATCGGCGGCAGCTTGTGGGAGAGCCCCGAGCTGTACTGGGCCAACTCGCCCGTCTTTCTGGCCGACCGCATCCGGACTCCGCTTCTGCTCATGCACGGCGATGAAGACGGCGCCGTGCCGTGGTATCAGTCGATCGAACTCTACCTGGCCATGCGCCGTCTGGGGAAAGACTGCATTTTTCTCCAATACCGGGGAGAGCCCCACCATCCCCGGAAATACGCCAACAAACTGGATTATTCGATCCGGATGATGGAATACCTCGACCACCACCTCCGGGGCCTGCCGGCGCCCGACTGGATGACCAAGGGGATCGCCTACGACGGACGCTGAACCGTTCCGGATGCCCGGCGCCCGGACGGGGCTCGGGAAGCTATTTCCGGCCTCTGGAAAGCCAGACCGCCATTTCGCCCGGACCCCTGTGAGCCCAGGCGTAATACGGGACGGCGGTCAAGACATCCTTTCCGGAGGGGTTGCGTCCCACGAGGATGGTCACTCCGCCCAACAGTCCGGATTGTGACCGGGGTTCGAAGGCCATGCCGTCCGGAATCGCGCGGTCGAGGACGCGGCCGCCGTTGTCCGCGGCTTCGAAGCAGTAGACGAGCGGCCCGCGAGTCAGGGCGACGCGCCCCCGGGCGGCCAAGACTTCGGGCCGGGCGACAATCCTCCGGACGGGCATGGGGAGGACGAGTTCGATCTCGTCTCCGGGCTTCCAAAGCCGGCGAAGCCCGGCATATCCTCCACGGAGTCTTAAAGGCTGAATTTCGCCGTTGACCTGCAAGGCCGGCGGATCTTCCTCTGGCTCGGCGAAAGCGTAAAGATCTCCGGGGAGAGGGCGTCCGAGGGACCATCCGGGAATTCTCAGGGCGATTTCAAAGACCAGCGGAGCCTGCGGCTTCACTATGAGCTTCATATCGCCCCGCCACGGGTAATCCGTCTCCACGGCCAACCTGACGGTCCGGCCCCGGACTTCGAGGTCGGCCGCGCCCTGGATGAAGAGGTTGACATAGACGGTATCGTCTTTTTGAGCCAGGACATATCCCGGCAGGGAAGGGAGGAATCGGCAAATGTTACCCGGGCAGCAGGCCACCTCGAACCAAGGCTGACGTTCGGCAGCGCCCTGGTTGAAACCTGTCCGGCCGTCGGATTCAAGGGGGTTGGTGTAGAAAAAGCGGTCTCCGCTCAAGGAGACGCCCGCCAGGAGCCCGTTGTAGAGCGTCCATTCCAGAACGTCCATGAACTCCGATGCCCCCCGGGACAGGAACAGCCGATGGTTCCATAGGACGCTGCCGATGGCCGCGCATGTCTCGCAATAGGCTTCGGCGCTGGGGAGCTCGAAGGCGACGCCGAAAGCTTCCCCCTCCTCCCGCGCGCCGATCCCGCCGGTCAGATAGGTTTTTTTCTCCACGACATCGCGCCACAGCCGCTCGACCGCGCTTTGAAACCTCCGGTCGCCGGTCAGGGCGGCCACGTCGGCCATTCCTGAATACATGTAGGCCGCCCGGACGGCGTGCCCGACCGCTTCGCGCTGTTCCAGAAGGGGCTTGTGGGCCTGGACATACTCGGCTCGATTGTAAACCGCGAAGGGCGAGTCGGGGGCAAACATCCTGCGGTACGGCCTTGTCCCCCGCGACTCGAGGAAAAAGGCGGCCAGATCGAGATATTTCCTGTTCCCTGTAAGCCGGAAGAGCTTGACCAGCCCGATCTCGATTTCCTGATGTCCGGGGAATCCCCGGCGTTTGCCGGGGCCGAAAACACCGGCTATGAGGTCGGCGTTCCTGAGGGCGACATCGAGGAGCGACCTCTTGCCCGTGGCCAGGAAATGGGCCGCGGCGGCCTCGTAGAGGTGGCCGGCGTTATAGAGCTCGTGGCTCGACTCGAGCAGAGACCAGCGCACCGGGCCCGCGCCCGGAGGCGGGGCGGCCGGGTCTATGGTGCGGGCGGTGTAGAGATAGCCGTCCTTTTCCTGGGCGGCGGCGATCGCGGCGATCACCTCGTCGAGCTCTTTGTCGAGCGACGGGTCCGGGGCGAGGCGGAGGGAATAGGAGGCGCCCTCGACGATTTTGAAGACGTCCGAGTCGTTGTAGCGCTTGCCGACGTGGGGGGCCGGCATCACGCCCGCGGCCTTCAGGAAATTGTCCAAACGGCCGGTCTCTCGGCATTTTTGGAGGGCGAAAGGAATGGTGACATCCCTGTTGGTTTGAAGCCGGGGCCTCCAGAAGGCATCGGTGACTTCATAGCGTGTGAAATCCACGGGCCGCAGAGGATAGTCCCTGCTGGAGCCGTCCGGGGCGGAGAAGACAGGCAGGACGAAGAGGACCATGACCGGAATGAGAGAGACTTTGATTTTCATGAACGCAAACATTTTATCACAGTTTTTCACGCCGGGACGACGCCTTCGCACGCTTCCACAAGAGATTCGGGCGAAGGAATGGTCATGAGCGGGGATGGCTCAAGGGACGAACGATTCCCGAGGTGGGACTTCTCGACGGGCGCCGGAATTTGGTAAAATCTCAACGGATTGAGGGGTGAAGCCGATGATCATCGGTCTCGATGTCGGATCGCGGAGCTCAAAGGCCGTCGTCCTTAGCGATGATTTCAGCCTGAGGGGCGCGTTCCTGGAAACGAACAGGGGCTCGATCGTCGAAGCCGTCCGGAACGTGCTTGGCCGGGCGCTGGCCTCGGCCGGCGAGAACCGGGCCTTCACATTGGGCGTCACGGGCGGCGGCCGGGACGGCTTGTCGTTTCCTTCCGAGGCCGTTCTGGTCAACGACTTCGTCGCTTTGGGAACGGGCGCCGCCCGCGGTTTTCCCAAGGCCGGTTCGGTTCTTGATATCGGGGCGCAGTCATCGCGATGGCTCCGCATCGGAGTTTCCGAAGAACCGGGGGAGGGCGTGGACATCGAGGACTTCGCCCTCAACGACAAATGCGCCGCCGGGGCCGGGGCGTTCCTCGAGCAGCAGGCCTTGAGACTCAAGCTCAGTCTCGAGGAATTCTCGGATCTGGCCGCCTCGGCCCGCAGGGGGGCCAAGGTCGCGGGCCGGTGCAGCGTATTCGCCAAATCGGATATGATTCATCTCCAGCAGAAGGGGACGCCGGTCGCGGAAATCGCCTACGGTTTGTGCCTCGCCTTGGCCCGCAATTTCGAATCCACGGTCCTGCGGGGCAAGGAGATAGTCCGGCCGGCGGTCCTGGCCGGAGGCGGCGCGCTGAATCCCGGCCTGAGACGGGCCCTGAGGGAAGTGCTGGGGTTGGCCGAGGAGGATTGCCTTGTGGGGGAGGCGCCTCATATGATATGCGCCTTGGGCGCGGCCCTCGCGGCTGCGAACGCCGCGGAAGTGAGTTCGTCCGGACGGCACCGCGAATTTGTCGGGAAGAAGGGGGAAGGCGAAAAAAAATCCATGAGGCTCAAGCCTCTCGGAAAAGCCGAAGCAGGGGCGTCGGTTGATGAGCCCCTCTTGCCCGCCGACGGAAATTTTCGGGTCTATCTGGGAGCGGATGTCGGCTCGGTCAGCACGAACCTCGCCCTCGTGGACGAGGAGGGAATGGTCGCCGCGGGAGTGTATCTTCCCACACGGGGCAGGCCGTTGGAGGCGGTCAAAGAAGGCTATGCCCGCCTCGTCCGCGGATTCAACGGCCGGCTCGATATTCTGGGCATAGGGACCACGGGCAGCGGCCGCCATCTGGCCGGGCGTTTTCTGGAGGCCGATGTCATCCGCAACGAGATCACCTGCCAGCTGACCGCCGCGCTCCATGTCGAACCCGAGGTCGAGACCATATTAGAGATCGGAGGACAGGATTCCAAGTATATCTCCGTCAGGAACGGCCGGATCCGCGATTTCACGATGAACAAAATCTGCGCCGCGGGCACGGGGTCCTTCCTGGAGGAGCAGTCCGGCCTGTTGAAGATCGACATCGAGCGGGATTTCGCCGTCAAGGCCTTCGCCTCCGTCCGTCCGGTTGATCTCGGCAGCCGCTGCACGGTTTTCATGGACAGCGAGCTGGCCGACGCGTCGAGCCGCGGCGCTCCCGTCGAGGACATTGCCGCCGGACTGGCCTACGCCGTCGCCAAGAACTATTTGGAAAAAGTCGTGGCTCCCCGGCCGGTCGGGAAACGCATCCTTTTTCAGGGCGGAGTGGCTTCCAATCAGGCGGTGGTCAGGGCTTTCAGCCTCCTCCTCGACCGTCCCGTCAGGGTCCATCCTCATAACCGGATTTCGGGCGCCATAGGCGCCGCCCTCGAAGCGGCCGCCGAAGCCGGGCGGGGGAGCCGGACAGCCCGCGTCACCCAGGGGGACCTGGCCCGGAGGATCGACCGGGAATACACGGTCGTCAGCTTCGAATGCCGGCGGTGCTCGAACCGCTGCGAAGTGAACCGCGTCACCTTCGGCGGCCGGACCGTGTTTTTCGGCGATACCTGCGAGCGGTACACGGCCCTCTCCGATACGGGACAATCCGGCCGGCCGGCTCTCCTCGAAGAGGACCTCTTCGAAGAACGGAAAAAAATTCTTGAATCTTATCTCCGGAAGACAGAGCGCCCGACGCGCGTCGGCATGCCACGGGTTTCCTATGTCCACGAATATCTGCCTTTCTGGGCGGCGTTCTTCGACAGCTTGGGATGCGACCTTGTCCTTTCGCCCGAATCATCCACTGATATCCTCGAAGCGGGCTTGAAGAAGCTTCCCGTGGAGGCCTGCCTGCCCGTCAAGCTGGCCTACGGCCACGCCGCCCGGCTCGGCGATCTGCCCGGCCTGGACTGGGTGTTCTTCCCCTCTTTGACGCAATTTGAGAAAGACCAAAGCCCGGAGGCGAGGCCCTGTCCCTACGGCGAGCACATGCCGTTCATGATCAAGGAGGCCTTGGACATCAGGCTCATCGCTCCGACCTTGGATTTCGGGGCTTCACGTTCCTCCCTTCTGCGGGAGATGGATGAAGTCCGAAAGGCGCTCAAAAAGAGCGCGGGCGAGATGCGCACCGCCCTGACCCGGGGCGCCCAGGCTCAGAGAGAATTCCGGAACCGGCTTCGCCGGCGCGGCGAGAAGTATCTGGCGTCGGCCGGGAAACAGGGGGTTTTGATACTGGCCGTCCTGGGCAAGCCGTATAATGTCCATGATTCGTTCGTCAATATGAACCTGGCCAAACACATCGCCAGGCTGGGGGCGGCCGTCGTGCCCTATGACTTTCTCCCCCTGGCGGAAAAGGATTCCCTTGACCGAAGCGGCATCCTTCCGGTTTGGCGCTACAACCGCCTCATGATCCAGGCCGCCGAGTGGTGTTTGAAAAGGGGAGACATTCACCCCGTCCTCGTTTCGAATTTCGGCTGCGGGCCGGACGCTTTCAGCCAGAGACACCTCGACGCCCTTCTGGACGACAGGCCTCATCTCGCCCTGGAATTCGACGAGCATCGTGCGGAGGCGGGGCTGGTGACCAGGCTGGAAGCCTTTTTAGACGAGGTGGGGAGTTTTCGAGAAACCGGCCTTGTCGCGACCGCCCCGGCCCGGCCGGCCCGAAGGCTGGGTCCGCAGAGGCCGGAAGAATATCGAAACCGGCGGTTTTACCTGCCTTACATCTCGGACCATATTTACGCCTTTTCCGGGGCCATGAAGGCCATCGGTCTCGAAGTTTCCGTCCTTTCCCCGCCGGACGCGGAAACCGTGGCCTTGGGAGAAGCCTCAAGCTCGGGCCGGGAATGTCATGCCTATGCCCTTCTTGCCGGCGATCTCGTCCGGCTGGCGCGAAGCGGAGAGCCCGAGGGCGTGTATTATTTTCCCGGGACGCAGTATCTCTGCCTTCTTCAGCAATACGGGCCGGCCATGAACAGCCTGCTCCATGACCTGGGCGTTCGGCGCATGGAAGTGGTCGCTCCGCCCTTCGATTTTTTGGCCCAGCTCCTCGGATTTGAAGGTCTGGTCGTCCTGTGGCGGGGCATGGTCGCTTTAGACCTCCTGGTCAAGAAGGCCTGCAGCATCCGGCCCTATGAAACCTGCCGGGGGATGACGGACAGAGTTCACCGCCAAAACCTTCTCGACATTGAGAGGGGATTAGCGACCTACAGCCTGCGCCAGGCCTCAAAACAGTGCGACCTAAGGCTGAGCTCCATAGACCGCCGTTCGGAGGAACGTCCCTTGGTGGGCATCGCCGGCGACATCTACACCCGTCAGAACGACTTGGCCAACAACGACCTTATCCGCAGGCTGGAAGCCATGGGTTGCGAAGTCTGGCCGGCGCCGTTCTTCGTCGAGCAGATGAATTTCGTTTTCGGCCGCGACTTGTGGAAGCACCGGCAGGCCGGGAGGCCGGTCAAGGCCGCCGGCCTGGCCCTTCTCGACCTGCGACGCCGGTTCGAGCGTTGGAACGTCGGGATGGGATTCCGGGAACGAAACATGCGCTTCAGCGAGCCCGAATATCGGCGGGTGATCGAACTGGCCGACCCCTATCTCAACCGGGAGAACAACGAAATCGTTCAGCTCAACATCGCCAAGATGGCCGATTACGCCCGGCGCGGGGCGGACGGAATCATCAACGTCATCTGCTTCAATTGCCTTCTGGGGACGATCTCGGCGGCGCTGTCCGGATCATTGAGGCGCGACAATGCCAACATCCCCCTGACGACGCTGGTGTACAGCGGCTCGGATACGATCGCCGACCGCGCTCGCCTGGAGGCCTTCGTCCATCAGGTGAAGCGCTTCGCCGCCTCCCGCCGCCCGCCTCCCCGGCCTCCGGTGCCGATCCTCGCCGACGAAGACGAGCTTTTCGTTCCCGGCAGGCGGACGGAACAGCCGGTCGGAGGCATCTTCCCTCCTTGAAATCCGGTATCTGAGGACAGGCGTCAGCGCTTCGACCTCAGGGTCCGCCTGTCGGACGCCGGACGGCCGCGCTCGAGAGCCCGGCGGATATAGGCCGGAAGGATGAACAGCGGGGCGTGCATCTCGGGGCTGTAGAAACGAAGGCGGCCTTCAAGTCCCCGAGCCGAAAAACGGCGGGACAGGAGCTTCCGGTCGGGGGAGGCCGCGAGGGAAGAGCCGCCGGCGAGGACGAATGCCCAGGGGCCGACGTAGGACGGAACGCACGAAATATAAGGAAGAACGGCGGGAAACACGCGTCGGAGCGACTGGAAGACGGCCGAAAATCCGGCCAGCATATTGACGTTGGCGCTGCCGGCCTGGATGACGACCATTCCCCCGCGGCGCAGACGACGCCGAAGAAGACGGTAGAACTCGACGGTGAACAGTTTGCGCGCCGGCCCCGGCTCTCCGGGATCGCAGAGGTCGAGGACGATGACGTCGTAGGCACCGGGGTTGTGCTCCAGAAAGCGTCTGGCGTCCTGGAAATGAATTTCCACCCGCCCGTCGCGAAAAGCCCCCCGATGCCAGGCGCGAAGATGACAGCCGGCGAGCGCGACCACTTCCCGGTCGATTTCGACCATGATCAGCCGTTTGACCGGGGGATGCTTGAGGGCTTCGCGCAGGGGCGCGCCTTCGCCCCCCCCGGCGAGAAAGACGGTTTCGGGACGGGGATGGAGAAGCAGGGCGGGGTGGACGAGGCATTCGTGATAGATGAATTCGTCCGCGGCGGTGGATTGGATGAGCCCGTCGAGAAAGAGACAGCGGCCGTAATCGTGGGTGTCGACCACCTCGGCTTTCTGGAATCCGGTCCGGACTGAGGCCAGGCGTTTCTTGATGCGGTGGCCGTGGATTTCATTCCGGGTCAGGCGCTCGACGTACCAATCTCCCTTGAGCTCCAGGCGCATGCTGCTCTCTCCTTGCGGGGATAGGGCGGGCCTATCATTCCACAGCGCCGTAGGGGATGCAACCGGACGGCGCCGAAGCCGCTGCCCGCCGCTGTTCCGTAGGCGAAAGAAAATCCGGCGTTTTCGGGATCAGAGATCGAAGAGAGCAACGAATTCGGCCAGGACCATGGCCGTCGCCCCCCAGACCTTGTGACCGCCGAGGTCATAGAAAGGGATTTCGACAAGCCGTCCCTCGATCGTCCGCGTTTCGCGGCGGGCGGCGGAAGGATCGAGCAGACGGACGAGGGGGACTTCGATGACTTCGGCGACCTCCTCGGCTCGAGGCCGACACTTCGGCGCCCCGGGGATCGAGGCCACGACGGGATAGACGCAGAAATTGCTGGGGGGGATGTAGAGCGGAGTCAGAAAGCCGAGGATTCTCACATCCGAGAGGCGCACACCCAGCTCCTCTTCCGTTTCACGGAGAGCGGTCTGAACGGGCGTTTCGCCCGGGTGCTGCTCGCCGCCGGGCAGAGAAACCTGCCCGCGGTGATGAAGGACCGTCTCCGTTCTTTTGGTCAATACAAAGAAAAGCCGGCCGCGGCGCTGAGTGAGGAGGAGAAGGATGCCCGCCTTGTGGCTGTGTTCGCCGGCGACGAGGACGGTCTTGTCGCCGGGTCGCGGAACGGGAGCCATTCGCAGCTGGGCCGATAGGCCGGGCAGGGAGCGGCGAAGACGCTCTTCGAGGAGACACAGGACCGAAGCGCTCCGGAACGGCGGACGGCGCCCCGGCCCGGTCGGTCTCGTGGGGGAGTCCATCGATCACAAACGGGACGAACGGCGGGCCCTCTTGTCGAGGATATCTTTCACCGTTCGGACCCAATCGGCGGATTTCAAAGGCTTATGGATGATGCCCTCGGCGGGGCGGGCTTTCAACCTGGTTTCATCGATTTTCTCGTAGGGCTCTATGAGGAAAACAACGGCCGTTCCTGCCCAGGAGGAATTCCCTCGGATGAGGTCGAAGATTTCGAAACCGTTCCGGCCCCGCAGGTTGACGTCCAGAAGAACGATGTCGGGAGGCGGGCCGCCGAGGCAGGAGGAAGCCTCTTTTCCGTCGGCTGCGATTTCGACCAGGAAATCCCGGCTGTCGAAAGCCCGTCGGATGATCTGCCTGGTGACGGGATTGTCGTCGGCCAGCAGCAGCCTCCAGGGTCCTGAGCGACGGCCGGCAGCGGGAAAGGCGACGATGTTGCCGGCGTCGGAAGCCTTCCCTTGGACCGCCTCCGGCGAGGTCTCTGGCGAGTCAGAGCCCGGCGGGCCGGGATCAGGGGTTTCGGACGGAACCGCGTTCTCCAGGCCGGAGAGGGCGTCCAGGAGTCCCTTGCGGGAAACGGGCTTGGAAATCGTGAGACACGCTCCTTTGGATTGGAGAGGCTCGGTGATCCATTCGGCCTGCTTTGTGAAATCGGAGATCAGGATGACGGGAACGGGGGACGATCCCTCCTCGCACCGCTCGATCTTCCGGCGCAGGGCAGCGCCGGAGACATCGGGAAGCAGCATGTCCAAAACGACGATGTCGGGCCTTCGGTCTTGAAAGATTTTCCAGCCCTTCGCGCCGTCCGGGGCCGCCAGGACTTCGTAACCGGCGTCGCGGAGGAAACCGGCCAGCAGGTCCCGGTGAGCGTTGTCGCCGTCCACGAGCAGGATGAGGGCGCGATTCATGGGCCCGTCGCTTCCATATCCCTCCGGTTTATGGCTCTCCGGGAACGGTTTTCTTGGGGGCGGGCGGGCCGGCGCCGTCGGACGGGTGAGGCGTCAGTTTCCGGATGCAATCCTTGACGATGCGGATGATGTCCGAGGTGACCTGGCGGTAGAAGGTGGTGATGGGGTACAGGGCGATGAGCAGGTAAGGCGACTGGTGGACGGAGAACGCCTGGACGATGATCCGCATCCGGGGATTCAGGGTGCGGATGGAAATTTCTTCAATTCCTTCCACGTTGATGTTCCGCTGGACGTTGTCCAGCATCTTGTGGAGCGGGGAGAACAGAGCCGCCAGTTGCTCGGGAGGATAGAGCTCGCCCTCGGCATCGAGGACCATGCCCTCGCCGTCCACGAGGACCAGCCCGAGAAGATCCTTTCGCTCGAGCAGCGGCCGGATCTCCTGGCTAAGATAACGCATGGGCTTCTCCGTCATTGATTTTTTTTAGGAGGCGGCTGATCATCAACACGAAGGCTTCCCGGAGGTTCGTGCCCTTCAGGGCGCAGGCTGAAAAGCGGGGATACTCGGACAGGCCCAAGAGCCCGGCCAATTCATCGGGCGGGTAGACGTCATCCTGGTCCTGCTTGTTGCACAGGACGATGACCTCCGCCCGGGCCATGCCCGAGACGTCTTTTTGAAAAGCGCGCATTTCCTTGACGAACTCCCGGTTGTGCTCGAGCTCCGCCTTCCGCGAATCGGCCACGAAGAAGACGCCGTCCACATCCTCGAAGAGAAGACGGCGGGTCATGGTGTAGTAGTTCTGTCCGGTGGTGGTGTAAAGACGGACGAAGATGTCGGCGCTGATCTGCAGGGGAGTGAAATCGAAAAAGAGAGTCTGGCCGAAGGACGTTTCCAAGCACCGAACCTTTTCGGACATTTTGAATTCGTCGGGGATGCCGTTTTTGAACAGCCACTTGAGGGTGGTCGTTTTGCCGGCCAAAGCGGTGCCGAAGAAGACGATCTTGAGGTAAATCTTGCCGTTGAAGAACTTCATTTCAGGCCCCGGCGCAGCTTGGAGAGGATTTCTTCGATGTCCTGGTCCTGAAGAGGCCGCGGCCGATGGGACATTTTCTGCCGCATGTCGCTCTCGTCGGGGATGCGGAGCTTGTGCTCTTCCATCAGGGATTTCCGCCTGTCCTGAGTGTCCTCCATGATCCGGGCGATCTTTTCCATGGCCCGCTTGGCCTCCAGGCGGATCAGGCCCAGGTAGCTCTCCTTGGCGGCGACAACGGTTAGGAGGCCACGGGGCATGCCGATCTGGCACAATTTCAGATCCCCGAGCTCGACGATGATCATGTCCAAATTTTGGCCCAGCTCGAGCCCCACCTGGGAGTAGGAATTGTAACAGGCGGCCAGTAGCGCGCCTAGGTCTTCCGGTTTCATGTCGAATTGTCCGGCGATTTCCAGGGGGATGCCGTCGATGTCCAGGAGAATGAGTCCTTTGACTTCCGGCAGGCGCCGAAGGATGTCCTGGAAAATGTCCCTGATGTGGATCATTTCGTTCCCGCGCCGGCGAGGGGCTCGCGTCGTCCGGCCGGTTTCCTCTCCAGGGCAAGGATGCGCTCCCTGATCCTGTTGCGGAAAGAGGCGCTTTTTGTTCCGCCCTCGAGGAGAAATCCGTAAAGATAGCGTCCTTGAAAGACCTGGACGGTCTTGTCCCCGGCCCGGATTTCCAGGAACCAGGGACGCCCGGGCTCGCAGGCCGAATTCCCCATCCGGTCCAGGATCTGCTTGAACTTCAGGATGTTCCGGGAGGGAAAGAAGCATTCCCGGTAGCGGGCGTAACCGACGAGCTCTTCCCGATCGAAGAGAGCGGCGAGGGCCAGATCGCTTTCCTGGGAAAGGCTTTTCAGGAATTCGATGACCTGCGGAGGCGTGTCCTTGATGTAGGGCTCGAGGTCCAGCCTTTGCTCGCGCTGCCCGAGGCGGAGAATTTTTTTCAGCCCTTTTTCCTTGATCCACAGCGTTTCCGAGAGATAGGGGCGGGTGACGGACCGGTCGGCTTCGATCTCGGCATGGATGGCCTGGAAGGCCAGATACATCTGGCTCTGGCGCATCTGGATCATGAAATCCTTCATCGCCGGGCTGCAGGAGGCGGTTTCGAGAAGCAGCTCTTCTTCCGGCCCGAGGTCGGCGGGCGGGGGGTCGAGGATAAAGAGATCCCCGCCCTCGAGGGAGATCTCCTCATGGACGGGGAGACCGGCGTCCTCGAGGTCTTTTTTCTTCAGGCCGGAGAAGAAGGCGATCCAGCCGCGGTCCAGGCGGCTCCGGAGCACGCCGAAGGCTTCCTCCCCGAGCCCGAAGCCGACGACCTGAATGGGAGGCGCGCCCGTTTCCTCTTCGGAGAACGCCTGTTCGAGGGCCGCAATCCGGGAATTGAGGTCGCCGCCGTCGAGCACTCTGACTCCTTTGAGATGGCGGGTTTCCCTGGGAACGTCGCCCAGCAAGAGCAGCTGGCGGTAGCGGGGGATGTAGATGCGAAGCCAACAGAAAAGCGGATGAAAGAGCAAAGGGTCCGTGAGGGAGCAAACCATCCGGTTTCTGTCCCACAGGGTCGCCAGGACCCGGGCCTCGATGAAGATCAGGCTGTCCTTGGAGGGCTGGCCCGTTCGACCGGCGGTCATTTCGGCTCCTTCAGGGAGACCTCGACGGCTTCCGCCGCGCGTTTGAGCTTCTCCATGGCGGGAAGGACATCCAGGGATTTCCCTCCCAAGAGAAAGAGGAAAGGTCCCTCTTCTTGAACCCTGATGAGAAGGATTTTTCTTTCCGATCCCTCGATCACAATCTGTTCGAAAGAGGGAAGACCCGCGAGCCGAGCCGATTCGGTCAGTTCCAGGATGGCCGGGATTAGGCTCGCCTGCTGCTCGCCGGCTTTTTCAGGCGGAGAGGCATGCCATGTCAGAATCTGTCCCTCGGCCGTGAATGCTCCCGAGGCTTCGCCGCCGCCCAGGTCCGGCCGGAACGATTCAAACGTATGAGACAACTCCTCACCTTCCGGAACACAGAAGATTTAGAACAAAAGACAACTCTCTCAATTCAATATGGATTTAAAGGCCGCGCCGGTCAATGCTCTCCGACGATGATTCTCCTTTATCCGTGCCTAACCCTCGGTTTCACCCTCAACGGCTAGTCCTGGAGCCTTTTCCTGAGTGACGCATTTTGTCAAACTGAAGCTCCTGTCCGGATTGCATTTCTTTGGGCTTCTTTCGTCCGTCGCGGATGTCGCGGCCGGCGGGAAGAAAACATCCGTGAAGCCTGAGAAAGACGATTTGAGTCTCCGGAAAATTCAAGCTGTTGACAAAAGGAAAAGAGAGCCCCTAACATAGGAGACTGTCTTTCCGGGACGGCCTGGCGTCCGGAGG
>Ga0068714_10001514_pt1 | contig 33640 bp, 30 predicted proteins | sample MTBNYHSulfiMetaG_FD_62988 | JGI IMG/M metagenome (GOLD analysis project Ga0068714, IMG submission 62988) | Enrichment culture microbial communities from rom New York Harbor, USA that are MTBE-degrading - MTBE-NYH (New York Harbor Sulfidogenic)... | ecosystem: Environmental > Aquatic > Marine >...
CGATCTCCCGATCTCCCGATCTCCCGATCTCCCGATCTCCCGATCTCCCGATCTCCCGATCTCCCGATCTCCCGATCTCCCGATCTCCCGATCAAAGACAACTCGTTTTGTCGCGCAGGTAAATCAGCTAGGATCGAGGCTCCTGATACCGGTGTCCCATGTCATTAGCACTGAAAACCGAACTTCCCTATTACCCCGAGCCTCAGCGCCTGTTCGCGACGCTGGCTGCGTCTCCCTGGTCGGCGTGGCTCGACAGCGGCGGGTGCGGTGGTGAGCGTGGTCGTTACGATATCCTCGTTGCCGAGCCTCACCTGACCCTCGTAACCCGCGGCAATGAGACGCGGATTGTCTCCGCATCGGCGGACCGCGTTTTCGGTGATGATCCCTTTGCCCTCCTGCGCGATGCGCTAATGCCTGATGCAGCTCTTGAGGGCGATCCGCAAATCCCCTTTGCCGGCGGTGCCGTCGGCTATTTCGGCTATGACCTGGCGCGGCGTATCGAGCATTTGCCCAGCATCGCCGACGATGATATCGGCATGCCCGAGATGGCGATCGGGATCTATGACTGGGCGGTGGTGTTCGATCATCTCGAAAGAGCCTGCTGGCTGGTGTCGCATGGCAGGTGCCCGCAGACGCATGAGCAGTGGCCTGAACTTTTCAGGCGGTTCAGTGAAGTGCAGGACGGTCCGTCCGGTGTGCTGCAGGCAAACTCCGCCATTACCTCGAACATGGATGAAGAGGCCTATAGAAATGCCTTTGAGCGGATCCAGCACTATCTGGTCGAGGGCGACTGCTACCAGGTCAATTTCGCGCAACGTTTTTCGCTCGCGGTGAGCGGCGATCCCTGGCACGGTTATCTGCAGTTGCGCCAGCACAATCCTGCGCCTTTCTCCGCCTATCTGAACACACCCCACGGCCAGATTTTGTGTACCTCCCCTGAGCGTTTTCTCAAGATGCAGGGCAAGAGGGTGGAGACCCGCCCGATCAAGGGTACCCGGCCGCGCAGCCCCGATGCCGCGCTTGATCGGGCACTGCGGGAGGCGCTGCTGCAGAGCATCAAGGACCGCGCCGAGAACCTGATGATCGTCGACCTGCTGCGCAATGACCTGGGGAAAGATTGTTGTACCGGATCGGTACGGGTGCCGCAGCTGTTTGGCGTCGAGAGCTATGCCACCGTGCACCACCTGGTGAGTGTAATAGAAGGGGAGTTGTGCGAGGGAAGCGATGCGCTCAAGCTGCTGCGCGACTGTTTTCCCGGCGGCTCGATCACCGGTGCGCCCAAGCTCCGGGCGATGCAGATCATCGAAGAGCTCGAGCCGTGCCGGCGCGGGATCTACTGTGGCAGCATCGGCTATATCGGCTACGACGGCTACATGGACAGCAACATCGTCATCCGCACCGCACTGCACCGCGACGGAAAACTCTACTACTCGGCGGGCGGCGGTATCGTCAGGGACTCTGAGTGCGCCGCCGAGTATCAGGAGACCTTCGACAAGGCGGCGGCGTTCATTGACGCTTTTCAAGCGTCAGTGACAAGTAGCAAGTGACAAGTAGCAAGAAGGAATCATCTTGCGACTTGCTGCTTGTAACTTGTCACTGAATTCAATCCCACGCCGTCCGGTTGACCTTGTAGCTGTCGAGCATCCTCACATAGCTGGCGCGCTCGTAGGCACCCGGGTCGCGGGTGTGCTGTTGCGCCAGTACCCCCTTGATCTCCTCCAGGGAGTCGTAGGGACTCTCTTCCAGCCAGGCGGCAATACCACTCAAAACAGTGCGCAGTTGCTTGGGGCCATGGAGCAGCAGGGCACTGCAGAGGTGGGTTACATCGGCCCCGGCCAGCAGCATCTTGAGCGCATCCTCGGCAGTGTGGATGCCGCCGGTGGCGGCCATCGAGAGGCCGACCCGGCCCCGCAGCAGTCCCAGCCAGCGCATCGCCAGCAGGCCGTCGCCGGAGTGTGACAGGTGCAGGGAGGGGGCGACCCGCAGGCTGTCGATGTCGATGTCGGGCTGGTAGAAGCGGTTGAACAGGGAGACGCCATTGGCTCCTGTCGCTTCCAGTTTGCTGACGAAATTGCCGAGGGAGCTGAAGAAGGGGGAGAGCTTGACGGTGATCGGGAGCGACACCACGCCGCGCAGTTCCGAGATCAGCGAGAGATAGCGCTGCTCCATCTCGTCGGCGGAGACCGCAGGGTCGGCTGCAACGTAATAGGTGTTGAGCTCCAGCGCATCGGCGCCCGCCTCGGCTAGCAGCCTGCCGTTCTCCACCCAGCCGTCGAGGGATATACCGTTGAGGCTGGCGATCACCGGGATCTGCAATGACTCCTTGAGGCGTCGCAACTGTTCGAGGTAACTGTCCAGGCCGCTGCCCGGGTCGGAATGCAGGGGAAGGAAGGTCTCCGCCTCGCTGTAGCCGACTTCCTGTTGCTGCAGGAAGGCGCTCTGCTTCAGTTGTTCGTTGAGCTCCTCCTCGAACAGGGAGTACATCACGATGGCAGAGGCGCCGGCATCCTCCAGTGCGCGTGCGCTGTCCAGGCTGCGGCTCAGCGGCGAGGCCGAGGGGACGACCGGGTTCTTCAGTTCCAGCCCAAGATAACGGGTTCGCAGGTCCACGCTCATCACTCCTTGTCCTCCCCTGTTTCGGGTTTTTCGTAGCTCAGTGAGGCCAACTGCTCATAGTGGCGGTAGTGGGCGATGGCCTCCTCCTGCGAGTCGTGCAGGAACTGTTCGGCACTCTCCGGGCTGGTGCGCCAGAGCATGTTGAAGCGGGTCTCGTTGGAGACGAACTCGCGGTAGGCGATGGAGGGGGCCTTGGAGTCGAGTTGCAGCGGGTTCTCGCCGAGAGGAATGCGCCGCGGGTCGTAGCGCAGCAGGGGCCAGTGGCCGCTGCGTACCGCCAGGTCCTGCATCTGGTGGTTGTTGGAGAGGTCGTTGCCCCAGGCGATACAGGGGGAGTAGGCGACGATGAGCGAGGGACCGTCCCAGGATTCGGCCTCGATGAAGGCGCGCAGGGTCTGGATGTCCTTGGTGCCGTAGGCCACCTGGGCGACGTAGACATTTTCGTAGCTCATGGCGATCATCGCCAGCTCCTTCTTCGCCGTGGGTTTGCCGCCGGCGGAGAATTTGGCCACCGCGCCGCGCGGTGTCGCTTTGGAGGTCTGGCCGCCGGTGTTGGAGTAGACCTCGGTGTCGAGCACCAGGATGTTGACGTTGCGGCCTGAGGCGAGCACGTGGTCGAGGCCGCCGAAGCCGATATCGTAGGCCCAGCCGTCGCCGCCAATGATCCAGACACTCTTTTTGACCAACATGTCGGCCAGGGTCTCCAGCCGCCGCGCCTGCGGGCGGTCGATCGCCTTGAGGCTCTCCAGCAGCTTGGCGACACGTTCGCGCTGGTCCTGGATCCCCGCCTCGCTGCCCTGTTCGGCATGGAGCAGCGCCTCGACCCGCTCATCGCCGATCTCTGGTCGCAGTTGCTCGAGCAGCTCGCGGGCCTGCCCGGCCTGCATGTCCACTGCCACGCGCATGCCGAGGCCGAACTCGGCGTTGTCCTCGAACAGGGAGTTGTTCCAGGCCGGGCCGCGCCCCTCGGTGTTGTGCGCCCACGGGGTGGTCGGCAGGTTGCCGCCGTAGATGGAGGAGCAGCCGGTGGCGTTGGCCACCATCATGCGGTCGCCGAACAGCTGGCTGGCGAGCCTGAGGTAGGGGGTCTCGCCGCAGCCGGCGCAGGCGCCGCTGAACTCGAACAGCGGCCGGGTCAGCATCGCCTCCTTGATCACGTTCGGCCGCAGCCGGGTGCGGTCGTACTCGGGCAGGCTGAGGAAGAACTCCCAGTTGACCCGCTCGCGCTCGCGCACCGGCGGCTGCGGCACCATGTTGAGGGCGCGACGGCCCGGGTTCTCCTTGTCCTTGGCCGGGCAGATGTCGACGCAGAGGGTGCAGCCGGTGCAGTCCTCCGGCGAGACCTGGTAGCTGATGTGCCACCCCTCGGGGAACTCCTTGCCCTTGACCGGCACGTGCTTGAAGCTCTCGGGGGCATCTTTTGCCGCAGCCGGGTCGAAGATCTTGCTGCGGATGACGCCGTGGGGGCAGACGAAGGGGCACTTGCCGCAGTGGATGCACAGCTCCTCGTCCCACTCGGGGATCTCCAGGGCGATGTTGCGCTTCTCCCACTGGCTGGTACCGCTGGGCCAGGTACCGTCGGCGGGAAACCGGCTGACCGGCAGCCTATCGCCGCGACCGGCGATGATCTCGGCGGTCACTTCGCGCACGAACCGGGGTGCCGTCCCGGGCACCGGCTGGCGCCGCTCGAAGCTGCTGTCGGCCGCCGCCGGGACGGTCACCTGATGCAGGTTGGCGAGCGAGTGGTCGATGGCGCGGAAATTCATCTCCACCAGTTCCTTGCCCCGTTTGCCGTAACTCTTCTCCACCGCCTGCTTGATTGCCGCGATCGCCTCGGCCTGCGGCAGGACGTCGGAGATGGCGAAAAAGCAGGTCTGCATCACGGTGTTGATGCGCTGGCCCATGCCCGCCTCCTCGGCTACCCGGTAGGCGTCGATGACGTAGAACCTGAGCCGCTTGTCGATGATCTGCTGCTGCATCCGCCGCGGCAGGGTGTTCCAGGCCTGCTCCGCCGGTGCCGTGGTGTTGAGCAGGAACACGCCGCCGCTCTCGGCCTTGTCGAGCATGTCGTAGCGCTCGAGAAACACGCTCTGGTGGCAGGCGACGAAGTGGGCCTCGTCGTTGCCGACAAGATAGGTCGAGCGGATCGGCGCAGGGCCGAAGCGCAGATGAGAGACGGTGACTGCGCCGGACTTTTTCGAGTCGTAGACGAAATAGCCCTGGGCGTAGAGTTCGGTGCACTCGCCGATGATCTTGATCGAGTTCTTGTTGGCGCTGACGGTGCCGTCGGAGCCGAGGCCGTAGAACAGGGCGCTGACCGCTTTTTTCGACGCATCGGTGCGGAACGCCTCATCCCAGGGCAGACTGGTTTGGCTGAGATCGTCGTGGATGCCGATGGTAAAGCCGTTTTTCGGCCGCTCTGCCTTCAGTTCCTCGAATACCGCCTTGACCATCCCCGGGGTGAACTCCTTGGAGGAGAGGCCGTAGCGGCCGCCGATGACCCGCGGCATGGTGCTGCAGGGCGCCTCGCCCGAGGCGATGCCCTGGGCCAGCGCGGTGAGCAGGTCCTTGTACAGCGGCTCGCCGTCGGCGCCCGGCTCTTTGGCCCGGTCGAGTACCGCGATGGCTTGCACCGAGGCAGGCAGGGCGGCGATGAGGCCGGCGGCATCGAAGGGACGGTAGAGCCGCACCTTGAGCAGGCCGACCTTCTCGCCGTGGGCGGTGAGGTGGTCGACCGTCTCCTGCGCGGTCTCCGCTCCGGAGCCCATGAGGATGAGAATGCGTTCGGCGTCCGCCGCGCCGTGGTAGTCGAAGAGCCGGTATTGCCGGCCGGTCAGCTCGGCGAAGCGATCCATGCACTGCTGGACGATGCCCGGCATGGCCAGGTAGTAGGGGTTGACGCTCTCGCGGGCCTGGAAGTAGACATCGGGGTTCTGCGAGGTGCCGCGTATCACCGGGTGTTCCGGGTTGAGGGCGCGGCGGCGGTGGGCGGCGACCAGGTCATCATCGATCATCGCCCGCACCGTGTCGCCATCGACCTCCTCGATCTTGCCGATCTCGTGGGAGGTGCGGAAACCGTCGAAGACGTGGAGGAGGGGAATGCGCCCTTCCAGGGTCGCCGCCTGGGCGATGAGCGCCATGTCCATCACCTCCTGCACCGAATTGGCAAAGAGCATGGCATACCCGGTGCCGCGGGCCGCCATCACATCGTTGTGGTCACCGAAGATGGAGAGAGCCTGGGCGGCCAGCGAACGGGCGGCGATGTGGAATACCGTTGGGGTCAGTTCGCCGGCGATCTTGTACATGTTGGGCAGCATCAGCAGCAGCCCCTGGGAGGCGGTGAAGGTGGTGGTCAGGGCGCCGCTCTGCAGCGAGCCGTGAATGGCGCCGGCGGCACCACCCTCGCTCTGCATCTCCACGATCTGCGGCACGCTGCCCCATAGATTGGTCCTGCCCTGCGCCGACCAGGCATCGGCGTGCTCGCCCATGGGGGAGGCGGGGGTGATGGGGTAGATGGCGATGACCTCGTTGGTCAGGTGGGCGATGCGCGCGGCGGCCTCGTTGCCGTCGACAGTGATCATGCGACGTGACATGCAGACTCCCCTGTGCCGTTTCTAGCGTTATTTCCCTCTTCACAACATAGCGCGTCAGGGATTGGAAAGACAAGCGGCTGGGAGGTAAAGGGTTCAAGGTTAAAAGTTCAAGGTTCAAAGATGCGCATCCACTTCACTTGTCTCTTGATACGCTATCCGCGCAGAAGTCTCGGTTACATTCCTTGAACCTTGAACCTTGAACCTTGAACCTTGAACCTTGAACCTTGAACCTTGAACCTTGAACCTTGCACCGCTCCTGCGCATCCATGCGCCCGCGGCATACGTCCATCCATGGACATAAACCTTGAACCTTGAACCTTGAACCTGGACCGTGTGGTACGATGCCGGGATTAACGGTTACCTGCGGGTGGGTTCTCCCTTTTCAGGATGAATGCAGTCTTCTTTGTCATTGTATTGGGCGCCTTCGTCGTTGCGGCGTGGAAGCAGCTGGGCGGTGCCGCCGGCGATCCCTCGCCGATGGGCGCCCTTTCCTCGGCGATGATCGAATCGGCCAGCGGTGCGGTGGAGCTGGCGATCGGCCTGGTCGGGGTGATGACCCTCTTTCTCGGCCTGATGAAGGTGGCCGAGGCCGGCGGCATGCTCACCATCCTCGCTCGTCTGATCCGCCCACTGATGGTGCGCCTGTTCCCGGACGTGCCGCCGGAACATCCGGCGATGGGGGCGATGATCCTCAATATCTCCGCCAACGCCCTGGGGCTCGGCAATGCCGCCACCCCCTTCGGCATCCGCGCGATGCAGGAGCTCAACAGTCTCAATCGCCATCCTGGCACCGCCAGCAACGCCATGGTGCTGTTCCTGGCCATCAACACCTCCAGCGTGACCCTGCTGCCCACCGGGGTGATCGCGCTGCGCGCCTCGGCCGGTTCGCTGGATGCGGCGGGGATCCTGCCGACCACGCTGTTCGCCACAGCCTGCTCCACTGTCGTGGCGATCCTCGCTGCGCTGTTTTACCGCCGCTTCTTTCCCCTGGGGGAGCCTGCAGCGGAGGGGAGCGTTGCCGCTGAGCCGGGTGGGACGCCGCTGGAAGAGCAGGGCGCCTATCCGCTCTGGGTCTCGATTCTTGCCCTGGGAATGCTGGCGGCGCTGATCCCGGTCACGGTGCTCTATGGCAAGGCCATTGCCCCGTGGATCCTGCCGGGCTTGATGGTGGGTTTCCTCGCCTTCGGCGTCTGGCGTCGCGTGCCGATTTACGAGAGCTTCGTCGACGGGGCCAAGGACGGCTTTCAGGTCGCGCTACGCATCATCCCCTACCTGGTGGCAATACTCGTTGCCGTCGGGATGTTCCGCGCCAGCGGTGCGCTGGAGATCGTGGTGCGCGCCCTGGGTCAGTGGACCACACCGCTGGGGATGCCGCCCGAGGCGCTGCCAATGGCCCTGCTGCGACCGCTCTCCGGTTCCGGCGCCTACGGTGTGATGGCCTCGATCATCAACGACCCGGCGATAGGACCCGACAGCTATACCGGTTATCTGGTCTCCACCCTGCAGGGCTCCACCGAGACGACCTTCTACGTCCTGGCGGTCTATTTCGGTGCGGTGCAGGTAAAGCGTATTCGCCACGCCCTGTGGACCGCCCTGAGCGCCGACCTGGTTGCCGTCATTGCCGCGGTGGCCGCGGTGTCGTTCCTGTTAGGCTTTGCCGCATGAGTCAGGCGACGCAGGAGTTCGTGCCGGTGGTTCCGGCATCTGTCGAGTTGGCCGAGGCGGCCCGGGCTATCGCGGCGCGCTGGGGACTGCCCTATGGCACCCATCCGTCAGCGCAATTCCAGCTGCAGTTGACCGAAGATCGACTCGAACTGGTCCGCAGCGGCGAGAATGCGCCGGGGGCGGTGTTCGTCGATTTTGTCGCGGGTGCCGTCGCCCACCGCCGCCGCTTCGGTGGCGGGCGCGGGCAGAGCATCGCCAGGGCGGTCGGTCTCAAGGGGGGCGCCTCGCCGACGGTGCTGGACGCCACCGGCGGACTGGGCCGCGATGCCTTCGTGCTGGCCTCGCTGGGTTGCCGCGTCACCCTGCTGGAGCGCTCGCCCGTGGTGGCCGCCCTGCTCGAGGACGGTCTCGAACGGGCAAGAGCCGATGCAGAGATCGGTCCCTGGGTGGCAGAACGGATGTTGCTGGTCCATGCCGATGCCGTAGCCTGGATGGACGGGTTAGCAGAGCGGGATTTTCCGGAGGTGGTCTATCTCGACCCGATGTTTCCGCACCGGCGCAAGAGTGCGCAGGTGAAAAAGGAGATGGCCCTGTTTCAGCAACTGCTCGGCGGCGACGAGGACGCGGATCGCCTGCTGCCCGCGGCGCTGCGGGTGGCCCGCAAGCGGGTGGTGGTCAAGCGGCCCGACTACGCGCCGCTGCTTGGGGGCATCGAACCGACGATGGCGATCACCAGCAAGAAGCACCGCTTCGATGTCTATGTCAGATCAGAGGCGAGATTCGATGAATATCCACCACAGAGACACGGAGTTCACGGAGGAAAGGCTTAAAGGACGAGAACCACCCTGTTAATTCTCCGTGTCCTCCGTGTCTCTGTGGTGCATTAATTTTTTTAACTTCGTGTGCTTCGTGGTGAATCGTCGGGTTTCTTGTTCTATTCGACGATGAAGACCTTGTCGCCAACCTCGGTCAGCCTGAAGAGTTTCTCCATATCGCTGTTGGCGGTGCGGATGCAGCCATGGGAGACCTTCCGGCCGAGGCTGCCCGGGTTGCTGGTGCCGTGTATCGCGTAGGTCTTGCCGATATTCAGGGCGTGCTTGCCGATGGCGCCGCGGAAACAGCGCTTGCCGCGGGCGATGGAACCGGCATACTCCTGCTCCATGCTTTTGGGAATGCACCACTCGATCCCCTCCGGGTCGTGGACCTTCCAGCGCACCTGGTATTCACCGGGCTCGGTATAGTAGCAGCGGCCGCCTTTCTCCTGCGGCAGGCAACGGTCCATGCCGAGGGCCACCACGGTCTTGAAGATGACCGACTTCTCCCTCTCCTTCTCCTCGATCACCCTCAGCTCAAAGCTGTTCTTGTCCACTTCGATATAACGGCTGATGCCGTCGGGACGCGTGACGCGGGGAGGGGCGGTTTGCGGACGAAAAGCCGTGACGTAGTTGCTGTCGATCCAGAGCGGCCGGCTGCTCGGCTGCCACTCTTTTTCCGGGAAATAACCGGTGACGCGGATCCATTTTCCATCTGCTACAGTTGAGGTGAATCGCGTATCGCTGTTCCAGACATCGACGATGCGCCCCTCCGGTGCATCCCGGACCACGGCGATGGTGCTGAGGGTGAAGGTCTGTGCCGGTGCTCCCTGAGCGTTTTCCCGGGTCGTGCCGGAGGCATGGGACTGCGGCGAAAGCAGTGCCAGGAGCATGAAGAGCAGAGGGTGCAGGCGTTCCATGTGTTGTTCGTGTTGTTGTGCTAGCTGGTTCACAGTGTAACAACACGAGAAACAAGTTCAAGTAACCGTCTTAATTAATTGAATTAATAGAAAGATCGCTATAGTCAGGAGGATGAGAATGAGCGATATCGCCGTTATGCTGGCCGAGGAGGCCGAATACCTGCTGGATCACACCTGCAAGGGGATCCCGAAGTCGATGATCCACCTTCCCGGGGACGATTATGTCAGCCGGGTGATGGCAGAGAAGGACCGCCGCCCGGCGGTACTGCGCAATATGCAGCTGCTCTACAACACGGGACGACTCGCAGGGACCGGCTATCTCTCCCTCCTGCCGGTGGATCAGGGCGTGGAGCACTCGGCAGGGGCCTCCTTTGCGCCCAATCCCATGTTCTTCGATCCCGGCAACATCTGCGAGCTGGCCATCGAGGGAGGGTGTAACGGGGTCGCATCGACCCTCGGCGTGCTCGGCTCGGTGGCACGACGTTACGCCCACCGCATCCCCTTTATCGCCAAGATCAACCACAACGAACTGCTCACCTATCCCAACATCTACGACCAGACCCTCTTCGGCTCGGTGGATCAGGCCTTCGAGCTGGGGGCGGTGGCGGTAGGGGCCACCATCTATTTCGGCTCCGAGGAGTCGCGGCGGCAGATCCAGGAGGTAAGCGAGGCGTTTGCCTATGCCCATGAGTTGGGCATGGTGACCGTACTATGGGCCTACCTGCGTAACAGCGCATTCAAGCACCAGGGGATCGATTATCACACCAGCGCCGATCTCACCGGTCAGGGCAACCATCTTGCCGCCACCCTCAACGCCGATATCATCAAGCAGAAGCAGGCCACCAACAACGGTGGCTACAAGGCGATCGACTTCGGCAAGACCCATCCCAAGGTCTACGACGAATTGACGACCGACCATCCCATCGACCTGGTCCGCTACCAGGTGGCCAACTGCTATATGGGGCGGGTCGGGATGATCAACTCCGGCGGGGCCTCCGGCAAGGACGACCTGCGCCAGGCGGTGCGCACAGCGGTAATCAACAAGCGTGCCGGCGGAATGGGGCTGATTTCGGGACGCAAGGCCTTCCAGAAACCGATGGAAGACGGGATTGCGCTGCTGAATGCGATACAGGATGTCTATAGCGACGAAAGTATCGATATTGCTTGAAGAGCAGCAGCAAGTGACAAGTTTCAAGTGGCAAGAGAACTCTTGTAACTTGCTTACTTGTCACTTGGAACTTATCAAAGTGGGAGTGTGGGGCTATCCAGAACGCGCTGGATCTCCACCAGCAGTTCCGTCAGATCCATCTCGTAGCTCGCCTGCTCACCGCGCTTGAGGTGTGACTCCATGCTTTCGGCTGCCGCCTTGAGTGCCGGGACGCCGCAGTAGGTGGCGGAGCCGTTGAGCTTGTGCACCGCCTCCTGCAACGCGCCCATCTCACCCGCAGTGAACAGGGCGGGCAGACGGAGCTGGTAGTCGGGGAGTTCGTTTTGCAGCATCTGATAGAGCTCGCGGGCCAGGTCTGCGTTCCCTCCGGCCCTCTCCAGTGCCAACTGTTCATCTACTGCGCGAAGCCCAGAACTCATCCCTGTGTTCCTCCATAAATTATAAGGTTTAGGGGAACTCTACTTATAATCGTCTTTGCTGACAAGCCCGTTTATAATCGTGGCTCGCATTGTGCCCGAACAAGAGTATAGGCAATTTCATGACATTTCCCACCATCGAGTCCTTCGTCGGCAATACCCCGCTGGTGCGCCTGCAGCGCCTGCCCGGCGACAGCACCAATACCATCCTGGTGAAGCTGGAGGGCAATAACCCGGCCGGTTCGGTCAAGGATCGCCCTGCGATCTCCATGATCCAGCACGCCGAGGCACGCGGCGAGATCCGGCCCGGCGACACCCTGATCGAGGCCACCTCCGGCAACACCGGTATCGCGCTGGCCATGGCCGCGGCGATCAAGGGCTACCGGATGGTGCTGATTATGCCGGAGAACATGAGCATCGAGCGCCGTGCCTCGATGCACGCCTTCGGCGCCGAGATCATCCTGGTGACCAAAGAGCAGGGGATGGAGGGGGCTCGCGACCTGGCGCTGCAGATGCAGGCCGAGGACAAGGGCACGGTGCTCGACCAGTTCTCCAACCCGGACAACCCGCTGGCCCACTACGAGACCACCGGCCCGGAGATCTGGCGTGACAGCGAGCACAAGGTGACCCACTTCGTCAGCGCCATGGGTACCACCGGCACCATCATGGGCACCTCGCGCTACCTCAAGGAGGTCAACCCGGCGATCCAGATCGTTGGCGTGCAGCCGGCCGAGGGGGCGAGCATTCCCGGCATCCGCCGCTGGCCCACGGAGTATCTGCCGAGCATCTTCGAGGCGAGCAGGGTCGATCGGACCATCGACATCGGCCAACAGGCCGCTGAGAATATCACCCGTCGGCTCGCCGCCGAGGAGGGGATATTCTGCGGCATCTCCTCCGGCGGCGCGGTTGCCGCTGCGCTGGAACTCTCCAAAGAGGTGGAAAACGCCGTGATTGTCGCCATCATCTGCGACCGCGGCGACCGCTACCTCTCCACCGGGGTCTTCCCGGCTGAATAAACAAATTTCACCACGAAGACCACGAAGAACACGAAGCGATCAATAGCTATCCTCGTGTTCTTCGTGCCCTTCGTGGTTAATTCTTTTCAGGTGTAATCAATATGGCAAGACGACGCAAACGACCCCAGCTGCCCACCGAGCCGGTGCGGGCGGTGATCGAGGACCTCTCCCACGACGGCCGTGGCGTTAGTCACATCGACGGCAAGACGGTGTTCGTCGAGGGCGCCCTCAAGGGCGAGGAGGTCAGTTTCCTCTACGTGGAGAAAAAACGCAGCTACGATGTCGGCGTGGCGCAGGAGATCCTTCGGGCTGCCCCGGAACGGGTCGAGCCCAAGTGTGCAGCATTCGGCGTCTGCGGCGGCTGTGCGCTGCAGCATATGGAGGCGGGAGAGCAGATTCTGGCCAAGCAGGAGGTGCTGCTGGAGAACTTCGAGCGCATCGGCAAGGTCATGCCGAAGGAGGTGCTGCCGCCGCTGACCGGCCCGCAATGGGGCTATCGGCGCAAGGCGCGCATGGGGGTGCGCTTCGTGGAGAAAAAGGGGCGGGTGCTGATCGGCTTTCGCGAGAAGCGCAAACCCTATATTTGCGACATGCACCGCTGCGAGGTGCTCCACCCCTCGGTCGGCGAGCGGCTGGATGCACTGAGCGAACTCATCGGCGGGCTCGAGGCGCGGGATCGCATCGCGCAGATCGAGGTTGCGGTGGATGACACGCAAGCCGCCCTGGTGTTTCGCAACCTCGATCCGCTGAATGCCGGTGATCGGGAAAAACTGGTTGCCTTTGCCCAGGCACACGGGCTCTGTTTCTTCCTTCAGCCCGGTGGACCTGACAGCGTCGAGCCGTTGTGGCCGGAGCAGATCCAGCTCAGTTATGCGCTGCCCGAGTTTGACGTGCGCTTCAACTTCACCCCTACCGGCTTCACCCAGGTCAACACCGACATCAACCGCAGGATGGTGCCCTATGCCATCGACCTGCTGGAGGTGAAGGATGACGAGCGGGTGCTCGACCTGTTCTGCGGTATCGGCAACTTCACCCTGCCGCTGGCGCGACGCGCCCGGGAGGTGGTCGGCGTGGAGGGACTCGAGGAGCTGGTACGCCGGGCGCGGGAGAATGCCGCGCTCAATGGAATTGAGAACGCCGAGTTCCATGTTGCCGATCTGGCCAAGGAGGTGGAAAAGCTTCCCTGGTGGTCGCAGGGTTTCGACAAGGTGCTGCTCGACCCGGCCCGCGACGGGGCGATGGAGGCGATCCCGCACATCGCCAAACTGGGCGTCAAGCGCATCGTCTACGTCTCCTGCAATCCGGCCACCCTGGCGCGCGACGCCGGCCTGCTGGTCAACGAGTACGGCTACACCCTGGAGAAGGCGGGGGTGATGGATATGTTCCCGCACACGGCCCATGTGGAGTCCATCGCGCTGTTCACAAAAAAGTAGGCTCGGGGCAGGTTTACTCCCGGCGAATTGGTTTTGCGCGGTCGGGAGACGGTGGATGGGATGCATCCCATCAATGTTCTGTGGCGGAAACGATGGGATTAATCCCATCCTGCAACACAAGACCATCTTTACATGCGCGATGGACGGGGAGTAACGGGTATGAGCAAAAGGACGCTTTTTTCAATTATCGAATCGCCCCTGCACCCGAATCTCACGGCCTTGTTTGCACGGCTCGGTTTCGACGAGGTGCAGCTGACCTCGACACGCAAGGCGATAAGCGCACTGAAGAAGCAGGTGCCGGATGTGGTGGTGGCCGATTTCATCTACGGATTCAGCAACAACTACAGCGGTGTGCACATCAGCAACCTGGATGTGCTCCTGATGAGTATGCAGAAGTTCGCGCCGCAGGCGGAGGTGATCGTCCTGGCAACTGCCCCTGAGATGGCGTATGCCGAAAAGATGCACGACATCTTCCCGGTCAAGGCGATTCTGCCGTTTTCGGTTGCCGAGCAGGAACTCGAGGCTCTACTCGGTGGAGTGGAGTAGAGGGAACAAGATTCCGCGAAGAACGAACCGGCTACGGGGCAAGTGCGATGAGCGTTGAGACGATCAGGGGGCAGCTTCAGGCACTGGCCGACCCGCAACAGGCGGTGAATCTGCAGCGTTATTTCAAGACCGGTCCCGGCGACTATGGCGAGGGCGATCGCTTTCTCGGACTGCGAGTGCCCCAGATCCGCAAGCTGGTAAAGGAGTTTGGTGCGACTTCCGCCAGGGAGATGCAGCAACTGCTCCGTTCGAAGGTGCACGAAGAGCGGTTACTGGCGCTGCTGCTGATGGTGCAGCGCTTTCAGCGGGGTGATGAGGTTGAGAGGAATTCGCTCTATCGTACCTATCTGGCCTCAACCCGCTACATCAACAACTGGGACCTGGTCGATGCCTCGGCACCGCACATCGTCGGTGCCTGGCTGTTCGACAAATCCCGGGAACCGCTCTATCGGTTGGCGGGTTCGGAGTCCCTGTGGGAGCGGCGTATCGCCATCATCGCAACCTTTTACTTCATCAAGAGCGGAGAGTACGCCGATTCCCTGCAGCTTGCAGAGCACCTGCTGCAGGACCCGCATGACCTGATCCACAAGGCGGTGGGCTGGATGCTGCGCGAGGTGGGCAAGTGCAGTCTGGAGGCCGAAGAGGCCTTTCTTCGCAACAACTATCGTGAAATGCCCCGCACCATGCTGCGCTACGCCATCGAGCGATTTCCCGAGAAGCGGCGCCAGGACTACCTCAAGGGGAGGGTTTGAGCCGGTAAGGAAAAACACGGCCAACTGAATCCACGGAATGAACCAAAAGGCCTTTTCCGTGTTCTTCCGTGGATTCCGTGGCCGTTCTTTTTCTACAGCAGTTCGGTATCGTCGTGGGAGTAGGGCGGCGAGCAGCAGCAGAGGAGCTTCAGCGGTTCGTTGCCGTAGTTCTCCACCGCATGCGCGGTGCCCGGCGGGATGACGATGGTATCACCGGTGCGGATGGCGAATTTTTCCTCCCCCAGTTGCATGACCCCGTGTCCGGCGGTGACGTGGTAGAGCTCTTCGCTCCGGTGGTGGCGGTGCAGCAGCGTCTGCTTGCCCGGCGCTACGATCGCCTCGGCCAGGCTCTGGTTGTGGTTGCCGTGTACCGATGGGTGCATCAGTTCGCGGATCTCCGAGCCGTCCCGGGTGATATAGGGGGTGATATCCTGGTGGCGGCTCTTGATCATGGCTCTCTCGGAATTCGCTATTGTGGTGCCGGGGATTTTATAATTGCCGCGAACGACAAGACAATGCCGTGTAACGGGTAACAGGGTCAAGTAGAGGAAGCCGATGGCCACAGAGATTGAACGAAAGTTTCTCGTCACATCCGATGCCTGGCGCGAGGCGGCGGACGACGGTGTGCATTTTCGCCAGGGCTACCTCATCGGTGCGCAGAGGGCCTCGGTGCGAGTACGCATCGAGGGGGAGCGGGCCAATCTCAACATCAAGGGCGCGACCCTCGGGGTGCGGCGACAGGAGTATGAGTACCCGATCCCGCTGGCCGAGGCCGAGGAGATCCTCGACACCCTGTGCGAGCAGCCGCAGATCGAGAAGACCCGCTATCACGTACCGGTGGGGACGCACACCTGGGAGGTGGATGTCTTCGCCGGTGACAATGAGGGGTTGATCGTGGCCGAAGTGGAGCTGTCCGATGAGGATGAGGCGTTCGAGCGCCCGGCCTGGCTCGGCAGGGAGGTCTCCGACGATACGCGCTACTACAACGTCTGTCTCACCCTGCACCCCTACAAGGATTGGGCACATGAGCAGCCTGATCAGGATTAGTCTCGGCAAGCAACGCCTGCAACTGCTCGGTGACGGCCGGGTGCTGATGGACGTGGCGGTCTCCACCGCCGCCAATGGCCCGGGGGAGGAGGGCGGCAGCGGCTGTACCCCGCGCGGCTGGCACGTGGTGCGTGCGAAGATCGGCACCGGTTGTGCGGAGAACACCGTGTTCCGCGCTCGCCGTCCCACCGGTGAGATCTACACCGACGAACTGGCCTCCGCCGAACCGGAGCGGGACTGGATCCTGACCCGCATCCTCTGGCTGAGCGGACTGGAGCCGGGCCGCAACCGGCTGGGAACGGTGGACACCATGCGCCGCTACATCTACATCCACGGCACGCCTGACCAGGAGCCGATGGGCGTGGCCCGCTCCCATGGCTGTGTCCGCATGCGCAATCGCGATATCATTAGGCTGTTCGAGCTGGTGGAGGCGGGCACGCGCGTGTTGCTCGAGGAGTGACTGTGCCACCTTCCGCCTGGCTGCAACGCCGACAACAATAGCGATAAGGAATTACCAGATGTCTTTGGGTCCGGTGATGCTGGATCTTCAGGGGACCACCCTGGATGAGCAGGAACGGGAGATGCTGCTGCACCCGCTGGTGGGTGGCGTGATCCTGTTTAGCCGCAATTACGAAAGCCCCGAGCAGCTAGGCGCCCTGGTCGCCGAGGTGCATGCCCTGCGCAGCCCGCAGCTGCTCATCGCCGTCGATCACGAAGGCGGGCGGGTGCAGCGCTTTCGCCAGGGATTCACCCGCCTGCCGGCGATGCGCCGTTTCGGCGAGATCTACGACCGGGACCGGCGTCGCGCCCGCCAGCTTGCCGAACAGGCAGGCTGGGTGATGGCCTCGGAGTTGCGCGCGGTCGGCGTCGATTTCAGTTTTGCCCCGGTGCTCGACCTCGATTATGGTCTGAGCAAGGTGATCGGCGATCGCGCCTTTCACCGCAGCCCGCAGGTGGTCGCCGCCCTGGCCAATGCCCTGATGCAGGGCATGCACCGGGCGGGGATGGCCGCCACCGGCAAGCATTTTCCGGGACACGGCGCGGTGCAGGCCGACTCCCACGAGGCGATCCCGGTGGACAGCCGCCGCTACGAGGATATCGCCGCCGAGGACATCAAGCCCTATGAGCTGATGATCAGCAACGGCATGGCGGCGGTGATGCCGGCCCACGTGATCTACGACCGGGTCGATCCACGGCCGGCCGGGTTTTCGCCGTTCTGGCTCGGGGAGGTGCTGCGCCGGCGGCTCAATTTCCAGGGCGTGATCTTCAGCGACGACCTCAACATGGAGGGCGCCAGCGTAGCCGGCGACTATGTTGCACGTGCCCGCGCGGCACTGGCGGCAGGATGCGATGTGGCGCTGATCTGCAACAACCGGGAGGGGGCACTGCAGATCCTGCGTGGCCTGGAGCTGCAGCCTAACCCGATCCTGCACGCCCGCCTCGCCAGGCTGCACGGCAGGCACCCTGTTACCCTGGAGTCCCTGCACCGCGATCCGGCATGGCGCCAGGCGGTGAGCGCGATGCGGGAGCTGGAAGAGGATCCCAGCCTCTCCCTGGAACTGTGAGACGGAGATGATTGATGGATTTTGAGAAACTGCTGAACGGGATCAGCAACGGGGATCAGACCCTGATGCTGGTGGTGCAGGTATTCGTGGTGGTGTTCGCCGCCCTGTTGCTGGATTTCCTGCAGAAACGGCTGCTCAACCGCCTCTCTGCCCGCGTCGAGAAGAGCCGGCAGCTGTGGGACGACACCCTGTTCACCGCCGTGCGCCGGCCGCTGAGTCTGTTGATCTGGCTGCTCGGTATCAGCTTCGCCGCCGATATCGTCGGCAGGCAGACCGACACCGCGATCTTCGAGGCGGTCTCGCCGTTGCGCGATGTAGGTGTGATCGCCATCATCGCCTGGTTTCTGTTCCGCCTCATCAGCGAAGCGGAGAACAACATCGTCCAGGCAAGGGCGCTGGAGGGGAGAGAGATCGATCGCACCACCGTCGATGCCATCGGCAAGCTGCTGCGTCTCTCGGTGATCATTACCGGGGTGCTGGTTGCGCTGCAGACCCTCGGCATCAGCATTTCCGGGATCCTCGCCTTTGGCGGCGTCGGCGGTATCGCCATCGGTTTTGCCGCCAAGGATCTGCTGGCCAACTTTTTCGGCGGCCTGATGATCTACCTCGATCGCCCCTTTGCCGTCGGCGACTGGATCCGCTCGCCGGACCGCAATATCGAGGGAACGGTGGAGCGCATCGGCTGGCGCCTGACGGTGATCCGCACCTTCGACAAGCGCCCGCTCTACGTGCCGAACTCCACCTTCACCAGCATCGCGGTGGAGAATCCCTCGCGCATGAGCCACCGGCGCATCTACGAGACGGTGGGGATCCGCTATGAGGATGCGCTGAGGATGGCGCCGATAGTCGAGAAGGTGAAGGCGATGTTGATCGCCCACCCGGAGATCGACGACAGCCAGACCCTGATCGTTAATTTCAACAGCTTTGCCCCCTCATCACTGGATTTCTTTATCTACACCTTCACCCATACCACCAACTGGGTGAAGTACCATGGGATCAAGCAGGATGTATTGTTGAAGGTTGTCGGAATCATCGAGGCGGAGGGCGCCGAAATCGCCTTCCCCACCTCGACGATACACCTGGCGCATTTGGCCGAAGCCGAGGAGCTGCCGCTGCAGGCGTCCGGGGCTTCCGGCCATTAAATAAAAAATTGCACCACAGAGACACAGAGCACACTGAGAAAAACAATGAATGGGCGGGGTCCTTTTTGGCTGAGTAGCCCGGGTCGAGTTTTGCGGCAGGGGAAGCTCCCAGAAGCCTTCCCCTCCGTGTCCTCTGTGTCTCTGTGGTGATTAATCCAGATTAAGAGCGAAGCAAGAATGAATGTAACCCCCGAGCAGGTGCAGCAGATCTATGACGAGGCCGATTGCCTCTTTACCCGCGAAGAGGTCGAGGCGGCCATCGCCAGGATGGCCAACGCGATCACCGCCGATCTGGCCGGCAGGAATCCGCTGGTGCTGGCGGTGATGAGCGGGGCGATGATCCCCGCAGGCATCCTGCTCAGCCACCTCAATTTCCCGCTGCAGATCGACTACATCCACGCCAGCCGCTACCGCGGCAAGACCGCCGGCGGGGAGCTGCACTGGCGCGTACCGCCGCGCTTCGAGCTGAAGGGCAGGGCGGTGCTGGTGATCGACGACATCCTCGACGAAGGCCTCACCCTGCAGGCGATCCTCGACTCCTGCCGCGAGGCCGGTGCCAGCGAAGTGCACAGCGCGGTGCTGGTGAAGAAACTGCACGAGCGCAACGTCGGCATCGAAGCCGACTACGTCGGCCTCGAGGTCGTCGACCGCTACGTCTTCGGCTACGGCATGGACTACAAGGAGTACCTGCGCAACGCCCCGGGCATATTTGCCGTCCGGGGCAGCTGATGTGAAAAAGCCTTAACGCAAAGGGCCGCTCAATGGCGTCCTGCCATTGCGGCACTTGTGCATCCATGCACATCGCGCAAAGACGCAAAGTGCGCAAAGAAAACAAGGCTGGTATATAGATACTCGTTCTGTGTCGTAGGCCCCCATCCGAGACTCGGCTCCCACAGACATTTCATACCTTTGCGTTCTTTGCGTCTTTGCGCCCTTTGCGTTGAAAATGTTTTGATTTTTTTATTTGAGGAACTAGACCATGGCAAAATTGGCCATTATCGGCGGTACCGGACTGACCTCGCTCAAGGGGCTGGAGATCACGCGCCGCGAGGTGATGAAGACGCCATTCGGCGAGCCTTCCGCGCCGCTGATTTACGGCGAGATGGCCGGCAAGGAGGTGGTGTTTCTGCCCCGCCACGGGGCCGAGCACACCATTCCGCCGCACAGGATCAACTATCGCGCCAATCTCTGGGCGCTCAAGGAGAGCGGGGTGGAGCGGGTGATCGCGGTCAATGCGGTCGGCGGCATTCGCGCCGATATGACTCCGGGACGTCTGGTGGTGCCGGATCAGATCATCGACTACACCTGGTCGCGTATCAGCACCTACTTCGAGGAGGGGCTGAGCGAGGTGGTGCACATCGATTTCACCGAGCCCTATTGCGAGGCGTTGCGGCAGACGCTGCTCAGCGGCTCCTCGGAACTCGGGTTGGCCGTGATTGGCGAGGGCACCTACGGGGCGACCCAGGGGCCGCGGCTGGAGAGCGCCGCCGAGGTGGACCGGCTCGAGCGCGATGGCTGCGATCTGGTGGGCATGACCGGCATGCCCGAGGCCGCTCTGGCACGCGAGCTGGAGCTTTGCTACAGCTGCCTGGCGGTGGTTGCCAACATGGCCGCCGGCAGGGGCGAGGAGGAGATCACCATGGAGCTGATCGAACGCTACCTGAGCACGGGGATGGCGGAGGCACGGCGCCTGCTGGAGCAGGTGGTGCCTCGATTGGCGTAGGGTGGGTTGAAAACCCATCGAGGTTCAAGGTTCGAGGCAATCGTTCCCATGTTCCGCGTGGGGGCCGATAAAGGGTCGTAGGGTGGGATGCATCCCACCATGAATCTGACAAAATGATGGGATGCATCCCATCCTACGCCTCACGCCCTCACGGTTGGGCGCCGGCTTCTTTCACCTCATACGGCGTAACCAGAATGGCCATGCCGAAGAGCGGGTGATCCAGATAGTGCAGTTCGCGGCTGCGCATCCGCCGGGACTGCTGCAAGTGGTAGATCTGATACTGCGGTTGCGTCGGCAGGAGGTATGACTCTTCGGCCTGGCTGAAGAGATCCACTTCCTCCATCGGGAAGGCTGTGGTGGCACCGGATAGCGGTTCACGGTAGATAAGGTCGGCGTAGATATGCAGGTAGCGTGACAGGACCAGCTTCAGGCTCCCCTCCATGCGGGGAAGCACTGCGCCCATGGCCGGTTCGCCTGCTGCAGCAGCCGGAGCCGGTTGTCCATCCGCCTGCATAGTGTCGTCAATCCGGATCGCGACCGCCTTCTCTTCGGCCAGCCCCGGCTGGCGCCAGCCGAGATGCAGCAGCAGTTCCGTATCGGCTGCCGCCTTGATGCGCTCGGCCTGTTTGCTCAGGCGCAGGGAGGCTGCATCCAGGCGGGCAAATGGCACCGGGGTTGTCTGCGTGCCCCGGGGGGGCGGCAGGAGTTTCTGCGTTGTTTCCGGATTCTGCAGGCCATAATCGAGCGGCCATACCTCGGAATTCCGGTATTGCTCACTGTTTTGCGCAAAGATGATCACCTCCACATCGTACCAGCGCTGGGCCTCGTCGGCGGCGTGGGCGGTGACCGACACCAGCAGCGCCAGGGCTGTGAGCAGTGAGTTGACGGCTGTGTGCAGGCAGTGACGGGGGAATGATTCAGGCAGCACGAGTTAATCCTTTTGACAGAAATTTTGTTCGACGGCCATTACCGCCGCCTCGACGCGGGAGTGGACATTGAGTTTGCGCAGGATGGCCTTGACGTGGAGCTTTACCGTTCCGTCGGAGATGCCGAGGTTGCGCGCGATCACCTTGTTGCTCTGTCCCTCGGCCAGCAGGCAGAGGATCTCCAGTTCGCGAGGCGTCAGTTCGGCAAACGGCGATACCGGCGCTACCCCGTCATCCTCGACATCACCCTGGACCACTCGGGCGAGTACGGTTGCCAGTTCCGGTGCCACGATGGTCTTGCCCGCAACGATTTCGCGCAGGGCCGTGACCAGCTCGATTGGCTCCATATCCTTGAGCAGGTAGCCGGAGGCGCCGCTGCGCAGGCACTCCACCAGGTCCTGCTCCTCGTTGCTGGTGGTCAGCATCACGATGGGACTGCGAAAGCCCACCGCACGCAGCCCGGAGAGGACCTCCAGCCCGCTCATCTCGGGCATGCGCATATCCAGCAGCACCACGTCCGGCTGCAGCTCACGGGCCATGAGAAAGCCCTCGCGGCCGTTGCCGGCGGTGGCGATGACCTCGATGCCGTGGCGCTCGAGCAGGGTTTCAAGCCCACTGCGAAACAGGGTGTGATCGTCGACCAGTAAAACGCGCATAATTTTCCGTTATCAAATCAGGGCGAAGTGTTGCGGCTCTTTTTCTTTTGCTTCAGCCGAGTTGGGGTTGCTGAAGGTCAATTGTACCCGTGTCCCTTCCCCGGCTTCACTCTCGATGCGCAGATCGCCACCGAGATAGCGGGCGCGCTCCTTCATGATCGACATGCCGAGGTGCTCCCCCGGGTGGCCGCTGAAGGCGGGCTTCTCCATACCGATGCCGTCATCCTCGACAAGGATATGGTAATTGTCGTCCTTGTCGCAACGCAGCAGCACACGCACCGTGTGGGCGCCGCTGTGCTTGCGCACGTTGGCCAGCGCCTCCTGGATGATGCGCAGCACCTGCATCTCGCTGTTGGCGGAGAGGCGGGTCGAGTCCCACTCCTTCTGCAGCAGCACGTGCATCCCGGTCTGCTTGCGGAAGTTGCTGATCAGGTCCTCCAGCGCGGGCAGCAGGCCGCGCGAGTTGATCGGCGCGCGGAAGTGCGCCAGCAGCTCGCGCAGTTCGGTGTAGGCGTCGTTCAGGCCGCTCTTGATCTGCTGGATATCCTCGTGGGTGACGTCGGCGCCCTGCTGGTCGATCGCCTCGTCGAGCATGCTGACCTGGAAGCGCAGGCTCGCCAGGGTCTGTGCCAGGGAGTCGTGCAGTTCGTGGGCAATGGCGTTGCGCTCCTTGATGATCGAGAGGCGCTTGGCCTCGTCGTCCAGGTGCGCCTTCTCGATGGCCATGCCGAGGTGGCGGCCGATGCTGGTGAACAGCGCCTTGACCTCGTCGCGCGAATCGATATCGGCCTTTTCCACGAACAGGTTGTAGACCCCCAGGTTCTTGCCGTGGTACTGCAGGGGCACCGCGATCATCTCCAGATCCGGGCCGCCGAGCATCGGCCGGCCGACCCAGCGGTTGCAGGCGTTGAGATCCTGCTGGAACAGCACCTCCCCCTCGGTGACGGCGTTGCCGCAGAGGCAGCGCTGCACCGGCACCATCCGCTCCTCCTCGACAACCGCATCCTCCAGGCCGATGCTGGCCACCAGCTCCATCTGGTTGTTGTCGGTGAGCAGGCGCACCGTGCCGGCCTTGGCGTTGACGATATCGCGCATGGTGTGCAGGAAGCGGGTCAGCAGGTCCTTGAGGTCGCGCGAGGCGTTGAGGCTGGCGGCGACGTCGTAGAGGACCTGCAGGGAATTGGTCTTCTGCTCGAAGCGTTTGGTCTGGCGCTTGATCTCGTCATCCATATGCCTCGAAATATTCTGAAGATAATCAAGCAAGTTATTGATATCTTTCGAAACCTCCTTCAGTTCCCCCATCTCGTCGGGGAACAGGCGGACCTCGATGTTGCCCTCGCGGATCTCGTCCGACCAGTGCTTGAGCTCCTCGCTGGGGTGCAGCAGGTAGCGGCGGAAGGCGAACGAGATGGCAAACAGCAGTCCGATCCCGGCAAGGATGAAGACGCCGAAGAGGAACAGCAGGATCTCCTCGTACTGCGGGAAATTGAGCAGCAGGGCGAGGTTGATGCCGAGCAGGGCGAAGGTGTTGCCGACGCCGATCAGCAGAAAACGGAGCCGTTTTCCCGGCAGGGCGTCGCCGCTGAGCAGCAACAGCGCCGTGAGCGACTCGACAGCCGCCAGCAGGCGTTTCAGGATCGGAGATTTCTCTATATAGCCCATGCGGTTACAGGCCCTGGAAGGTGGTTCGTGGCGAAAACCGTGCCGTTTGCTGTGTTACAAAGGCAAATGATAACACGTATGGGAAGGCAAGATACGAGATGCGGGACACAGGAAGAGGCAGATACGAGAGGCGAGGGGCAAAGAGCCGATACGAGAGGCGAGGGGAAAGAGAAGAGGGTCGGTGTCGCTGCGCGACGGATCTGATCAAATTGCGCGCCCCAGCGCGCACAACCCCTCGTATCTCGCCACTCGTCCCTCGTATCTGCTCAGTTGCAGGAGCTGCAGCCACCGCCGCCGGAGCTCTCCCCGGGAGGCTGGTAATTCGCATCGTTGGGATTGAGGAAGATGAAGTGGAACTGGCCGGGCTCGAGCTCGACGTAGTCGAGGGTGGTGCCGTTGAGCAGTGGGCCGAATTCACCGCCCATCACCACCTCGACATCGCCGAACTTGAATGCCAGGTCGTCGTCATTGGGCTCGTCGAAGCCCATGCCGTACTCCATGGAGCCGTCACTGTTCTTGCGCGCTGCCAGACGCAGGGCCATGCCCTCTGCGCCGCTCTGTGCGGCTGATGCCTTGACCTGTTCAATCGCTGCGGGTGTCAATGTAATCATGCTGTTGCCTTCTGTTTACATGAATGGCGGCAGAAACGGGGTGCTGCCGGTGATCGATTTTGCGTCCCGGCCTGACGTGCGGTCGCGGACGGTGCGGACGAACTCCGCAAAGCGCTCTGTCCAGTGGTTGCCGGCCACGTCGCGCAGGTGCACATAATTGGCCAGCAGGTTCCGGTAGAGGAATCCGTCGTGGCGGCGGTCGATGCCGTGGCCGCGCTCAAGCCTGTAGGCATACTGTAGGCCTTCGGGCAGGTTTTCAAGGCTGGAGTAGTGGAACTCATGGACGTTGTAACCCTTTCCGGGCTCGCTGCCGAGCCAGGGGGCGGCCTCGGTTTCGACGATCCTTGCGTAGCCCCGCCCGATGGGCCTGGCGTGCATCACCGTATCGCCGGGGACGATGCCCACCATCTCACAGCGGCGCTCCCCCCACTGCAGGGAGCGGCTCAGGTACATCAGGCCGCCGCACTCGGCATAGGCGGGCAGTCCCGCTTCGATCGCCTCGCGAATGCTTGCACGCATGGCGACATTGGCCTCGAGTGAGGTCATCTGCGTCTCCGGAAAGCCGCCGCCGATAAACAGGGCGTCGATATTCTCAGGCAACGCGGCATCGTTGAGGGTGTCGAAGGGCACCAGTTCGGCACCGGCGCGTTGCAGCCCTTCCAGGTCGTCCGGATAGTAAAAGCCGAAGGCGGCGTCGCGGGCGATGGCGATGCGCAGATCGGTCGCCGCCCGTACGCCGACCTCCGTTTGGGCTTCGAGCCGGGGCAGGGGAGCGGTGGCGGCGATCCGCTGCAGGGCCTCCAGGTCGAGCTGGGCGGCGATGATATCGGTGATCTCGGCCAGTTTGGCATCGACCTCGGCCGCCTCGTTGCTGGGGATCAGCCCCAGGTGGCGCTCGTCGATGACCAGGCGCTCGTCGCGATGGATGGCGCCGAGCACCGGGATGTCAGAGTAATAGGCGATCGCCTCGCGCAGGCGCGCCTCGTGGCGTTTGCCGGCCACCCTGTTGAGGATCACCCCGGCGATGTTCAGCTCGGGGTCGAACTGGCGGAAGCCGAGGATGATCGGGACGACGCTGCGGGTGGCGCCCTTGACGTCCAGGATCAGCACCACCGGTGTCTGCAGCAGCTTGGCCATCTCGGCGTTGCTGCTGCGGCCCTCCACATCGAGGCTGTCGAATAGCCCCATGTTCCCCTCGATGAGCGAAATATCGCTGTCGCTGCTGCGGCGAGCGAAGAATTCGCGCAACTCATCGTGGGACATGGTGTGGAAGTCGAGATTGTAGCAGGGGCGCCCGGCGGCGCGGCCGAGCCACATCGGGTCGATGTAGTCCGGTCCCTTCTTGAACGGCTGCACACGCACGCCGGAACGTGCCAGCGCGGCGCACAGACCCAGGCTGATGGTGGTCTTGCCGGAGGACTTGTGCGCGGCACTCAGCAGCAGCTGGGGCATATCAGGCGGCGTTCCGGAAGCGGGTCTTGTTGCGGGAGGCCCACATGCTGCGCGCCTGCGCCTCGGCCTCTTCACGATCCCTGGCCCGGCCCATGGTGTAGAGGGCGATGGCGACGGTGCCGATCACGGCGGCCTCACCATACTCGTCCTGCTTGTCGCCGCGCCAGAGCGCCGCCAGGTCGGCGACATTCATCTCGTCGGGGCGCACGTGGCGCCTGGCGAACATCGCCGGCCACTCCTCGTCGTGCATCGTGCCCTCGCTGACGCACTGCAGCAGCACCTCCTGGTCGGGGTTGCGCTCGATCTCGCCGCCCTCGCCCTTGAGCACCGTCATCCGCTGAATCCCCAGCAACATGCCCGCCTCCTGGTGAGTCGGGCGGTATCCCGGATGGAAGATCCCCTGCATCACGCTCGGTGCATCGAACGGGTTGAGCATGCGGGCGATGGTGTGGACCGGTGAGCGCAGGCCGAGCAGGGGGCGCAGCTCGATGATCTGGTGCAGCTTGGGGTTGAGATACTCCAGGTCGATGTAGCTGAAGTTGCTCTCCTCGATCTGGCGCGCGGCCTCGTCCAGGCTTTTCGCCACCGGCACGCCGAGCTGCGGCAGCACATCCTTGGTGTAGAGTCGTCCGGCGGTGTGGCCGCTGGCGCCGTGCATGAAGATGCGGATGCCGTTCTCCGCCATCAGCAGGGTGGCGAGCAGGTACCAGGGGAGGATACGCTTCTTGCCGGCATAGGAGGACCAGTCGAGATCGACCGCTGGCAGGTTGGCGGGCAGCTCGAGGTGTTCGCGGATGGCGCGTACTGCGGCGGCGACCTCTTCCGGGCTCTCCTCCTTGACGCGCATCAGCATCAGGTAAGCCCCAAGCTGGATAGGCTCGACTTCGTCGCTCATGATCATGCGCATGGATTCATACGCCTCATCCGCGGTCAGGCCGCGGGAGCCGTTGCGGCCCTTGCCGAGGATGCGGACGTACTGTGCGAAAGGATGTTCCTGGCTCATGCCGTTACCTCTGGAGCTATGGTGTGCACCCGGCGCCTTATGCTGCCGGCCAAACCCCATTTATAGGGCCGAATGGGACGATTTTAAAGCGTTTCGGGGTCTTTCCATAGCCCGGTTTTGAAAAGCATTAACCACGAAGGGCACGAAGGCGAGGTGCACACCTATCCGGCCCCGGCACGAACGATGCGGTTCGCGGGGCTCACCGCATTCTACGGGGCTTGAAAAGCATTAACCACGAAGCACACGAAGGGCACGAAGAATCAATGGGTAGGCTCCTTCGTAATGCAGGATCCGAAACGAGCGTATCGGCTCTGGTGGAGAGCTCTCCAAAATAGTGATCTCGCCAAGCCGCCAAGCACGCAAAGAGAGAGAACTGCTCATTGATCTCTTGGCGGGCGTGGCGGCTTGGCGAGAGGCATCATCATCTTTGATGCGGTTCGCGGGGCTCACCGCATCCTACGGGTAACCCGCTGGTATCAAGCACCTTCGTGCTCTTCGTGTGCTTCGTGGTAAAACGCTTTTAAAAGCAAAACACCGATGCCCCCTCGCGGTGGCATCGGTGTTTGCGTTTGCTCGAAGCTGAAGGGCAGGGCCGGTGGCCCCGACGCCTATCAGTGCGGATCGACCTCGCTGTCGGCCAGGCTCTGCGGCAGGAAGCGCAGGTTCTTCACCGCCACCACGGTCATCGCCAGGGTCAGCGCTACACCGGCAATGCCAAGCAGGGTTTCAGCCAGGGTCGGGCTGTAGGCGTAGAACGGGGAGTTTACGCCGCCCTCGAAGCCACTCATCACCTCGTAACCCGGGAACAGCTGCAGCGGGTAGGCCTGGCCGCCGATGACGATGACGTAGACCAGGGCGAAGCCGCCGAGGATCACCAGCGCAGAGGCGAGCCCGATCATGCCGCGGCTCTTGCCGGTGGCTGGGTGGTAGAGCAGCGCCAGCGGTGCCAGGGTGCCGAGCACCATGTAGCCGAACCAGAACAGGGTGGTGTAGATGCCGCCATCCATGAGGATGAAGCGCTCGACCCCGTGGTGCTCGGTGGCATACAGGTTGGTCAGGTGCATGGTCGCGACGAAGTAGAGCACGCCGGCGACGAAGACACCGAGCAGGTTCTTCAGGCGCTTCACCACCACATCACCCAGCGGGCGTTCGGTCCAGCGGTAGCTGGCCATCAGTACCAGCAGGAAGATCGCCAGGCCGATGGAGAAGGACATGACGATGAACATCGGAGCCATGATCGCTGCATCGTAACCCTGGCGGGCGACCAGGAAACCGAAGATGGAGCCGGTACCGGTGGTCAGGATGAGGCGCCAGACGAAGGCGAAGAAGCCGGCTACATGGGTGTAGCGGTTCATGCGCTTCTCCATCATCGTCCACAGGTAGACGGCGACCAGACCGAGGAAGCCGTTGTAGAGGATGATGTTCCAGGCAAAGATGGATTTGAAGTTGTAGTGGGTCATCGCCACGATGAGACGGTCAGGGCGACCCAGGTCGAGGACCAGGATGGTCAGACCGCCGAGCAGCAGGGTGATGGCCAGCAGACCGGAGAGGGGGGCCAGCGGCTTGTACATCTTCTTGCCGAACACGGAGCCGATGGAGGCGACGTTGAGCGCCCCGGAGGCTGCCACGATCAGGAAGATGGCAAACACGTGCGGCATACCCCACACGATCTGGTTGGTCATACCGGTTACCCAGTGGCCGTTATGCTCCATGTGGTACCACGCGAGCGCGCCGACCAGGATAACCGCACCGAGACCGGCGAGCAGGCCGTAAAAGCCCTTGCTGGCCTCTATTTGCGTAAATAGCGTCTTTTTCATGCCTATCTGTCCGTTTATGTCTTTTTTAGATACCGCGATAACGCATGCCGGTGTTCAGCCCGAGATCGGCGCGGACCTGGGTCGTTGCATACTCGGCGACAGCCTGGGCGATTTCGCTATTGGGGTCTTTCAGATCACCAACGATGATGGCTTTGTGACCTTCCGTATTGCACGCCTCGGCGCAGGCGGTGGTGCCGTCACCGGCGTCCAGCTTGTGGACGCAGAAGGTGCAGGACTCGACCGTGCCCTTGCCGCGTGGCGCATGTGCGCGCTGATCCGTCAACTCCTCGTGGACGAAGGAGCGCGCCTTGTACGGACAGGCCATCATGCAGTAGCGGCAACCGATGCAGATGTGCTTGTCGACCAGCACGATGCCGTCGGCACGCTTCATCGAAGCGCCGGTGGGGCAGACGTCCACACAGGGCGGGTTCTCGCAGTGCTGGCACATCATCGGCAGGGATTGCACATGGCCGGTCGCGGTGTTGCGCAGCTCGACCTTGCGGATCCACTGCGCCTTCTGCTTGGAGTTGGAGCGCTGTTCATCGTTACTGCCCTGGCCCCAGCCGTTTTCCTTTTCGCAGCCGGTGACGCAGGCATCGCAGCCCTTGGCGCATTTGTTGGTATCTACCAGCATGCCCCAGCGCACCTTGTCGCTTGCGCCCTGGCCCGCGGTGGCGGCATGGGCAACGCCGTAGAGCATGACGCCAGGGGCCAGGGTGACGCCGGCAGCGAGTTTGGCACTGTTGCTCAGAAAGTCACGACGTGCCGTATCCGTATGCTTGGTTTCGCTCATTGGATAGCACCTGTGTTGTTCTGGTTCTCAGCTAAATTATTCAGCAGCGCAGCCGAGTCGGGCTGGTGAACATCCTTCAGTGTCTGCATGCCAGGGGTAACCAGCGGGTGGAACATCGCTGATTTTTCCGGGCGGGTTGCATGGCACTCGAAGCAGTCGACGCGAACTGCGGCGTACTGGTGGCAGCTCTTGCAGAAGTGCTCGCCCTCGGAACGGCTGGCCTGTGCCGTTTCCGCCGGCGGAACGTGGCACTCCAGGCACTCCTTCAGACTGTATTTCCCGGAGCGATTTCCCTCACGCAGTGCCTCGTTGCGATGACCCTTGAGGTACTTCATGTGGTTCTTGCGCATCTCGCCGGTATCTTCGACGCACTGCTCACCCTTGACGGGGGCGGGGATGTTTGGCCCCAACCCGCCTTCCGTGCCGGCTGCGCCCGCCGGCGCTGACAGAGTCAGCGCCAGCAGTGCCGGCAGTACGCTGAGAAGCTTGGATAGTCGCTTCATGACGTCCCCTTATTCACCCATACCCATATCGATGTACCCGGTCGGGCAGACATCGGCGCAGATGTGGCAGCCGATGCAGCGCGAGTAATCGGTGTAGACGTAACGGCCGGTGGTGCGGTCCTTGGCAGGGGTACGCTTGACAGCTTCCTGCGGACAGAACACGACGCAGTTGTCACACTCGAAGCACATGCCGCAGCTCATGCAGCGCTTGGCCTCGGCAATAACCTCTTCTTCGCTCAGCGGAACCAGGCGCTCCTGGAAGTTGCCGATGACGTCATCCGCGCTAACCGCGATGTGCGCACGCTTGTTGCGCGGCTCTTCCTTGAAGTGGCCGAGGAACAGCTCGTCTGCGGAGATGATCTCGCTGTGCGAACGGTCTTCGTAGTTGTGCACCGCGAAGTCGGATTCGGAGGTGCCGCGCAGGCCCAGATCGATATCCTTGGCGAAGCCCTCTTCCTTGATGATCTCTTCCTTGGTCTTGCTGTGGAACTCGGACGGAGCGTGCTCGGTTTCGCGCAGCTTGGCCAGCAGGTTCCAGTGGTGCACGTCAACCTTCGGACGGTTCTTCAGCTCTTCGTTCTTCAGGTAGTGGTCGATGCTGTCGGCGGCGATGGCGGCCTGGCCGATGGCGGTGGTCAGCAGGTGCGGACGCACGATGTCGCCGATGGCGAAGTAGCCGGGCTTGCCGGGAACCTGGAAGTTCTTGTCGGCATTGATCAGGTTACGCTCGTTGGCGAAGCCTTCCATGCCGGCCCAGTCGCCGGTCTGGCCGATGGCGGCAACGATGAGCTCGGCCTCGATGACGAATTCGGAACCCTCGATCGGGGTGGAACCGTCTGCTTCCAGGCGAACGACCTTCAGGCCGGTAGCACGACCGTCTGCGCCCTTGATCACTTCGACCGGGCTCAGCTGGCCGACGATTTCGACACCTTCGCTGGTGGCATCTTCGATTTCGTGCTGCGCCGCCGGCATCTTCTCGATCGGCGAGCGGGAGATCAGCATGACCTCGGCGCCTTCACGGACCGCGGTAGCGGCAACGTCGTGGGCGGTCTGGTTGATGATGATGTGCTCGGGACGATCCTTCTCGTTCTCCACGGTGATGTGGCCGAGACGGCGGGCAACGGAGGCGACGTCGATAGAGGTATCACCACCACCGATTACGACAACCTTGCCGGTGACGTGCTTCAGGCGGCCTTCGTTGAAGGCAGCGAGGAAAGCGACACCGCTGATGCAGTTCATGGCGTCAGCGCCGGGGACAGGCAGGGAACGGCCGGACCAGGCGCCGATGGCAAAGACCACTGCATCGTAATCCTTCTCCAGCTGCTCCATGGAGACGTCGACACCGACCTTGGTCTTGGTGCGAACATCAACACCCATGTCGGTGATGCGCTTGATCTCACCGTCGAGGACATCGCGCGGCATACGGTAGCCGGGGATGCCGTAACGCATCATGCCGCCGAGCTCTTCCTGGGCATCGAACAGGGTAACGCCGTGACCCTTGCGACGCAGCTGGTAGGCCGCGGCCATACCGCCGGGGCCACCGCCGATGATGGCAACCTTCTTGCCAGTGTCGGCACCGGCTTCGTAGCCGAAGTTGTTGGCCAGGGCCTGGTCACCGATGTACTGCTCGACGGAGTTGATGCCAACGTGGTCTTCGACCATGTTGCGGTTGCAGCCATCTTCACACGGCGCCGGGCAGACGCGACCCATTACTGACGGGAACGGGTTGGAATCGGTGGCGCGACGGAATGCGTACTCCTGCATGCTCATGCCGCCGGTCGGCTTTTCGATACCGCGTACGATGTCCAGCCAGCCGCGGATATCGTGACCGGAGGGGCAGCTTCCCTGGCAGGGAGGAGTGCGGTTTACGTAGGTCGGGCATTTGTGGGACCAGCCGGCCTGGAAGATATCGTCGGTCAAGCGACCCCACTGATTGTCTCCGTCTTTATAAAGTCGGAAAGTATGTTCTTTCTTCATGTCGTCGCTAGAAGTTGCCATTTTTCAGTCTCCTATGCCAGTAATCTTTAAGTTGTCGGTGGGGCACTGCTTGAAGCCGCCAACCTGTGTGTGTTCGGGAGTGTTTATTCCTGCTCTGCAGCTTCAGCTTCAGGTTCGTCCTGAGGTTGAAGCGCCTTTTCCTGGTTTGAACCGGTCATGACCAGTGCCTCGCCTACCAGCTGATGCGTGCTTACCAGCATGTGCATCGGGAAGTTGTAGTAGGGGAGAACCTTGGCAAACTGTGCCTTGCAGATGGCGCAAATCGCAGCCAGCGTGTTAACGCCGCGCTCATCGACCACCTCCTTGAGTGCCTCCATACGGGGCAGGGCACCCTTGACACGGATCTCCATCAGGTCGTCGGTCAGCAGACCGCCACCACCGCCGCAGCAGTAGGTCTTCTCCTTGATGGTATCGGGATCCATGTCGACGTAATTGTTGCAGCACGCCTTGATCACCTCACGCGGGATCACGAACTGGCCGCCCGGCATGGTGCCCATGCGGCTGGCACGGGCCACGTTGCACGAGTCGTGGAAGGTGACGGTGCGGTGATCGTTGGCGGACTTGTCGAAACGCAGCTTGCCCTTCTGGATCAGGTCGTGGGTGAACTCGCAGATGTGCATCGGCTGCGGCACGTTCGGGTCCAGCTGCTTTTGCAGGCGCTGTGCATATTCGTCGTTCGGGTCCGCACCGGCGCCGACACCGGTGAGGGTGTTCCAGAAGGAGTAGGCGACGCGCCAGGCGTGACCGCACTCGCCGACGATGATCTGCTTGACGCCCAGTTCAAGAGCAGCATCGCGGATGCGCTCGGCGACGACCTTCATGTTGCTGTAGGAGCCGATGAACATGGAGAAGTTGGCGGCCTCTGAAGCATAAGAGCTGAGGGTCCAGCTCACACCGGCTTCGTGGAACACCTTGGCGTAGCCCATCAGGCCATCGATGTGCGGTTCGGCGAAGAAGTCGGCGGACGGGGTGATGAGCAGGATGTCGGCACCCTTTACATCGAGAGGCAGCCTTACCGGCAGACCCGTATCATCCTCGATCTCCTCGCCATACTCTTCCAGGGTTGCTGCAAGCGCAGGCCCGGGCAGGCCGAGGTTGTTACCGATGGTCTGCAGCTTGCCCAGGATTTCGTTGCAGTATTTCTGACCGTGACCGACATGGTCCATGATCTCGCGGGCCGCCATGGAGATCTCGGCAGTGTCGATGCCGTAGGGGCAGAACACGGAACAGCGGCGACACTGGGAGCACTGGTGGAAATAGCTGTACCACTCGTCCAGCACTTCGCGGGTCATGTCGCGCGCACCGACCAGCTTCGGGAAGTATTTGCCGGCGAAGGTGAAGTAGCGGCGATAGACGCTGCGCAGCAGGTCCTGACGGGCCACCGGCATGTTCTTCGGGTCCGAGGTGCCCTGGAAGTAGTGGCACTTGTCGGTACAGGAGCCGCACTTGACGCAGCTGTCCAGGTACACGCGCAGGCCGCGGTACTTGCCCAGCAGATCGCCCATCTTGTCGATGGCTTTCTCTTCCCAGTTATCGACCAGCTCACCAGGGAAGCCCAGTTGCTCCTGGTGGTTAGGCTTGGCGATAAAGGGGCTCAGATGCGCAGTTGCATCGGGTACAAGCTTGTTGGGAACAGCAGGGTATTCCCTGAATTTTGGTGTCTCAAAATCGGCCACGCGATTACCCTCAGTCTTTGTCCAGTTCGCCTTGATTATTTGTCGAGCTCAGCGGCCCACGGTGCCAGGTGACGCGACTCGCGCGGATTGTCGACCTGGTTGCGGCTCGGGCTGAAGAATACGCCGGGC
>Ga0068714_10001515_pt1 | contig 33619 bp, 27 predicted proteins | sample MTBNYHSulfiMetaG_FD_62988 | JGI IMG/M metagenome (GOLD analysis project Ga0068714, IMG submission 62988) | Enrichment culture microbial communities from rom New York Harbor, USA that are MTBE-degrading - MTBE-NYH (New York Harbor Sulfidogenic)... | ecosystem: Environmental > Aquatic > Marine >...
CGCGACCACCGAGAAGCCCTCGAAGCTGACCGCGCTTTTAAGGACCTCCACCAGGTCCTTCTGGTAGGCCGAGCGGACGGCCACGAAGGGGGCTCCGGCCGCGGCCGCCACCTGGCCCAGCTCAAAGGGCCGCTCCAGGCGGTTGAGGAAACCGGAGCCGACAATCGCCTGGGGCGGGGTGGTGGCCGAGTACTGGCCGCCGGTCATGCCGAAGTTGAAGTTGTTGAGGACCAGGAGGGTCAGGTCCAGGTTGCGGCGACAGGCGGCCAGGAGATGGGCTCCGCCTATCCCTAAGCCTCCGTCGCCCATGGTCACCACCACCTTGAGCTCCGGCCGGGCCAGCTTGAGGCCGGCGGCGTAGGTCAGGGCCCGGCCGTGGAGGCCGTGGAAGGCATGGGTGTTGAAGAAGACGTCGAAGAGCCCCGAGCAGCCGATGTCGCTGACCATGACGATCCCGTTGCCGGCCAGCCCCAGCTCCTGAAAGGCCTTGTCCAGGACGTTTAAGGCCGTCTGGTGGGAGCAGCCGGGGCAGAAGGCCGGCGGCCGGTTCTGGTTGAGAAGACTAGCCATGGACCGCCTCCTTTGCTCGGGCCTGTTCGACGATCTGGCCGGGGGTGATGAGCTGGCCGTTCATCTGGCCCAGGAAATCCACCCGCTTGCCGGGTAAAACCCGCCTGATCTCTCGGAGGTAAAGGCCGGTGTTCATCTCCGCCACCAGGACCCGGGGGTAGGCCTTGGCCTCCCGGGCGATGGTCTTCTCTCCCACCGGCCAGAGGGTCTTGAGGACCAGGAGGGAGATCTTCTCCCCCTTGGCCCGGAGGTCCCGGACCGCCTCCCGGGCCGCCCGGGCGGTGACCCCGTAGCAGAGGAGGAGGGTTCCGGCCCCTTCCTCGTGGTCGGCCTGGAAGAGACACAGCTCCTCGGCCTGGGATTCGATCTTCCGCCCAAGGCGGTCGATCCCGGCCTGGATCTGGGCCGGGTCGGTGGTGATGTAGCCGTCCTGACCGTGGGTGGAGGAGGTCTGGCGGACCAGGGTCTGGTCGCCGATGGGCAGGAAGGCCGGCACCTCCTGGCCCGGGGTGACGGCAAAGGGCAGGAAGACGGGGCCGGCGTGGAGCTCCCGCTCCAGGGGCGGCTCCGGCTTTAGGCTCTCCAGGTCCAGGCTCTCCTTGGTCAGCCCGATCTCCTTGTTGGAGGCGATGAAGACCGGGCAGCGGAACCTTTCAGCCAGGTTGAAGGCCTTGACCGTTAGAAGGAAGCAGTCGGCCGCGTCAACCGGGGCCAGGACCACCACCGGCAGGCCGCCGGAGTTGCCCCAGCGCATGAACTGGATGTCGCCGTCGGCCCCCCGGGTGGCCGCGCCAGTGGAGGGGCCCAGCCGCTGGACGTCGACGATGACCAGGGGGATCTCCGAGCCGATGGCAAAGGAGATCTGCTCCGAGTAGAGGCTGATCCCCGGCCCCGAGGTGGCGGTCATGGCCTTGAGCCCGGCCATGGAGGCCCCCAGGCAGAGCCCCAGGGAGGCGATCTCGTCCTCGCCCTGGACCACGATCCCGCCCTCCGGGGGCAGGATCCGGAGCATGGTGTTGAGCACGGTGGTGGCCGGGGTGATGGGGTAGCCGGCGAAGAACCGGCACCCGGCCGCCAGGGCCCCGTAGGCCACGGCCTCGTTGCCTTCCAAAAGGGTTAAACCCATTATGTCCTCCTCAACCGGCCGAGGTATATCGATAAACTACGGAGTCCAAGGCCCGGCCGGTCCTTTTGACCAGGTATGATTAACTCAACCCGGGGAGCCTGGCCAGTCTTTTTCATTTTCAGGGGAGGGAGGGGAGGGGTATTCATTAGCATAGTGGGCACAAATAGCGAACCATGCACTTTTGGAGGCACTTTCAAAAGAATTTCATTTAGCAGCCTTCCTACAATTTATTTAAAATAATTTATTGTCACCAGACTACAAAAATTTGCAGCACGTCGCCTTCGGCCAGTTTAGGAAGACATTAAGCGGCATTTTGGGGCAGGTCATTTTAAATAATCAGGTGTTAACAAGATATGGGTTCTGTAAGAACTTAAAACACAACATAGTGTGTTCGTCAGGCCGATTTACTCTTGACTAACTCCAGGTGGAGAGTTTAACGTTAGAACCGGGTATAGGAATGAAAGAACTGCCAGGTCGCATCAAGAATGGCTAAATCGAAATATTAACGCCCAAAATGGTGAATGGGATGGTCTCTCGTAATTTAGCTATAATATTATGAGAAATATCTCAAAGATGGTTAATTAGTTTGAGGTAGCGCTATGGGAAAGACGGTAACCATATCGGGAAGTTTCCAAAAATCAATCGATGATATCAGAAAGGATATAAAGACCTTTGAGCGCTTAGGGTGCTCTGTGTTGTCTCCACGAATGTTTAAATCGCATGTCAATGATGATGGTTTTGTCATTCTGGATTCAGACGGAGGCCGGCGTCCAGCAGCGATTCATGGACGACATCTGCATTCGATAAATCAATCGACCTTTCTATGGGTGAGGATTTCGGAAGGCTACGTTGGGTTAAGCACAGCTTTGGAAATAGGGTACGCAGAATCAATTGGGATCCCGATCTACGCCTCAGAGCAGGCAAGTGATAACAGTATTAATCGCTTTCTCGAAGTTACAGAGAATCCTGAAAAGGCGTTTGAAAGAGCACAGCATAACAATCATCGAGGAATTAGCAGATCCCAGCAAGAGGAATCCGCCCAAAAAGCTGTGGCAAAGATGTCTGCTGAATGTGGGTTCGACAAAGAAACTGATCAAGAGATACTCAAGCTACTGGATGAAGAGGTTGCAGAATTGAAGGAAGCTGTAGCCAATGAGTTATGGGATCCATCCACAAAACATAGTGTTGCAGAGGAGATGGCGGACTGCGCAATTTATCTTTATCATTTAGCAAATCAATCGGGTATAGATCTGGATGGTTCTATCCATAGAAAGATAAAAGTAAATTTATTAAGATGGGGACGAAAACGTGAATCAGCATGATCAAATTGAGCAAATAAATAGGCTGACTAAAAAAATTGACCAATTTGCCAGCAAGAGATTAGATTTCATTAAGCCATTTTTCTGCGAAGATAAGGGATGTTTTTATTACAGTTCTGGTGAATTAGGCAAACGGTTTAGGGGAATTCATCCTTCAAGTACGGCCACATGTACTTATCTGTTATATCAGTGGGGTGAATTAGAATCAATATGTGGAAACAAAACTCGTCTTCGAACTACCCTTCTTAAATCAAAATGGGACACAGCAGATTTGGGCGAAAATAATGCATACACAACAAGCATAGTTCTTACGGCTCTGTCAGTTTTAGAGACAAATTCAAAAAGTATAAAAGTAACCAATGGACTTAACACTTTAAAAAAAGAAATAAATAAAAATAATGGAGGTATTACTCTTGAGCCTAAATACAAAGGGACCAAGAGCGGATTCATAACTTGGTGGGCGCTTACTGCTTTGACAAGATTTGAAAATAAAAATAATGTAATAAAATATGTATCATGTGCTGTTGATTGGGCTAAAAGGGAATTATATAGACAATTGTCATACTTTCACGCGCCATGGTCAGATTTAAAAAATGTGCACCAATTAGCTTTTTGCTGGAGTATATGTAAACTGTTTGGGCAGTATAGTCCGCTTCCAAATGAAATATCTGAATTGGTCCTTCGAATAATTTTTGAAGATCAAACGTCAGATGGTATTTGGTCTAATTATTATCCTCTATTTAATTTTCCAAGAACTGGATCAGCATATGTCTATCATTTCGAATTATTACTGGCGATTATTGGGCCAATTAAATGTGATCCACCATTGTTGCTTAAATACCTAAGCAATATTGAACTGGTTATGGACTGGGTAGAAAAAAGGCGAATCACAATTGAAGATAAAATTAGTGGCTGGAGTATCACCTCTGATCCGAGAGTAAGGTTTCTACCGGTTTCATGGTGCACGATAGAGGTCTTGCACGTCCTAAGCGAATTGAAGGATTGCCTGGCAGAAATCCATCGAGAATTAGTGTTTTCGCAGTTGGCGGGTGATCGGCCTTCAACGTTTTTGCAAAATACTAGATTTGAAAACATTAAAGATATTAGTATAATAAATAGTAACATTACCGTATTGGGAGCACTCAAGAAGAATATCGTTGACCCAATACAACGCATGGGCGGTACCCTTAGCGGCGGTGCTGATGATGCTACCCTATCTGTAATTCTTTTCGGTCCTCCTGGAACCTCTAAAACTACTTTAGCCAATGCTGTTGCGGGAGAATTGGGATGGCCACTTTTAAAAATAGATCCCAGCCATTTTGCACAAAAAGAAAATACAAGTTTAGAGATGAAGGTGATTGAAGTTTTTTCGTATCTTGAAAAAATACAAAATACGGTGGTTCTATTAGATGAAATTGATGAACTAGTAAGAGAACGAACTTCTGAGGGATCTCACTATGTTCAGAGAAGATGGACAACGCTTATGTTGCCTCAGCTTAGTAGGTTAAGGGATGGTGGTAAAATAGTCATTATTGTTGCAACAAATCATATTGGAGAAATGGATGATGCCGCGAAAAGGCTTGGCAGATTTGATATGGTACTTCCGGTTGGCCCACCATCAACAAAAGGAAAATTGTCTTACCTTGCAAATAATCTTGGGGTGGATGAAGATGAAATAAATATTTGGTATAATAATATTGAAGATACTAAAACTCGTCTTTATTTTGACCAAATTCTATTCCTTGAAATTAAGGCATTGATAAGAGCGATGAGAGGGGATTTGACTCAAAGGTCTTTTAAAAATGCAATTGATAATATCGGCCCTACCCTTTACTTGCAGGCTCATTCAGCGGACAAGTGGAACAAATTTCAAGAAGAATCAGGAGAATTTCTTCGTATGCCCTGAACGTTTAAATAAACAAAGTCATTATTATTCCTTTTAGTCCTATATAAAACCTGATCTGTTCTATTTCAATCTGAGGTTAATCCCGGCCCCCTTGTCGGCCGGGTTGGCCAGGCGGGCGTAGACGGTCAAAAAGCCGTCCTTGACCCGGGGCTCGGGCGGGCTCCAGGCGGCCAGCCTGGCCTTGAGCTCCTTATCGTCAACGAGCAGGTCCAGCCTCCGCTCCTCCAAGTCCATCTCGATCAGGTCGCCGTCCCTGACCACGGCCAGGGGGCCGCCCTCGGCCGCCTCGGGGGTGACCTGGCAGATGAAGGGCCCCTTGGCAAACCCGGAGATCTTGCCGTCGGTGACCAGGGCGCACTGGGACTCCAGCCCCAGGGCCCTTAAAAAGCCGATGACCTTGAAGACCTCGGTCAGGCCCGGGCCGCCCTTGGGACCCTCGTAGCGGACCACCAGGATGTCCCCCGGCTGGATCCGGCCCTTCCGGAGGGCGTCCAAGGCCTCCTCCTGGCCGTCGAAGACCCGGGCCGGGCCCTGGTGCCGCCTCATTTCCGGGACGATGACCGTGGGCCGGACCACGGCCGATCTGGCCAGGCTGCCGGAGAGGATGGCCAGGCCGCCCTGGGAGACCGGGTCCTCCAGGGTCCTGATGACCGGGCCCTCGGAGAGCTCGAACCCGGCCAGGTTCTGCCCCACGGTCCGGCCGGTCACGGTCAGGGCCTCCGTGGCCAGGGAGCTTTCCAGCCTCTTCATCACCGCCTGGACCCCGCCGGCCTCGTCGAAGTCGGCCATGGTGTAGGGGCCGCTGGGCCTGACCGCGGCGATGCAGGGGGTCTCCCGGCCCAACCGCTCGATCAGCTCCAGGGTGATCTCCTCGTCCATTCTCAGCTCGTAGGCCAGGGCCAGAAGGTGGATGATGGCGTTGGTGGACCCGCCGATGGCGTGGAGGACCCGGATGGCGTTCCTTATGCTCTCCCTGGTGATGATCCGGTGGGAGGTCAGCCCCTCCTTGACCAGCTCCACGATCCGGTTGCCGGTCTCCTTGGCCAGGCGGAGCTTTTGGGCCAGGGGGGCCGGGCTGGTGGCCACCCCGGGCAGGGACAGGCCCAGGGCCTCGGTCAGGCACTGCATGGTGTTGGCCGTGCCCAGGAGGGCACAGGCCCCGGCTCCGGAGCAGGCCGCGTCCTCCAGCCGGCCCAGCTCCTCCAGGGGGACCGACTTTTTCCCCACGGCGTAGGCCCAGCAGTGGACGTCCACCGAGGTGGTGTCCAGATCCTGACCCTGATGGCGGCCGGCCAGCATGGGCCCGCCGGTGACGATGATCACCGGGAGGTCCAGCCTGGCCGCGGCCAGGAGGTTGGCCGGGACGTTCTTGTCGCAGGAGGAGATCATCACCAGGCCGTCGAACATGTGGAGCCAGGTGGCGGCCTCGATCTCGGCGGCGACGATGTCCCGGGTGGCCGTGTCGTAGCGGATGCCGTGCTCGCCGATGTCCATGGGGCACTGGCCGAAGCTGTTGAACTCAAAGGGGGTTCCCCCGGCCTGCCAGATCCCGGCCTTGACCGCGTCGCCCAGGGCGCGGAGGTGGAAGTGGCCCGGGCTGGTCTCGCCCCAGGAGTTGGCCACCCCGATCCTGGGCTGGGCCAGGTCCCGGGTGGTGTAGCCCATGCTCTTGAGCAGGGCCCTGGAGCGGGCGTTCTCTGGCTGCTGAAAAAAGTCCTGGTGGGTCTTGGGCTTGGACATGGGGACCTCCGGATAAATAAAAAAAGGGCGGGGCGGTATATATGGCCCGGTTATTTCACGAGACAATCTACTGCGGGGGCCATCTCCTGGCTACGACGCTTGAATTCGACATTTTGGTCCTCGACATACGTTACCGGTATGCCTCCGGGCCAAAATGCCGAAATGCTGCGCATCTCGCCTACGGATCTGCCCCCCTCGTTACGATCGCTCATAAAATACCCGGACCGCGAGAGGACCGGCTTTCGGAGCCGGCCGCCCCCTCAATCAGCACCAGCGAATGTTTCAAGGTCACGGCTGAACAGCTACCTTCAGCTTGTTAGAAAAGTATTAGGCGGCCATCTCAGGGCGGCTGGCCGGCCTCGAGATAAGCCGTCCCACCCTTGGCTTCCCTGGTTCACATTTTAAGCTAAAGCCTGGTAGAGAAGGTGGACCTTGTTTCCGGCCGGGTCCCGGTCCTTGAGAAAGACGGCCTTGACCCGGCCGAAGTCCTTGATTGGCTCGAAGCTGAACCCCTTGGCCTCCAGGGTCTTGATTGCCTCCCCCAGGTGGCGGACCTTGACCGCCACGTGGGCCCGGACCGGCTCGGACTGTTTAAGGATCTCGATCCGCCCCGGACCGGCGGAGGAGACAAAGAAGAAGGTCTCCCCATCCAAAACGTTGAAGCCCAGGTTGTCCCGGTACCAGTCCGCGATCTCCCGGGCTTCCTGGCCGGCCTCCGGGTAGGTTCCCAGGTGCTCCACCCCGCTGAACAGAGGCAGGCCTCGGGCTTGGGCCGCTGCCCAGATCAGGTCGGCCGCGGACTTGGCCAGGTCCTCCGCGGCCGGGTCGAAGTCCAGGCTGACAAAGGCGGCCCCGGCCTTGAACCAGGGCTCCATCTCCCCGGCCTTAAGGCTCCCGGCCGGGGAGAGGCTGGATCGGGGCCGCTCGCCCAGGACCTCCGCCAAGTCATCTGGTTTTGAGGCCTTGAACCGGATCAGCTCCAGCCCTTCCTCCTCGGCCAGGGAGAGCTCCTCCAGGTCGGAGCAAATCGGAATGTAGAGGATCTTGTGGCTGTTGGACCTCTGGGCCGCGTCCAGGTCGAGAAAGGAGCCGGTGACGAAATCGAGCCCCAGGTACATCATCCGGGAGCAGCCTTCCGGGTTGTTTTGGGGGCCGGTGCCCAAAATGACGGCCGGATCATGATCCCGGAGCTGTTCGATCAAAGGAACCAGGAACCGCTCGTCCCGGCGTTCGGATAGAACTATCTCGATCACCCGAGCCCCGCCGTCGGCCAGGTCGGTTACCGCGGCCCTGGTCTCCTCCGGTTCTCCGGCCTTGAGGCGGGCGATGACCCCCCGTTCATTGATGGCGTTGATGACCTCGAGCCTGGTTCGATCCGGCATCATGCCTCCTTTTCTCGGCCCCCTCAGTCGTGGGGAAAGATGACCGCCTTGACCGCCTCCTTGGAGGCCATGACCTTCAAGGCCTGGTCGGCCTGGGAGAGCTTGAACCGGTGGGTTATGATCTTCTTGAAGTCAGCCTCCCGGCGTTTGGTCAGGCTCAGGGACATGTGGGTGTGGCGGACGTCGCTGACCCAGACCCCCTGGAGCCGGAGGTGCTTCCGGCCGAGGTCGTGGAAGCAGTCCAGCTCCATGGTCCCGTGGGGCTCGCCGAACCCGGCCGTGACGCAGGCCCCGCCGATCCGGGTGTGAGAGATAGCCTCCTTGAGGGCCTCGGGCGAGCCCACCACCTCCAGGGCCACGTCCACCCCCAGCCCCCCGGTCTTGTCCAGGATGAGTCGGCGTCTCTCCTCCGGGCTCAGGCTATGGCGGTTGAGGAGGTCGGTGGCCCCCATGGTCCGGCAGATCTCCAAGCGCTCCTCGGTCCCGCCGATGACCAAGATCCGGGCCGCCCCTCTATCCTTGGCAAAGGCGCAGGCATAGATCCCCAGGGGGCCCGGCCCCTGGACCAGGACCGAGTCCCCGGGCTCGATCCCGGCCAGGTCCACGGCGTGGGCCGTGGTGGCCCCGGAGCAGGAGGCCGGGACAAAGACCTCCAGATCGGCCCGGTCGTCCAGGCGGAAGAGGTCCACCCGGGGATGGAGGGGGAGGTACTGGGCGTAGTTGCCGGTGAGAAAGGGCGGCTCGGCGCAGGAGAGGTGGATCCCGTAGACCCACCGGTTGAGGCACAGCGAAGGGGTCCCCTTGATCTTGCAAAAGTAGCAGTGGCCGCAGGTCACCCCCCGGCTCCAGAGGACCTTGTGACCGACCTTGACCGGGCTGCCGTCGTCCACGTAGGCCTTGTTCCCGGCCAGCTCCACCACCTCCCCGACCCCCTCGTGGCCCAGGATCATGGGCAGCTTGAGGCGGGGATCCAGGCCCTGGTGCATGTAAACGTCCGAGCCGCAGACCCCGGCGACCAGGATCTTGACCAGGGCCCAGCCCGGCTCGAGCCGGGGCAGGGGAAAGGTCTTCTCCTTCAGGGGCTGATTGAAAGCCTCCAGGACCATGGCCCGGGCCTCCATCTTCTCTCCTTTCAGCTCAATCATACTTGACGACCACCTTGACGGCCCCCGAGTCGGGCCGGTCCAGGAGGTCGAAGCCTTCCTGGAGCCGGTCCGGGGGCAGGGTGTGGGTGATCAGGGGTTTGATGTCCAGGGCCCCGTTGGCCAGGAGGGTCAGGGCGGTCTTGAAGTCCCGGCAGTAGCCCTGGGAGCCGCGGAGGGTGATCTCCTTGGCCACGAAGAGGTTGGCCGGCAGGGTCAGCCTCTCCTGGGACATCAGCCCCACCACCACGGCCGTGCCGCCTTTCTTGAGGCACTGGAGGGCCTGGTTGAGGGTGGCCTCCAGGCCCACGGCCTCCAGGGCCGCGTCCACCCCCAGCCCGCCGGTCCGGGCCAAGATCTCCTCAGCGGCTTGGGCCCCCCGGTTGTCAAAGGCCGCCGTGGCCTTAAGCTCCATGGCCTTTTTGAGCTGGAGCTCCTTGACGTCGGCCAGGTAGACCTCTCCGGCCCCGGCCCGCCGGGCCAGGAGAAGGAGCATCAGCCCGATGGCCCCGGCCCCGAACACGGCCAGGCTCTGGCCCAGCTTAAGCCCGGCCCGCCCCAGGGCGTGCACGGCCACGGACAGCGGCTCCACCAGGGCCCCCTCCTCAAAGGAGACGTTCTCTGGGAGGCGGTGGACCCAGTCCTGGTCGGCCAGGAAGAAGGGGGTGAAGGCCCCCTGGCCCTGGCGGTGGTGGAAGCTGATCTTGGCGCAGAGATGGTAGTCCCCCCGGGCGCAGAAGTCGCACTGGCGGCAGACGATGACCGGCTCCAGGACGACCCGGTCGCCGGGCCTGACCTTGTCCACGCCCGGCCCGATCTCGGCCACCTCCCCGGCCAGCTCGTGGCCCAGGGCGGCTGGGAGGGGAGCGAAGGGGTGCTTGCCGTGAAAGGTGTGGAGGTCGCTGCCGCAGATGGACACGGCCCTGGTCTTGAGCAGGACCTGGCCCGGCCCGGGCGGGGCCACCTCCCGGTCCCGGAACTCCACCCGGCCCGGCTCAAAGACCATGGCCATGGGGTACTTTGGGTTCATCTCATTCCCTAGCCTTGAAGGAGACGGCCTCAAAGGGGCAGACGCTGAAGCACATCTCGCAGCCGATGCAGTTCTCGGAGAGGGTGATCACCTCATTGTCGCCCTGGGCCAGGGCCGAGTAAAAGCAGGACCGGACGCAGTTCCAGCAGCGGGTGCACTTGTCGTCGTCGATGACCGCCTGGAGGCCCTGGACCCCGAAGGTCTGGTTGTAGGAGGCGGTGGCCTTCCTGGAGGCCAGGCCGTGGATGGAGTCCAGGTCCGGGTAGCCGTGGCTGTCCAGGAACTCCTCCAGCCCGGCGATGATCTTGGACAGCCAGGCCTGGCCCTTGAGCATCAGGACCGAGCCCACCTGCATGACCCGGGCCCCGCTCATGATGAACTCCACCGCGTCGCGCCAGTCGTAGATCCCGTTGGAGCCGGAGATGGGCATCTTGAGCTTGGAGTGGATGTCGTGGACCCAGCGGAGGGTGACCGGCTTGATCCAGGGGCCGCCCACCCCGGCCGGGCCGCCGATGTAGGGCGAGCCGGTCTCGATGTCCACGCAGAAGCCGGTGAAGCGACTGTTGACGGTCACCGCCGCGGCCCCGGCCTGTTGAACGCTCCGGGCGATGACGGTCAGGTTGGCCGCCTCGGGGGAGAGCTTGACCATGACCGGGATGCTGACCGCCTCCACCACCGCCGCGGTGACCTCGGCCGAGGCGGCCGGGTTCTGGCAGATGAGGACTCCGGCCTGGGTTCCCTCCTCCATCTGGGTGGGGTGGGGGCAGCCCAGGTTCAGCTCCAGCATGGGGATCCCGCAGTCCTCGGCCATCCTGGAGATGTCCCGCCAGGAGTCGAAGGACCCGGCCCCTACGCTGGCGATGATGTGGGCCCCCCGATCGGCGGCGTAGGTCTGGGTCTCCTTAAGCCAGGCGGCCCAGTCCCGGTACTCCTGGCTGGCGTAGCCGGAGCGGCTGTAGAAGGTGAAGTGGCGGGGGACCTTGCCCTTGATCAGCCGGCCCTCCTCGTTGAGGATGGCGTACTTGGAGTGCTTGGTCAGGGCGTGCATGGCCGGGATGTCGGTTAGGGTCTTGACCACCGCCCCGGCCGCCCCGGCGTCCAGGCACTTGATGATGTTGGCCACGCTGTTGGTGGGCTCGATGGAGGAGACGATGATCGGGTTCTTGAACTTTAAGCCGCAAAAATCGACCTTGAGATCGGCCATTGTTCCTTCTTCCTTATCTCTATCTCTGGCCCGGGGAGTACATCACGAACTCCAGCCAGGACAGCTCCTCGAAGACGTCCCGCCGGTTGTCGAAAAGTTCCGTTTGGGGACCCCTCTCCCGGACGGCCCGCCACTCCGGGCCCGCCGGCAGGTCCGGGGAGTCCAGCTCGTACCAGGCCAGGTACTTCTGCTGCCCCGGGCCGCCGCCGTAGATGGCCCGCTCGGCCGTCTTGAGGTTGGAGATCTCCTCGTCCACCTGGTAGAGCCGGGCCCGGAAAAGCCCGGGGATCTTGATCAGGGCCGGCATGATCTCCCGGGCGTACCAGTCCACGGTCTCGGCCTCGGCCTTTGGCAGGAGGTTGAACCGGACCACCAGGGAGTAGGGGGCCTCGGTGGGGGCCTTGGCCCCGTGGCCGGCCAGAAGGCGGTAGATGTTGCGCATGTTGTTGTTGAAGTGGGTCAGGGCCTCCTTGGTCCAGGGGGTGGGGTCGTTGAGCCGGTCCAGGTAGGCCTGGCTCTTGAAGACGGCCGAGTCTAAAGTCTCGTAGCTGATGAAGAACATCGGGGCCTGGCCCAACCCCCGGTAGCGACGCCCCACCTTGAAGCCGGGGATGGAGGTCCTCTCGGTCATGTGCTGGCAGTTGTGCCACTTCTGGAACTCGAGGATGTAGTCCTGGTCGATGTCCGTCCAGAAGGCCATCAGGCCCTGGGGCTCCCGGCCGGTCATGTTAATCCTCCTTGAGGCCGGGCTTTATCCCCGGCCTTTCTTTTTCAGATAGTCCCGGGCCATGAAGCCGAACTCCTCCAGGCTGATGGCCCCCTTGACCAGGTTGGACTGCTCCTTGACCCTCTCCAGGAGCTCGGCCATCTCCTCGTGATTGGCTTCCAGGCCCAGCTCCTTTAGGTACATCCTGACCGTCCGGATCCCGCTGACCTTACTCAGGAGGTAGGTGTAGTCGCTCTTGCCGATCACCTCCGGGGCAAAGGCGGCCCAGGTCCGGGTGCCCAGGCCGGCCTCGGCGATCTTCTCCACGGCGTGGATGACCACCCCGGCCTGGAGCTGGAAGTAGAAGTCGCCGGTGACCGGCTTGGTCCCCTGGTTCTTGTAGCGGCTGATCCGCTGGGCCAGCTCGCAGACCCGGCTGATCTGGGAGAGATCGATGGAGGTGGGGATCCGGTAGAGCAGCTCCAGGGCCATGGCGATCTCGTCGATGGGGATGTTGCCGTCCCGCTCGCCCAGGCCCAGCAGGGCCCCGTGGACACAGGAGGCCCCGGCCAGGACCGCGGCCGCCACGTTGGCCATGCCTAGGCCGAAGCCGTTGTGGTTGTGGACCTCGATGGGGGTCTCGGGGAACCAGCTCCTGAAGGACCTGATGGCGTGGCCCATGGCCGCCGGGGTGAGGACCCCGAAGGTGTCGACGAAGATGATGGAGTCGGGGACCACCTGCTCGCAGATCTCCTTGTAGAGGCGTTCCAGGTACTCCAACGTGGTCCGGGAGGCGTCCCAGCCCATGAGCCGGGCCTTGAGGCCGGCCGATTGGGCGTCCTTGAAGGTCTCGACCATCCGGGTCACGGTCTCCTCGTGGGTCAGGCCGTAGACGTGCTTGCAGAAGTAGGGGTTGACGTTGTGCTCGATGATGACGCTCTTGGCCCCAAGCTCGGCCGCGGCCTTGATGTCGTCGGGATGGGCCCGGAGAAAGGCGATGATCTCCGAGGTGAAGTCCATCTTCAAGACCTCCTGGAAGGCCTCGTAGATGTCCCGGGAGACCACCGGCATCCCGAACTCGATCCGGTCCACTCCCAGGTCGTTGAGGGCTTTGGCGATGGCGATCCGCTCCTCGGCGGTGAAGACCACGTTGGGGGTCTGCTCGCCGTCGCGAAGGGTGACGTCGTGGATCTGGATCTTGGGCTGGACCTGGGACTTATCAAAAGTCTCGGCCAGGAAGTTCATGGGCGAAACCCAGTAGCGATCCTTTTTAAAGTAGGGGACGTTTTCCAAGGAAACGCCTTGGTAGTTCATCTCGGCCACTTGGCTCTCCTCTCTGGGCTCTGGGGATTGTTGTTCAAGTTAAACATCCAATAAATATTTTAAATTATCATCAAAATATAAATTATTTAAACGAAACATCCCTAAACCTGCCTTTGGCGGTCTTCTTTTTGCTCTGGGCTAGAACCGGGTTCCTTTTCAGGTTCTAATAACCTGGCCCCAGGGCCTCCGGGATGAGACGCCCGGCCGGATCGGTCCCCCTGACTCAAGCGCCTCACCGGCCTCAGTAGAGCAGGCCGGGGAGCCAAAGGACCAGGCCCGGGAAAAAGGCCACCAACAGGACCAGGACCAGGGTCGGGATCAGCATGGGCAGGGTGCCCATGAAGATGGTGGTTATCTCGTACTCGGGGACCACCCCGTTGAGGACGAAGAGGTTGAGCCCGTAGGGCGGGGTGACCAGCCCGATCTCGGCCAGGACCACGTAGAGGACGCCGAACCAGACCTTGTCAAAGCCCAGGTCGTTGATGAGAGGGGCCACAAAGGGGAGGGTCAGAACCAGCATCGAGAGGGCGTCGAAGAAGCAGCCCAGGACGAGGTACATGGCGCAGATGACAAAGAGGATGGCGCTTTTGCCCAGGGGCAGGCTCAACATAAACCCGGAGAAGGCCTCGGTCAGGCCGATGAACTGGAAGACCTGGCCCAGCATCCGGGCGGTGAAAAGAACAAAGGCGATCATGGAGGTGGTGGTCACCGCGGTCCACATGCTGTCCAGGAAGGTCCGCAAGGTCAGGCGGCGGTAGATGAGGGCCATGACCAGGCTCAAGGCTGCCCCCAGGGCGGCCGACTCGGTGGGGGTCATGACCCCGCTGAAGATGGTCCCCAGGACCAGGGCGATGATCCCCAGGAAGGGCAGGAGGTCCAGGAGGGCCCGGCCGCGCTCGGCCATGGTCGAGGTGGTGGTTACGGTGGGGGCGAGAGAGGGCTTTCGGATGACCATCAGGGTCACGGTCAAAACCAGAAGGGCGGCCAAAATGATTCCGGGCACCATGCCGCCGGCAAAGAGGCGGGCCACCGAGACGTCCTGCCAGCCGGCGTAGGCGATGAGGATGACGCTGGGCGGAATGAGGACGCTCAAGGTGCCGGAGATGGCGATGGCCCCCAAAGAGAGCTTGGCGTCATAGCCGGCCTTCTTCATCTCCGGGAAGCAGATCTTGCCGAAGGTGGCCACCGCGGCCAGGGACGACCCGGAGATGGCCCCGAAGATGGAGTTGGCCACGATGACGCTGGAGGCCAGGCTGCCTGGCAGGCTGCCGAAGATCTTTTCCGAGCCCCGGAAAAGGTTCCCGATGATCCCGGTGCCGGAGAAGATGGCCCCCATGAAGACGAATAGGGGGATGGCGGTGAAGGTGAAGTTGTTCATGATCTCAAAGGCCGCCCGGGCAAAGTAGTCCAGGGGTTGGCCGACGAAGAGGATCAGCCCCAAGGCGGCCACGATCCCCATGGCCGGAGCGATCTCCACCCCGAAGGCCAGGAGGAGCATCAGGCCTCCCAGGAGGATCAAGGACATCAAGGCCAGACTCATTTGAGCTTCTCCTCCGCTGGCTCGGCGACCCGGATCTTGGCGATCGCCTTGGCTATGTCCAGCAGCACGGTCAGGGTCAGGGTCAGGAACCCGATCAGGACCGTCAACTGCGGCCAGACCAGGGGAAAGATCAGCCAGGTGTCCGACCTCAGGTTGATCTGGTGGGCGTAGAGGACCATCTTGAAGCCGGCCTGGGTCATCCCGATCATGAAGATGAAGATCATGATCAGGACGATCAGCCTGATCCAGGCGGCCGCCCTCTCCGGCAGCCAGTTGACCAGGATGGTGATCCGGACATGGCCGCCCTGGCGCCAGGTGTAGGCCAGGCCCATGTAGGACAGGGCCACCAGGAGGTAGGCGCTGAACTCGTCGGCGACCATGGTCGGGTTGCGGAGGACGTAACGGGTGAAGACCTCCATGGCCACCAGGGCGACCATGATCGGAACCATCCAGCCCGAGACATAACCGGACAGGTCGGCCAATTTTTCGATTACGGCTCCGACACGCTTCATCCAGACCACCCGTTGTCCCAAACGGCCCCGGCCTGGCCCGGGCCGGCAACGATCGAGAGAATGAGCGTCGAGGGACCGGACGGGCTGTCCGGTCCCCCGGTCTGGGGAGGGTTACTTCTCCATCATCACCTTGGCCCCGCTGGCGTACTTGGCGGCGATGTCCAGAACCTCGGGCCCCATGGGACCGGCCAGCTCCAGCCACTTCTGGATGACCGGCTTGCAGAGCTTCCTGGCCTTCTCGATCTCGGCCTTGTCCGGCATGATCACCTCCATCCGGCTGACCTTGGCCCCGATCCCGGACTCCAGCTCCTCGATCCAGGCCCCGAAGGTGTTCTCCCCCTGCATCTCCTTGCCGGTGTCGATGAGGATCTTCTTCAGGTCATCCGGCAGGGCGTCGAACTTTTCCTTGTTGACGATGAGCATTCCGGGGAAGATGGACTGGACCCGCCAGATGCTGACGTTGGAGCAGACGTCCGGCAGGCCGAAGCCCATCCCCCAGCCCCGGGAGGTCTGGATGGCGTCCACCGTCCCCCGCTGGACGGCCTCCAGGATCTCGGTGTTGGCGATGGTCAGGGGCGAGGCGCCCATGAGCTTGAGGGCCAGGGTGGGGATGACCCCGGCCGTTCTGACCTTGAGACCCTTGAAGTCCTCCAGCTTGGCGATGGGCTTGTTGGCGAATATGCCGTCGGTGGTGGCCGACTGGATCTCGGAGATCTTGATCAGCCCCTTCTCCCCGAAGGTCTTGGCATCCATCTCCATCGTCTTGGGGTCATTCAGAAAGGCCTCGTACTCAAAGGGGTCGTCCCAGAAGAAGGGCAGGGACAGGTCCCACAGGGGAAAGGTCCCGGCCAGCCAGGGGGTCCTCTCCCAGCCCATCTCCACCCGGCCGGCGATCACGGCGTGGATGACCTCCCGGGGCGGGTAGAGGCCGACCTTGGTGTCAAGGATGAACCGCCCGCCGGAGTTTCTCTCCAGGAGCTTCTGGAACCGGCCGTAGGGGTGGAAGGCCCAGGTATTGGCCGCCGGTCCGGGGTTGGTGGCAAAGGTCCAGGTGACCTTCTCGTCCCCGGCCGCCTGGGAGACGCCGACCTGGAACGCGATGGTCAAAATCAGGACCAGGCCGAGGCTGCCGATAAGTCTCCAGATCCCTGCTTTTCTCATACCCTTCTCCTCCTTCATGAAATTAATTTTCGACCGACCGGTTCCGGTCGCCGACAATGAAGGGGCCTTGCCACACCTCCACGGACAACTCCCCGGGCACCGCGGCCCGTCGCTGACCGGGAGGCCGACTCGATCCTCGGCTCGGCCCCCCTGGGTGAAACATGCTTTGTTTTTAAGAGATTAGGCCAGTAAACCAATCGACAACCAATGATCAACCAATTGTCTACCATTAAATAATCAAAGCGGACCAGTGTCAAGGCAAAAGAAAAGGACCAAAGGTACAGATTGGTAAGTATTAACCTTGAACCAATAAGAAATTGGTTGCATTTTCAATTTGGCTGGTGTATTAGAACCTTATGGAAGACAAGTCCAAGGAACACGCGGCCGAGCTCCGCCGGATGATCGACCAGGGGGAGTTCGCCTCGGACAACCGCCTCCCCCCGGAGCGGACCCTGTCCCGGATGCTGGGCCTTTCCCGGAGCGCCCTGCGCAAGTCCCTGGACGTCCTGGAGTCGGAAGGACTGATCTGGCGCCACGTGGGCCGGGGGACCTTTGTCGGTTCCCGGCCGGAGCCGGCCAGGATGGACATCAGCCTTCTGGCCGAGATCACCTCCCCGGCCGAGATAATGGAGGTCAGGCTGGTCATCGAGCCCAAGATCGCGGCCATGGCCGCCATGCGGGCCACCAGGCAGGAGATGAAGCAGATGAACAAGGCCGTCCACCGGTCCGAGACGGCCGCCGGCTTCGAGGAGAACGAGAAGTGGGACCTCGTTCTCCACGAGATCATCGCCCAGGCCACCAACAATCATCTTCTCACGGCCCTTTTCAAGGCCACCAATGAGCTCCGCAAGGGCGAAAACTGGGGCCGGATGAAGGAGGCCAGCCTGACCCCCGACCGCTGGAAGGAGTACGCCCAGCAACACCACCGGCTGGTGGCGGCCATCGAGGACCGGAACGCCCCCCTGGCCGAGGAGGTCATGCGGGCCCACCTGGAGGCGGTCCACCGCAACCTTGTCCAGGGCTCCTGATCCCCCGCGGCCCCAAACCGCCTTCTTTGCCCCTTTGACAAGCCTGCCCGGGAAGATCCGACCCGGCTCCCGGAAAGCTCGGCCCAAACCGGGGCCTGGTTTTTTTGCTGAAAAAAACGTTCCCCCCGGCTTATGATAGAATCGTCATCCCTCCCGAAGGCCCAAAGCAGAGGCCGGAAGAGCTTTTTCCCGGCCAAAGGTCCGGAGCCGCGGGCGGGCCGAAGGTCAAGGAGACAAGGAGAGCAGGCGTGGCGGAGAGGGTGAGGATCGGCATTATCGGGGCCAAGTTCGCGGCCGACTTCCACTGCGACGCCTACACCCGCAACGAGCACGCCGAGGTGGTGGCCCTGGCCTCACCCTCCGGTCCGGACGAGCTGGCCAAAAAGTGGGGGGTCAAGGAGGTCTTCCGGGATTTCCGGGAGATGCTCAAAAAACCCGAGATAGACCTGGTCTCGGTCTGCAGCCCCAACTTCCACCATTACCAGGCGGTCATGGCCGCGGCTGAGCAGGGCAAGCACGTGGTGGTGGAGAAGCCGCTGGCCACCGAGGTTGCCCAGGCCGAGGAGATGATCGAGGCCTGTGACCGGGCCGGGGTCTTGCTCATGTACGCCGAGGACTGGTGCTTCTGCCCGGCCTTGAAGCGGGTGGAGGAGCTGGTCCAAGAGGGCGGGGTGGGCCGGGTACTTTACGTCAAGGCCAAGGAGTGCCACAACGGGACCCACTCGCCCTACGCCAAGGACAGGGACCTTTGCGGCGGGGGAAGCTTTCTCCACCTGGGGGTCCACCCCATCGGCTGGCTGCTCTACTTCCTGGGCCGGGGCTCCAACCCGGTGGTGGAGGTGACCGGGAAGATGACCGGAGGGCTTGAAGCCAACTTCATCCACCAAGGCAACGGCGGGGAGGACTTCGGGATGGGGATGATGCGCTTCAAGGAAGGCCAGTTCGCCTTTGTGGAGGGCAACTACATCACCTGCGGCGGCATGGACGACCGGGTGGAGGTCTACGGGAGCGAGGGGGTGCTCAAGGTAGACCTGACCTTCGGCTCGCCCATCAGCTGCTACTCCCGGCCGGGGATCGCCTACTCCATCGAGAAGACCGACCACAACCTGGGCTGGACCAAACCGGCCGTGGACGAGTTCTTCAGCCTGGGCTACGTGCCCGAGCTGGCCCACTTCGTGGACTGCGTCCGGGGCCGGAAGAGCCTCTTCTACGGGGTCGACGGGCCGGCCGGGTTGGCCTGCCTGAAGCTAGTCAAGGCCTTCTACCGGTCGGACAAGGAGGAGAGAACCATCCCCGGCGAGTGGGTTTGAGAACCCGCCTGCAACGCTCGGGATTTGAACCCGGCCGGGTCAGAGAAATAGCGGGGAGGGGAGATGGCCTTCAAGGAAGCCGACTATCTGATGCCCTTTGAGGCGGCCGGGCTCCAGTTCCGCAACAACTTCGTGGTCGCCTCGGGGCCGACGGTCAAGAACTTAAGCCAGATCCAGGAGATCGAGGCCAGCGGCTGGGGCGCGGCCAGCCTCAAGCTGGCCATCGAGCCAACCTACATCTCCAAGCCGCCCCGCTACCGCTGGGTCAAGAAGCACAAGTACCACGCCTTCACCGCCGAGACCAGGCTCTCCTTCGAGGCCGGGCTCAAGCTCATGGAGCAGGCCCGCCGGGCCACCAGCGAGCTGATCCTCTACGCCAACATGTCCTACGCCGGTCCGGACCCTGACCGGGGCTGGGCGGAGATGGCCCGGAAGTACGAGGCCGCCGGGGCCCACGTCATCGAGCTGAACATGTGCTGCCCCAACATGTCCTTCAACGTGGTCTGCTCCGGCGGGGACTCGACCGCCCTGTCCGGGGCCAGCGTGGGCTCGGTCCCGGAGCTGGTTTCGGAGGCGGCCACCGTGGTCAGGGCCGCGGTGAAGATCCCCGTCTTTGTCAAGCTGACTCCCGAGGGGGGCCGGATCGGCCAGGTGGCCAGGGCCTGCTTCGAGGCCGGCATCCCCTGCGCCGGGACCACGGCCAACCGGCTGGCCATCGTCGACTTCGACGTCTACAACCCCACCCGGGGCATCCACCACCTCCAGGACGAGCCGACCCTGGCCTGCATGTCCGGCCCCTGGATCAGGCCCTTGGCCCTCCGGGACGTCTACGAGATCCGGGCCTTGGCCGGAGAGGAGGACCTGGTCATGGGCAGCGGCGGGGTGGACGACTGGCGGACGGCGGCCCAGTTCATGATGTGCGGGGCCGACTTCGTCCAGGTCTGCACCGCGACCATGCTCAAGGGGTTCGGTATTCTGCCGGGGATGGTCAAGGGGCTGAAGGCCTTCATGGAGGAGCAGGGGTACCGGAGCTACCGGGACTTCCGGGGGGTGGTGGGCCCCCACATCACCCCGGCCACCGGCCTGACCCTCTACCAGGGCCACTCCGAGATCGACCCCGAGGCCTGCACCGGTTGCGGGCTGTGTCTCAAGATCGGCCACTGCCAAGCCATAACCATGGAGGGGGAGAAGGCCCAGGTCAACCAAGAGGACTGCACCGGCTGCGCCACCTGCACCGACATCTGCCCGGTGGGGGCGGCCCGGATGATCCAGGGGGAGCGGATTCCGGCCGGCTGAGACCAGGCGCCCTTGAAAGGCAGCCTTTGCCGGCGCGCCCCCGGGGACGCGCCGAGCTCGAAAGGCCTCGCCGGCTGGCGGCGATATGGCCAACAATGGCTTTGATTGCGAATTCAATATCAAGACCAGAGGCCGGGATGGGCCGAGGTCGGCGACGAGGTGAGGGATATGCCAATTCTTGAGATCAGACCCGAGGCAGATTGCAAGTTCGACATCCTGAGCCTGGGGGAGGTGATGATCCGCCTGGACCCGGGCGACAACCGGGTCTCCCGGACCAGGTCCTTCCAGGTCTGGGAGGGCGGCGGGGAGTACAACGTGGCCCGGGGGTTGAGGCGCTGCTTCGGCAAGCGGGCGGCCCTGGTCACGGCCATCGCCGACAACCCGGTGGGCCGGCTCCTGGAGGATCTTCTCCTCCAGGGCGGGGTGGACTTAAGCCACGTCCGGTGGGTCCCCTTTGACGGCATCGGCCGGCGGGTCCGGGTGGGGCTGAACTTCACCGAGAGGGGCTTCGGGGTCCGGGCCGCCCTGGGCTGCTCGGACCGGGGGTTGACCGCCGCCAGCCAGATGAAGCCGGGCGACTTTGACTGGGAGGCGATCTTCGGGCAGGAGGGGGTCCGCTGGTTCCACACCGGGGGCATCTACGCCGGGTTGTCGGAGTCCACCCCGGAGGTCATCCTGGAGGCCATGGCCGCGGCCAAGAAGCATGGGACCATCATCTCCTACGACCTCAACTACAGGCCCTCCCTGTGGCAGGACGTGGGCGGCCAGGAAAAGGCCCAGAAGGTCAACCGGGAGATCGCCGGGATGGTCGACGTGATGCTGGGCAACGAGGAGGACTTCACCGCCTGCCTGGGCTTCCAGGTGGAAGGGGTGGACAAGGACCACTCCAAGCTGGACCCGGCCGGGTTCAAGAAGATGATCCTCAAGGCCGTGGAGACCTTCCCCAACTTCAAGGTGGTGGCCACCACCCTCCGGAACGCCAAGACCGCCGGAATCAACGACTGGGGGGCCATCGCCTTTGCCCAGGGTCAATTCGAGGAGGCCCTTCTCCGGGAGGACCTGGAGATCTACGACCGGGTCGGCGGCGGGGACAGCTTCGCCTCGGGGCTCATCTACGGGCTCATGAGCGGGGAGAGCCTGAGCGGGGCGGTCAACTACGGGGCGGCCCACGGGGCCTTGGCCATGACCACCCCGGGCGACACCTCCATGGCCACCCTGGCCGAGGTCAAGAAGGTCATGAAGGGCGGGACCGCCAGGGTCGCCAGATAGGGGGTTAAGATGGCTCTGAAGGGGAAAACGGCCCTGCTTTTCGGGGCGGGGGTCATCGCCCGGGGCTACGCCCAGCTCCTGGTCAAGGCCGGGGCGGGGCTGGTCCTGGTCAGCGGCGGCGAGACCGCCGGGCGTCTGGCCCAGGACCTGGCCACCGGGGAGGGGGACCGGATCATGGCCCTCAAGGCCGACGTGGCCGATCCGGGCCAGGTCCGGAAAGCCCTGGAGGCGGCCCGGGCCCTTTCCGGCCGGGTGGAGATCGTCATCAACGGGGCCGGGGGGGCCACCCCCCAGGCCACGGCCGCCACCCTGGAGGAGCTCCTGGCCATGAAGCCGGAGGCCTTCAGCCGGATGATGGAGGTCAACTTCCTGGGCAAGTGGCACTCCCTTCAGGCCTACGCGGCCTACCTCAAGGAGGCCGGTCACCAGGGGAGCGTGGTCAACATCACCTCCATGTCCGGCCTGATCCCCCTCTCCCGGGCCGTGGCCTACTCGGCCGCCTTTGCCGCGGTGGAGAACCTGACCAGGTCCATGGCCTTTGTCTACGGCCATTACTCTCTCGGCCGGGTCAACAACCTGGCCGTGGGCTTCACCTGCGGGGATCAGAACCGGCGGCTCCTCTACAACCCGGACGGGTCCCTGACCAAGCGGGGGGAGGAGATCGTGGCCAACACCTCCCAGCACCGCTTCCTGACCCCGGAGGAGATAGCCCCCCACGTCCTCCACCTGGCCGACGAGGAGACCTCGGCGGCCATCAACGGCCTGACCTTCCGGGTGGACGGAGGCTACGGGCTGATCGGCCTGGCCGGGACCGGCTGGAGCTGAGGAAGGGGCCGGCGGGCGGGACCTCCAAGGGACCGTCACCCGGCCGGGGATTGTCCTCCGGGCGGGTTCCGGTCAAACAAGACTGGTCGCTAAAGCGGAATCATCGGGGAACTAGGTCATGGAGAGCGGACCGTCCGGGAATCGCGGGACAGGGACGGGGTGGGGAGCGAGGCTCTGGTTCTACCTCCTGCCGATCCTGCCCTTCCTTCTTTTCCTGGCCGTCTGGTGGGGTCTGTCCCGGCTGGGCGTTCCGGAGTTCATCCTCCCCTCGCCGGGGAGCGTGGTGGATGAGCTGGCCGATCCGCGCTGGCGCTGGTCGGCCCAGATCGTGACCACCTTCCAGGAGGTCGTGGGCGGTTTTCTGGCCGCGGTGGTCGTCGGCACCCTCCTGGGGCTGGTGGTGGCCTGGAACGAGGCCCTCCGCCGGATGCTGATGCCCATCCTGGTCTTCTTCAACTCCATCCCCAAGGTCGCCGCCGCCCCCCTGGTCCTGGTCTGGTTCGGCTTCGGGGTCCTGCCAAACATCATCATGTCCTTTTTGATCTCCTTTTTCCCGGTCCTCCTCAACACCGCCCGGGGAGTGAGCGAGGTCCCCCCGGAGATGGTCGAGCTGGCCCATTCCTTCAACACCCCCAAGTGGAAGCGCTTTGTCCTGATCCACGTTCCCTACGCGCTGCCCTACATCATGACCGGGATTAAGCTGGCCTCGATCATGGCCGTGACCGGGGCCATCGTCGGCGAGTTCATCGCCTCGGAGAAGGGGCTGGCCGCCCTGATCATCCAAGCCCAGAGCTACCTGGAGACCGGGGCCATGATCGGGGCCCTGGTCTGGATCTCGATCATGGCCCTGGCCCTCTTCGGCCTGGTGAACCTGATCGAACGGGTCCTCATGCCCTGGGCCAGGATCGGCCGCCAGGATTGAGCTGATTAAGCCCAAGATGCGTTTCAAAGGCAACTTGGAATCAAACCCTAAAGAAATTCCGGGGGTGGGATGATGAGAAGGAAGTTGTCTTGGTTGGGGCTGGCCTTGGCCCTGGGCGCCCTCCTGGGCGGTCCGGGGATGGCCGCGGGGGAGGAGATCACCCTCAAGCTCAACTGGGTCCCGGGAGGCGATCACTGCTTCTACTTCGTGGCCCAGGAGAAGGGGTTCTTCAAGGCCAACGGCCTGGAGGTCAAGATCGAGCGGGGCCAGGGCTCCGGCGACACGGTGAAAAGGGTCGAGCTGGGGACGGTGGACGTGGGCCTGGCCGACACCGGGACCTTGGTCGTGGCCCGCTCCAAGGGGGCCAAGGTCAAGGACGTGGCCATGATCTACTCCAACTCCCCCAACGGGATCAAGACCACCAAGGAGAGCGGGGTCACCAAGCCCAAGGACCTGGAGGGCCGCAAGGTCGGGGTCCCGGCCGGAGACGCCCAGCGGGTCCTTTGGCCGGCCCTGGCCCAGGCCAACGGGGTGGACATGGACAAGGTCAGCCTGGTCAACATCAAGCCGGAGGCCAAGGCCCAGTCCCTGGCGGCCAACAGGGTGGACGCCGTCTTCGACTGGATCGTGGGCAACCTCCAGTACTGGGCGGCCGGGCTGGACCGGGACAAGCTGGTCCTGATCCCCTGGGCCAAGTGGGGGGTCAACCCCTACGGCAACGCCCTGATGGCCAGCGAGAAGACCATCGCCGAGCGGCCGGAGATGCTTAAAAAGTTCCTGGACGCGGTCATGAAGGGCTGGTCCTGGTCCATCGAGAACCCGGAGGAGGCCATCGACATCTTTGTCAAGCAGAACCCGGAGGTTCCGCCCCTGGCGGCCTACATCCGCTTCGTCAGCGACATCCGGGACCTGGTGGACGTGGAGATGAGCCGGGAGCACATGCTGGGCTGGATCGACCCCGGCCGGATGAAGGAGACAGTGGACAACATCAACAAGTACTTCAATCCCGACCGGCCGGTGACGGCCGAGGAGATGTACACCGCCGACCTTCTGCCCGACTACAAGATGCCCTCCCTGGACAAGCTGGCCACCTTTGACGAGCTCTACCAGAAGTGGCTCTCCCAGAAGAAATGACCTGCCTGAAGGAGGACCGGTGGAACGGCCGCTGGTGGAGATAGACTCGGTCACCAAGGTCTTCCGGACCCTTTCCGGGGACGAGGTCCGGGCCCTGGAGAACATCTCCTTCGGGGTCCTGCCGGGTGAGTTCCTGTCCATCGTCGGGCCCAGCGGCTGCGGCAAGTCGACCCTCCTCCGGATCATCGCCGGCCTGCTCAAGCCCACCCGGGGCCGGGTCCTGGTGGGCGACCGGCCGGTGGAAGGGCCCCTCAAGGGGGTGGGGTTCGTCTTTCAGCGGCCGGTCCTCTTTGACTGGCACAAGGTCCTGGGCAACGTTCTGGCCCCGGTGGAGCTGGCCGGGTTGAGGAAGAGGGACTTTAAGGACAAGGCCCGGGAGCTGATCCGGCTGGTCAAGCTGGAGGGTTTTGAGGACAAGTACCCGGCCGAGCTCTCCGGAGGGATGCAGCAGCGGGTCTCCATCGCCCGGGCCCTGATCCTGGACCCGGACATCCTGATCATGGACGAGCCCTTCGGGGCCCTGGACGCCCTGACCCGGGACCAGCTCAACCTGGAGCTCCTCAAGATCTGGGAAGAGAAAAGGAAGACGGTCATCTTCGTCACCCACAACATCCCCGAGGCGGTCCTTCTGGGAGACCGGGTGGTGGTCTTCAGCCCCAGGCCGGGCAGGGCCAAGGCCATCATCCCCATCGACCTGGACCGGCCCCGGGGGGTGGAGGCCAAGACCGACCCCCGGTTCGGGAAGCGGGAGGTGGAGATCTACGGCCTGATCGCCGGCCAGGAGGCGGCCTGAGGGGAGAGTAAAAGAACATGCTGACCATCTTCAACACCTCCTGGGACCTGGCCGGGTCGGCCGTGGACACGGCCCTCCTCCCCCTGGGCTCGGTGGAGCCCAAGGGGCCCCACCTGCCAATGGGGCTGGACCTCATCCTGGCCCAGCGGTTCGGCCGGGACCTGGGCTCCGGTAGGGCGGTCTACCTTTTGCCCGCCTTCCCTTTCTCCACGGCCCTGGAGGGGAGGGGGTTCAAGGGGGCGGTGGCCCTGAGCCAGGAGACCATGTGGCAGGTCCTGACCGACCTGGCCTCCAACCTGGCCCGCCACGGGTTTAAACGGCTGGTGGTCCTCGACTTCAGCAACTTCAACTGGATCGTCAAGCAGGCGGTCAGGGAGCTCAACCTGGACCGGGAGCTTATCCAGGCCGTCTGGGTCAACCCCAAGGTCTTTGCCCTGGAGGCGGCCGGGGAGGAGCTCCGACCCGACTTCGGCGGCGGGGCGGTGGAGACCTCCCTGGCCCAGTTCCTGGTCCCGGATCTGGTCCAAACCCTGCCCGAGGACCACCTTCCCGACCGACCCCGGGAGTACCTGGACTATGCCGGGCTGGCCGCGGCCGCGCCCCAGGGCTACTGGGGCCGGCCCAGGTCGGCCTCGGCCGAGACCGGTCGGCAGCTTTACGACCTTATGTTGAATAAAACCTCCGATTACCTGGACTATGCCCTGAAGCTCTTCCCCCAGGGACGGCCCCTGGAAGCCAGTCAGGAATCCGAGATCTGGTGGCCCCAGGGCCGGATCCCCGGGGCCCAGGGGCCGGGGCAGGATTGGCGCGGCTCCCTGGCCCAGATAGGCGGGGCCGGGAGCGGCCTGGCCCTTATCCCCACCGGAGCCATCGAGCAGCATTCACCGGCCCTGCCCCTGGCCACGGATTTTCTCCAGGCCCTGGAGTGGTCCCGGCGGCTGGCCGACCGGTTGGGGGCCTTTCTCCTGCCGGCCCTGCCGGTGGTCACCTCCTGGGGTCACATCCGCTTCCGGGGGAGCCTGACCTTCAGGGCCATGACCGCCCGCCTGATCCTGGAGGACTTGGCTGAAAGCCTCAGGCAGGGAGGGTTCAAGAAGGCGGTCCTGGTCAACGTCCACGGTGGCAACTGGGTCCTCAAGCCGACCCTGATCGAGATCAACCGCCGCAACCAGGACTTCAGGCTCATCTCCACCGGGGACCTCCTGGCCTACCGGGGCCAGGCCGCGGTGGAGCAGCTCCACGCCTGCGAGGGCGAGGCCTCCTTTATCCGGGCCTTCTACCCGGAGAGCTTCCGGCCTGACCAGGTGGTGGACCACTCCCCCCAATGCCCGGCCTCGGCCTTTGACCTGGTGGGCATCGGCGGGGTCAGCCCCAAGGGGGTTTGGGGCTATCCCTCCCGGGCCAGGGCCGAGAAGGGGAGGGCCGACCTGGAGGCCAAGGTGGACCAGGCCGAGGCCTATGTCCGGCGGATCCTGAGCCTTCTGGACCCCGAGCTGGCCGCCGGGCTGCCCGGCCGGGGGAGGGGCTGATCCAGAGGGTAACTCCAGCCCTTTCCCGGACCCGGCCCGACGGGTCTGAAACCCCGGCCCGGCCAAAAGGATGTCTTCCGGCCCGGTTGGGCCTATAATGGCCCCCATGCCAGGGACAATCACCGGATTGGAGGTCCTTCTGGCCGACCCGCCGGCCTGGGCCGGCAAGGCCAAGATCGGACTCCTGAGCCATCCTCCGGCCGTGGACCGTCGGTTCATCCCCTCGGCCGAGCTCCTGGGGCGGCTGCTGGGGCCCCGTCTGAGGGCCCTCTTCGGACCCCAGCACGGCTTCTGGGGGGACAAGCAGGACAACATGATCGAGTCGGCCGACGCCGACCACCCCCTGACCGGTCTCCGAGTCTACAGCCTCTACGGCGCCGTCCGCCGGCCCACCCCGGAGATGCTCGAGGGGTTGGAGGTGATCCTGGTGGACCTCCAGGACGTGGGGACCAGGGTCTACACCTTTATCCAGACCCTCAAGCTGGTCATGGAGGCCTGCGCCCGGGCCGGGATCAAGGTGGTCGTCCTGGACCGGCCCAACCCCCTGGGCCGGGCCGTGGAGGGCAACCTCTTGGAGCCCGACTGCCGCTCCTTTGTGGGGCTTTTCGAGCTGCCCATGCGCCACGGCCTGACCGTGGGGGAGGCGGCCCGGCTGCTCATCCACCGGGGGCTTGACTGCGACCTGGAGGTGGTTCCCATGAGGGGCTACGATCCCCTGGCCGGCTGGGAGGGGACCGGGCTGCCCTGGGTCATGCCCTCGCCCAACATGCCGGCCCTGGAGACGGCCAAGGTCTACCCCGGGCAGGTCCTCTGGGAGGGGACCAAGCTTTCCGAGGGCAGGGGGACCACCAGGCCCTTCGAGATCTGGGGGGCGCCCTTTATCCGGCCCCACCGGTTGGCGGCGCGGATGGCCGACTACGACCTTCCCGGGGTGGTCCTCCGGCCGATCTTCTTTGAGCCCACCTTCCACAAGCACGCCGGGGAGACCTGCGGCGGTCTCTTTGTCCACGTCACCGACCGGCAGGCCTTCAGGCCCTACCGGACCTCCCTGGCCCTTCTCCAGGCCGTGGCCGGGCTGTGGCCGGAGGAGTTCGCCTTCCGGGAACCGCCCTATGAGTACGAGACCCTCCGGCGGCCCATGGACCTGATCCTGGGAAGGAGGAACCTGGCCGACCAGGTCATCCAGGGCCGGGACCTGGACGAGCTGGAGAGCGGTTGGGCCGTGGGGTTGGAACGATTTAAGGAAGAGGCCGGGCAATGCCGTATTTATTAGCAGCCATATTTGTAGGCGACCCCTGTGAGGAGGAGCGATGGAACACCCACCCGCGGATCCCAACCTGAACCTGGAGATCTTCAGCCTGGGCAAGAGGAGCATCGCCTCGCCCCTGGTCCGCTACAAGCAGGGGGTCAGCTTTATCCGGGACGGACGCCGGATGCTGATGGACCTGGACCGGGACAAGGTCCGGGAGGCGCTGGACAAGGGCCAGGAGCCGCCCTCCCTGGAGCTGGCCGGACCCAGGGACAAGATCTACTTTGACCCCACCAAGACCAAGGCCGCCATCGTGGCCTGCGGGGGGTTGTGCCCGGGCATCAACTCGGTGGTCAGGTCCATCGTCCTGGAGCTCCACTACAACTACGGGGTCCGCAACATCCTGGGCATCAAGTTCGGCCTGGAGGGGTTCATCCCCGAGTACGGTCACGAGCTCATGGAGCTCAATCCCGAGGTGGTGGTCAACATCCATGGCCGGGGAGGTTGCTTTTTGGGCATGTCCCGGGGCCCCCAGGACATCGAGGAGGTGGTGGACGCCATCGAGCGGCTCAACATCAGCCTGCTGTTCACCATCGGCGGGGACGGGACCCTTCGGGCCTCCAACAAGATCTGCGCCGAGGTCCACGAACGGGGGCTCAAGACGGCGGTGGTGGCCATCCCCAAGACCATCGACAACGACATCGCCTACGTGGCCCGGACCTTCGGCTTCGACTCGGCCGTGGCCGCGGCCACCCAGGCCATTGCCTCGGCCCACAACGAGGCCATCAGCCTGCCCCACGGGATCGGCCTGGTCAAGGTCATGGGCCGCTACGCCGGGTTCGTGGCCGCCCACGCCACCCTGGCCCTGGCCGAGGTCAACTTCTGTCTGATCCCGGAGGTTCCCTTTGACCTGGAGGGGGACAACGGACTATTGGCCCACGTCCTGGAGCGGACCGTGGAGCGGGGGCACGCGGTGATTCTGGTGGCCGAGGGGGCCGGCCAGAACCTCATCGGGGAAGGGGAGCTCAAAAAGGACGCCTCGGGCAACGTCCTTCTCCACGACATCGGCATCTTTCTCCGGGACCGGATCAAGGACTACTTTCTCAAAAAGGGAATCAGCCTCAACCTCAAGTACATCGATCCTTCCTACATGATCCGCTCCGTGGCGGCCAACCCCATCGACCGGATCTACTGCGGTTTCCTGGGCCAGCACGCGGTTCACGCCGGGATGGCCGGCAAGAGCCGCCTCATGGTCAGCTCCTGGAACGGGAACTTTGTCCACGTCCCCCTGGAGGTCTGCACCAAGGGGGTCAAGAGGGTCGATCCCGGGGGCCAGCTCTGGCGTTCGGTTCGGGAGGTGACCGGGCAGGGGAGGCTGATCAGCGGCTGAGACCCCCGGCCGACGCCCCTGGACAGGCGGGAGGGGGTCGGGTATCTCTTAGAAAGGGGTGGGAGCCGGAACGCCTCTCCCCCCTGGCCCGCCTTGCCAGAGGAGCTGATATGCCGTTCTTGAAATCATCCCCGGGCCGGAGGCCTGCCTTCCCGCCCCTTGGTTTTAAGGGACCCAGGCTCCTGCTTGTCCTGGGCCTGGGCGCGATTCTCATCCTGGGCTGGTCCCCGGCCCCCGTCCTCGGGGCCGAAACCGGCCGGAGGCCGGCCAAGCTGGCCAGCCCGGGATTGCTTGACCAGCTTCAGACCCAGGACCGGATCGGGGTGATCGTCCTCCTGGAGGGTTACGAGTCCCTCTCCGCCTTGGGCTCGCCGGGCGATCCGGCTTTGCGGCTCAATGTTCAGTCCTCGGTGGCCAGGCTCCAGGATGAGCTTGTGGAGAAGCTCGGCCCGACCCTGGTCCGGGAGGTCAGGCGGCTGGAGAACCTGCCGGTCCTCGGCCTCTCGGTCAACCGCCAGGGGCTGGAGGCGCTGGCGGCGATGGAGGAGGTGGCCCTCATCCAGGAGGACCGGCGGCTGGCCCTCCAGACCGCCCAAGGGGTGCCTTTGATGCAGCCGGGCTCCTTCAGGGAAGGCTTCGGCGGCGCCGGGGTGGCGGTGGCGGTCATCGACACCGGGATCGACTACACCCACCCGGCCCTGGGCGGCGGATCGGCTCCCCCCGGCGGGGATCAGGGTGACGGCGGCGGAATAATGACCCAGACGGCCGCCTTCCCCGGCCCCAAGGTCCTGGGCGGGTTCGACTTCGGGGAGAATGACCCGGACCCCATGGACAACGAAGGCCACGGAACCTCGGCCGCCGGCCTGGCGGCCGGGCTCAACACCGGGGTTGGCGACTTTATCGGGGGGGTGGCCCCCCAGGCCGGGCTCTACGCCCTCAAGGTCTCCGGGGCCGACGGGTCGATCTTCGAGTCCGACTTCGTGGCCGCCCTGGACTGGTGTCTGAGCCACCAACTGGACCACCCCGACCAGCCCCTGATGATCGTCTCGGTCAGCTTGGGCTCTCCCGGACTCCAAGCCAACACCTTCTGCGACGATATCAGCCCTGCCGTATCGGCTGTAATCTCTTCCCTGGCGGCCAGCGGCATCGCCGTCTTCGTCTCCAGCGGCAACGACGGCTTCTGCGCCGGGATTTCTAATCCGGCCTGCCTGAGCCAGACCATCGCCGTGGGGTCGGTCTTTGACGCCGTTCTGCACTCCCAGTACGGCCCTTACTTGGACACCTGCGTCCACTTGGAGTCCTGCGTGGCGATTCCCACCATCGGTTGCTCCTCCGGTGCTTTCTGCCATGATGCCGCCTCGGCTCCCGATCAGGTGCCTTGTTACTCCAACTCGGGCCTGATCCTGGACATCCTGGCTCCTGCGGACTGCGCCTACACCCCCACCGCCTACGGCGGTTATCAGACCTGCTTCGGTGGAACATCGGCCGCCTGCCCCATGGCGGCCGGGGCCGGGGCCGTGGTCCAGAGCGTGGCCAAGGCGACCTTGGGGAGATTTCTAAGCGTGGAGGAGCTCCGGCGGGTCCTCAAGGAGAACGGCGACCCGATCCTTGACTCCAAGTCAGGGTTGACCACCCCCCGGGTCAACATTGCCAGGGCCGTGGCCGCCCTGGAGGGTCTGGCCACCGACCGCCCCGGAGATACGGGGGATGACGGCGAGACGGCGGCCATGCCTAGAAAGAAGAAGTCGTCCTAGACAGGGGGCCGGTCCGGAACCAAAGGCCTCTCCTAGGGCTTCCCTCCGCCGGCAATCTGAGCTCCACCCGGGCCTGGCCCCCGGCCGGGTCTCATTGCCGCTGGTCAGGAGAAGATCTCGAAGAAGACATAGGAGCCGGGAAAGCGCTCGTCAATCAACAGGGTAACCTCCCGGATCATCTCCCGGCGGCCACAGAGGTAGAAGTCGTAAGCCCCCGGCTCCAGGCGGGTTTGGAGATAGGCGGTGGTCCGGCCCGGGAAGGTCCCCGGGGGAAGGTCCTCGTCCGCCCCGGCCCGGGAAAGGCAGGGCACGTAGAGCCCGGCCGCGGTCCGGAAAAGATCCTGAAAGTGGAGCTCGCCTCGGTCCCTGACCCCGTGGAGAAGGATGAAGCCCCGGGCTCCGGCCCGGGCCATGGAGATAAAAGGGGCCAGGCCGGTTCCGGTGGCCACGAACACGGTCCGACGGGGAGAGGGGCGGAAAACAAAGTAGCCCCGGGGGCCGGAGAGGGAAAGCTCCTGACCCGGTTCGATTCGAGCCAGAAGGGGGCTTAGGCCCCCTCCCTCCACCTCCCGGACATAGAAGCCCAACTCCGGCTGGTCGGGCGAGGTGATCATGGTGTAGTCCCGCTCCAGGCCCTGGAAGGACAGCCCGGCCCGCTGGCCGGGAAGGAAGCCGAACCCGGGCGGCCGTTCAACCAGGAGCTCGAAGAGGGCCGGGGAGAGGAAACGCCGGGCCACAACCCGGCCGGGGAACCGTTTCTGGTCGGATTCCCGGGTCACCCGCCCCGGCCCGACCAGGGAACGTCCTCTTGGCCGTGCCTCTGGTTCAGGGATCGGGCCAGGACAAAGAGGTAGTCGGAGAGACGGTTGAGGTAGACCAGGACCCCGGAGGGGACTTCAGAGGCCTGCTCCCGGGGCGAGGCCAGGGCCACCACCCGGCGCTCCACCCGGCGGCAGACGGCCCGGGCCAGGTGGGCCCAGGCGGCCAGCTCGTGGCCGCCGGGCAGGATGAAGGAGGTCAAGCCCGGGAGGGTCTCCTCCATCCGATCCATGCGCTCCTCCAGGGCCCGGGAGGTCTCCGGGGTTATCTTGCTCAAAAACCGGGCCGACTCGGAGCCCCCGGTGGTCGAGAGCCAGGCCCCCAGATCGAACAACCTGGCCTGGACGGCCCTCAGCTCCCGGACCCACCCCTCCTCCTCCGGCCCCAGACGGGAGACCAGGAGCCCAAGGATGGAGTTGAGCTCGTCCACCTCGCCGCAGGCCTCGATCCGGCGGTGGTTCTTGGGGACCCTCTCCCCTGAGAAAAGGCTGGTCTGGCCATGGTCGCCGGTGCCGGTGTAGATGGTCATCCTTCCCCCCCGGACCCTACCGGTCCGCCAGGAGGTCCAGGGCGGTCAGGGCGTAGATGGCCGCGGAGTCCACGATCTTCTCCACCTCCACGAACTCCTTGGGCCCGTGGGAGACCTCCAGAAGGCCTGGGCCGTAGGCAAAGGCCGGAACGCCGGCCCGGGCGTAGAACCTGATCTCCAGCAGCCCGGGGCACATCTCAAAGGCCGGGCTTTGACCGGTTACCTCCTCCACGTTCCTTTTCAGGGCCCGGGCCAGGGGAAGATCCTCCGGGACGCCCGAGGAGAAGCCCTCCTGGAGGATCTCCACCTTGAGGTCCAGGCCTCTTGCGGCAAAGGCCGCCAGGCGGTCAAGAAGCCGTTTCTTCTCGGTCTGAAGATCCTCCTCCGGGTTGATCCTTCGGTCCACGGTGAAGAAGACCTCATCCGGGACCAGGTTGAACCCGGTCCCCCCCTGGCAGCGGCCGCCCATCATCAGGATCGACCGCCGGGCCTCCTCCGGGGTGAGGTTGAAGGCGGTGGTTCTTTGCTCCACCTCGGCCTTGAGCTCCAGGAGGTCGCTGGCCAGGGGGATCATCTGCTCAAAGGCGTTGATCCCCTGGTGCTGGAGGCCCACGTGGGCCGGAACCCCTTTGATCGTAACCCGGAGGGAGATCGCCCCCCGGTTGGCGTTCCAGACGGCCCCGCTGGTGGGCTCCGGGATGAGCATCCCCAGGCCGTCCCGGCCCAGGAGCCCTTCCCGGGCCAGGTACTGGGAGCCCAGAAGCCCGCCCGTCTCCTCGTCCGGGACGATTGTCAGCCCCACCCGGCCCCGGAGCCTGAAGCCGCAGTCCCTGAGAGCCTTGACCGCGTAGATCATGGCCGCCAGGCCGCTCTTCATGTCCGAGGTCCCCCGGCCGAAAAGGCGGCCACCCTTTTGAAGGGGCCGGAACTGGTCCGGGCTCACGGCCGGAACCACGTCGTAGTGGCCATGGAAGTACAAGGTCTCGGGCCCGGGGCCGTGGCCGCCCAGGAGGCAGTACCGGGGAAAGTCCTTCAAGGCCGGCCCAGTCTCTCCGGCCGGGACCTGGATCACCCGGTGCTCCAGGTCCAGCTTCTTGAGCTCGGCGGCGAT
>Ga0068714_10001517_pt1 | contig 33592 bp, 24 predicted proteins | sample MTBNYHSulfiMetaG_FD_62988 | JGI IMG/M metagenome (GOLD analysis project Ga0068714, IMG submission 62988) | Enrichment culture microbial communities from rom New York Harbor, USA that are MTBE-degrading - MTBE-NYH (New York Harbor Sulfidogenic)... | ecosystem: Environmental > Aquatic > Marine >...
AAAAACTTGCGGCAGGCTGCTCAGCATTGTTCAGTATTCTTTTTGCCATATTTATCCTGGCAGGGGGTTTGCTCTATGCCAGCATTGCCAACGATTTACCCAGTATTGAAAAACTTCCCATTCTGCTCAATGCCGAAAACGGGTTACTCCTTCAACCCTCACAAGTTTATGACAAATCCGGCGAATACCTCTTATTTTCCCTTCAGCAGCCCGGAATTCCACGACGATATCTTCAAATCCAGCCTGGCCTCACAGAATTCCTTTCACCACAACTGACGCAAACAACCATCGCGCTGATGGAACCAGATTTCTGGAAAAGCCCGGGGTTCCACTGGAGGAAAATCCTGGATCCCCAACCACAGACCATCGCTGAGAAATTGGTAAACGATTTGCTGCTGGAGAATGAACCCATCAGCATCAAGCGGAACCTGAGAATGCGACTGCTGGCCGGGCAGGTTGTCGCCGAGTATGGGCGCGCTCAGGTGCTTGAGTGGTATCTTAACAGCGCCTATTTTGGAAACCTGGCATACGGCGCAGATACCGCCGCTCAATTATATCTTGGGAAACCAGCCGGCGACCTCACTTTTCAAGAAGCTGCTCTGCTGACTACCATTGCAGAAGCCCCCACACTCAACCCTTTCGATGCTCCTACAGCTGCCCGTGAACGTGAAGAGAACGCCCTCAAAACACTATTTGTTCAGGGCTTTATCAGCGTGGATGAATATGCTACCGCGCAGGAAAGCCCGCTGGTTTTCATAAACCGCCCTTCTTGGCCCAACCAGATCGCCAAAACTTTCACCCAAACCGTGATTCGTGAGCTGGAGGATCGCCTTGGCCGCCACACCGTGGGAAGAGGCGGTCTCGCAATTATCACCACATTGGATTACGATCTCCAAACTCAGATGAATTGTTCGCTGGTGACTCAACTCGCGCGCATAACCTCAAATGAAGACCCGGTTTATGAAAATTGCGATGCGGCTAGGCTTTTGCCTGCCCTGCCATCGAATTTGGAACCTTACCCAGAGAACGTTTCAGCCAGCAGCATCCTGATGGACAACAAAAGCGGAAAAATCCTGGCCATGGTTGGTGATACCAGCCTTACATCTGGTGAATTGGAATATCTTACCCGGCACCAACCAGGTAGTTTGTTAACCCCTTTCGTAGCGCTGGCAGGCTTTGCGCGTGGATTAAATCCTGCAGATCTGGTGTGGGATATTCCTGGCACGCTGCCCGAACCGGTTTCTGACTATTTCGATTCAAACACCACATACCATGGCCCGCAACGTTTGAGAACTGCCATTACTAATGATTACCTGGCCCCCATCACCAAAATATTATTGCAAATCAGTCCCCAAAACGTGTGGAGGATATCTGAATCTGTTGGGCTCCACTCGCTGATTGATTCCAACTTACCAGATCAACTGCTGTTCAAAGGCGGAGAAACTGATCTGCTCAGTCTCGCGCAGGCTTTCAGCACATTTTCCGAATCGGGTAGTCAGACCGGCTATCCCTCAAATGATGACAGTGGCGCGCTGTCACCCATCCTGATTCAATCCGTCTCATTTCACGACGGGCAGACCTTGTTTTCAACAGATCAGACAGAAAGCAAATCTGTAATCAACCCCCAGCTGGCTTACTTGGTACATCACATCTTATCCGATGAAACCGCAAGGTGGCCCAGCCTGGGATATCCCAATCCCTTTGAAATCGGGCGGCCAGTGGGAGCCAAAGTGGGTCGGATCGCAACCGGCAATGAAATCTGGGCAGTCGGGTATACACGTCAGCTTTTGAATATTACCTGGTTTGGAACGACGGATAGCACGCAGGAAAATTCAAGAATCGACCCTCGAATTGTAACCGGTTTGTGGCACGCAATCATTCAATATGCCAGCCGCGGTATGGCAGTAGAAGATTGGTCAATCCCACCAGGAATAACCATCGTGGAAGTGTGCAGTCCATCCGGAAAAATTCCAACATTAGATTGCCCGACCACCGTTCAGGAAGTATTTCTCAATGGAAACGAGCCCACTGAATATGATGACCTTTATAAAACTTTCCAGATCAATCGAGAAACGGGCCGGCTCGCCACTGTTTTCACACCTCCAGAACTGATCCAGGAAAACACCTATATGATTATTCCGCCCCAGGCACAAGACTGGGCACAAGCGAATAATATCCCTGTGCCACCAGGAGATTACGATATTATTCAGGCTCCTGCAATTAATGCAAATGTTCAGATCACAAACCCGGCTTTATTTGCTTATGTCAGGGGAACTGTCACGATCGGGGGAACGGCAGCTGGTCCGGAATTTAAATCCTACAATATTCAGGTCGGGAAAGGACTAAACCCACAAGCCTGGCAGCAAATTGGGGATACCCACACAATATCTGTTAGTAATGGGCTTTTAGGGAGATGGGAAACTGAGGAAGATGGTTTATACGCGCTACGGCTGGTAGTGACCAGAAACAATCAAGAAATCGAAAACCACACAATCCAGATCACGGTGGACAACACACCACCCGAAGCGCAGGTTCGCTACCCCTCACCCAACCAGCGGTTCGAAAAGAGGGCCGATCAGCAAATCATTTTTCAAGCTCAGGTTGAAGACGCGATTGGAATTGAAAAAGTTGAATGGTATGTCGACCAGGTTTTAGTTGGCACGTTCGCACAAGCCCCATATTCTTTTAGTTGGACTCCCACCCCTGGGTCTCATCAGGTCCTGCTTAAAGTAAGAGATCTCGCCGGAAACGAGACTTCAGCCATACCCATACCATTTGAAGTGCAGTAATCGCTCGCACGGCACCCTAACCAACCATCAATCTGATTACCCGCCTGTTGTAAATCCTTTGCGTTTCATCTTGTCAATCATGGCCTGAACCGGGTCAATTCCCATTGTGATAGAAAAAACAGTTAACATCATTAATACATCACCTATTTCGTCGGAAATATCTCTGTGCTTATCAGGGTTATTGCGCACCCAATCCGCCTGGTCAGCGACAAAAGCATCCGCCAATTCCCCGATTTCTGAAGTTAAGAACAAAAAGGCTTGATTGTTGTCGGGTTGGGTTAGACCCCTGAATTCATAGTATTGTTTGACAATTCCCAGTAAGTTGTGATTTTCCATATTTCCCTATCAAAACAAATAACACGTTTTGAAAATTTAATTAAATTATCATACCACAGCGATTAAACAACCCGACATATGCTGCTTCGAAACAAAGTTAAAAACACTAAAGTGACAGAATACACGACTGAATATGACTTAAATGACTGATTTGTGTCTCAAGAGTCCTGTAAAATATTAAAATATGATTAAAGCCTGATTCCAGGGGGTAATAACATCGCACAGCAATCTGAACAACGCAAAGAACTCAATTCATCCACAAAAATTTGGTTTCATTGGAGGGGTAATATGTCTTTTAAAAAAGCGCTGGCTTTCTTGGTCTTGTTTTGTCTTGTCGGATGTACAACCGCACCGGCTGCTACGAGTGCGATTTCAGAAAACCCACCGAACACGCAGTCTGAAACACAAACAGCGACCATTCAGCCCGAACCCACAGCAACAGCCACACTGCCGCCGACAGAAACACCTACCACGGCCCCCAGCCCTACTTCCACACCTGAACCCGAACCGATCACCGTAACCACTGCCGACAATTTGAGAATGGTTAGAAGGATGGGGAATGGGTTTTTAGAAGAAGTATCCTGGTCGCACGACAGTAAAGAATTAGCTGTGCTGACATCAAACCACCTCAGAAAGATTAACGCGGAAACTGGCGAATTGGAATGGACACAGGAAACCGGAGCTGTTCTGACAGATATTTCTTTCATGAGAACCGGGAAAAAACTTCAGTCAACCACTTCAAGCGGGGTTTTAAGGACCTGGGGGACTGCCACAGGAAAAATGATTTCTGATCCCTATAACCCTTTGCGATTCATAAATTTCGCAAAGCTTTCTGACGATGGTTATTATCTGGCGCTGGTTGCAGATGATCAAACAGTTATCGTCATGGATCCTGAAAAGGGCAAAGTGCAGCAGATTATTCCCAACGAATCAATCCCGTATTGGGTTACAACTGTGGCATTTTCACCTGACCATTCAACTTTGCTGGTCGCAGGTTACAACTATAGTTACCAGTTCCTGATGAATAAGTGGGATGTCAAGAGCGGAAAATTTCTGGGAGGTTTCAATGGGATCAGCCGCGGGATGGACGACATCCAATATTCACCAGATGGGAAAAAAGTGGGAGCCATTGGCCGTTACAACATTGGTACGGAAATAACGACCTACATCACCATTTGGAACGCGGAAAATGGACAGAAAATTACCAACTTTAACCTTGCAAAACAAGCAACGTTATTCGCTTTTACCCCCGATGAAGAATCAATCTTAATCAGCTACCGGAATGGCGATGTTGAAAGGTTGGATCTGATGTCGGGGGAACCTTTGGATCAAACGATTTCTTTTGACGCACCTGTTACCACACTATCGTTTGCCCCAAATAGTCAAAAAGTTGCTTTCGGCACCGCCGATGGTACTATCGCAATTCATGACGCTGCTAATTTGGATTTGATCAGTGAATACCATTACGATCTCTCGCTGGCAACCTTAGGAGTCATGGATAAATTTTACATCTATTACTATGTTGAAACAATTAATCCCGGAGTTGCTTTATCACCCGATGGCAGTAAAGTAGCGACAGCGTCTCCATATCGACGTTGGATTGATGTGATTGACTTAAAAACTGGCAGGATCGAGAGATCGTTCGGCGAAGTGGATGATGTGCTTTCTGTATTTGCGTTTTCCCCGGATGGAAAAACGCTTGCCACGGTTGTGGGAGAAAGACAGGTTGTTTTTTGGGATTTTGATACCGGCACACAGAAATTTGCCTTCAACACTGGCCACACCTGGGAAATTGACAGAATGGCTTTTTCACCCGATGGAACTCACCTGGCCACACTATGTGAAGGTGAAATTTCAATTTGGAATGCCGAGACGGGAAAGAAGGAACATCTTGTTTCAGGACATCGCACCATGGAATTTGCGCCAGAAGGAAATGTTCTGGCATCTGATAACCTCGACTTCGGTCTGTACTTGTGGGATTGTGAAACAGGAAGACAGAAAGCCTCGCTCTCCGCAGAATACATCACCGATCTGGATTATTCACCAGATGGCAAAACGATCGTTTTGAGCGGTATTCAAGTGCAGAGAAACATTCGCGAAGCAACCCCTTTGATTTATTTCATGGATGCGGAAACACATGAAAGAAATTCTCTCGAAATCACCTCCATGCCCAACGAACCTGATGTTATTCGCTACTCACCAGATGGGTCGGTTGTTGTATCCGGTGACATCAATGGAAATATCAGGTTCTGGGATGTAAAAACCGGCACAATGCTGAAAAGTTTTGACAATATCGCGGTTTATCCCTACGAAATCCATTTTACTCCGGACGGAGAATACATGATCTTAGGCAGTGTTGATGGAACGATATTACACTTTGGCACCTCTGATCTGCCCATTATTTCAGCAGATTCGCTGACCACATAACTGTTTCACTTCTCTGGTTCACTAAAAATCTTTACTTTTCAAAAGATAAAACCATACAGCCCCCATCTGGAAAGATATCCGGATGGGAGCTGTAATAAAACCGGTCCTATTTGTGATCGCCCCGGGTAAGGAAACCATTGACCTCTGAAACCCGAAGAGGTTTTGAAAGATAATAACCCTGTCCATACTCACAGCCCAACTCACCCAACCTGGACATTTGCTCTGTAGTTTCAATACCTTCCGCGACAACATTCAAACCCAATTCGTGTCCCATCAAGACAATGGATCGGACCAACCCCATATTATTCTTGTTCGAGAGCATGCTGGATGTAAAAGTACGATCGATCTTAATCTGGTCAATTGGAAACTGATGCAGATGTCCCAGAGAAGAATACCCCGTACCGAAATCATCCATGTGAACCTGAATGCCCAATGATTTTATTTCCCTTAAAGCCCTCTTGGCGGCATCAATATCGCTGATGATTACGCTCTCTGTGACTTCAAGACTGAGGCTGGTAGGATCCAGACCAACTTTCGCCAGAATCTTTTTGATCCGATCTACCAGATCGGGCTGCATTAATTGCTTTCCAGAAAGATTTACACTGACCGACATCGGTGGAACACGGAAGTATTCACGCTGCCATTGATAGATTTGAGCGCAGGCATTCTCCAGTACCCACTCACCAATTTCTATGATCAATCCGGTTTCTTCTGCCAACGAAATAAACTCAATCGGGTAAATCAGCCCCAATCTGGGATGCCGCCAACGTACTAACGCCTCAAACCCAATGATATTACCGCTCACCAAAGATAAGATCGGTTGATAGTGGATTTCAAACTCTTTTCTTTCAACAGCCGAGCGCAAATCCATTTCCATTTCCAGTCGGTTCATTATCTTCTGGCGCATAATCGTATCAAAAACCTCGTAACGCGCCTTTCCCAATTCTTTCGCGTGGTACATGGCCGTGTCGGCGTCCCTTAAATATTGCTCCGGCCGGGTATAACGCGAATCACTGATCACAATTCCCAGGCTCGCGGTGGTGGTTACCTCATGGTCTTGCAGGACACAGGGAATTTGAATATTTTGCAGGATCCTCTCAGCAGTATGAATGGCATCGAAACTATCCCGAATATCCTCAATCAGAACCACAAATTCATCGCCGCCAATCCTGGCAACAGTATCAACCGCTCGCGAACAATTCTTCAACCGTTTCGCGACCTCAACCAGCAACCGGTCTCCAATATCATGGCCCAGACTATCGTTAATAATTTTGAACCGGTCCAGATCAAGGAAAAGAACAGCAAACTTATGATAATTGCGCCTTTTTTGTCTCAAAATAGCCAGTTCCAGCCTATCCATAAACAAAGTGCGATTTGGCAAATTTGTGAGCGCGTCATACAGCGCGTCATGCCGCAGCTGCTCTTCAGAGCGCTTCCTTTCTGTGATATCCCGGACAGCAGCGACATACACCCTGCGCCCATTGTGAAAATGTTCGTTTGAAATGATTTCCACATTGAGCTTTGTCCCGTTCTTACGCAATCCCAATATTTCTATCGCGCTTCCCATTTTGGGTTGGCCGCGCAGCAAATGTTGGGATTCAGGAGCCGCGAATTGCACCAGAGGTTTCCCAATCACATCCTTTATTTTGTAACCAAACATATTCGCAAAGCCAGAGTTTGCATCCAGAATAATGCCCTGGTTGTGGACAACCATCCCTTCAAATGTCGCTTCAAAAAGGTTCCTGTAACGGGTTTCGCTTTCTTTTAATTCCTCGCGCCGGTATCTCTCCAGAACTCTTTGATGTTTTTTACCAGCATAAATCAAAATGATCCCGATAATCAGAAAAACCGCGGGACCTGATAAAACTTCGGCAAATGATATTTGTGGATTTAACAAGCCAAGGAATGCCAGAAAAACCATGTCTACCAATGCTATGACTGTGGTTTCTTTTTCCGAAAGCAGCATGCCGCTCAACATCACCTGCACAATCACAAAAGAAAATACGTGTACATCATTGTTTCCCCAACCCACCAAGAAAATGAACAAGGAAACCACCAGAATGGTTAACCGCGAGGCCAGTCTGTACTCCCCTTTACGGCTGAGATAATAAGCAAAATACAATCCCAATGCCGCGGGAAATTGCGCGACAAAATCCCACTGCTGCAATGGATTGTGACCCGGATCAAGCAGCGATGAAATTGTTATTACCAGTAACCCAGCCGGCAAAAGCACCAGGATTAATATATTCAGAATTCTGGCATTATGAAATGCCTCATGGTCTTGAGACGAGAATTTTGGCTCAACCAATTGTTCCCAGTATTTTCTTAATTTTTCCATGGTTATATTCTTACTCTGAACGCATGCTATGTTGATTTATGAAATAATCCATGTTGGATACCTGAGATGAGCAGGCGCTGGTTTCGGGAAAGTAAATTCCACAAAAATATGTCTCTCCAGACCTGTTCATTCTGTTTCCCTCCTGGCATAGATTTACAGCTTAGATAAGCCTAAATTATTAGATACATGAATCATGCCAAATCTTATTACACAAAAGTTTGTTTTCCCCATTAAGATTCAATAGTCAAAAGTCCCCATTGGCTTGTGTAACTGTCTTGCATACATTGTAGCACTGATGCAATTAAATAAATAATCCTTAAGCCATTTACATGGCCAAAGGATCAGAACAGATCAACTTTTTTCCAGCGATTTACGATGACGCCTGGAGTTGATTGACTTTTATGCTTGCAACAAACATATTGGTTTCCAGCGCGAGCCTGTGTTCTGAGAGCAAATAATTCCTACTGCTCCACGAATAGGGAACAAAAATGTTATCCACTTCTTCCCCCAACACCTTTGCATCTGTAACAAAAGCATTGGAATTCACCGTGACACCCACCTTCTCCGGTACAAGCAGATTGACCTCCCCCACAAATCCAAATATCCGGATTTTTGCCTCATCAGAGGGCAAAACTGCTCGGGTCAAATCCAAATCCACATCACCCACAAAGATCCATATATCTTGATCTTCAACCACCCATTCCCCATTTCGCTTGATGTCAGCCAGCGGGCGGAAAATCAATCCTCCTCTCTCTTTCAAAAAACTGGGTCTGAATATCAGCCAAAGGCCTAAGCCTATCAGAAAGACAGGCCAAAAAAACGTCCAGATATCAATATTCGTTAAAACCCCGATTAGAAGTATCAATCCCAACAAAATCAGACCTCCCCCAAAAACCAGCCGCCCTTTATTCTCCATGATCCAGTCTCCTTCAATTGGTTTAACAAAACATTGATGATATCTTTAAAATAGTTATACGAATATTCTTGAAAAAGGATGCAGTTTTGCCCGGAGGAATTACATCTGGTTTACTGTTCAGGAAGGAACACTGATTGTATGCAGGCCGTGCTGGAAAGGATCAGATCAGCGCCAACCCTTCGAAGCTCACGTTCCTGACCAAAACCACACAGCACTCCAATGGTTTGCGCTCCAGCCAGTTTGCCCGCACGGATATCGACTGTGGTATCCCCAATCATGACACATTCCTCTGGCTTTACTCCCATCTGTTCCGCTGCCCACTGAACCGGGTGAGGGTATGGCTTGGTAAATTCACAAGTTTGGGAAGTGGCGACTACTTGAAACAACTGTGTAAGCTCAAATTGTTCCAAAAAACGGTAGGTGCTTTCCGCGTCACGAGCGCTGACCACAGCCATGGGATAACGCTGGCTCAGTTGGATCAGCACCTCCCGGATACCTGGGATTAACCAGAATTTTTTAGTTGGTCTGACCGTTCTTCTCCGCGCCATTTTGCTGTAAACCCTTGCGATATCATCATCCAGGCGCATCCAGTCCAGCAAATTATAAACAATATTCCCGGGTGATTCCATGCCCATCACAAGCCATCTGGCGAACGGGCGAACATCCTGGCGCGCAAAAAACCACCGGATAGGCGCCAAAAATCCTGCAAATTTATCAACCCACTGATCATCTGTGTCGCTCAGCGTGCCATCCACATCAAAACACAGTGCCTTAATTCGATGAATATCCAATGTCATCCAACACGCTCCCGGAAGTTAATGTTTTTATAATAGAATTCTCACCTGTTGCAAAACAATCAGGCGAGTTGGCCCGATTCCCGCCAGCACTATTGCCACAACAACAAGACAGAGCCAGCCGTAGCAAATACACTGCCAACGACACAGGCAACCACCAGAAGTGTTAATAAAGTCAAAAGAACACGCTTCAGCATTGAAAACCCTCTCAAAACCAGTTTGAAAGTATTGTATCAACAAAGTGTAAAACTACTCATCGATTTGATAAAATCGCGTGAGAAACTTTCTGCTTTTGAGCTGTTTGTTCCCACCCAAATTCAGAAAGAAAATGACTTAATTAATTCGCGGCGACAAAATTAATCGCATATTCCGCGTCCCCGTATCCCGGGCGGGCTTCCAGCGCCTCGCGGAAAGATTCCATCGCTTTCTGTTTCTCCCCTTTACGGTAAAGCGCCCATCCGCGCCAGAGAAGCGCCTCCTCTGAGTTCGCGGTTACTTTTAACGCGTATTCCGCCAAAGTATATAATTCATCAAAGCGTCCGCTGTGAAAGTAAGCCAGAAACGGACCGAATTGATAGCGAAGCATACGCTGCGGCAAACCAATTTCCCTGGCGCGGTCATATGCCTGTGCCGCATCGCCATATTGCTCAAAATAAGCCAGGTTTGATCCCACATTGAACCAGGCAAAAGCATCCGATGCGTTCCGTGAAACCTCTTCCCGGGCTGTTTTCAAAGCATTCATCCGATTCTGAGCAGGGTCCCAGTCTTCGCCAAGCAGGGTTTTAACGGCATCCAAACGCTCCTGAGGGAATACAAGAACATATACCCGGTTGAATGCTTTCCAGTTCGTATCCAGGTCTGTATAGGTTACAGCCTGATTGGGGCCACGATAAGTGTCCTGAACAAAAAATGTTTTAAGAGAATCATCGTAGCCTGTCAACAGCAGATAATGTCCAGTCCAGCGGTCATCGCTTTTTCCCATCACACCCTGAGCGTCTTCTTCCAACACAAAACTTTCCTCTATTAAAACCGGCACACCAGAGGCGATCAATTTTTTAAGCAACTCAATATCACCTCCCACACGGTACTCTGCTCGCAGCCAGGATAAATTTTGTGTCACATATGCAGCCAGGTCGTCCACATTTACATTCCGATCGGCGCGAATGGGTTTTATTTCATCTGAAATAGTGTACTGGTCACCATCCCATCCATAAAACCGGAGATACAAAGCAAGCGTGGCAGGCCCGCAGTTATTCCAATCCTGAGCGTCTCCCAATCGATATTCAGGAGGAGTCAGTAAAAAGCGGTCTGGAATTTGGGTGGGAACAATCGTTGGAGCCGGTGTTGAGGTTGGTCTGGTTTCCTGTGTGGGGGCCAATTCCTTGTTTTCCACGATTTCAGTTGGAAGCAATATCGGGGCAGGAGTTGTCCATTCCACTGGCGTTGCTAATTGATCTGTCACATTTTTATGGTCAGGTACCGCAGTAGGCAAAGCCCCAACCGGATCAAAAGCACGCCGCAAAGCCGTTGCCGCCGCGTCAACCCGCCAACTCAATCTTCTGTTGATAGGAGGATAAACATAAGCTGCGATCAAGGCACTGACCAGCAGCATGGAGGCGATTATTGTTTTCAGCGGACCATATTTTTTCCAGTTCCATTTCATAACGTGGATTCTACCAGAAACAATCTAAATTCCACACGCTGTCTAACCTTCAACGCCACCCATCCCCTGGGACGGCAATCCGTATCATTTCTCTCCAAATTCCTGATATAATTTTGCGCATGAAGTACTACATCTGGACAGAAGGTTGTCAAATGAACGTCGCTGACTCCTATCACGTTTCCTCTTCATTGGAACAATTGGGTTATGAGGCAACGAGAAGGGCGGATGATGCCGATATTATTGTTTTAAACACCTGTGTTGTGAGACAAAGCGCTGAAGACAAAGCGTACGGGCGATTAAATTCACTTCGCCCTCTCAAAAAGAAACGACCCGATCTTGTTATTAATGTGATGGGATGCCTGATTGGTGTGCGCGGCAATGAAGGATTCAAAAAGCGTTTTCCCTTTGTGGATGTCCTCTCTGCTCCCTCTAACCCCGACCCCCTTTTAAGATATTTGTTGGAAAGGGAAGGGAAACAACTGGAGCAGAACCAGACTGAGGAACGTTTCATCCGAATGGATGAAGAGCTTATTTTGCCTGTCAATGAACAGGGCAGCCTTATCTCCTCATATATTTCAATCGTTTTGGGATGCTCACACGCCTGTTCTTACTGCGTAATCCCTTACCGCCGCGGCGTTGAGAAAAGCCGGTCCCCTGAGGTAATCCTTTCGGAAGCCCGATCTTTAGCCCGTCAGGGGGTAAAAGAAATCACCTTGTTAGGTCAAATCGTGGACCGTTACGGAAAAGATAACCCGGAATATCCAAACCTTGCCAATCTATTGCGCAGCATCCATGAGATAGAAGGCATCGAAAGGCTCCGTTTCCTGACCTCACATCCCAATTATTTCACTGATGACTTGCTGGACGCGGTCGCCGAACTTCCCAAAGTCATGCCGCACATTGAAGTGCCTGCCCAGGCCGGAGACGATGAAGTGCTTGCCAATATGCGCAGAGGATACACGGGACAACAGTACCGCGACCTTGTGCAGCATATTCGCGACAAAATTCCTGGCGTTTCTATTGCCACCGATATCATTGTTGGTTTTCCCGGAGAAACCGAACAACAATTTGAAAACACCTATCAAATGCTTGCCGATTTAAAAATGGACGTTGCGCATCTCGCGCGCTATTCCCCACGCCCTCAAACCCTATCAGCGCGGAGCATGGAAGATAACGTTCCCGATGAGGAAAAGTGGCGCCGGTTCCGGATGCTGGAAGATTTGCAGGAGGGTATTGCGGCTGAAATCCACAGCACCTACCTCGGAGCGCGGGTTCCAATCCTGTTCGAAGCAAAACAAAAAGGGCGTTGGCGGGGCAGAACACCAACCAACAAACTGGTTTTTGTGGAATCGGATCAGTATCTGCTGGGCAAACTATTATTGGTTGAAATAACCTGGACCGGCCCCTGGTCGATGCAGGGGAAACTGGCTTAACAGTTTCCGCTAACAACAAAAAACGTTGCCTCCAGATGATGTTTTTAGGACCCCACATAACCTATTCAAATTTAAAAATCTCCAGGTTTTATGGCAAGGGGCTCCACCAGAGATATAATCGAGCGTTATTTCTAACCTGCTGGTAAAGATAAAAAGTCCTCTGAAAAGTGATAATATCAATCAGCGTCAGAAAACGCCTTGACTAATGAAATGAAATTTCCAATCACTTTTGTCCAAAGCTTGTTTGCCGCTTTCTTTCTATGGTTTGGGCTATACATTATCAGCCGCAGAAAAAGTTACTTATCCCCTCTTATCGCCTGGTGGAATGATCCGTCCTTCTCTATCGGATTGCTAATGGCGCTGGCATCGTGGCAGCTTTTTGGGGTTGCCATGCGCAGTGAAGCTTTGACTTCCTCAAATTTCCTGTCCTGGGTAAAAGCAACCTGGTGGGTGTCTCCAATCGCTGTGTTCCTCTGGTTTTATTCAATTTTTCTTGTTTTCAAAGCAAACAGCACCAAATTGCACTGCATCCGTTATATTTGGTTTCTTATAATTCCACTCGGGATTCTGGGAGGCGCGCTGGCCGGTTTCGGCACCTTTACGGAATGGATTTTCATCTTTTCAAGAACCTACCCAAACCCCTCTAACCCGACAACCCCCTATATTATTCCTCCAGGAAGGGGGGCCATCATTTATGCATCTTATCAGGTCTTTCTCTCGTTTATTTCTTTGTTCCTGATCGCTTTAGCAAAAAAACAATCCCGGAAAGAACACGCTTTACAATCAGCGCTTCATCTGGTTTTAATTGGCAACTTCTTCGGGGCAATTGGCATCACAATGATTGTGGCGAGTGGACTCTTTTTCAACCTGCTTATTCCCGAGCAGTTTGGTGATTTTCTGCTGACCATTGGGTTTATCCTGATCGCGGTCGGTGTGATCCAATACAACGCATCCATCCACAAAAGGATCCCTTATACCGATCTTTGGCGGTCTTTGGGTGGGGTCGGAATTGCCAACCTGTTCTACATATTTTTCATTGAATTATTCTTCTTGCGCTACAGCAAAGACCCTGTTGAGCGTGCCGCAATCCTTACTTTGCTGATTTATCTGACCACACTGATCCATACACCCCTTGAATGGAGCATAACCCTCTTAAATAGGATGATGCCATTCGCCCTGATTCCAGCCTGGGAAAAAGAATATCTCAAAAAAATAGATCAGTTCCAATTCGATATACTCACAACCCCTGATCCACAAATCACACTCCAAAACGTCGAAAAGGAATTGGGTGAAGTTGCCGTACAGGCGCAGCTCAAAGAATTAAGTGAATTAATTTCCAATGAAATAGAAGCGATTTTTCGCCACAATGGATTTGAAAACGATTTGTTTTTGGCGCAGAGTAAATTGTTAAGATTGCAAATCGTATCTACTGAAGCATTTAATTACACGCAAAATAAAAATACGGATGTTCATTCGCTAACCTTTTCCGACCAGGCTGAAATCTTGCGCGTTTTTCTAACCGAAATGGTGGCCCTGCTTTGCCCGCATCACCGGTCTTCACCAACGGTTCCGCTTCCAGCAAATTCAATTGAATGTCTGATCCTGCAAGAAAAATACATCAATCATAAAAGTCGCAAAGAGGTGGAAGCAATTATCAAGCAATATGGATACCTGCCCTCCAGTGGAGCTTACAGCAGGCACCTGCGAAATGCACGGCAGCTGCTCAGTGGATTGATCCTCCAAAAAGAATTAAATCTTCTCACTAAAAAGCAAGAAAAAACGTGATGGATAACTTCACTTATTACATTCAAACCATTTTCACCTGTTTCTTCCTTTGGACCAGCTTATACCTTCTCACCCGCGATTTCCAAACAAAGCGCTTCTCCAGTATATGGTGGCAAAAACCTTCAACTACAGCAGCGATCAGCTTTGGGTTGATCTCCTTCTTTTACTTTGGGGCAACAGTTCATCTTAATATATTGTCCATAGAAGATTATTTGTTTTGGGGAAGGTTAACCTGGTGGACAAGCCCAATCAGCATCACAACCTTGTTTATTACCACCTACAATATCACTTCCGGTGAATACCCTGCGTCAAATAAGGTGCGGCTGCTTAAAAAAACAATCCTTATCATCGCCCTTATTTACGCCATTATCGTCGCTGTTGTGGGGACTTTTACGAATCTTATTTTTAATTATCAGCAGATCGACTACCTGATAACGAATCATGGTACTGTGCATCTTTATGTTCCTCCAGGGAGGTTTTCATTTCTACATTCTTTTCACGCACCAACACTGTCTTTGATATGCCTGGCTTTATCGCTTTACAGAATGATGGGCACAGATCGAGAAAGCCCAAAATACCGGATTTACAAAACCACCTTTCAGGGAGCGTTTTTTTTAGTAACCGGAAGCCTGATTTCCGCTTTTGGATATTTCGGCGGCGGCTGGTACTACAATGAGCTGGTCAGCACATCTTTCTATTTAGCCGGTCTGATCATCTTTGTGAGAGGTGTATTCCTCTATGATCTTTTGATGAAAAACCGTGTCCTTAGAATTGATATGGTTCAATCACTCCGGGGGATTGTAAGCATTTCGGTTATTTATTGGATTGGGCTAAGCTGGATCCGATTCACATCTTGGGCAGATACTTTTAACCATCCCGTAATTTTTACTGGTCTTCTCTATCTTACAACCTTATTACACACGCCAATTCGGATGAGTCAAACCATTATTGACAGCATTTTGCCCACCTCTTTGCTGCCGGCCTGGGAAAAGCACTATCTTGACCAGATTTCGCAAATCAGACAAAACATCATTACCGCAACAGATTCAAACATCGCTTTGAGCATCGCTAACACAACCATAAAAGAAGCCACTCGTGATGCCCAGGCAGCTGAATTATCTGAGATGATCGAAAATGAAATCAACCACATCTTCAAACATAAGACCATTGAAGATGATCAATCTCTCGCTAACAGCAGGTTGTTTGAGTTAAAAACTTTAGTGAAGAATGTAAAGCGCTTCAAAGAGGAAAACGACATAACCCAGGAAAGTCTGAGCAACTCCCAACTGGCAGAAGTACTGCGCGGTTTTCTAAAGGAAAAAATCTTAAATGGTTTTACGGATAACCAGGCCCAGCCCGCCCAAAAACCAACACAGATGTGGATAGAGTTCACAATACTTCACCATCGATATATTCTTAGAAAACCTCAGAACGAGGTGCAGGAATATCTGGAGCAATTGGGCGTTATCGCAGTCGGGGGTGCGTATGCTCGCTACCTGCAAAATGGCAGAAAAAGGCTTTCGGCACAAATTTTACAAAATGAGCTTCTTGCAAGACAGGAATATATTCAACCTGGTAATTTTGGTTAATTTTGGTTAACTTTTAGCGTTGAAACTTCTGGTGGGTAGTAGTAAACTATAGTTGGTTATTTTAATATAATTCTAAGACTGAGATACTCTTTATGGTCGTGGGTGCAGGGGAACACCCACGACCATGCAGCTTAAATGCGCGTGTGTTCTTGCTAAAACCCTCTTAAAAAACCTTGCATTTCACATTACAAATTGATGGTTGTATAATATTGACCATCATGAAAAATTCCACACGATTATTCCTGTCTTTGCTTATTGTCGCAGGTATCACCATTGCTTATTTTGTTTACCGCTATATCAGCCAGCCAGATAAATCAGGTAGAGACATCAAGGTCTTGCAATGGATCCGAAACCCAGAAGCCCATGCCGAGTGGGCCATCAAAACTGGCACCAGATGCCAGAATGCTCCTTTCATTATCCCAACGGATGGGTTTATCGGCTATCTTTGGGATGATTCCTTCCGGCCAGGGCACCATCATCAAGGTATTGACATTTTTGGAGGAGCTGAAGCCGGTATTGTTCCTGTCATCGCGGCTTACGATGGTTACTTAACCCGTCTGCCGGATTGGAAATCCACCGTGATAATTCGAATACCCAATGATCCTTTCAAACCAGGGCAACAGATCTGGACCTATTACACCCACATGGCTGATGAGGCTGGAGTCTCATTGATCTCAAAAGATTTCCCTGCCGGCACCCATGAACAGTTTGTCTCCGCGGGGACGTTTCTGGGTTATCAGGGGAATTATTCCGGCACACCCGGCAACCCAACCGGGATTCATCTGCATTTCTCAATCGTGAAAGATAATGGTAAAGGCAAATTCCTGAACGAATTGGAGATTTCCAACACCATTGATCCCTCTCCCTATTTCCAAATGAACTTAAATGCTCACACAAATCAAGGAGAAGTGCCTGCCTGCGCCAATCCATGAAAATCTCACTTTCCAAACATAACCCCATTATCGTATAATATTTTCATATAAAGATAAGTATCCGGGGGAATTGCGCACTCGGACCCTGTGGTTTCCCCACAAGAGAGTTCCTGTAATATTTAAGTTACAACACAAAAGGACTTTTGTCAAAATATGGAAACCTTTCGATCCATTCGAAACAGTCTGAAAAACCTGAAAATTGATCCCACTAAACCGATCATCTTTCACGCGAACCTATCTCCTTTAGGAGAAGTGCAGGGCGGGCCAGAAACAGTACTGGGGGCGTTATTAACTGTCTCCGATATTGTCATGTCACCGGCTTTCACTTTTGACACCATGTTAATTCCAGAAACCGGACCTGAAAATAATGGACTGGAATATGGTGAAAACAGTGATTCCAATCAAACGGCTGAATTTTTCAATATGGATATGCCGGTCGACAATACCATCGGCATCCTGGCGGAAACACTGAGACAGCATCCGAAATCAGATGGGCGTTCAACACACCCCATTCTATCCTTTACTGGTATCAACGTCTCACCAGCTCTTGAAAACCAGTCTGTCGGTGACCCTCTTGCGCCACTTGAGTGGCTTTACAAGCAAAACGGGTATGTTGTATTGATTGGGACAGATCACACAGCCAATACAAGTATTCATTATGCAGAAAAATTAGCCGGCCGGCAACAATTCACGCGCTGGGCATTAACCACCTCCGGTGTGATGGAATGTCCCGGTTTTCCTGGATGCTCAAAAGGCTTTGACCAGGCCGAACCTGTTTTACGGGACATGACCCAGGAAGTGCGGGTCGGCAATGCGCGAATCAGATCTCTCCCTATACAGCTTATGGTCGCAAAACTGGTGGATATTCTGCAAGAAAACCCTCTTGCGCTTTTGTGTGAAGATCACGGTTGCATGATTTGCAATGATGTGCGTAAAGCGATATCATCCCATTCCGTCCAGAACATCACAGATAAAAATTCGTAATGGGTCGTTTCATATTGTGCTATACTCAATAATTAACACAATAGTTCAAACTCATTACACATTGAAGAAATAAAAGAGATGGCAATGGTGCCGCAGAATTCAACAAGAGCATCCCTGGAACTTCTGTATAGTGTCAGCCGCGAACTGGCTAATTCTATTGATCTACATCAGGTTCTGAATCAAGTTTTGTTTCTATCCATCGATAACGTTGGAGCTGAACGAGGCAGCCTGATTGTACTGGATGATCGCCAAAAACCAGTTGATGCTGCTATTGTGTATAAAAAGCAATTGATTCCACATACCACGCAACAATTACAGGCCACGTTAGACCAGGGATTGGCTGGGTGGGTCGTCCGGCATCGAGAGCCAACCTTGATCCCCAACACCAGCCTCGATGATCGCTGGCTGCGCCGGCCAGATGATCGTTTGGATCAAACAGGCGCGAAGTCTGCAATCTGTATTCCCCTGATGTCGCGCGACAGGCTTGTCGGTGTTCTGACAATCGTTAATCCAAAGCCCAACAATCTGTCTCCTGAAGACCTGGCTTTATTGCAGGCTATCGCCGATCAAGCAGGTATCGCGGTCTACAACGCGCGTTTATACGACGCGCTTCAGGCTGCCCACCGACGTTACCGGGAACTCTTTGAAGATAGCATCGTGCCGATCATCATCACCACCCGGGACGGGCATATTCTTGAGGCCAACCGCCAGGCAACTCAAATCTCAAACTATACGCTCGCCGAATTGGTGCAGCACACCATTTTTGAACTTCATCAAGCCCAAATGGCTCTTCTGGGAGATCAACTTGAGAAGTTGGCACAGATGCAAACCATCTCGTACGAATCCGAGCTTAATACTCGAGACCAGAAGAATATCCCCATTGGGGTCTATGTTCGCAAAGTCATTATTGAAGAGGAAGAATTTATACAGTGGACTCTGCAGGACATTTCGGAGAGAAAAGAACTGGATGCGTTGCGGGAAAACCTGATTGCAATGATCTACCACGACTTACGGTCTCCACTTTCAAACATTATTTCCAGCATGGATATGATCACGGCAATGGCACCTGAAAAAGTAGCCCCAACTCTTCAGCCGATATTATCGATCATGAAACGATCCACTGATCGCATGCAGCGACTCATCAGCTCTTTGTTGGATATTCATCGTCTAGAAGCCGGGCAATCTATTATCGAAAAAGGAAAAATTAATCTTAAAGAATTAATCCCGGAATCTGTACAGGCGATACAACCTGTAATCGAACACAAAAACCAAGATTTGATAATCAATTTACCCCAGGATATTCCTGATTTGAATGGCGATCCCGACATGATCCGCCGTGTTATTATTAACCTGCTGGAAAACGCTGCGAAATTCACATCGAATGAAGGCCGGATAGAAGTTGGTGCAATGCAGTTGGATCAAAAGATTCAAATATGGGTAAAAGATAACGGACCTGGTATTCCTAAAGAAGCGCAGCAGGATATTTTCAACAAATTCACCCGACTTCGAAGAGCCGAAGTACCCAAAGGGTTGGGGTTGGGGTTGGCTTTTTGTAAATTGGCAGTACAGGCACATAACGGTAAAATTTGGGTTGAAAGTGAAATTGGACAGGGCAGCACATTCTTTATTCTATTTCCCACCAAATAGTCCACACTCAAGGTATTTCGTTATCTAAACAAAACAATTTTCTCAAAACAGTAATGAGGAGATATGATGCAAGAAATTGCACCACATGTATATATTGAAACTGGTTACACCGGGGTAACTTTAGGAGCCATAAACTGGCCGCACGGTTTGATCCTGATAGATTGTCCTTTTCGTCCTGAAGACGCGCGCTCCTGGCGCTCTGCTTTACTGAATCTAGGCGGTGGTGTGGACCGCATGATGGTAACCCTTGACGGTCACCACGACCGCACCATCGGTGGCCGGGCTATGGAATGCACGGTGGTTGCCCACCAGGATGTAACTAATTTATTCCGGGCCAGATCATCCACTTTTAAAACCAATCCATCCGGCACTGGCGGCGAATGGGAGCTATACAGCAGCCTGGGAACAATCCGCTGGGTATTGCCCGAAATCAGTTTTTCTGAAAAACTATTGATCTATTGGGATGACTCCCCCATGTCGCTGGAACACCATCCTGGTTCAGCCGAAGGTGCCATCTGGGCTGTTCTGCCTGAACAAAGCACCATTTTCCTGGGTGACGCGGTTATGCCCTCCCAACCCCCATTTCTGGAGACTGCCAACATTCCACTATGGATTGAATCGCTGCAGGAACTGCTCACAGAAAAATACCAGAATTATTTATTCGTCAGTGGAAGAGAAGGACTTGTTACCCACAATGATCTCCGCAGTCAAATCAGTCAACTGGCCAAGATCAACAGGTTATTAGAATCATTGGTTTCGGAAAACGCGCTGCCGGATGAAATAAACTCACTGGTCCCCAAATTGTTGGAGGATTATGAGTTTCCCATTGAACGGGAAATTATTTATCAACAAAGACTTTCTTATGGACTGAAATCCTATTATCTCCGAGTCTCTGGGCTGGCTGATGTTGAACCGGAAGAACTTTAATTCTATCCTCGCGCCTCCAGAATCACTTTACCTAAAACTACCTTTGAGATCCTTCGCTCAAAGGTAGTTTTAATGACATATTTCACAGTTATTCCTTTGGATAAAAACTTATCTACAAATTACATATAATTACAATAGTTATTAATCAATTGGTACAATTCCATGGTTTTAGAATTAATTCAACCAGGTATAAACTACAGCACAGAATTCCTTCAATTTATGGAAGAATTCCAGACTCATGGTGAGAGCCGCTTCAACCACGAACTGGTCCTCGCAAAAATAAATTTTGGTGAATACGTTAAGAATCTGATTAACGCTGCCAGTGGCGTCGATTTAGCACCCGGATACGTGCCGCAGACAACCTTTTGGACATTGTTGGACAATCGCACCATCATTGGCACAATCCGTATTCGACATTACCTCACTCCACGTCTGGAAATCGAGGGGGGACATATCGGCTATAATATTCGTCCCTTATTCCGGCGCAGAGGGCTGGGCACAGCGCAACTTGCTCTGGGTCTGGAAAAAGCAAAAAACCTGGGCCTGGAAGGTGTGCTGATAACCTGTGATACTGATAACACCGGCTCCGCAAAAATCATCATGAAGAATGGTGGAAAATTTATCAATGGAGTTATCTCCCCAACCACCCAAAAACCCATCTCCCGGTATTGGATATCGTTTGTAGATAACAACCGGGTTACGCCCCCTCTTGATGTCACACTGCGATAGAATATGGATCAAAACAGAAAGAAGGCGAAGGATGAAATGTAAACAACTGGGTAACAGCGGAATCATGGTATCCGATCTTTGTCTTGGTACCATGATATTTGGAGAGAACAACAGCCGCGGAACACCTGGAAAAGATGCCATAAAGATCATTCACCGTTACCTTGACGCCGGTGGGAACCACATTGACACAGCGAATGTTTACGCAGGGTGTAGCTCCGAAGAGATTGTTGGAAAAGCCATCAAAAACCATCGTCATAAAATTATCCTGGCAACTAAGGTCCGGTTTTCCATGGGCGATGAACTCAACGACCAGGGACTGTCCCGGTACCACATTATGACGCAAGTGGAAGCCAGCCTCAAACGATTGCAAACCGATACCATTGACTTGTACTACATGCATTGCTGGGATCCTCTGAGCCCACTGGAAGAATCGTTAAGAGCATTTGATGACCTGGTAAGAGCAGGTAAAGTGCGCTATATTGGGGTTTCAAACTTTAAAGCCTGGCAGCTAATGAAAGCCCTGGCGACCAGCGACACGAAGGGCCTCGCCCGGTTCATCGCCGGTCAATACCAGTACAGCCTGGTAAAACGCGATATTGAGTATGAATTCATTGACCTGTGTATCACAGAGGGGATTGGCATCGTTCCCTGGGGCCCTTTGGGCGGTGGTTTCCTTTCCGGAAAGTATCAGCCAGGCAAAAAGCCACAGGAGGCGGCTGGCAGGCTGGCAGTGATGGCCGAAGACACGGAAGAATACTGGGAGCGCCGCAATACACAGCGCAACTGGAAAATCATTGAGGCTGTCGGGAGTATTGCTCAGGAACGAGAAGCTTCGCCAGCACAAATCTCATTGGCCTGGCTTCGCGCTAAACCTTTTGTCAGCAGTATTGTGATCGGAGCGCGCACCATGCAACAATTGGAGGACAACCTGAAATCCGCGGAAATTGATCTTTCTCCCCAGGAGATGGAAATCCTGGACCAGGCCAGCAAAATGCCTGAGTTATATCCTTACCGTTTCATTGAGAACTATGGCAAACGAAAATGATCCCTTTATTGAAATCTAACTGTGTTAAACATTGAAAGGAAACCTGATTGAAATGACCGGCACGCAATACCAACCTCTGGTTGAATTAACCCGCGGAAAAATCACCGAATCGGTTCATTATGGAGCGATTGCCGTGGTTGATTCAAACAATGATTTACTGGCAAGCTTTGGCGACCCTGAAATGGTGGCCTTCCTGCGCTCCAGCGCAAAACCCTTTCAGGCAATCCCGGTGTTTGAATATGGCGCGATCGATGAATACGGTTTCACCGACAAAGAAATTGCCTTGATCTGTTCTTCCCACTCTGGCACCGACGAACACCTGGCTACAATAACGAGGCTTCAGGACAAAACAGGTCTTCTGGAAGAGAACCTGATGTGCGGCACCCACCCGCCTATGGATAAACAAACCGAAACCGCCATGCTCCTCCGTGGAGAAGAGCCTACCCAGCGCCGGCACAATTGCTCCGGCAAACACACCGGGATGCTGGCGCAGGCTAAAATCCGGAGAGTTCCCTTAGAGAACTATATTAATCTCCATCATCCTGTCCAGCAGGCCGACCTCAAAGTATTCTCCGAAATGTGCGATGTGGCGATGGACCAGATTGAGATTGGGATTGATGGCTGTTCAGTTCCTGTCTATGCCATTCCCCTGCGCAATGCCGCACTCGGGTTTGCCCGTCTGGCCGATCCAGTCGGCCTGCCGGTGAAACGGGCAGCGGCCTGCCAGCGAATCACCAAAGCGATGACGGCGTATCCTTTTATGGTAGCCGGTCCAGACCGGTTTGACACCGCCCTGATGGAAGCTTTTGAAGGAAAAATTGTCACCAAAACCGGCGCTGAAGGGTTTCAGGCCATTGGCATACTGCCAGGCGTGCTCAGCCCCGGCAGCCCCGGCGTGGGCATCGCCATCAAGATTTCTGATGGCGATTTAAAAGACCGCGCCCGGCCAACCGCGTCCCTCGAAGTTTTACGCCAGTTGGGGATAAATTTCACCGCCAGGCAAAAAGAGATCCTCGAAAAATTTGATTGCCCACCTGTCAAAAACTGGCGCAAGATCGTTGTGGGCGAAACACATCCTTTTTTCACCTTACAGAAAACTTCCTTGGGCTAGACGATGGCAAACACAAATTCCCCCATGCCGCCTGCGGAGCGGATCCAGCAGGCAAAAACAATCTACCAGAAGCTGCTGGACTTTTATGGCCTGCCGGAATGGCGCGAACCCCTATCTCCGCTGGATGAACTGGTTTCCACCATCCTATCCCAGAACACCAACGACACCAATCGAGATATTGCTTTCAACCGCCTGCGCGAGAAATTTTCCACATGGGAAGAAGTCCGCGACGCAGATCGGGAAGAAGTGATTGAAGCCATCCGTGTGGCCGGGTTGGCCAACCAGAAAGGCCCGCGCATGCAAAACGTACTCCGGCAGATCACAAAAGAGCGCGGCGAGCTGGATATCAGTTTCCTGCGGGATTGGCCTGCCGAGGAGGCTTACAACTGGCTGGTCAGGTTCAAGGGTGTCGGCCCCAAAACCACCGCCATTGTGCTCCAGTTTGCCCTTGGCAAACCCGCCTTCCCGGTGGATACTCATGTACACCGAGTCACCGGCCGCCTTGGGCTGCGCCCGGCGAAAATGTCAGCCGAACAGGCTCACGATTACCTGGCCCGCATGTTCCCTCCTGAGACCTATGGCCCCGCTCACCTCAACATTATTCGGCTGGGCAGGGAAATCTGCCAGGCCAGGAAGCCAGACTGCGCCAACTGTCCTTTGAACGATATCTGCGATTTCGCCAAAGGCCAATCCAATGTCTGAAAAAGAACAATTTTTAGATTTAGCGCAGCGGGGTAAAAATGAATGGTGGAGGTACTTCATCTCCTGGAGCCTGATTGTTTCAGTGGTCGTGGGTGCCAATGTCTTGCTTGTTCTTCTCATCCTTATTCCGCAGTTCCTGCGATCCGGACAGGAATTCAATCTGGCAAACCTGGAACCGCTCACCGTGCTGGCTGCCTCTCTGATTCCCTTTGTTTTCCTGTTTGGATTGATGTGGGCAGTCGCCCGGTTAATCCACCAGCGTCCATTCCTTACTCTGGTCACACCCGCGCGGGGTTTCAATTGGAGGCGATTCGGGCAGGGAGGATTGATCTGGGGCATCCTGATCGCGATGACCTGTCTGGTGGAAGCACTGCTCTATCCGGGCCGCTACCAGCTCCAATTCAAGCTAATCCCCTTCCTCCAGTTCCTGCCGTTGATATTGGTGCTGATTCCTTTCCAAACCTCCGCGGAGGAGTTAGTGTTTCGGGGATATTTGCTCCAGGGTCTGAGCTTGCTGACCAAAAAAACTTTAATCCCGGTGGTACTTTCAAGCGCGTTCTTCATGCTGCTGCACCTCGCCAACCCGGAGGTCGCTTCCAGCCCGCTGCTGACCAGCGCTTATTACCTGGGCACTGGGCTTTTTCTGTCCATCCTCACCATCCGCGATAACCGCATGGAGCTGGCTTTGGGGGTGCACCTAGCCACAAACCTGTTTGTGAGCTTGTTTGTCAACGCCAAAAATTCCGCACTGCAAACGCCCGCGGTCTTTATGGCCTCTGAAATTGACCCGCTTTATAACCTGGTCTCGTTTCTGGCCGCTGCCGGGCTGTTCTACCTGATCATTTTTAAGTTATTGCGCCAGGAAGAAAACACAACCGCCAAAGCACCCATTGAAAATGTGTAATCCACTTTCACTGCTTGAGCCTGATCATTGTGAAATTGCAGGCCGCTACGAAACCTGACCTATTCTATCAGCCAGCGGAACGCCAGGAATTTGCAGCAGCCTTTGGCTGCCATCCTCTAAAGAGATCAAGAAAAGCTGTCCCACGGCATCCCCGCTGTGGACCAGAAGAAAGAGACTGTCGGGGCTGAAGGTTACACCCTCCAGATAATTGTCAAAAGCAACAAAGGACGTTGTAAAAAACATCAAGACCGCAAAATCACGATCTTGATGTTTTTTTTCAAACAATCCGGGAAACTGGGGGTATGGTGGAAGTTCTCAACCACCCAGAATCACCGGCTCTTATTTATGGTTCAATCCGGCCGCTTTGCGAAGTGCTTCAGCTTTATTGGTGCGCTCCCAGGTCAGGTCAAGATCATCGCGGCCAAAATGCCCGTAGGCCGCTACCTGACGATAAATCGGTTTGCGCAGGTCCAAATCGCGGATGATTGCGCCGGGGCGGAGATCAAAGTTCTCCTCAACCAGTCTGGCGATTTCATCATCATCGATTTTTCCAGTGCCAAAGGTTTCAACATTGATACTCAAAGGGTGAGCAACGCCGATAGCGTAAGCCACCTGAATCTCACAGCGGTCAGCCAGGCCAGCGGCAACAATATTTTTGGCAACCCAGCGGGCCGCGTACGCCGCGGAGCGGTCCACCTTCGTCGGGTCTTTTCCGCTGAAAGCGCCGCCGCCATGCCGGCCCATGCCACCATAAGTATCTACAATGATCTTGCGCCCGGTGACGCCGGAATCGCCCTTTGGCCCACCGATATGGAACCGCCCAGTTGGGTTGACGTAAACCAGAATGTCGTCATCCACCAGCTCCGCGGGCAGAACCGGCTTAATGACATGTTCAATCACGTCTTCGCGGATCTGTTCCTGAGAAACATCAGCATCATGCTGGGTGCTGATCAGAACAGTATGCACACGGGCAGGTTTGCCATAATGGTATTCAATCGTGACCTGAGATTTTCCATCCGGGTACATCCAGGGCAGTGTGCCATTCTTGCGGACCTCCGCCATCCGGCGGGTCAGTTTTTGTGCCAGATAAATTGGCATCGGCATCAATGTCTCGGTCTCGTTACAGGCATAGCCAAACATCATACCCTGGTCGCCAGCACCAACTTTCTCGATATTCGCTTCGGACATCTTTCCCTCTTTGGCTTCCAGCGCGTTGTTTACACCCATCGCAATATCGCCGGACTGCTGGGAAATGGCAGATTGGACAGCGCAGGTGGCTGCATCAAAGGACTTCTTACCGCGATCATAGCCGATTTCAGCAACAACCTGGCGGACAAGCTCGTCAAAATTGACAAACGCGTGGGTGGTGATTTCACCCATGATCATCACAAATCCGGTCTTAGTGGCCGTTTCGCAAGCCACCCGTGAATATGGGTCCTGTTCCAGACAGGCATCCAGGATGGCATCGCTGATCTGATCACACATTTTGTCGGGGTGTCCTTCTGTAACCGACTCTGAGGTGAAAAGATATTTTTTGGAACGCATAAAAGTCGTATCCATGTTTCACTCCTTAATATAAAATTGCCCCGGCTGATACTGGGGGCAATCACGTATAAATACACTGGCTGCCCTCCTATCTTCCAGAAATTCTTTCCTGTCGGAATTGGCACCTTAGCTCAAAAATTTCTTTTCGAACCAGGTTGCCGAGGCTTCACAGGGCCGGTCCCTCCGCCTCTCTGGATAGAAGTGCCATGGGGCTTATTTAGTTTTTATCGATTACATGCTATCACGAATCTTTTTGACTGTCAATCAATCGTGCAATATGCGCCATCCTACGCTGCTTTTCGGATGAGGGTAAATCAGCGGTTTCAGATTACCATGAAGCGCAAGGATCATTCACATAAAAACAACGAATATCATAACCAACAAATAGACTTGTAAAAACACCCCACATTGGCACACACCAGATAGCAATGCGGGGTGTTCATTCCCAGACAGTTTCTTACCGGCTACGCCATATCAAATTCCTCGTAATGTGTATTCCCTGCTGGTATGCCCAGCTGTGTCAAAATTTTGCGCATGGCCGACATCATCGGCAGAGGCCCACAAACAAAATAACTCAAATTCTGATAATCCGACGGCAGCTCTTTCTTCAGGAGATCGCGGGTGATGAACCCCTTGTAACCCTGCCAGTCCGCGGGTGGTTGTTCAATTACTACAAAGCTCTTAAAATTCAAACTTGATTCTTCTAACTTTTTAAGTTCTTCATCAAATGCCACATGCTCAATATGTTTATGCCCATAAAACAATAACACCTCTCGAGGGTCTTTCCCGTCCGACATACTTCGCAAAACACTCATGGCCGGGGCAATACCAATCCCACCAGCAATCAACACAATACCTTTATTTTCAGGGCTGGTAACATCATAATAACCAAACGGGCCATCCACATAAACGGTTTCACCTTTTTTGAGGTCACGAATGGTTTTGGTGAAATCTCCCAGTTCTTTGATAGTAAATGTAAACTGCTTCCGATTGTAAACACTGGAGGAAATAGAGAATGGATGCCGCCGCAAAGAAAATGGTGAACGGCGCACAGTTAGCCAGGCAACCTGTCCCGGATGAAAATCGGGCAGATCAAATCCCTGTGGTTCAAGGATGAGCGTGAATACATTATCCACTTCTTCACGCACTTCGACAATCTGATAAGGTCGGCGCAACTGCTGCAGCGGTTTGATCACCCGGATGTATAAAGCCGCCAGAATCCACAACGCGGTCTCAAACCATAATAAAGCTTTCATTGCAGGCGCGGCAGTGTAGCGCCCAACCAGCAGGACATGCGCCAAACCACCCCCAACCAGCAAAAGAGTGAAAATATCATGCAAAATACGCCACACATCATAATCCAGGCGCAGCTGTTTGCGAAACACGGAAGTGATGGTGATCAGCACATAAGCCAGTATGCTTATCACACCCATCTTTGCCCGCAATGGGGCGGTGAAGATGTTGAGAAGCGCAAGCGCCCAACTGTTGATCCCGATTCCCGCTTCAAAATTCAAAAGCAAGAGCAGGTAGTGGACTGTAACAAACAAAGCGGAAAGCAAAGATAATAAATGGTGAAAGCGGTATAAACGGTCAAGATTGAACAGCTTTTGAGCCGGTGTGAACCGGGAAATGGGCGCCAGCTGCCAGCCGGCCATGGTAAGGCCAACAAAACCCAGGATGATTGAAAATTCACGCTGCCAGCCCCGGCTTAAACCTGGCTCAACAAAAGGCATTACAAACAGAGGAGAAAAGATCAACAAAAAAAATAGAATCACTAACACAGGGCGTAAATATTCTTTTTTCATGGATATCCGTCCTTTAATAACAAAAAATTTAATATTGAAAATCTATTGAGGTCAGGTCAATCTCGTTATACTGCAACCTGATTTTATATTAGCATATTTTTATAAGAATTTCATTGAAAAAAACAAGATTCTCGTTCAGCCCGTTCCCCGCATCGTCCAAAGCGATAGGTTATCTCAAAAGTGGTCCAATATGCCAGCAAGCAGACCAAAATCATTCAGAGTAAGGCATCTATCGATGACATTGACAATTCTTCCAGCACCTGTAAATCGCTCTGCAGATGAAGGTCGAATTATGCTATCATTAACTATTATGATCTAAAAAACCTCGGTTTAAAACATTCATTTATGGGAGGGATATTGTTATGGCGCGTCTTATTTTGAATTTTGGCATTCCTCATCGCGTCAAAGTGGTCTTTTTTTGCATCCTGGTTACCGCAAGCCTGATCATACCTTACGCACGCCCGGTCCAGGCAGCTGTGATTGTTGCGGGAGAAGCAACACAGGTAGCTGACATTAATGAAGGCGCAAAAAACGCAGATCCAAAAAGCCTGCTAGCAGTTGGCGAAGCCTTGTTTTTCAGCGCGGACAGCACGGATTATGGTGAAGAATTGTGGATCAGCATCCCTCCTTACACCGAAACCAGCACCCGCCGCGTCACTGACATTAATCCCGGTGAAGGCAACGCGTTTCCAACCGAAATAACCGCTTTAGGCGATACGGTGTTCTTCAGCGCCACAGATGGTTCCAGCGGCTTTGAGCTTTGGTACACAGAACCACCTTACAATTCCGCGAATCGCGTGACCGACTTGAACCCATTTGGCGATTCAAACCCCAGTCTGATGACTACCATCGGCAACGCGGTCTTTTTTGTGGCAACGGACGGCAGCACAGGCAGAGAACTCTGGAAAACCCAGCCGCCTTACAGCAGCGCGGCCAGGGTAGTGGATTTATTTCCTGGCGGCGGCAGTTCTGACCCCAAACGGTTTCAAACGCTGGGATGGACGCTGTTTTTTGTGGCCCATGACAGCAAGGGGGAAGAACTCTGGAAAAGCGTTCCCCCTTACAACAGCAGTTCCACCACTCAGGTCACCAATATCAACCCGGGCGGCAGGGCATCACCGGATTACCTGACCTTCATCGATGACACCCTGTTCTTTTCCGCAAAAGACACTGATGGGATGACAGAGCTTTGGAAATCGACCTCTCCCTATGAACCCTTCACCGCTGTGGAGGTGGATGATATTGACAAACGCGAATACAGCTCAGACCCGCACAACCTCCACGCAGTCGGCGAGACTTTATTCTTCACCAGCTACCGCTTCACCAGCGGCTTTGAGCTGCGCAAGGTCGAACCGCCTTACACCGCCACCAACACCGCCCGGGTAGCGGATATTAACACGGGGTTTGCAAGTTCAAACCCCAACAATAAGATTTCCATTGGAAGCACACTGTTCTTTACCGCCAACAATGGCGTCAGCGGTGTGGAACTGTGGAAAGCCACCCCGCCTTATGTCGATGAAAATGTCCTCGAAGTCATTGATATCAACCCTGGTATTGCCAGCTCCAATCCCTCCCAATTCACTGTAGTTGGCAGCACCTTGTTCTTCCGGGCCGATGATGGAGAATTTGGAGTCGAACTATGGAAGTCTGTTCCACCTTATGACGAAAAAAGCACCGAGATGGTAGGCGATATTTTCCGGGGAGGGACAGGTTCATTGCCGCTTGAGATCACCCCCATCAACCGGACCGTGTTGTTTTCGGCAAACAGCTCAACCCAGGGCCGGGAATTGTGGAAAATAGACCGCGACTTTTCTCTCCCGGATACTGGCTTCGCGCCTGGTATTGTTACCAAGCTTCCTGTTCAACCCACTGAAAAACAGTACAATGCTCAAAACAATATGGTATTGGAAATCCCAAAACTTGCCGTAAAGTCCACCATTGTTGGTGTGCCGGTCTTCGGCGACGGGTGGGACCTGACCTGGCTGGGGAACCAGACCGGTTACCTGGAGAGCACCTCGTTTCCAACCTGGGCCGGAAACACAGCCCTCACCGGGCATGCCACATTACCCAATGGAAACCCGGGGCCGTTCTATGATCTGGGTACGTTGAAATGGGGTGACAGAGTCTACATCCATGCCTGGGACCAGCGGTATGTTTATGAAGTTCGTTCTATTGAAACGGTATCACCATCTTACGCTCAAGCCTTAAATCATGAAGACCTGGACTGGGTGACGCTGATCACCTGCCGAGATTTTGATGAAACATCCAACACCTATCTGAATCGGATTGTCGTAAAAGCTGTCCTGGTAAGTGTTGTGGCAGAGTAAGGGATTAGATTGGTTAATCGCCAGGCCTATGACAATGAATACGATCATAGGCCTGGCGTCACAGATCGCTCATATCAAATTCCACAACCCAAAGCTTCCCCTTTAAAAATTAAGTGTTCAAAAATATTAATAAAATTTAACAGCCACATATCATTAAGCATTGTATAATTATTTTGTATGGGGTATTTTTTAAACCACTAGATTAATAAGGCAAAAAGAAAAATGGAAACAAAAAACTACATCAGTGATATGGACGGCGTACTGGTAAAGGGGCATACCATCATACCAGGCGCAGGTGAATTCATTGAACGTTTGAAAGCAAAGAAAGCCAAGTTTTTGGTTCTGACCAATAATTCACTGTACACACCTCGCGACCTGGCTCACAGCCTGAAAACAATAGGCATGGATATCGATGAGAAATTTATTTTCACCTCTGCAATTGCAACTGCCCAGTTCTTACACGCTCAACGCCCAAACGGAACCGCCTTTGTGATCGGTGAAATTGGTCTGACCACAGCCATTCATGAAATCGGATATGTCATCACAGATAACCATCCGGATTATGTGGTACTTGGAGAAACAAACGCCTACAATCAGGAGCAAATAACCAAAGCAATCCGGCTAATTTCAAGAGGTTCTCGTTTCATCGCTACCAACCCGGACACCTCCGGCCCATCTGAAGGGGGCATTGTGCCCGGCTGCGGCGCGATGGCCTCCCTGATTGAAAGCGCAACCGAGATCAGTCCACTCTTCGTCGGCAAACCCAACCCGCTGATGATGCGTTCCGCGTTGAATTATCTGGGCGTACACTCAGAGAACACTATCATGATCGGCGACCGCATGGACACAGATATAATCTCTGGTGTGCAAAGTGGTATGGAAACTATCCTGGTCTTAAGTGGGATCACCAAGATCGAGGATGTAACAAAGTATCCTTACTTGCCTGCCCGAATTGTTGAATCTGTCGCGGACATCATCCCATAAACAATGCGACCGGAATAACCGGCCGCAAAACAATATTCATTATGCTGCTACCGGCGAATTGACCTCGCCGGTAGTGTTTTAATGCCCGCGTTTGATACTAAAAGAATCCAGATCACGAGCAACAACTGAATCAGGAAAAATATCCTGGGCCTCTTTCACTACATCCTTATACCGGTAGCGCCTGGAAATATGGGTCAGAAACAACTGTCTGGTATTTACCCGGGCGGCAAATTCGGCGGCGCCGCGCGCTGTCATATGGGAAAACTTGCGGGCCATATCAAGATCTTCCTCCAGATAAGTCGCTTCCATCACCAACCCATCCGCGTCCTGGCAAACTTCCTCCAGGCCTCTCAAATCCCCTACATCACCAATGTGAACCAGCCGGGTCCCCGGTTTGTAATCACCCAGCACAGATTCAGGATCAATCACGCGTCCATCGGGTAATTCCACAGGTTTACCTTCCACCAGCTCGCGCCGCCAGGGACCGGGTGGCACATTTAACGCTTCCGCCTTTTCGGGCAGGAAAGGCCGGCGGCCTTTTTCCTGAAACGCGAAACCGAATGAATCCGTCCCACGATGGAAAACCGGAAAGGCTGAAACAGAAAAATCTTCAGTTTCATAAAAAGTACCTGGCTCCAATTCCCGCAAATGGATCTGCGCTGGTGGTTTCGCTCCACGCAGGACAACCCCATAAACCAGGTCATGAATCCGGCTTAACGCATATTTTCCGCCGATGATTTCCAAATCTTCCATGGTCTCCCACCGCAGGAGGGTGGAAATTAATCCTGCCAATCCAAGAATGTGGTCCAGATGGCCGTGTGTGATCAAGATCCGGTTGAGGCGCTTGAATCCAATTCCCGCTTTCAAGATCTGCCGTTGTGTTCCTTCGCCACAATCGATCAAAAAGCGGTGTTCGTCATGCTTGATCATCTGCGCGGGAAGCCCGCGTTTAGCGGAAGGCGCCGAGGCAGAAGTCCCTAAAAAAATTAACTCAAACAATGATTAAACAAATCCTTTCCACCCCTGCACAATAAAAAGGGTTGGGTATGGTGCAATTTTACCAAACTTAATCTATTGCGCGCCACGAGAATAGAATCCATTGGACTTACCGCGAATCTCACAAAAAAAGCCTGGCGGTGTGATTGCCCCGCCAGGCTTAGTGTTATCTCTTCACGTTTATTTCTCAATCCGCGGATTGATCCATACCGCCCAATCCTGATCAGACGGCCCATTGGCTTGAACCGCCAGGACAAACTCGACCGAAGATCCTGCCAGGGAAGACAGATCAATATTCAGGGATTGAATCGCGCCATCGTAACTCTCTGTCCAGCTGCCCAGGGTTTGCAGCGCGCCACCATCTGCCCGGTAGTTGAATTGGAATTTAACATCGCAGTTTGTGCCGCCATTGAGACAACCGATTTCAGTTTTGAACCGGTAGCCGCTCTTGACATTGATCGCCGGGAATTTCCCGGTAATCACGCCATTATCCACCCATTCAGGATGAGTTTCCAGACCAGGCACCCCCGCGAAAACGCCATTCTCGAGTTTGGGGTTATCCAGTTTGACAACAAACCCTTCCGGATCTCCCGTTCCACCCGGGCAGGATAATATCCCTGCCCCACTGATCCATTCAGCCGAACAGTAATTTGCCACGAAATCATATTTCAAAGCCGGCCCGGATGTGGCAGTAGGTGTGGGCGTTCCAACCACCTTGATGATCACATAGAAAGGCTGGGTGGCATCCCAACCAAGGCCAAACCGCGCGTTGGAAGCGTTCCGCAGTTTCCAGTTGCCGCGGTATGTGCCGGGGCTATCTGGGGCGGTCAATTCCACTGACACATCAATCGTCTGCCCGGGCGCCACGCTGCCGGGTAGATTTA